>Ga0209000_1000137_pt1 | contig 96557 bp, 85 predicted proteins | sample RifGroD2_FD_183998 | JGI IMG/M metagenome (GOLD analysis project Ga0209000, IMG submission 183998) | Groundwater microbial communities from Rifle, Colorado, USA - Groundwater D2 (SPAdes) (version 2) | ecosystem: Environmental > Aquatic > Deep subsurface > Groundwater | place: Rifle, Colorado...
CAGGAGCACCTGGCCGATGCGGCGCTTGTCGGCGCAGACCATCTTCAGGCCGGGCGCGGTGCCGGTGGCGATCTCGATGTTCTTCTGCATGGCGCGGCCGCGGGGCCCCACCACCATCTCCTCCACCATCTTGTCCATCTCGAAGTAATTCTTCTCCAGGCGGAACTTGCCCTGCTCTATCGAGGCCCAGTCCACCAGGTCGCCTATCAGGCGCGAGATCTGGGTGATGCTGGCGCTGATGAAATCCATCTTCTTCTTCTGGTCGTCGTTGGGGTTGATGGTGGCGGCCAGCATCTCGAAGCTGATCTGCAGCGTCATCAGGGAATTGGACAGGTCGTGCGAGGCCATGGACATGAACTTGCTCTTCATGCCGTTCAAGCGGTCGAGCTCCTCGTTGTTGTGCTTCAACATGTCGATGAGGCGCTTGTTCTCCTGCTCGAGGTACAGCTTCTCCTCGGCCTTCTTGATGGCGCGGCGCAGGTAGTTAAAATCGACGGGCTTGATGAGGAAATCGTAGACCGACTCCTGGATGGCCTTCACCGCCGTGTCGAGGGACGCGTGGGCGGTCATCATCAGGATCTGGCTGTCGGTGTTGAGCTTGCGGATGTCCTTGATGACCTCAATGCCGGTCTTGTCGGTCAGGTTGAAGTCCATCAGGATGACGTGGAAGAAGTCGGAGACGACCATCTTCATGGCCGCGGCGCCGGACTCCGCCTCGAAGACCTTGTAGCCTTCCATCTCAAGCAGGTCGCGGAGCGTCTCGCGCAAGTGCGCGTCGTCGTCCACTATTAAAATTTTGCTGTCCATGAATAATGCGCGCGCGGCCCCTGCCACCCGCTCCCTATATTTATATTAATTTAAAGGCGCCAATACAAGCGTTATAATCAAGCAAGCCCACAGTTGGGGCGCAGCCGCATAAAGCAAAAACCGCGGGAGCAGGGGCTTCCGCGGTTTTGAGCCGATGGAGCGGTTAACGGTTGGGCGGGGGCGGCGGGTTCTGCACCACCGGCAGGTACATCATGAAGCAGGTGCCCTTGCCTACCACGCTCGACACCTCCACGCGGCCCTTGTGGCGGTCCGCCATTTTCTTCACGACCGCCAGGCCCAGGCCCGTGCCGCGCGCCTTGGTGGTGAAGAACGGCGCGAAGATCTTTTCCGCGGTTTCCTTGGGCATGCCGCAGCCCGTGTCCTCCACGTCGATGCGCACCGTGCCGGCGTCCACCATCTCGCTGCGGACGTAGAGCTTGCCGCTTTCGGGCATCACCTCTATGCCGTTCTTTATCAGGTTGCGCAGCGCCTGCGCCATTTCGTCGGGGTCTATGTTCACCGCCGGGTTCTCCGGCGCGAAATTCTTTATCATCTCCACGTGCGGCGGCACCGGGAAGGACATCGTCAGGTCCTCCAGGTAGGAGTTGAGGTGCATCACCTTGGGGTTCAGCTCCTTCGTGCGGGCGTAGCCCAGGATCTCGTCGATGATGCCGTTGGCCTGCCGGATCTCGGATTCTATGATGGAGATGTGCTTGAGCACCTTGGGCTCAGGGTTGGGCTGCGCGTTGGTCTTGGTCTTGATGAAATAGATGGAGTTGTTGATGACGGCCAGGGGGTTGCGGATCTCGTGGCCGACGACGGAGGACATCTGCCCGATGGCGGCCAGCCGCTCTTTCTTGATCAGCTCGTCCTGCGCGCTCTTCAGTTCACGGGTGCGGGCCTCCACGCGGTTTTCCAGGCTGCGGTTGAGGCGCTCCAGCTCGTCCTTCGAGGCCGTTATCTCGGCCGTCTTGACCTTGAGCGACTCGCTCATCTGCATGAAGGTGTGGGCCAGCTCGCCTATCTCGTCGTTGGGCATGGAGAGGTCCGGCAGGTAGTCGAAGTCCCCCTCGCCCAGCTTGATGGCCGCCTCGCGCAGCGCCTGGATGGGCTGCGTGATGACCAGGGACACGGCGTAGCCCAGGAACAGCACGAAAATGGTGACTATCAGCATCATGCGCCAGGTGCGGTTGAGCATGTCGTCGGAGGCGGAGTAGGCCACCGCGACGGAGCGCTGGATGTAGACCACCCAGCCGAGGTCGGACACTTCGGCGAAGGCCCCCAGCACGCGCTCGCCGGTGGTCTCCAGGATCAGCTCGCCGCCGCCGGTCTTGGCGTCGTTCTGCAGCAGCACGCGCAGCACGTCGTCGGGCAGCTTGGCGTCGGCCTTGAAAATTTCCTTGGAGTTGGAGTGCGCTATCAGGAAGCCGTTGGAATCTATCACCGCGGCCTGCGTGTGAGTGGTCTCCGGGAAGCCGGTCTTGAGCAGGCTCGACAGCGCCGTCAGGCTCATCTTGGCCAGCATCGCGCCCATTGGCTGGTTGTTCTGCGGGTTGACGATCTGCACGCCCATCGTGATGGCCGGGTAGGAGCCCATGTATTTCTCGAGCCCGCCCACGAATTCCCCCGCCCGCATCACCTTGGCGAACTGCGCGTCGCCGGCGAAGTCTCGCTTCTTGGTGTCGTGCACGAAGCGGCCCAGCCGCACGGTCTCCTGCCCGAGCGCGTCCACGACGGAGATCTCCAGGAACGCCGGGTGCAGCTGCATGATGTGGCTCACCAGGCTCTGCTGCTTCTCCGTGTTCATCGACGCGAAGTCGGCCAGGTGGGCGGCGTCGCTCAGCACGTTGCGGAAATTTATGATGTAGCTGGAGACGGTGTCGGCGAAGCCGACGGCCAGGGCTTCCTGGTCGCGCGAGATGGCCCTGTTGAGCGTTATCTGGCTGAGGTTTACGAGGTAGTAGCCTACTATGCCGAGGGGAACCAGGGAAACTATCAAAAAGATCAGGAGGAGCTTGTAAAACAGCCTTCCCCGTTTCTTTGGAGAGTCGGTCATAAAATCGCCACGCCTTTAATCATACAGGATAATATATTATCCCAAAAGGCTGTTACGGAATTGTTGCCGAAGCGCGGCCCGCCGTTATTTGGCGGCGCAGCCGGCGCCGGGCTGGCCGGGCGGCGGCAGCTTTTCGAAGCCCGGAAGCTTCATCAGCTCGCCCAGGCCCACCACGAAATGCCTGCCGTCCACCATGAAAGAGGGCGAGGTGGAAATGCCCAGCGCACCGGTGGCGGCGAAATCGGCGGCCAGCAGCTCCTTGGCCTCGGGAAAGCCCTTCTCCACGGCCTCGGCGTCCACGCCGGAGGCCTTGGCGGCCTTCTGCCAGTCCGGGGAGGTGTAGTCTTTGTTGCGCTCGGCCAGATAGGCGTCGAACTTGTCGGGGAAATTCTTGCTGATGAAGATCTGCCTGGCGTTCTCCTCCCACTCGGGCTGGCCATGCAGGCTGGAGAAGGTCAGCGCGCCCTTGTCGTCTTTGGCGGAGTCGCCTATGTAGTGGATCTCCACCTGCAGGCCTTCGGGCAGCAGCTTGTTGTTTTTGGCGTCGAGCAGCGCGGCCTCGGCCATCACGCCGTAGGGGCACTGGCTCATCACGAAAACCTCGAGGGTGTTCTTTTTCTCGGGGCGGCCGGCGTAAAGGCCGCGGCGCTGCCGGTCCTCATAGACCAGGTAGCCGCCGATCTCCTTGAACAGGCCGGCCTTGATCTCGCTCTCGAGCCTGGACTTGGCCTCGGGGGTAGCGGCAACTATGTAGGACGGCGCGAAGGCCAGGTCCGGGAAGCGGGCGGCGCGCTCGGGGGAGGCATAATCCATATGCTGGGCCTTGATGCCCTCGAAATACCGGTCGAACACGCCGATCAGGGCGTCGTTCTTGGCGATGCCTGAGCTGGTCACCACCCAGAAACCGGGGGCCGGCGGCCTGGGCTTGGGGGTGTACCCGGCGGGAAGGCCGGCCCTCTTGGCGGCGGGCAGGCCGGCATTGACGGCCTCGTAGAGAGGCATCAGGCGCTGCGGGCCTTCGAAGCGCTTGCCGTCTATGAAGATGGAGGTTTCGGAGGCGCCGGCGGCGGCGGACTTCTTGTGGGCCTCGGCCAGCGCGGCCTGGCCGCCCGAGGCGGCCTGCTTCTCCAGCGCGTCGGGGTTGAGCCCGGCGAACAGCGCGGCGTCCTTCCAGCCGTCGGCCGAGGGGCTCAGCGAGCGCGCGTTGAGGTAAACCAGCAGTTTGCCGGGATAAGTTTTGGCGAGCACGGCTATCCTGGTGGCCTCGGCCAGCTCGGCTTCGCCGCGGCGCGACGAGAAAGAGCCGTCTTCCATTTTGGTCACCAGCGGGGAGACCTTCAGGTCCGCGGCCGGCAGGCCGCGCCTGATCGTGTCGGCTATGAAGAACCACTGCCAGCCCTGCCCGTCCATGGCCTCAAGGTAGAGCGTCATGCGGCCGCCCGAAGGGGCGGCCTTCTTTTCCTGCGCGGCCGCGCCCAGCGGGAGCAGCGCGCAAAGTAGGAACAGGGCTGTTTTCTTCATCTTATTTCCCCTTCCGGCTCAGCAGCTGGCGGATGCGGATAGAGAGCTCCTGGATGTCGAAAGGCTTGGTCAGGTATTCGTCCGCGCCCAGGCTGAGGCCCTGGGTCTTCTCCTCGGCGGAGAGGAAGCGGCCGGTCATCATGATCAGGACGAAGTCCTTGGAGAACTTGCGCAGCTCCTGGCAGATCTGGAAGCCGGAGGAGTCCGGGAGCTGGATGTCCATGATCACCACGTCGGGCATGTTCTTCTTGGCGGAGGCGATGCCGCTCTTGGCGTTGCCCGCCTGGAAGCAGGTGAAGCCTTCCAGGTCCAGTACCTCGGCCAGGCTCTCGCGCAGGTGCGTGTCGTCGTCGATTATCAGGATTTTCTGTGCCATTGTTCCTCCCGTCCCTTTAAATTCAGCGCCGTCCTACTTGGAGGGCACCAGCTTGTAGCCTACGCAGGGCACCGTGTGCACGTAGCGCGCGGCCTTGCCCATCTTGGAGCGCAGGCGCCGCACGTGCACGTCCACCGTGCGCGGGGAGCCGAAATAGTTGTAGCCCCAGACGCGCTCGATGAGGTACGGGCGGCTCAGCACGCGGTTGGGGGAGCTCAGGAAGACGTAGAGCAGGTCGAACTCTTTAGCCGTCACCGTGATCTCCTTCTTGGCGATCTTGACGGTATAGCTCGACATGTTCAGCTCGATCTCGTTCATGTTCAGCACTTCGTCCGGCTGCACCGAGACGGTGCGCCGCACGACGGCCCTGACGCGGGCCACGGCCTCGTGCAGGTCCTGGCTGTAGCCCAGCACCTCGTCGGCGCCGAGCTGGAAGAAGGCCAGTTTGTAGGAGATCTTGGGTGTCTCGCGGCCGCCGTGGTTGTGCGGGATCAGCGTCTCGGCGGTGAGGCCGGAGGGCATATGGTCCAGGTAGGTGTCCGGGGATTCCAGCGCGGCTATCACGGGGATGTTCTTGTTCTTGGCCCTGAGGTTCTTCAGGAAGGTCAGGCCTTCCTCGTCGGCCAGGTTCTGGCCTATCATGACCAGGTCGAAGGACTTTTCCGCCAGCATGCCCATCACCTCGCGGGCGCGGTGGGCGGTGACCACCGAGTACCCCTGCCTGGACAGCATCTCCAGCATCAGGGAAGCCCTCGACAGGTCTTTCGAGGCAAATATGATGTTTATTTTCACAGCTATCTCCTAAGGAAGCGGCCGCAGAGCGCCCGGGGGCGCTCAGTCGTGGTGTATCTCTTCTATGTCGAAAGTAACGCCGCGCAGGCCGAGCACGCCCGTAAAGATGTTGTAGACGAAGGCCGCGAAGACGATGACCGCCGTGCTGATCACGACGTAGAGCAGCGCGTAAAGGCCGACGCTGAGGATCTTCTGCATGAAGGTCATGGAGACCATCTGCATGTTGGGCACCACCATGAAGGTGACTATGCCGCCCAGCAGCGCCAGGCAGAACACCACCAGCGGCACCGAGGACGCTACCAGCGAACCCACGCTCACATTGCGCACTTCAAGTTTCATGTTTCCTCCAGAAAATGAACGCCAACGGGCGCGCCGTGGCGCGCTCGTAAATATAATACATAATTATTTAAAGAAAATAACAAAGGGCCGGCACCCGGGCATCCTCCATGCCGAGCGTACCCGGAGAAGGCATGCCCTTGGCGCCCGCGAACCCTTACATGCTGATGCCGGCTTTGGGGTAGAAGAGGATCAGGGTGCGGTTGGTCTCGGCGGTCTGGCCGACGTGCAGCACCTTGACGTTGAGGTTCTGGTTCTTGAAAACGGCCTCGCCCTCCACGGGCGTGTCGGGCATCTCGAAGGCCTGGCCCACCAGGCGCAGCAGCGTCTGCTGCTGGCTGTCCACCACGTCCAGCAGGTGGATGTTCTTGGCGTCCATGCCCTGCGTCAGCTCGAAATTGGCGTACAGGATGCTGTTGTTCTCGTCGACGACGATCACGTAGTTGTTGCCGGGCACGATGATGTTCAGCAGGGAGCGCCACCAGCGCTGCTCCGCCTCCTTGTAGGTGCGGTCGCGGTTGGAGATGCCCTCGATCTCGGTCTTCATCTTGCCCATCAGCCGCGTGATAGAGCCGGCCAGCTCGCCGAACTCGTCGGTGCGGACCGGGAAGCGCAGGTCGAAGTTCTTCAGCGAGACGCCTTCCACGCTTTCGCGCAGCGCGTCCATGGGCGAGATGACGTAATGGTGGAAGAAGAAATAGAGCGGCAGGCCCAGCAGGAACAGGACGCCCACGGCGCCGAACACGTACTTGCGCATGGCCGAGCCTATCAGCACCTCGGCGCCCGCGCGCGATACCATCAGGTCTATGATGCCGATGATCTCGCCGCGTACGGAAAACGGTATGGCTATCTCGTAGAACGGCTCGCCCTTCACCTGGCGCACCTTGGGCATTTTAGAGAGGTAGGCCTGGCTGATGGCGTCGGTGGGCGGCGGCACCTGCTTCTGCATCTCGTCCCAGCTCATGCCCATGAAGCGGGATTCCTTGTGCCAGCGCACCTTGCCCTGGCGGCTGAGGTAGAGCATGGAGGTGATGCGCTCGTCCTTGGCGAGCGACATCATGATGTCGTATTCTTCGAAGGAAATGGCGTTGGCGTTGTTGAGCAGCCCGTTGCGCATCGTCGGGGCGTAGACCTTCACGGTCTCGATCACGTCCTGTTTGAGTTTCTCGTCGAAGGTCCACTTGAAAAGGTTGTAGTAGAAGACGCCGCCGAGGAACATCACGTAGACGCCTATGCCTATGAACCACATCAGCCACTTCATTGTAAGCCGCATAAATTCACCTTGGACCGAAATTTTTCTCTATCAAATTGTAGCAAAGCCATATTTCGGAATTGTTACTTTTTTGAATATTCCACCCCCGGCTTGCCCAAGCTAAAAAAAGAGGGCGGGGGTTTCCCCCGCCCTCTCATTGAGTCCTGTGCGGCGGCTACTGGCCGCCGGCCAGGATCTGCTCTATGCGCTTCAGGCCGGCCGTGGTGTCGGCGTTGCCCGGGTCCAGCTGCTTGGCGATGGTCCACTCGTCGCGGGCCTTCTCGTAATTGGAGTTCTGGAAGTACTTCAGGCCCTCCAGGTAATGCTGCTGCGAGGCCAGGCGGTTCTCCTCGCTGATGCCGGCGGGCTTCTTGATCACTTCCTCCACCGTCACGCCCTTGCGCTTGGCTTCGGCCTCGGCCTTCAGGCGGGCCTCCTCTTCCTTCGCGCGGCGCTCTTCTTCTTCCCTGGCGCGGCGGGCGGCTTCCTCGGCGCGGCGCTTCTTCTCCGCCGATTCCATCTTCATCTGCTCCCGGGCGCGGGAGATCAGGTTATTGAGGTAAGACATGTTGGCCGTGTACGGCTTGGCCTTGTCCCACTCGCCGATGGCCTCGGGATAGCGGCGGGAGCCGTAAAGCTTCTTGCCGGCGGCTATGAAGCCGCTCTCGATCTCAGCCTTCACCTCGGCCAGCAGCCTGCCGGCCTTGGAGTCGCCGGGCTGCACCTCCAGGGCGCGCCTCAGGCCCTGGTAGGCGGACATCAGCTTGCCCTGCGCGTAGTATTCCAGCGCCGCCTTCAGCTGGTCGTTGGCCTTCTGCTGGCGCAGCTCGTCCTCCACGCGGGTGATCCACTCGATCGTCAGCGCGTCCTTGGGCCTGATCAGCAGCGCGTTGTAGAAATTATCCAGCGCGCCCTTCAGGTCGCGCAGCTTGTACTCCTCGGAGCCCTTCTCGAAATAATATTCCTTCAGGTCCTCCTTCATCTTGGCCAGCCAGTACTTGGCCTTGATGTTGTTCGGGGAAAGCTTCACCACCTCCTGCATCTTGGCGTGCGCCTCCACCACGCGGCCCTCCGTGTAGTAGGAGAGCGCGGTGCGGAAGCGGTCCTCGATCATCAGCTTCTCGCTCATGCCCGGGCGCAGGCTGCCGCGCAGCTGGTTGGAGGCCTCCAGCAGCATCTGCGCGTCCTCGTTGTTGGGGTCTATGGAGAGGATCTTGGCCGCCAGGTCCTTGGCGTCCTCGTAGTTGCCGCGCTTGTAGTATTCGAAAGCGTTCTCGTAGACGTTGTTGAGCATCGTCCCCTGGATCTTCTGCTTCTCCAGCTTGATGGTCTCGATGAACTTACGCTTCTCGTCGAGCTCGTTCAGCTGGCCGAGGCCGGTCTTATGCAGGTCGAGGAACAGCGACTCCTCGCTCTTCACTCGCTTGACCTGGGCCCGCGCGGCGTCCGGGGCGCAGAGCCCCGCCGCGAAGAGCGCGGCGCCCAGCAGGAACAGCAGTGTTTTTTTATCGCCTGGCTTCATATAGGCACCCTTCCTTAAATTCTTCCCTTTCGCGGCGCGCCTCAGAAAGGCATGCCGCCGGTTATCAGGTCGCTTATCATCGGGGACAGCATCAGTATGAACACCGTCGGAAAAATGAAGATGAACAGCGGGATGAGCATCTTGGTGGAGGCCTGCGCGGCCAGCTTCTCGGCCTTGTTCAGGCGGCGGAAGCGCATGTCGGCGGAATAGTTGCGCAGCAGTTCCACCAGGCTCGTGCCCAGTTCGTCCGACTGCACTATCAGGCCCACGAACGAGCGCACCTCCTGCAGGCCGGTGCGCATGCTCAGGCGGCGCAGCGCGTCGCGCCGGGAATAGCCCAGCTGCACCTCGTTGATGGTGCGCTCTATCTCCAGCTCCAGGCCGGTCTTCACCGGGGCGATCTTCACGATGCGGTCGAAAGCGGTCATGTAGTCCAGGCCGGACTCGATCATCAGCGCGCCCAGGTCCACGAAGGTGGGAAAGTTGCGGATGATGTCTTCCTGCCGCTTGCGGATGCGGCCGGAGTACATCACGCCGTCGGGCAGCATGAAGCCGATAGGCGCGAAGATCAGCGTGAAAAAGGACTGCGTCAGCACGAAGGCGCCCAGCGGCAGCAGCGTGCCGGCTATCAGCTTCAGGTGCAGCATCTTCAGCGGGTTCGTGTTGGGCGGGCTGCCCAGCAGCATGTAGGTCTCTTCCAGCTTCTTCTCCATGCCCAGCTGCCTGGCGAAGAACAGGTCCACCTTGTCCCAGAAATTCTTGCTGCCTTCCAGCCTGGAGAACGCCGAGGTTTCCCGGCCCTCCATGTCGCTGATGTCGCCTATCGGGGAGCGCTCCTCCTCGCGCGGCGCGAAAAAGCGCTGCACCGCCGTAAAGGCCGCGAAGGAGCCTACGACCGAGATTATCACCAGCATCGCGCTTCTGATCTTTTCGGGGTCCATAGTTAAACTCTTATCTTGCCCAGGCTGGCCACCACCTTCATGCCTATGCCTATCCAGATGGCGCAGAAGAAGAACACGCCCATGCCGAGCGGGCTGAAGTAGAACTTTATCATCGTATCCGGCTGGAACATGAACATGACGCCCACCATGACCCACGGCATGATACCCACGACGATGGACTGGATCTTCTGCTGGGCGGTCATCGCCTTGGTCTTCTCCTCCAGCTTGGATTCCTCGCGGATGTCGATAACGATACGTTCGAAAACCTTGGTCAGGTTGCCGCCCACCGCGCGCTGCAGCACGATGGCGCGGATCATATAGGAGAGCATCTTGGACTCCACGCGCTCCTCGAGGACGCCGAGCGCCTTCTCGAAGGTCATGCCGAGCTGGTAATTCTTGATGACGAGCGCGAACTCGTCGGAGATGGGCGGCAGCAGGTCCTTGGACACCATCTCAAAGCCCTGCACGATGTCGAGGCCCGAGCGCAGACAGTTGGACAGCAGGATCAGGCCGTCCATCAGCTGGGCGTCGATCTTGCGGCCGCGCGAGGCCTTCATGGTGTTCAGCACGAAGGCGGGCGTGCGCATGCCGATGGCGAAGCCCACCGCGCTGAAGATCAGCAGCAGTACGATGTTCATCGTCAGCGCGCCCAGCAGCGCGCCCACCGCCGTGGGCCCGAGCACCAGGTACTTGACGTTAATGTTGATGAACTGGCGGGAGAAGGCCTCGGTGAAGGTATCGACCTTGCGCTGGTAGTCGCCCATCAGCGCGTTGGTCTTGGAATCGTTCATCGCGAAGAAGGCCTGCACGGCCAGGAAGATCAGGATGATGCCCAGCATCGTGAGCGCCGTGCCCATAACCTTGGCGGTCTGGGAGAGCTTGGGCGGGGGCTCGTACTTGCGGGGCGGCCGGAAGAGCATCCGGAAAGAGTCCTGACCTATCACGGCGGAAGCGGTGACCGCCTCGGCGTAGCGGCGCGAATTGGTGCTGGAAATGGCGTCGGCTATGGACTCCATCTCCTTGAGGATCAGCGCGAACTGGGCCATCAGCGTGCGGCCGCGGCCTTCCATGGAGTCGCCCATGTTGACCTCGCGGGTGCGCGCGCGGTAAAGCCTGTCCATCGCCATCTGGAAGCGGATGCGGATATCGGCGTATTCCTTCACCAGCAGGCCCGGCTGGATGTTGGCGCCGCCGGCCTCGGGCGGGAAGGTCTTGCGGGTGAGCTCCAGGTATTCGTAAAGGATGGAGACGGGGGTCTGCCAGAGGGCGGCCTCCGAGATCTCCCCCTCCTCCGGGTCGCGCCAGACCTTGCGGTTGAGCATCTCCGGCACCACGGGGTCCACCCACTTGGGCATCACGAAGGTGGCCTTCGCCCCCTTGCAGGTCATGGTGTAGTTGCGGATCTTCTCTTCTCTTTCCGGGGCGAGGTAATAATAGAAAAGCTGCATCTTCAGCGCGGCGCAGGAGATCTCGTCCATCTCGGGCTGCGTGAACACGCCGGCGAGGGCGGGCCTGGCCGTGAAGGCCGCCGCCAGCAACAGTATTGCCGCCAGTTTTTTCATATGCAGAAGTCTCGTCCTCAGGCCCGGCCCCGCCGGCCCCGGCCTTATTTGCCCGCGCGCTGCCGCTTCTGGTCCTCGGTCCAGAACATCTCCACCGGCACGTTCATGCCGTGCGTCGCGAAATCCTTGTAGAACTTGGGCGGGTCGCCCGTGGCGCTGAAATAGCCCACCACCTTGCCGTTCTCGTCCATGCCGGTCTGGTGGTAGCGGAAAATATCGTGGATCAGGATCTGTGTCTCCTCGCGGCCGGTGATCTCGGTGATGGCCGTGATCTTGCGGGTGCCGTCAGAGAAGCGCGTCAGCTGCACGATCATGTGCACGGCGGACGCGATCGCCTCGCGCAGCGCCCAGATGGGCAGGTCGGCGCCGGCCATCAGACACATGGTCTCCATGCGGGTCAGCGCGTCGCGCGGGGTATTGGCGTGAATGGTGGCCAGCGAGCCTTCATGGCCCGTGTTCATGGCCTGCAACATGTCCAGGGCCTCGGAGCCGCGGACCTCGCCTACCACGATGCGGTCGGGGCGCATACGAAGGCAGTTCTTTACCAGGTCTTTGATGCTCACCTCGCCCTTGCCTTCGATGTTCGGCGGGCGGGATTCCAGGCGCACCCAGTGGTCCTGCTGCAGCCGGAGTTCGGCGGTGTCTTCCACGGTCACTATGCGCTCGTCCTCGGGGATGTAGCTCGACAACATGTTCAGGAAAGTGGTTTTACCGGTGCCCGTACCGCCCGAGATGATGATGTCCTTGCGCAGCTTCACGCAGGCCTTCAAGAAGTCCACGGCCGTCTGGGAAATGGAGCCCTTCTTGATGAGCTCGCCGTCGGTAAAGGGCTTGGCGGAGAAGCGCCGGATGGTCAGCGTGGGGCCGGACACGGCCAGCGGCGGGATGATGCCGTTGACGCGCGAGCCGTCTTTCAGGCGGGCGTCCACCAGAGGCACGGATTCGTCGATGCGGCGGCCGAGCGGCGACACGATGCGCTTCATGACCTGCATGATCTGCTCGTCGTTGCGGAACTTATACTTGGTCAGCGTCAGCTTGCCGGCCTTTTCGATATAGACCTTGTCGAAGGCGTTCACCATGATCTCGGTCACGGACGGGTCGCGCATCAGCTCTTCCAGCGGGCCCAGGCCCAGGATCTCGTCCAAGAGCTCGTTGATGAACAGCACGCGCTGCTCCCGGGTCAGCGGGGTGGAGGCTTCCTTCTGCAGCAGCCCGTTGATAATGCCGTCCACCCGCTTGCGGTTCTCGGCGTTCTGAGTGGGGTCGTCGGAGATCTTTATGCGCTCGGTCTCAAGCGCGGTCACCACGTTGCGGTGCACCTTCATCTTCAGCTCTTCCCAGAAAGGGGGCACGTCCACGCGCACGGCCGAAGCCGCCGCGGCCGACTGCCCTGACTGCGCGGAAGGAGAGGCCGGGGTTTCCTTCTCCGTCTGGCGCCACAGCATGTCGGAGCCGTGGGCGAACTCCGCGGTAGAGACGTTGGAGACCCACTGCTTTTCGCTGGGCTTCAGCTCGGCCAGGCGCCCGAGCAGCACCCGCAGCATGCGCACCCACTGGGTGTTGGGCTGCTCGGTTATCAGAACCTTGTTCTGGTTGGCGTAGGCCGGCAGCGCGTCTTCCCACGGCATGAAGGCCAGGATGTCCTTGCCCATCTGCTTGTAAAACTTCTCCACTTCCTTTGGGCCGAGGGCGCCGGGCATGTCGAAAAGGTTGGCCACCACCTCGAACTTGTTCATCGGGAAGTGCAGCTCGTTGATCTCGCGGAAGATGCCGGCGGTGGCGTTGAGCGACGAGACGTTGGAGTTGGAGACCCAGAACACCAGGTCGGAGATGTCGAAGGCGAAGACCTGCATCGGGAAATACGGGTCCACGTCTATGAAGATGTCGAAATTCTGGGAGAGGCGCGACAGCATGGGCAGGATGATGTCCGGGGACATCTTGGCCACGTCGGAGCGGCGCTTGGCCAGCGGCAGCACGCCCACGCCCCACTGCGAGATCGGAACCTTGCCCTTCAGCAGCGCGCCCAGCGCGGTGACGGACTCGCGGCCCACCGAGCGGATCAGCTCGGCCATGGACGGCGGGTTCAGCCCCAGCAGCTGCGCGTGCTCGGCCCGGCACATGGGGTCAAGGGGGATGATGAGAACATTGCGCTTCTGGTAATTCGCCCAGGCCAGGGCCAGGTTCATGACTATGGAAGTCTTGCCCACGCCCTCTTTGGGGCCCGAGAAGGTTATTACGCGGGGAGCAAGATTTTGTTCGTCCATATAGCGGCCTGGCTGACGGGAAGACTTACGCTTACTTTATGATGTCGAAAGTCACGAACAGGAACAGCGAGCTCTGCTCTTCCACGATGTCGGTGGAGCTGAACAGGGCGCCGATCAGCGGCAGGCTGCCCAGGATCGGCACGCGGTTCTTGGAAATATTGCGGTTGCTGCGCTTCAGGCCGCCGATCACCAGCGTCTCGCCGCTCTTGATCTCCACTTCGGTCTGGATCTGGCGCGTTATCATCGACGGGATCGTGGTGCCCGAGGCGATGACCGGCTTGGAGTAGTCGGGGTTGGAGACCTCCAGCTGGATCTGCACGTCCACGGTGTCCTTCTTCTCGGTCAGCACGACCGGCAGGACCACCAGGATCACGCCGAACTTCTTAAACTCGGCGCCCACGCCCTGGGCGTTGGAATACGGCACCGGGATCTCGCCGCCGACCGTGAAGTTGGCCTGCGTGCCGCTCTTGGTGATGACCTTGGGGTTGGACAGCAGCTGCGCCTTACCCTCGGTTTCCAGCAGCTTCAGCGAGGCGGCCAGCTGCGTCTTGCGCTCGAAGTCCCCCAGCGTGATGATGCCGGGGATGCTCTTCTCGGAGAAGTCGAAGAACTGGTTCCACGAGAAGCCGCGCGTCTTCTGGATGGAGCCGCTGATCTCCACGATGTCGGCGCTGACGGCCACCATGTGGGTCTGCTGGGCGCCGGCCAGGGCCGGCAGCAGCAGCGCGGCAAGGGTTAACAGGGATTTTTTCATATATATATATCCTTACTTTATCAGCCTCTTGAAGGAGGCGATCTCCATCGGGTGCAGCTCCACGTCGCCCAGGCCGCGCACGATCACGGCCACCTCGCCCTGCTTCATGGACAGGGCCAGGTACTGCGCCTCGTTGGGGTTGAGGGCCAGGCTGAGCCCGGCCTTCTCGGAGAAGGCCTGGTCGGCGTTCTCGGCCGCGGCCTTGGCCTTGGCCTGAGAGCCGGAGAGGCCCTGGCCCAGGTTGGAGCCCACGCCGAGCACCAGCACGTTCTGCAGGATGGTCGCGGTAACTTTTTCCTTGCGGTTGTCGCCCATCACGGCGTCGAAAGTCACCAGGATGTCCACGCGGTCGCCGGGCTTTATCAGGCGGAGCAAATCGTTCTCCAGCGGCAGCACGCAGCCGCGGTAGCCGGGCGGCACTTTCACGGAAAGGCCGGCCTCGGGGCTGAGGGAGACCAGCGCGCTCTGGGTTATCTGGTTGCCCTTGGGAATGCGCACCGCGGTCACCAGGTTGGTCACCAGCTTGATATCGGACTGGCTCTTGACCTCGTAGGCGTCCTGCTCCAGGTACATGCGGGGGATCACCCTGGTTTCCACCAGGTCCACGTTCATGATGGTGCGGGCGGGCAGGTCGAAGCGGGCCATCAGCACGGTGGCGGGCTCGTTCCTGGCGGCCAGGTCGCGCTCTTTGGAGGTGAGCACCCACCAGTAGATAGCCGCCGCGGCCAGGGCCAGCAGCACGGGGACAAGCATGCCTTTCTTTTCCATATTGATATTCTCCAATTAAACTGTTAACTTACCGTTAAATTCTCGTTAAATCTTTGCATCGCCCTTACTCGAAGTAGGCGGACTCGATCGGCATCCGCACCTTCACTACGATCTTCTTCTTGCGGCTCCCCTTGGGCGGGTCCGACAGGAAGTGGCTGGAGCCCGGGAAGACCAGCCTGGCCTCGTAATTCAGCGTCACGACCCAGTCCCAGTTCAGGCGCTTGGCCTGCTGGTCGTAAAGCGTCCTTATGGCGTGGCCTTCAACCGTGATCCCCGGGGAAGCCGGGAACATCTGGCCCAGCACGTTGCGCATCTTGATGTTGGCCCCGCTCTCGTTGACCGTGATCTCGCCCGGCCCTATGGTGCTGCTGTTCGGGCCGGCCACCAGGGAGCCTATCCGGGCCAGCTCATAGGCGCAGTGATGCGCCAGTATGGTATGAAAGCCCAGGTTCCCCATCTCCATTATAAAGAACAGCAGCAGCATGAAAATCGGCAGCACCAGCAGCAGTTCGACAGTGACCTGCCCCGCCCTTTTGAGGCGTGAAATAAAGCGTGCCGCTAAAGCCCGCGGCGCGGGCAGCGAACTTTTCATACTATAAAGGCGCAACTCTTCCCGGGACTCAGGCCCGGAAACCGCGGAGCTTGCCCCGGCCCGCCGGAGCGGGCCGGGAAAAAGAAGGCTCCTTAGTTATTACCGCCGGAAGCGCCCAGCGTGCTGGCCGCCCCGTTGATCATGCCCTGTATGCTCTGGAAGAGAGTCGGCATGTACTTCTTAAGCGCCACGCCGGCGATGAGCACCACGCCCACGACGACAGCCAACATCAGCAGGTATTCCACGGTGTTCTGGCCTTTCCTGTTCTTGAACAGCTTATTCATTGTGCTTTCCTCCGTTAACGATTTCAAAATCTTTTACCAGGGGTCTTCCTTGTACATCTTTATGATCACCAGGCCGCCGCGCTTGAACTGGTTGGCCAGGGCGAACTGCAGCGCCTTGAACATGATAACGAATACAAAAAACAGCGAAGCGGTCACCAGAAGGTACTCTATGGCCGTCTGCCCTTTCCTGGTCCTGGGTCTGAACATGGCGCTCCCTTAGAACTGGAACCGCAGGGCCAGCTGGCTGGCCTTGCCCAGCGCGCCGTAGGGCGCCAGGGTATAGTCGAAGCCCATGCCGTAGCCCAGCGCCTGCGCGCTGTAGAGCCCCACGCCGAAGGACCAGCCCGACACGTCGGTCATGCCCAGCCGGTCCAGCATGTCGTCGTCCATGTTCTTGCCGTAATTGTCGGAGGGCGTGTAGCCGGCGCGCAGCGAGACGCGGCCCACCTGCAGCACTTCCTCCGGCAGGTTGAACTCCAGGCCGCCGCCCAGGCGGCCCTTGCGGTCGGAATAGGTTTTCTGCTCCAGCGCCACGGTCACGAAAGGGTTGAAGGCGAAGGCGCCGCCGAGGCGGTTCACTTTTACCACCTGGTGCTTCTTGCCCGACATGTTCTGGGCGGCCCAGCCGAGCGAGAGCTTGCGGCCCAGGCGCAGCACGGCGCCCATATCGAAGACCAGGTTCTTGTACTCGGTGGTATAGTTGTCCTCCAGCACCTCTTTGGCGCTCACGCCCACCAGCAGCTTCTCGAGGAAGAAGCCCTTGGCGATCGTGACCGAGGCGTAGCCGTTGCGCACCTTGATATCCGCGCCGTACTGCGGCTTGCCCTCGCTGTCGCGCACGTCGAACTTCTCCAGCCCGTAATAGGCCAGGTTGACGCCTATGACGGACTGCCCTATGGGGTGCACGTAAGAGAAATAATGGCCGGAATATTCCTGTATCCAGCTGAGGTTGGAATAGGAAAACTCGCGCATCTGGGCCGAGGCGATGCCGGCCGGGTTGATGCCCATGGCCTCGCCGCCCTCCACCAGCGACACGCCGTTGTTGCCCAGCGCCTGCGCCCGCGGGCTGCCGGTCGGGATCTTCATGAAGACCGCGCCGTCGGTGCCCACGTTCGTGTCGGCAGCCGGGGCCGGCAGGGCCGCGGCCAGCAGCAGGGCCGCGGCGGCGGAGTAGAGCGGGAAATTATTTTTGGTTTTCATAACCTTTCCTCTACGGGACCAGGATCTTTTTTATCGTCTGGCAGACGTCCTTGGTGCCCTCGGTGGCCTCGTAGCGCAGCACCACAAAGTACACGCCGGGCGCCACCGTCTTGCCGTAGGTGTTCACCCTGGGCCAGCAGGCCTCGTGCGTCTGGGTGACCGTGCAGCGGCCGCTCCCGTCGATATTATTGCCGCCCTCGCGCGGGTTGTTCACGTCCCCGAAGTTCTTCTTGTACACCAGGTCGCCGGCGAGGTTGTAGATCCGCATCGTGATCCAGCCGTTCATGATCATCGGGATCTTGAACCAGCCCGCCGTCCCCGTGTAGGGATTGGGCGCGAAGAAGCTCTCGTTGGCGAAATCGCCGCAGAGGTCCGAGGTGCCGCCCCTGGTGACGGGGATGTTGGCCATGATCACGTCGGGCGCCAGGAAGGAGGTATTGGTTATGTAACCGGTGATGGTGCTTATCGAGTCCGTCACGGTGGAGCCGTAGATCTTGAAGACGTAGTTGCCGTCCGCCACCTTGGACAGGGTCAGGTCGGTGCCGTCCCAGTATTCGGAGATCTGGGTGCGCGCCGGGCGCACGCCTATCATGCGCTTCACCAGGCCGCGGGGCGGGTCCTGGTCCGCGGTAGGCACGGTGCTGCCGGGCGAGTAAATCTTGGTGACCACCTTCATGGGCTCGGACACCTGGTAGGAGACCACGGCCATGTTATCCATCGTAAGGGGCACGATGGACACGTCGTAGATGCGCAGCGGGTCCACGTCTATCGTCATCTGCACGGTGGCCATGGAGTTGAGCATCGGGTCGATGTCGATGTCCTTGGCGGTAATGCGCACGTCGTAGGAGCCGGCCGGCACGAAGTCCCCGGTGATGACGTTGTTGTTGCTGTCCAGCGTGGAGTACCTGCCGTCCCAGAATTCCTTGTAGAGCATGTCGCCGTCGCGCACGCCCCTGTCCTCGGCCAGCACGTGGGCCACGGTCTGCCCGTGCACGCCCCCGCCGTTGGCGTCGAGGATCTGCACCGCCACCTTCGCCTGCCGGGTGACGGCGTAGTCAATTTCGTAGGGCGGCAGCTTCACGGTGTCGGAGGAGTTGTACATCGTGGGGATCGACGGGATCACGTCGAACATGGTGAAGATGATCTTGCCGCGGGAGACGTCCACGTAGCCGTAGGACTTGTCCGTGGAGTACATCACCTGCGCGGTGCCGGTGCTGTAGGCCACCAGCGTGAACGGGTAGCGCCCGTCCTCCACCAGGCGGCCGTTGGTGTCGCGGCCGTCCCAGTACTCGGTTATCCGGTAGCGGCCCGGGCGCATGCCCTCCACCGTGTACTTGGGCGTGCCGCTCACCGTAGGCGGCCACACGGAGGGGTTGATCACCGAAGTGATCGGGTAAATGTTGAGCTTCATGTACATCGGCTGCGACAGCTCGAAGGAGATGCGGGCCATGTCGGAGGTGCCGCCCATCAGCGGCAGGCTCTTTACGTCCACCGTGCGGAACATGTGCACCGGGATCACGGCCGTAACGGTGGAGGTCTTCAGCTGCGAGCACTGGAAGGGGTCCGTGGTTATCAGCTCAGCCAGGTAGGAGCCGCTGGAGACGTAATAGCCGTTATTGTCCTTGCCGTCCCAGATCTCCCGGTTGACGAAGTTGGCGAAACGCATCTCGTCCACCACGAGGTTGCGGACTATGTCGTTGGCCTCGCCCTCCATGCGTTTTATGTTAAGACTGATCTTCGCATCGCGGCTGGGGGTGTAGCGGAAATAGAACGGGTCCAGGCCGGCCACGGAAGGCGAAGAGCCTATCACGGTGGAAGACGGCGTCAGCAGGGCGATAACGTTGCCGCGCGCCACGGGGAGGTTCCCGACATACATGCGCCGCGTCCTCAGCACGCCGCCGGCAGCGGCCTGTGACGGGAGCTCGGCGTAGACGGCGTAGACATAGTCGCCGTCGCAGACCGGGTGGCCGGCGCTGTCGCGGCCGTCCCAGAAAGTGGTCTGCGTCTTGCGCCCTTCTTTCTGTTCCACGAAGCTGCGCAGCAGCGTGCCGGAGGTGGGCGTGTTCCAGCCGGCGGCGGAGGTGTTGTTTATATTGCTGAACGTGGTCCCCGGGGTATAAATATTCACGTAAACCGTGGCCGACTCGGTGAGCATATAGCTGATGAGGGCCATGTCGGTGGAGGCGGCGCCCAGCGGCCTGAGGGCGATGTCGGTTATCTGAAGCGGGTCCAGCGAAATATAGGTGGTGGCGCCGTAGGCGTTGTCCAGGCCGAAATAGTCGTAGGCCTTGGCGTTCACAAAAGCCATGTAGACTCCGGAAGGCATGAAACTGCCGTGGCTGTCCCGGCCGTCCCAGAAGGTGCCGTTGGTAAGCGCTCCTTTGGGGGTGCCCTCTCCCACCATAGGCGAGTCGGTAAGGATTTCGCGCACGGGGGTGACCATGGCGGCGTCCCCGGTGGCGGCAAAGATCTTTATGGTGGTGCTGGCGTCCTTGGAGAGGCGGAAAAGTATGTTGTAGGGCTGCGCGCCCACGCCGGTCACGCGCCCTACCACGGTGGGACTGGAGACCAGGGAATGGACGTTCACCACATCCACGGTAATTGGATATTGGTTCTGGCCAGGGTAGGCCGAGGTCTGCTCTATGGAGATATTGCCGGCGGTGGGGCTGACCTGGTTGGTCTTTACCTTGGCGCGGTAGCCGAACTGGCCATTGGTCTTGCCGAAAAGGCCTTCCAGGTTGTAAGAGCCGTCCCAGGCCGCGCAGAAATTGCCGACTACCGTTTCGGCAGGGTAGGTGGTGTTATTGCAGGTGCCCACATTGTACATGGCTATGGTCCGGATGGGCGGGGTAGAAGAGGGGTCCAGCGGGTTGGCGCCGGCGCCGAACTTGAAAACCTCGAAAGTCAGCTCGTCTATGCCGAAGGCGCCGGCCGTGCTGACGCAGACCACCGTGGCGCAGAGTTTGAGGCAGCCGCCGGGATACACATTCGCGCCGGCGCTAAGGCGGGGGCGCTCCCATTCTATTCTGGCCGACCAGACCGCGGGCTCGAAGCCGCCGCCGGCTATGAAAGAAACATTATCCTCAGCGGCGTCATACGCGCCCTGGCAGTAAGTATCGCCTACCTCTCCGGTCGGGTACATTGTCTTCATGTCCCTGATATAGAGCTGCTGCGCGGAGGCTTCGGCGGCAAACCCGGCAAAGATCCCCAGCAGGGCGGAGATAAAAATCAGTTTTTTAAGCATAGTCTTCCTCAGTAAAGGCAAAACGGGGCCGGGGAAGGGCTTTGCCGCTCCCCGCCTAAAATCACTTTTCAATTTTGCCATTTTAATCATATTGAAATCAATGTAATTCCATAAGATTATTTATATAGTTTCAGCGAATATTTCTTCAGTTCGTAGCCCCCGGCCAGTTCCCCGGCCTTTTCTATAGTCCAGAGGCTGCCTCCGCCGGCCCAGAAGGAGGAGGCCCGGCCCTTACCGAAGGGCTGGCTGGAGACCAGATCGAACCCCTTTTCTTCCAGGGCGTAGCGGCGCAAAACGTTCTTGCCGTCCAGCACCCAGAGCTGGCCGTCGAACCACTGCATGCAGGCCAGGGTCTTCACCCCGTCCAGGGTATAGGTGGCGGCCGCGCCGGAGGCCGGGTCCAGGCCGTACTTGTAGAGCAGGCCCGAGGAGGCGTCGAAGGCCCACAGGCTGTAGCCGTCCCAGGCCGCTCCCTGCGGGGCGGGCCCGGGGGTCTTGACGGCCTCTGCCAGGCTGCCGTCCTTGGAATTCTGCCTGGCGTAGCGCAGCTGCGCCATGTCAAGCGTCCACAGGCCGCCGTCCGAGGCGGTCAGCGCGCCGGGGCGCAGCGGGGTGCCCGCCGGCGCCGGCAGCACGCGCAGCGTGGAGTAATCTTTAATATCCTTAAGGGCCAGGCCCTTGTTCCAGTCGGCCACCCAGAGGCCCTCGCTCGTTACGGCCAGACCGGACGGGTTGGCCAGGTCCAGCGGCACGCTGGAGAGCAGCTTGTAATGCGCCTTGGCGCGGTAGGAGTAGAACTGCCAGCCGGCCACGGAGAGCAGCATCAGCCCGGCCAGGCCCAGGGCCAGCGCGCGGGTCACGCTCTTGCGGGCGCCTATGAATTTCTGGTCCGGGGAGGCGGAAACGAAGACGCTGGGCAGCTCCACGCCTTTCAGCGCGTACAGCTTCAGCACCTGCGTCACCTTCTCCGACCACTGGCTGGATTCCTTCAGGACATTGGCCAGGCCGGCGGCGTTCTCCACGCCCTTGGACTCCTGCTCGCGCATCTTCATGGTCCAGGCCTCGCGCTCGGAGCGCAGACGCTCTTCCCACACGGCGAATTCCTGGCGGTGCGTCTCCCAGACGGAGCGCTCCCTGTCCCACAGCTCGCGCCACTGGGTCCGCTCGGCGTCCCAGTTGGCCTTGGCGGCATCCAGCCGCCCGGTCAGATCTTTCACCTGGCCTTCCAGGTCCTTCATCTTCGCCGCGTCGTCGCGGCGGTTCTTGCGTTCGGAGAGCAGTTCGGACAGGGTCTTCTCCACGGCTTCTTTCGAATCCCCCAGCTTGGCCTCCAGGCCGGCCTTCGCGTCGGCCAGGTCCGCGGTCTGCACGGACAGGCCGGTAAATTTGTTGTGCCACTCGTCGCGCTCGGCGCGCAGGGCGTCTATGCGGGACTGCAGGCTGATCATCTCGGTCTTGGTGCGCTCCAGCAGCTCTTTGAGCAGCGCTATTTCGCGCGCGTGGTTCTTTTTCTGCGCGTCCAGCAGTTTCTTCGACTCCTCAAGGTTCAGGGCGGTGGACAGCTCCTCGTTGAGCGACTTCTCGCGGGCTTCCTGGTAATGCTGCTTGATCTCGCTTAAATGGGCCTTGGTCTCCTCGAGCTGGGCGCCCAGGTCGCGCAGCTGCGCGTCCTTGCCGGCCAGCAGTGACTTCCACTCCCCCTCCGCCTTCGAGAAATTATCGCGCAGGAAGCGCATGGTTTCCATGTTGGACTGGCGGACGTCGTGCGGCAGCGGCGAGGCGTCGGGAACGTAGTCGTTCCCCGCCACTTTCTTCCACAGCTCGTTGAGGTGCCTGTCTATATCTTTGCTTTCCATAAGGGTTAACGCCGCCCGGCCGTCCGGCCTTGCTTCGTTATATGTTTAGTTTAACAGGGGGGTATTAACCGGGAGTGAACTAATTGTTAACAAATCGTTACGGAGAGCCTTGGACCTGGTATCCGGACGCTCCTCGGAGCTCAACGTACCAGCCCTTGCAGTTCCACCGTGGCCTGGCTGATGTCTATGCCCGAATCCTGGTACTGCGAAACTATGCGCTGCAGCGAGCTCTTCAGCACGTCCGCCGGGGCCCCGCCGCCCTTCAGCTTCAGGTAGCCCTGCCATTCCGCGCTGAAATCATAGCGCAGCTGCGCCAGCTTGTCCGCCTTGCGCTTCTCGGACATGGCCCTCAGCTCCGCCTCGGCCGCAGCCTGCCGGCGCACCACCGAGGCCAGCCGCTCCTTCTCGCCGCTTTCCGCCGCCTTCTGCTCCTGCGTGCTCTTGAGCCGGGCGCTGAGCGAATCTATCTCCGCCTTCATCGACGCCAGCTCGTCCTTCAGCAGCGCCTCGCGGCGCGCCGACTCGTCGAGCGCCTCCACCAGGTCCTTGCGGTATTTTATCTCCTGCTTGATCAGGCGCTCGTACTCCGCCTCCACGTCGCGGTCGCCGAAGCGCAGCGCCAGCGTGAGGGAATGCGCCGGCACCACCGCGCCGGTCAGCGGCACGGCCAGGCCGTAAGAGATCTCAGAGGCCAGGTGTTTCCAGCCGATCCCGGCGCTGAGGGCCGAGGCGCGCTCCGCCAGGAAGAGGCCCGCGCGGGAAAAGAGCTGCCCGGCGCGCTGCGTGCGCCAGGCGTGCTCCACGCCCGGGTTCAGGCTCACGTTGCCCTTCTGCCCGGCCGAAGCCGTGCGCTTGGCCAGGTCCAGCGAAAGCGTATAATCCTCGCGGCGCTCGGAGACGCCCAGCCTTATCACCATCGGGGCGTTGTCCTCCAGCCCCCCGATATCGAAAGCGGGGTTATTGAGATTCAGGATCGAGAACCCCAGCGAATGCCTGTCGTCGGGGCGGAACACCGCGCCCAGGTCCACGGCCGCGCCGGAAGCCGACTCCCCGCCCGGGGCAGTGGCGCTCAGGATCTTCAGGTTGGCGCCCAGGTCCAGCACGCCGGAGCCGCCCCGGCGCAGCTGCCAGGTGCCCCAGCCGAAAGAAATGGTCTTCTGCGTGACTTCCCCCCCGTCGTCGCGGTAGAGGCCCCCGATGGAAAGCGTGCCCATCTTGCCGTAGGCCATGCGCGGGACCAGCGCCCAGGCGCCGTAGGCCCGCAGCTCGCCCGGACCCTGCGTGGTGCGCTCGGAGCCCAGGAAGTGGGCCCCGGTCTCGAACTTGCGCGAAGAGCCGGCCAGCGCCGGGTTGGCCTGGAAAGCCAGCGGGTCTTCCAGGCCCGCCGCCTGGCCGCCGAAGCCCGACTGGCGCGCCCCGGCCGGCAGGTCCTCGAAAACCGCGGCTGCCGGGCAGGCGCAGGCCAGCAGCAGGCAAACGGAGAGCACGAGGTTATTTCGCTGTTGCATTAGTGGTTCCCCCGGCCGCCTCGGCCTTCTTCTTCTCTTCGGCGACGTCGGAATAGAGAGCTATCTTGCCGCGCCCGTGCGACTTAACCCAGTACAGCGCGTCGTCGGCCTTCTCCAGCAGGGCGTCCATGGTGGAGGCGTCCTGCGGGAAGGTGGAGACGCCGATGCTCATGGTGACGCGCAGTTCCTTCGCGCTGGAGAAAGGCACCGGGATGCGCAGCTCGGCCAGCTCCGAGCTGAGGCGCTGCGCCAGGCGCTGGGCCTCCAGCCCGGTGGCCTGCGGCAGCAAAATGATGATCTCGTCGCCGCCGTAGCGGCACGGGAAGTCTATCTTGCGCAGGTTGGAAAGGATCACGCGCCCGGCTTCCTTGAGCACCTTGTCGCCGATCTGGTGGCCGTAGGTGTCGTTCACTTCCTTGAAGAAGTCTATGTCCGCCCAGATCATGGCCAGCGGCTGCTTGAAGCGCTCGGCGCGGTAGAACTCCTCCTGGAAACGCTGGTTGAAGTAGCGGCGCAGCGGCAGCTTGGTCAGCTCGTCGTAGAGCGAAAGTTCCTCGACCTTGTCGAACAGGCGGGAGTTGTCCACGGCCAGCGCTATCTGGCCGCCGAAGGATTTGAGCATGGCCAGCTCCTGCGGCTCTATGCGCTGCTGGCTCAAAAGGTTGTCCACGATGAGCAGGCCGATGGTGACGCCCTGCACCGCCAGCGGCATGTACAGCACGCAGTCCTTGTAGCGCTCCATGAAGGCGCCGGAGGAGCGGCCCAGCACGATGTCGGCGAAGCGGTGCGCCCCGGCCTCCAGGGGGATCTCCTCGTAGGCGATGCTCTTGATCTGGCCGCGGATGTCGGCGGACAGCTCGCCCTTGAGCTTGCGGTTCTTCTCGTCGATGAGGTACAGCCGCACGCGGTCGAAGCCGAAATAGGTCTGGATGCCCGAGAGGATATGCTTGAAGCTGTCGCGCACGCGCAGCGCCGTGGCGAACACCTCGGTCAGCTCGGTGATGGCCGACACGTTTTTTTCGTACTTGCGGTTGAGCGAGAAGAACTCGGCCTTATAGTAATCGCGCAGGTAGGAGCGCAGGTAGGCGTCCGCCCTGGCGCCCTCGGCTTTGGTGAAGCCGCGCTTGCGGGGAGAGCGCTCCAGGCGCACCAGGCCGAAGCAGGGCACCACGCCGCGCCCGCCGGACGGGTCGCAGTAGTCGAAGCGGAACGGGGAGTACAGGAAGCTGCCGCCGAGCCCCTTCGAGGAGGCCGCCTCCAGGGTTTCCAGCGCGCGGGCCGCCGCCGAGCCGGGCGCGGGCCGCAGATTCTCCTCGTGCTCGAAAGAAACGCCGGAAGCGTGGCGCAGCCGCAGGCGCAGCAGGCCGCTCTTCTCGTCGTATTCGTAGAATGAGGCCGCCTCCAGGGTGAACTGGGCCGTGACGGCCTCCAGGGCCGCCTTCATGAAGGAGTCCCTGCCGTCGTAGGAGGCCTTGCCGGCCCCTGGCTCTATCCCTTTCTTCTTTAGCATCTTAAAACGTTTTTAAAACTCCGCGCTCTAATAAAGCGACAGCAGGTAATCGGCCTCGCCCTGGGCCATGATCATTTCCCGCGTCAGGTCCTCGCGCTCGTAATCCCTGCGGGCGATCTTGAGCGACAGGTTCCACAGGACCCGCTCCAGCAGCAGCTCCGCCGTAGGGTAGACCATGATGTTCGGCATCAGCTCCGGGGCGGAGAAGAGGCGCCTGTAGACGCCGGTCTCCCGCTCTTCCTTCAGGCGCTCTTCGAACACCGGCTTCAGGCAGGGAAAAACCCCGAAGCTTTCGGCGAAAGAGGCGGCGTTGCGCGGCTCCATGGCCCAGGCCACGAAGGCGGCCGCGGAGCCGTGGTCCTGCGTGGCCGAGGAGATCGCGAGGTTATAGACCAGCATCAGCCCGCCGCCCGACGGGTAGCCGGGGTAGGGCAGCATCTTCAGGCCGGCGCGCCCGGCGCCGGGCAGTTTGCGCGAGGAGATCATGAAGGCGCAGTCCTCGGCCGGCTGCGGCCCGGTCTCGAAATGGTCCCCGTTGAAAAGCTCTATCTTGCCGCTGACCGCCAGCTCCAGCCAGTCCTCCACGCCGCCCACGGTTTCCTCGCGGTTGAAGGTGGCGCGGTTGAAATCGTCGGAGAAGAGGCCGCCGCGGCGGCCCCAGACGCGCGGCAGCACGTCGGCCACCGACACGGAGCCCGAAGAGCCCGGCACCGAGAGGGCGCGGAAATTCCCCTTCCGGGAGGGCGGGCGGATGCGGTCGAGCGCGGCGCGGAAGCCGTCCCAGGACGCCAGCTCTTTCTCGGGGTCGGTCACGGCGCCCTTGAGGGCCTGCGGCCTGTAGTAGAGGGCCGGGGCCTCCAGCCACCACGGCGCGGAATAGGCCCGCGCCTCGTCGTGCCTGAGCAGCTCCTTGAAGATGAAATCGGGGTAGCGGCGCTGGGCCAGCGCCTCCAGGCTGGAGGCCAGGTCGGACAGCAGGCCCAGGCGGGAAAAGAGCTCGGTCCAGTTCTGCGGGATCTCTATCACGTCGGCCAGCGGGTTGCGCTTGGGGTCGCGCAGGTGGGCGAACAGGCTCTCCCACAGGCTCTTGCGGCTCTTGACCGCGAACTCGGCGTGCACGTCCGGGTAGGCGGCGGAGAAGCGCCCCAGCAGGCTCTTGAAAGCCAGGTGTTTCCTGTGGTCGTAATCCGAAAGCAGCCAGATCAGCATTAATTTATTAATAACAGCAACTTGTTAAGGGGACGTTGTTGAGTTGTTGAGTTTTTGTAACAGGTAGCCATTTCAAAAAACCGCGTTTTTCCTAAAAACTCAACAACTCAACAACGTCCCCGGCCCCCGGTCCCTACCAGCAGGGGTCCGAAAGGCCGGGGTCTACCCGCAGGCTATTCCTGTACTTGCCCGCCTCAAGGCGGCGCAGGGCGCAGAGCGCCACCATGGCGGCGTTGTCGGAGCAGTAAGCCTTCTCGGAGAACCGCACCTCGAAACCTTCCAGCCTGGCGAAAGCCTTGCGCAGGGCCCCGTTGGCCGAAACCCCGCCGCCCACGGCTATGCGCTCAAGACCCAGCGAGCGCGCCGTCTCCGCGGTCTTCTTCACCAGCGTCTCTACCACCGAGTCCTGGAAGGCCCTGCAGACCAGGGCTATCTCGCCCGGCGGCAGCCGCCCGCCGCGCTTGTAAAAATCCTGCCCCAGCCTGCCGGCCAGGTAATAGCTGACGGCCGTCTTGAGGCCGCTGAAAGAAAAATCCCTGGTGCCGGGCATGAAGGGCCGCGGGAACTCCGGCCCCTTGCCCTTCGCCTTCGCGGCTTCCCGCTCTACGGCGGGCCCTCCCGGGTAATCCAGGCCCAGCAGCTTGGCCACCTTGTCGAAAGCCTCGCCCGCCGCGTCGTCGCGCGTGCGCCCGAGCACCTTGTAATCCCCGTAGCCCCGGGCGTGCCAGAGCTCGGTGTGCCCGCCGGACACCAGCAGGGCCGCCAGCGGGAACTGCAGCGGGCGTGAAGCGCTGCCCTTTTCGAATTCGCAGGCCAGCAGGTGGCCCTCCAAATGATTGACGCCTATCAGCGGCGCGCCGGCCAGCTCGGCCGCGGCCTCGGCGGCCACGCGGCCCACCATCAGCGCGCCGGGCAGCCCGGGCCCGCGCGAAAAAGCCACCGCGCCGACAGCGCCCCGTTTCAGCGGGGTGCGGATGCCGGCGCGGCCCAGCGCACCGCCCAGCACTACGGGTATTTTTTCCAGGTGGGCGCGGCTGGCCAGCTCTGGCACCACGCCGCTGTATTTCCGGTGCAGCGGCACCTGCGAATACACGGCGTTGGAGCGCAGGGCCCGCCCCTCCAGCACGGCGGCGGAGGTCTCGTCGCAGGTAGTCTCGAACGCCAGTATCTTCATTAACCGGGCCTACTTGCCGGGCTTGAGGTTCCCCAGCACCTCGCGGGCCTTAAGCAGCTCCACGGCGCGCTCCAGCACCTCGTCGCGCGGGGCGTCCTTCTTCTTGTCGGCCTTATCGTCCTTGCCGGGGAAATAGATCTCCTCGCCCTGCTGCAGCAGCTTCTTCTCCGTCTCGAGCGGGACCTTGATCTCGATGTCGGGCATGATGCCGCCGAGACGGAGAAGCTCGTCGCGCTGTATGGACTTGCCGCTGGGCGTATAATACTTGGCTATCGTCAGGCGCAGCGCGGACTTGTCGGACAGCGGGATCATGCTCTGCACGCTGGCCTTGCCGAACGAGCGCTCGCCGATGATGACCGCGCGCTTGTTGTCCTGCATGGCGCCGGCCACTATCTCGCTGGCCGAGGCCGAATAGCGGTTGACCAGCACCACCACCGGCAGCAGTTCGAGCGGGGCCCGGCCGTTGGCGCGGAACTCCTGGTAATTCTCGGGCTTGCGGCCCTTGGTGTAGACGATCATCTTGTTGTCGTTCATAAACAGCTTGGAGATGTCCACCGCGGCCGACAGCAGGCCGCCCGGGTTGTAGCGCAGGTCCAGCACCAGCGCCTCCATGCCCTTGCCCTTCAGCTCGGCCACGGCCTTGTCGAAATTCTCGGTGCAGTGGCCGGTGAACTCCACGATCTTGATGTAGCCGGTCTTGGAATCCAGCATGCGCCACTTCACGTTCTCGGACTTTATCAGCTCGCGGACCAGCGTGATGTCCTTCTGTATCCACTCGGCGTTCTTGTCCTCGGGCTCGCGCGCGGTGGTGATCTTCACCGGCGTGCCGGGCTTGCCGCGCAGCTTCTTTATGGCTTCGTCTATGATCATGTCCTTGGTGGTCACGCCCTCTATCTTTATGATCTTGTCTCCGGGCATCATCTCGGCCTTCCAGGCGGGGGTATTGGGCAGCGGCGTCACCACGGTCAGCCAGCCCTCTTTCACGTCCACCCTGATGCCGATGCCGCCGAACTCGCCCTCGGTGTCGCTCTTGACGCGGTCGTAGACGTCGGGCTCCATGAACTGCGAGAAATCGTCCAGCTCGCCCACCATGCCCTTGGCGGCGCCGTAGACCAGCTTCTGCGGGTCTATCTGCTCCACGTAGCTGTCCTTGATGAGCTCCAGCACGTCCACTATCACCTTCAGCTGCTGGTAGGTCTGGTCCAGCGCGAAGTTGACATAGGGAAAAACAGCCCCTATGGTCAGCGCCGAAAGGGTTATGAAAGCCAGTTTCCTCGCGTTCTTCATTTAAAAGCTCCTTAAAAACCTCGAAAACAAGAAAAGCCGGCCGTTTTAACGGCCGGGGACTATAATATAAATGATTATATCTAATTTATGCCCGTTTGGTATGGGGGCGGCTAGGGCGCCTGCAGGGTGGGCGGCAGCCATTTAAGGGGGTCTATGGCCCGGTCACCCTTGCGTATCTCGAAATAAACGGCGCTGCCGGGGGATTTTTTGCCGGAACTCATGGCCTGGGTGTCCTCGCCCGCCGCGCCCAGCGGCGACATGGCCGCCACGGCCTGGCCCTTGGCGGCGTCGATGCGGCTGAGCAGGCCGTAAATGGTGAAGAAACCTTTCTCGTGGTCGATGATGACCACGTTGCCGTAGGTGCGGAAAGGCCCCGCGTAGATGACCTTGCCGGCCAGCGCGGCGCGCACCGGGGCCTCCTGCTCGGTGGCGATGCGGATGCCCTCGCGCACTATCCAGGTCTTCAGGCCGGGCACGTCCTCGCGGCCGAAGCGGCTTATCACCTTGCCCAGGGCGGGCCAGGCCATGGCTCCCTTCTCCAGCGGCAGGTCGGCGCCGGTTTCGGCGCGGTAAGGCGCCCGCTTCTGCAGCGTCTTTACCAGCCGGGTCAGGCCCAGCGCGGCGTTCTGCAAATTTTCCAGCTCGCGCGTCAGGCGGGCCTGCTGCTCGCGCGTGCGGTTCAGCTCGACCTGCTTGGTTTTGAGCATGGTCTTCTGGGCGGCGCCCTGCCGTCGCAGCAGTTCCTGCTTCGAGCTCAGCTCCTCGCCCTTGCGCCGCAGCGTCTTGATATCCTTGTTGACGCGGTCGGTCTCGCCGGTCATGCGCACCAGCAGCGCGCGCTTGTTGAACATGGCCGAGCGCAGCAGCATGTCCTTGGAAATGTCCCGCGAGCCGTAATACGGGTAGTAGAAATCCTTCTGGATGGAATACATCACCAGCTCGCCGTGGATGTCGCCGGAAAGGACCTTTTTCGCCTTGTCCAGGGACTCGTATTTCTGTTTGGATTCGGCGCTGCGGCTCCTGGCGGACTGCAGCTGGCCCTCCAGCTCTTTGCGGCGCACCGTGGTCTGCTTCTCTTCCTTCTTGAGGCCGGAAAGCTCGGAGGCGATGCGCTCCTCCTCGATGCGGTACTGTTCCAGCTCTTTGCGCTTCTCCTCGAGCTGGCGGTTCAGCTGGTCGAGGTTCTTTTTCTTGGCCTCCACGGCGGCCTGCGCCCCGCAGAAAGAAGGCAGCAGCAGCAGCGCGGCCAGGACAGCCGCGGCGCCCAGCGCCCAAGAACCTCGTTTAGTGTTCAGCATTGGAATTTCAGTAGCGGTCGCTCTTCCACTGGCACAGCGCCCAGCCCAGCAGCGCGCCGGAGACGGCCACTGCGGCCTGCCAGAGCGGGTTGGGCCAGACCCAGACCGGGCTCAGGTATTTTACCGGGTAGACCACGGCGTAGGCGGCCAGCGCGGAGGCCAGGCCGCCGCCGGCCCCGGCCAAAAACCAGTTGCGGTCGGCGCCCAGCGAAGCGGCCAGCGACGCCGGGGTATGGCCGTGGGTCAGCGTCATCGCGGCCATTATCATGAAGGCCAGGAAGGCCAGCGCCACGCCCAGGGTTATCAGGTGGCCGTAGAAGACGGAATGCATTATGGCGTAGGCTTCGAGCGGCTTGTATTTTATGTCGGCCACGCCGGGAATGCGCCAGGCCGCGTCGGTCCAGGCGTTCATGTCGCCCAGGGCCTCTTCCTTCATCAGCACTTCCCAGGTGTCGGGCATCGGGTTGGAGCCGGGCGGCAGCACGGAGGCCACCAGCTCGGGCTCCTCGGCCTTCAGGCGGGCCAGGCGGTCCTGCCGGCTGAGGAAAACGGCCTGCTCGGTGCCCTTGAGCGCGGCCAGGGCCGCGCCGATGGAGTCGGAGGGCTCCTTGGACCTTTCGTCGCGCACCACGACGATGCGGAAATCTTCTTTCAGCAGCACGGTGATCTCGCGCATCTGCGCCTGCAGGAAAAGCAGCATTTCGGCCAGCAGGCCGGCCGAGAAAGCCAGCAGGAAAACCACCCTGTAGCCCTTGCGGGGCTTGTGCGCGTGCTGACCGTTCTGCGGGTGTTTGTGTTCGTCCATAGGTATAGAAAAGAGCCTTGATTTTCTTAAATTATAACTTTTATGGACGGAGGCGGGAAGGAGCAATAAAAACGGGCCGCCGGAGCGGCCCGCCGCGGCGCACGCCGTCTTACAGCGAGGCGTCGCTGAATTCCACGGAGGAGACGAAAGGAGAGCGCGACAGGTCGCCTATCATGTCCACCGGCAGGGTGCCGGCGACCTCGAAGACGCTGAACCGGGAGTCGGCGTTCTTCTGCGGCAGCCTGAACCAGTTCTCGGCGCTGAAGCCGCCGTTCTCGGTGAGCTGCTTTATGAAGCCGGGCACGAAGGCGTTCGGCTTGTTCTGGTAGGGCACCTTGAGGGTAAAGCGAACCTTGGCCTTCATCGGCACTCCGGAGCTCTTCTTCTCCACGGACACGCCAGTGACGCCGCCCACCCTGGAAATGACCGTCAGGGCGGAGTAGGGGGCCCAGCCGAGGATCACAGTCTGTTTGACCTTGCCGTTATAGGAGGTCTTTTCCCCGGCGAAGCGCAGTCCGGCGGCCTCAAGCTTCGGCAGCAGCTTATCGTAAGAATTGCCTTTTATGGTGACGCCCAGCAGCACGTATTCCCGCGCGTACTTCTTAGAGCCGGAGTCCATGGGCCACACGAAAGAGCCCACGGGGCCGGAATCGCCGGCGAAGGTCACCTTGTAGTGGCTCTGCGGCAGGGCGGGCAGGCCGGGCCTGTCTTCGGGGGAGATCCTGGCGGCCGGGGCCTTGGCGGGCGGAGGAGGGGTTTTGAGCGAAATCGGCGCGGCCGAGATGGGGGCGTCGCGGAAATCGCCGTAGTCGGAGCGGAGCAGCGCGGTGTTCTTGGAATTGAGATAGCCGTCGGCGGTCTCGACCATGTCCTGGAAGGACGGGTCCGAGAAATAGCCGCCGCCGATCAGGCGGGCGTCCACGCCGAGCTCTTCGCCGGCCGAGGCCGGCAGGGCCGCCGCGAACAGGATGGTGAATAAGAGGTTCTTCATTATATTTTCCCTTTGCTCCACAGACAAAAAAAAGAGAAACGAAATACATTCGTTTCCCCTGGTGACGCCGGTTATGGCCGGTCGGTGGATGCTCCCCCGCCTATCCGGGGGATTACAAGGGTACTGCGAATACTAGTCTACATTATACTTGACGAAAAGCAATAGGTACAGAAGGCCCAAAGCCGGAAACTAATAAGGCCTATTCCCGCCTGGGCCCTTTGGCCCGCGGGTTCCCCTTGACCGGGCCCGGCGCGGTCTGGTATAATTTATTTACCGGTAGGTAAGTTTTCTTATGAAACCACAACAAGAACCCAAAATAAAAAAAGGCGACAGGACCCGCCAGCGCATACTGGAGACGGCTTCCGCCCTGATGGCCGAGAGCGGCCCCGACGCGGTCTCGATGCGCGAGATCTCGGCCAAGCTCAAGATCACCAAGCCCGTGCTCTACTACTACTTTAAGAACAAGGACGAGCTCATCAAGGCCTCCTTCATGGAGGGGACCAAGCATTTTGACGAGCTGCTCGCAGAAATACAGGACCCGGCGCTGTCCCTCGAAGTCAAGCTCGAGCGCGTCTTCGCCAACCACCTGGACTTTATCCGGCGCTACCCCGACATGCCCAAGTGCGCGCTGAAGATCATGACCTCCCCCTCGGCCTCCGTCCTCAGCGGGATGGCGCGGGAACTGAAACAGCGCAACAGGGCGGCTATGCGCGCCATGATGGAAGCCTCCGCCAGCAAGGAGCGCCTCTCCAGGGCGGGCATTGAGGGCATCCTGCACATGATCAGCGCCGTCATCGGTTATTTCATGATAGAGGCGCGGGAAAACGGCGTGGCCAGCCTCGACAAAGGCCTGCCCGGCCGCCTCTCGAAGCTGCTCTGCGCCGGGGCGCGCGGGCTAAAAACTCTGGCCGCCGGCCTGGCTATGGCCGGCCTGCTGGCCTCCCCCGCCGCCGCCGCCCCGCTCGACCTGACGGTGGACGGCGCGGTGAGCGCCGCCCTACGCAACAACGCCACGGTGCTCAACGCCGAAAGCGCCCGCGGCATATATAAGGAAAAGGTCACCGAATACTGGGGCACGGTGTTTCCCCAGCTGAGCGCCTCCATGGCGTATACGAACTACCTGAGCAAGCCGAACGCCGGACTGCTGGGACCCAAGACGGACAATGTCTACACCGGCTCCCTGGACCTCAACCAGGTGATCTGGGCCGGCGGCAAGGTAGCCAACGCCATAAAGATGGCCGGCATCTACTCCGACGCCAGCGACGAGCAGTACAAGACCGCCCGCAACGGCATAGCCAAGGCCGTGAAGCAGCTTTATTATTCAGTGCTGATGGCCCGGGCCATGACGGAGATACAGGGCGAAACCCTGGACCTGGCCAAACAGCATTTAGGCACGATAGAGAGCCAGTACAAGCAGGGCGTGGCCAGCGACCTGGCCGTGCTGCGCCAGCGGGTGGAGGTTTCCAACTCCGAGCCCGCGCTCACCAAGGCGCAGAACCTCTACGAGCTGGGCCTGACCGAACTGAAGAACCTGCTCGGCCTGGACCCGGAAGCGGACCTCCTGCTTTCAGGCGGCCTCGACTGCGCCCTCGGCGTCCCCGCCGAAGCTGTCACGCTTTACGCCAGGGCCCTGGCCGCCCGGCCGGAATACAAGAACCAGAAGCAGCAGCTGGAGCTTTACACCAGGATGGTCAAGATCGAGCGCGCCGCCCACCTGCCCTACCTGGGCGCTTACGCCTCCCGGCAGTACTACGGCGCCACTAACGACGCCTTTCCCTCCGGGGACGAGCGTACCTGGAGCACCGTGGCCGGCCTGCGGCTGGCCGTGCCGCTGTTCGCCGGCGGCTCCACCAGCTCCAAAGTGCGGCAGGCCGAACTGCAGTCGGACATAGCCCGCAACAACCTGGCCGAGCTGGAGCGCAGGATCAAAATAGAAGTCAAAAAGGCCTGGCTGGGCGGCAGGGAAGCCTCCCAGCGCCTGGCCTCGCAGGGCACCGCGGTGGCGCAGGCCCGCAAGGCGCTGGAAGCCACCGAGGTCCGGTTCAGGAACGGTCTGGCCAGCCAGCTGGACCTCAACGACGCGACCCTGGCGCTCAACAGGTCGCAGACTCTTTATACCCAGGCCAGGCACGACGTCTGCTCCGCCGACGCCGAGCTGAAATGGGCCGTGGGAGAATAAGAAGGCTCACAGGAAATTTATGAAAAACCTCAACTCTAAGATCTTCATTCTCACGCTCGCGGCCGCGGCGGCGCTCTCCGCCGGGTGCCGCAACAAGGAAGCCGAGGCCCTCAACAACCTAGAAAAGGACCGCTTCCTGGTCAAGACCGAAAAGGCGCAGGTCCGCAGCCTGGAGGAATACATACTCCTCACCGGCTCGGTCAAGGCCATGGACGAAGCCACCCTTTTCCCCCGCGCCTCCGGCAAGCTGCTGCGCAACGTGCTGAAGGAAGGCGATTCCGTGAAGAAGGACGAGACCGTGGCGCTGATAGAGCGCGACGAGCCCGGCGTGGTTTACGAACCCGCCCCGGTGCCCTCCACGCTGACCGGCGTGATAGGCCGCGTCTACCAGGACGTGGGCGCCAACGTGACGCCGCAGACCCCGATAGCCATGGTGGTCAACCAGGGCATGGTCCGCGTGGCCGTGGACGTGCCGGAGAAATACGTCGGCAAGGTCTTCAAGGACCAGCGCGCCCGCGTCAAGGTGGACGCCTTCCCGGACAGGTATTTTTCGGGCTCCGTCTACCGCGTCAGCCCCGTGGTGGATTCCCGCTCGCGCAACACCATGGTGGAAGTGCTGGTGGACAACCTGGACGGCCACCTCAAATCCGGCATGTTCGCCGAGGTGCGGCTGATAGTGGCCTCGCGCGGCTCGGCGCTGTCCGTGCCCGCCGGCGCCGTGGTCAGCCAGGACGGCGGGGATTTCGTCTTCGTGCCCGTTGAGGGCAGCCTGGCCTCGCGCCTGCCCGTCAAGACGGGCATCAAGACCACCGAGTTCACGCAGGTCTCGGGGGTAAAGGAAGGCGCGGACATTATCACCTTCGGCCTCTACGGCCTCAAGGACGGCAGCAAGATAAAGGTGGCTAACTGAGCGCCGCCCGGGCCACTCCTATGAAAATCACCGAGATCTCGATCAATAAGCCCATCTTCACCACCATGATGATCACCACCCTGGTGGTGCTGGGCGCGGCGGCCTACCTGCGCCTCGGCATCGACCTGATGCCCAACGTGGAGTTTCCCTACGTGATGGTGCAGACCTCCCTGCGCGGCGCCGGCCCCGAGGAGATAGAGTCCTCCGTCACCAAGCCCCTCGAAGAAGCGGTCAACACCATCTCCGGCATCGAGGACATCAACTCCACCAGCTTCGAGGGCCTCTCCCTGGTGATGATCAAGTTCGTGCTGGAGAAGAACGGCGACATCGCCGCGCAGGAAGTGCGCGACAAGGTGAACTCCGTGCTGGCCCAGCTGCCGCAGGGCACCAATCCCCCGGTAATAGGCAAGCTCGACATCGGCGCCCAGGCCGTGCTCAACGTGGTGGTCTCCGGCAACCGCGACCTCATAGACCTGACGCAGATAGCCAAGAAGAAGATCAAAGAGAACATCGAGACCGTCAGCGGCGTGGGCGCCATCGACATCGTGGGCGGCCGCGAGCGGGAGATCCATCTGGTGGTCAACCCGCTCAAGCTCTCCGCCATGAACCTGTCCATCCGGCAGGTCAAAGACGCCATCACCCAGCAGAACATAGAGATCCCCGGCGGCAAGGTGGAGCAGAAGGAGAAAGAGTTCGTGCTGCGCACCCTGGGCCGCATCCAGGACGTCAAGGATTTCAACGACATCGTCATCGCCAACATCAACGGCGCGCAGATCCGCGTCTCCGACATCGGCCGCGTGGAGGACACCGGGGCCCGCATGACCACGGCTTCCTACTATAACGGCAAGCCCTCGGTCACGCTGGTGGTCAAGAAGCAGTCCGGCACCAACACGGTGGCCGTGGTGAAGAACATCAAAGAGCGCCTCGAAGAACTTAAAGGCACCATCCCCTCCGGCGTGGAAACCACCATCATCGGCGACCAGAGCCTCTTCATCAAGGACTCGGTCAACACGGTGACCGAGCACCTGGTGCTGGGCGCAGTTTTCGCGGCCCTGATGGTGCTGCTGTTCCTGGGCGACTTCCGCTCCACCATCATCTCGTCGCTGGCCATCCCCACCTCGCTCATCGGCACCCTCATCTTCATGCAGGCGGCCGGCTTTACCATCAACACCATGACGCTGCTGGGCCTGACCATCGCCGTCGGCATCGTGGTAGACGACGCCATCGTCATGCTGGAGAACATCTACCGCCACATGGAAGAGCACAAGATGAGCCCGCTCAAGGCGGCGGTTGACGGCTCGAAGGAGATCGGCTTCGCCGTGGTGGCCATGTCGGCGGCCCTGCTGGTCATCTTCATCCCGCTGGCGTACATGGGCGGCATCATAGGCCGCTTCCTCAAGAGCTACGGCCTCACCATCGCCTTCGCCGTGTCCATCAGCGTCTTCGTGGCGCTGACGCTGACGCCCATGCTCTGCTCGCTGTTCCTCAAGATCAAACCTGGCGCCAAGACCCGCCTGGAAAAATTCACCGACCACATCAACGAGTGGCTGGCCGCCAGGTACATCGTAATGCTCGAGTGGGCCCTGGCCCGCCGCAAGCGGATGGTGGCCTACGCGGTGCTCATCATGATCTCCATGGTGCCGCTGTTCATGTTCCTCGGCAAGGACTTCATGCCGGCCGACGACACCGGCCTCTACCAGGTGAACATCACCGCGCCCGAAGGCACGAGCCTCGGCATGATGAAGCAGATCTTCGCCCAGGTGGAAACCGAGACGCGCCAGCTGCCGCACGTGAAGAGCATCCTCTCCTCCATCGGCACCGGCACCGGCGGCCACTTCGGCGGGTCCACCACCAACGAGGGCTACGTGCTGGTGGAGCTCGACGACCTGAAAGACCGCGACCTGCCGATGCAGAAACTGCTGCTGGCCTCGCGCGAAATGATGAGCAAGTATAAGGGCCTGCGCGTGGCCGTGATGCCGGCGGGCGGCTTCGGCGGCGGCGACTCCGAGCTGATGTACAACATCTCGGGGCCGGACCTGCAGAAGCTCAACGAATATTCCAGCGCGGTGGCCGACAAGCTGCGCACCATCAAGGGCGCCGTGGACGTGGACACCTCCTTCTCCTACGCCAAGCCCGAGTACCGCGTGGAGATAGACCGCCGCCGCGCCCACGACCTGGGCGTGAAGGTGGAGGATATCGCCACCTCGCTGCGAACCCTGGTGGGCGGCGAAGAGGACATCACCAAATTCAAGGACGGCGACGAGCTGTACCAGGTGCGCCTGCGCGCCGAAGAAGGCTTCCGCGACAGGAAAGAGGCGATCGAGGCGCTTATGGTGCCCGCTTCCGGCGGCCGCGTGACGCGCCTCGACAGCGTGGCGCGCGTGGTGGAAGGCGTAGGCCCCACCCAGATCGCCCGCTTCAACCGGCAGCGCAATGTGCAGGTGAAAGCCAACGTGGACAACATCCCGGTCAACAGGCTGATAGCGGAAGCGGAGAAGGCCTTCAAGGCGCTCAACGCCCCGCCGGAGTACAAGGCCGGCATCTATGGCCGGGCCAAAGAGCTAGGCAAGATGTTGAGGGAATTCGGCATAGCCTTCGTGCTGGCCTTTATCTTCATCTACATCGTGCTGGCCAGCCAGTTCGAGAGCTTCGTCTACCCGGTCTCTATCATGATCGTGCTGCCGCTGACCATCCCATTCGCCATCATCTCGCTGTTCATTACGGGCCAGAACCTGACGCTGTTCGCCATCATGGGAATGTTCATGCTGTTCGGCATCGTCACCAAGAACTCCATCCTGCAGGTGGACTACACCAACACCCTGCGGGCCAAGGGCATGCCGCGCCACCAGGCCATGATAGAGGCCAACCGCACCCGGCTGCGCCCCATCCTGATGACCACGCTGACGCTGATAGCGGGCATGATCCCGACGGCGCTTGGCACCGGGGCGGGCTCGGGCACGCGCCGCACCATGGCCATGGTCATCATAGGCGGCCAGACGCTGTCGCTGCTCATCACGCTGCTGATGACGCCTGTCACCTACTCGCTGATGGACGACTTCGAGGTCTGGTTCAGGAAGAAATACATGGGCGGGGTAAAAACCGGGACCGAAGCCTAGAACCGGCCGGCACAAATAAAAAAGGGAAGCGAAAGCTTCCCTTTTTTATTGTACGGGAACCAGGCCTACAACTGGCGCCGCTGGGCGGCGATGTTGAAGAGCTTGATGTAGGCCTCGGCCGACTTGTGCCAGGCGTAGTCGCCGCGCATGGCGTTGCGCACCATCATGTTCCAGTTCTCGCGCCAGCCGTACAGGGAAATTATGTGCCCCAGCACCGAATGCAGCTGGCCCGCGTCGGCGTTGTCTATGGCGAAGCCGTTGGAATCCTTCGGCTCGCCGTTGTAGAAGACGGTGTCCTTCAGGCCGCCGGTGCGGGTCACCACTGGCAGCGCGCCGTAGCGCATGGAGATCATCTGGCTCAGGCCGCAGGGCTCGAAGCGCGAAGGCATCAGGAAGATATCGGAGGCGCCGTAGATGCGGTGCGCCAGCGCCTCGTCCATGCCGGTGCGGAAAGCCACGCGCTTGGGATTGGCCTCGGCCAGCGCCGTCAGGGCGTCCGCCAGCCCCGGGTCGCCCGCGCCCAGCACCACGAACTGCACCTTTTCCAGGAAATCAGGCGCCACCTTGAGCAGGATATCCAGGCCCTTCTGGTAGTCCAGGCGGCTCACCACGCCCGCCAGCAGGATGTCCTTGTTCTCTTCGAGACCCAGCTCTTTCTGCAGCGCCTTCTTGGCCGCCGCCTTGCCGCGCTGGAAGCTCTTCAGCTCGTAGCCGCGCTCCAGGAAAGTGTCGGTGGCGGGGTCCCAGATCTCCTCGTCTATGCCGTTGAGGATGCCGAACAGGTCGGAGGTGCGGTGCTTCAGCACGCCCTCCAGCCCGTGGCCGAACTCCGGCCGGTACTGGATCTCGCTGGCGTAGGTGGGGCTGACCGTGGTGATGAGGTCGGCGAAGACCAGCGCGGACTTCATGAAGTTCACGCCGCCGTAGAACTCCAGTTTCTCAGGCGTGAAATCCAGCCAGGTGAAGCCCGCCTTCAGCAGCGCCTCTTTGGGGAACATGCCCTGGTAGGCGATATTGTGGATGGTGAACACCGAGGCCGTCTTGGCGTAGAAGGAGTCTATGCGGTAAAGGGTGCGCAGGTAGGCGGGCACCAGGCCGGTCTGCCAGTCGTGGCAGTGGATCACGTCGGGCTTGAAGCCTATGAACTTGGCGCCCTCCAGCACGGCGCGCGAGAAGAAGATAAAGCGTTCGTCGTTATCCTCGTAGTCGCCGGCGGCGGTGCGGTACATGCCGGGGCGGTCGAAATACTTGTGGCTCTCGATGAAATAGACCGCGACTTTGCCCCACTGCACGCGGCTCATGGTGGCGGTCTCCACGCGGTTGCCCACCGGGATCAAAAAGCTGCCGCCGGTGGCCTTGGGCGAGAAGGCCCCGCCGCCCACGTTGCGGTAGCGCGGCAGGAACAGCACCACCTCGGCGTCCTCCGCCTTGGAAAACACCTGCGACAGCGCGCCGGTCACGTCGGCCAACCCGCCCGTCTTGCAGAAAGGGAAAGCTTCGCTGGCTGCGATAAGGATCTTCATAGCGGTCTCCTAAACCTTGTATTTCTTCCCCGAGTTGAGAATCTCAGCGGCGTCCTCGGGCGACACCGTGTTGATGTAAAAGCCGGTCCCCCACTCGAAGCCGGCCACGTGGGTGAGCTTGGGCATGATCTCTATATGCCAGTGGTAATGCCCGGCGGACGGCTCCTGCACGGGCATGGAATGGATGATCAGATTGTAGGACAGGTCCGTGAGGGACACGGCCAGTTTGGACAGGGCGATCTTCACCACCTCGGCCAGCGGCCCCGCCAGGCGCTCCGGCATCTCCTCAAAATGGCTCTCGTGGACCTTGGGCAGGATCCAGGTCTCGAAGGAGAAGCGGCTGGCGTAAGGCGTGACCGCCAGGAAATCGGCGTTCTCGGCCACCACCCGGCCCTTGAATTCCTTCTCTTCCTTCACGATGTCGCAGAACACGCAGGTGCCCCGCTCCATGTGGTACTCGGCGGCGCCTTCTATCTCCTGCATCACGCGCAGCGGCGCCATCGGCATGGAAATTATCTGGGAATGCGGGTGCAGCAGGCTGGCCCCGGCGTTGCGCCCGTGGTTCTTGAAGATCATCACGTACTTTATGCGGGGATCTTTCCTGATTTCCTTCACGCGCAGCACGAAGGTCTTCAGCACGTCGGCCACGGCCTCCGCCGGCATTTCCTCCAGCAGGCGGCCGTGCTCGGGGGTCTCTATCACTACCTCGTGGAAGCCCATGCCGTCCATGCGGTCGTAGATGCCGCTGCGGCTGTTGCCTGCGGCGGCGTCGGAGACCAGGGCGGGGTACTTGTTGCGCACCACGCGCAGCCGCCAGCTGCCCCTCTCGCCGGGCAGGGAATAGATGACCGGCGGCGTCATGTCCTCGTTGCCGGGGCAGAACGGGCAGAGGTAGCCCTTGCCGTCAGGCCCGGCGCCGGGCCGGAACTCGTTGGGGCGCAGGCCCCGCTCCGAGGCGATGATCACCCAGCGGCCGAAGACGGGATCTTTGCGGATTTCAGGCATTTATTAAAAGGGCGACGCTGCGCGCACAGGAACCGGGGAACGGCTACTCCGGCTTTTCGCCGGGTTCTTGCGAAGGCTGGTCAGGCGCTCCGACTTCAGCGGGAGGCTCGGGCGGCGCGTCTTCCGCGGCAGCTTCGGGCAGGGCTTCCTCAAAGGAGGAGGGCTCGGGCTCCGCCTGGGCTTCGTCGCTCTCCGGCGCCGCTTCGGGGGCCGGCTCGGCGGGGACCTCTTCTTCGGCGGGCTGTTCCGGCCGGGGCTCGGAGGGCTCCGGAGCGCCCTCGAGGGCGGCCTGCGCGGGATCCTGCGGCGGCGCGCCTTCGGCCACCGGCTCGGGCGTGGAATCCTGTTCTATCAGTTCCACCGCGGTGGACTGCGCCGCGGCGGCCACGTTCTCTATATTGAAGCTCTCCAGCTTGGGCAGGTCGTCGAGGGAGTTCAGGCCGAACTGGCGCAGGAACTCGCTGGTGGTGCCGTAAAGGATGGGGCGGCCTATGCTCTCGCGGCGGCCCACCACGGTGATCAGCTTGCGCTGCGTCAGCGTCTCCAGCGGGCCTATCACTTCCACGCCGCGTATGGCCTCAATGTCGCCGCGGGTGAGCGGCTGCTTGTAGGCGATGATGCAGAGGGTCTCCAGCGCGGCCTGCGTCAGGCGCACCGTCATCTTGTTGTGGAATAGCTTGCGCACCCAGATGCCGTATTCCGGCCGCGTGGCCAGCTGCCAGCCGCCGGCCACCTGCATCACCTGCAGGGCGCCGCCGGCCTCGTCGTAGCTTTTGCGCAGGTCCTGCAGCGCGGTCTCCAGGCGCTCCTTGTTCTTGATCTCGCAGAGCTGCGAGATGCGGCTCACCGGCAGCGGGGCGTCGGTGATAAAAAGCAGGGTTTCCAGCACTTTCTTTAATTCGGCGTCTTCCATATTACCTCTGTAGCAAAGTCAGTTTTAAAATTTAGTTCCCTGCACCCTGCTGGGTTTCGGGAGCGGCCGGGAGTCCGGCCGGGACTGTTTCCGGCGCCGAAGCGGCGGCGACGGGCTCCGGCGCCTGCGCGGGAGCCGGGGCCGGATAAATGCGCACTTCGCTGTAGGCCTCGTCCTGCGACACCATTATCCTGCGCTGCTTCACCAGCTCCAGCAGGGCCATGAAGCAGGTGATCACGCCCAGCCGCTTGGTCTCGGAGGCGAACACCTCGTCGAGTATGAGCCACTCGCGGCCTTCCAGCATCTTCTCGATCTTGGCCACGCGCGACTCGATGGGGAACTGGTCGGCCTCCACCTCGCGGGTGGGCTCGGCGCGCTCGAAGGCGCGCTTGACCGCGTCCATCAGGGCGTAGAAATCCAGGTCCAGGTATTTCTCCTCGCTGGTGAACACCGGCGAGCCGCGGTAGAAGGCGTCCTTGAACTTGGAGAAGCGGACGTTCATGTCCTTGGAGGCTTCCTTGTAGCGCTGGTACTCCTCCAGCATGCTCACCAGGGCGCCGCGCGGGTCGGGGCCGCCCTCGCCCTCCAGCACTTCGGGCGCGGGCAGCAGCATCTTGGCCTTTATCTGCATCAGCGTCGCGGCCATCACCAAAAACTCGCCGGCCACGTCGAGGTTGAGGTTCTTCATCAGCTCGAGGTACTGCAGGTACTCGGCCGTGATGTTGGAGATCGGGATGTCGTAGATATCAAGATTGTTCTTCTTGATCAGATGCATCAGCAGGTCGAGGGGCCCCTCGAAATTTTCCAGGTGTATGTCTATCGCGCTCATATTAATCCCGCCGCCTTGGAAGCCGCGGCCATTTTCTTCGACGCCACGGCGCGGGCCCTGGCGGCGCCGTCGGCCAGCACCTTCTCCACGTCCACCGAGGCCGCTAACTCCGCCCGGCGGGCGCGGAAACCGCCGACCTCTTTCTCCATCAGCTCTATCAGCTGCTTCTTGCAGGCCCCGCAGCCTGTTTTGCCTTCGCGGCATTCGGTCTCCCGGGCCTGCCAGTCCGGGTTGTAAAGCTTGTGGAAGGCGCACACCACGCAGCCCTCGGGGTGGCCTTTATCGTCCAGCTTCACCTTGAGGGGGTCGGTGTACATCTTCTTCACCTTGGCCTCCAGGCTCTTGGCCTCCTCGCCCAGGAAGATGGTGTTGCCGTAGGACTTGGACATTTTGCGGCCGTCCAGGCCGGGCACCAGCGGGGAGGAGGTGAACAGCGGCTCGGGCTCGTTGAGCACCTGGGCGCCGAACATGTGGTTGAAGCGGCGCGCCATGTCGCGCGTCAGCTCCAGGTGCGGCAGCTGGTCCTTGCCTATGGGCACGAATTTCGCGTCGTAAAGCAGGATGTCGGCGGCCATCAGCACGGGGTAGCCGAGGAAGCCGATCACGGCCATGTCGGAGTGCAGCGCGGTGGCCTCGGCGTCCTCGCCGTGGGCCTCGGCCAGCTGCTTGGTCACGCCCTCGGCCTTCTTCATCTTGTCTTCCTGGCCCTTGTACTTGGCCTTGTGCAGCTCCTGCAGCTGCTCCTTGAAAGTGGGGTTGCGCAGCAGCCAGCTGATAGGCGTCACCATGCCCATCAGCAGCGTGAGCTCGGCGTGTTCCTTCACGTCGGACTGGCGGAAAAGAACGCACTTGGCCGGGTCCAGCCCCAGCGCCATCAGGTCTAGCACCATTTCGCGCGTATTTTCGGCGATATTCTCGCTCTTGTCGGCGCCGGTGGTCAGCGCGTGCCAGTCGGCCACGAAGAAATAGCAGTCATACTTGTTCTGCAGGTCCAGCCAGTTCCTGAGGGTGCCCCAGTAATTGCCGAGGTGCAGCCGGCCGGTGGGCCTGGCGCCTGAAACTACCACGGGTTTGTTGTTTTCCATAATTGTCCGTTCAAATCATCGTATAGACGAACACTACCATCTGCCGCGCGAAATTCAGGATGGGGGCCAGGATCTTCTGCAGCAGGCCCGTGACCACCAGGCCGAGTATCAGGTAAAAGCCGTAGGGCAGGTGTTTCTCGTAAATCTCCAGGGCGCGCCCTTTCAGCAGCCCCAGCGCCACCTGGCTGCCGTCCAGCGGAAAAACAGGGAACATATTGAACACCGCGAGCAGAAGGTTGATCTGTATCGCGAAGCCGAAAGTTATCAGCATCGGCTCCGTCAGGCCCTCTCCCAGGAAACCCAGCGAAACTATCTTCAGCATCACTATGGAAACCGCCACCAGGGCCAGATTGGAGAGCGGGCCGCTGAGGGCCACGAAAGCCATATCAGTGCGCGGGCTATGCATGCGGTACGGGTTCACCGGCACCGGTTTGGCCCAGCCCAGGGCGGGAAAGCCGGCCATTATGCAGAGGGCGGGCAGCACCACGGTGCCCACCGGGTCTATATGCGGCAGCGGGTTGAAAGACAGCCGGCCGGAAAGATAGGCCGTATCGTCCCCGCGCCTGTAGGCCGCGTAGCCGTGGGCGAATTCGTGGAAAATTATCGAAAAAAACAGCACCGGAATCTGTAAAATCCACTCCATGTATCCAATTATATTAAATATGGAGGGGACGCTGATGACTATATGACTATTTTCATTCTTTCGGCCAGTATACGCCCTTTGGACGCCAACTTTGAGACGGCGCTCTGCGTTATTCCCAATTCACCCGTCAATTCCACAGCTGAACCGCCAGCCGCCTCCCGGCACAGATAGCAATAAATTGCCCGCGCGCTGGCGGGGCCGCGTTCCCGGGTACGCCTTAATATATCCTCGCGGGCTATCCCGGTAGCCGTCTCCACCGCTGCCAGCACTTCCGCGCGGCTTTTCTTCACTTTTTGCATAGCCTCTCCGGCTGCTCTTAGCACGGCCGCCACAAAATCCCCCTCTCCGAGTATCCTCTGGTCGGATAACACTTTCCCCCGGGCCCGGAAAGCCTTCAGAACGGCTCTTTTTCCGTTAAGGCTGCGCAGCAGACCGCCTCCGGAAAGATCTTTAAGTCGCATTTCTTCCGCTTTTGCGCGCATAACCTGCATGTATTTGGCGACCGCCTCCCCGTCGCTGCCGCCAAAGTGGCATAAAAGGGAGTCCCGGTTCAGTATGCCGTCTTCGACACCGTTGATCGCGGCGCTATGCCCGCACCATTTATAGGCCGCAAGGCCGTCCAGGTCTTGCACCAGTCGGGCGCGCAGGGGATTTAAGTGGATGTAAGGCGCAACTTCCAGAAAATATTCCTCAAGATCGCAGATGATGGCTTTATATCTGTTCTGGAACAGATGCCCGGCGCGGCGATGCCTCAGATTAAAGTTGATGGCATAGCCGGTCATAGCGTGATGCATCAGCTCCGAAAGAGGCCGCTCGCCCCGCAGGACAAGGAAGTGAAAGTGATTTGGCATCAGGGACCACGCGAGACATTTGGCCCCCGACTTGTTCAGCCATACGCCGATGCGCTTCTGGAAATCCAGATAGTCGTCTTCGCCGAGGAATATACTGCCGCGCTCTATGCCGCGCGACATTACGTGATAAACCTGTCCCGGAACGTCTATTCTCGCTTGCCTGGGCATATCCCCCCCCTTCTTCCCGTAAGATTATAGAATAGCAGACGTCCCCGACAACCGCCTGTCGGGATAATTTTGGTCGTTTCATGTTTTTACTACAAGAAGGCCGCTAAAACCCGGAACACCTGCAAATAGTCATATAGTCATCAGCGTCCCCTACAATATACTTTTTAGTATAATTTCAGCAGGCAGCGGGGCAACTAAAAATGGAAAAAATCGAGAAACTCATTAAAGAAAGAAAGGCCAAGGTCGGCATTGTCGGCATGGGCTACGTGGGCCTGCCTCTGGCCGTGGAATTCGCCAAGGGAGGCTTCGCCGTGACCGGCTTCGAGGTGGACGCCCAGAAGGTGCGGGACCTGAAAGCCGGCATCTCCTACATAAGCGACGTCTCCACCGAAACGGTGGGCGCCCTGGCCAAGAAAGGCCTGCTGACCGCCACCCTCGATTTTTCCGCCCTCAGGAAAATGGACGCCGTCATAATCTGCGTTCCCACCCCCCTGCGCAAGAGCAAGGATCCGGACGTTTCCTATATAGTGGCCTCGGTACAGGAGGCCCGCAAGTACCTCAGGCGCGGGCAGATCATCATACTCGAGAGCACCACCTACCCCGGCACCACCAAGGAGCTGGTGAAGCCCATGCTGGAAGCCGGCCCCCTCAAGGCGGGCAGGGATTTCTACCTGGCCTTCTCGCCCGAGCGCGTGGACCCGGGCAATCCCAAGTACGGGGTGAAGAACACCCCCAAGGTGGTCGGCGGCCTCACCCCCGCCTGCACCCGGCTGGCCGGCCTGCTTTACGCCGCCGTCATAGACCGTGTGCTCGAGGTGACCAATACCGAGACCGCCGAGCTGGTGAAGCTGCTCGAGAACACCTTCCGCGCCGTCAATATCGGCATGATGAACGAGATGGCCCTGATGTGCAACAAGCTGGGCCTCGACGTCTGGGAGGTCATCAACGCCGCGGCCTCCAAGCCCTTCGGCTTCATGCCCTTCTACCCCGGCCCCGGCATAGGCGGCCACTGCATCCCGCTGGACCCGCATTACCTCGGCTGGAAGATGAAGACCCTCAATTTCGAGCCGCGCTTCATAGAGCTGGCCGGCGCCATCAATTCCTCCATGCCGGAGCACGTGGTGGCCCGCCTGGGCGAACTGCTCAACACCCGCGGCAAGGCGCTGAGCCGCTCGAAGGTGCTGATGATAGGCATGGCCTACAAGCCCGACATCGCCGACCACCGCGAAAGCCCGGCGCACGACGTGCTGATACTGCTGGAGAAGACCGGCGCCGCGGCCGACTACTACGATCCTTACGTGGCCGAGACCGACCTGGAAGGCGAGACCCGCCGCTCAAGGAAGGACGCGCTGAAGAAGATAAAGGAGTACGACTGCGTGATGATAGTCACGCCGCATTCCTGCATAGATTACGCGGATATCGTTAAGCGGGCCCGCCTGGTCTTCGACACCAGGAACGCCACCAAAGGGCTCAAAGGGAAGAACCTCTACCGCCTATGACCGATGCCCAGGACCCCAAACTGCTCTGGTTCAGCTTCCTCAAGATCTTCACCCGCGCGCTGACCCAGATAAACCTCTACAAGCCCGACCACCCCCAGGTGAAGCTGGCGCTGGAAGAGGGCCAGTCCCTGCTCACGCAGATCGCCGATTCCCTCAACGGGGGAGACCTCTCCATCACCCTCGACAGCGACAAGCTGCTGATAAACGGCACGCCGCTGCTGACGGCGGACAAGCTGCCCAACTCCCTCAAGAACCTGTTCACCAGGTTCCGCATCCAGACCATCACTTTCTCCAAAGGCGCCGACGCGAACGACCTGCTGGTCCTCTGCCAGGTGCAGGCCCACAAGGGCGACGCCAAGACTTTCCTCAAAGAGCGGGACATCACCAGGATAAAGCTCGACGAAGCCATGTACGCGAAGATCGGCCCCGGCGGCCTGCCGGCAGGGACCGGAGCCGGGCAGGGGCCCGGCGGCGGACAAGGGCCGGGCGCTGGACCCGGGACCGGCGGCGGGCAGGGCGCGGGGCCGGGGGCCGGCGGCGGGCAGGGTGCCGCGGCGGGACAGGGCCCGGGCGCAGGAGAAGGCGCTGGCGGCGGGCCAGGCGCCGGCGCGGGACCGGGCGCGGGCGGCGGACAAGGGTCCGGCGCGGCGGCCGCGGATAAATTTTCGGGACAGCTGGAAAACCTGGGGTTGGAGTCGGCGCTCGCCGAAGTGGTCGCGCGCGTCACCCCCGACCCGGAAGAGCGGCGCCGCATCATGCTGCTGCTGACCGCCAAGTTCAAGCAGGAGATGGAAAACACGGTGAACAGGGCGCTGGAAGGCATCCGCGGCGAGAAAAAGAAGGTAGAGAACGACATGGTCCGCGCGGAATCCGTCATGACCAGCATCGCCGACGGCGTGGTGGTGGTCGACCGGGAAGGCAAGATCATAATGATGAACCCCCAGGCCGAGGCCATCTCCGGCCGCCCGCTCCTGGAACTCTCGGGCAAGAAGATAGTGGACCTGTCTCAGCTGGAAAGCCAGGTCATCTCGCTGGCCCGGGAAATCTACTCCGACAGCCGGGCCGACATTTCCAAGGACGTCTCCCGCACAGGCCCGGCCGAGCTGGCCGAGACGGTTAAAAAAGCCACGGCCATCATCCAGAACGAGGACGGCAAGATCGTCGGTACGGTCTCCATCCCCACCGACGCCGTAAAGCTGAAGCAGGCCGAGCAGCTGCAGCAGGATTTCATCGCCAACATGACCCACGAGCTGCGCTCGCCCCTCACTTCCATCAAGGCCGCGCTGGAGCTGATGAGCCGCGACGCCGCCAGCAGCGAGGGCGACCGCGGCGTGCTCAACACCGCCATCCGCAATACCGAGCGCCTGAACTCCATCATCACCGACATCCTGGATTTCTCCAAACTGCAGTCCGGCAAGCTGGTCTTCCGCCAGGAGGACGAGGTCCCCGACGAGATAGTCCGCGAGGCCATAGATTCCATGCGCGCCTGGGCCACCTCCAAAGGGCTGAAGCTGGAAGCCAGCGTGCCGCCCAACCTGCCCAGGGTCTACGCCGACAAGCGCCGCACGGTGCAGGTGCTGATCAACCTTATTTCCAACGCCATAAAGTTCACCCCGTCAGGCGGCTCCATACAGGTTTCCGCCGACGCGGGAAAAGACGCCGCCTCGGGCTTCGTTTTCTTCGCGGTGAAGGACACCGGCGCCGGCATAAAGCAGGAAGACCAGGCCAAGATCTTCGAGAAGTTCGTGCAGGCCGCCTCCGGCGAGAAGGTGAGCGGCACCGGCCTGGGCCTGGCCATCACCAAGGCCATGGTCATCATGCAGGGCGGCAAGGTAACCCTGGAGAGCGAGCCGGACCGCGGCTCCACCTTCCGCGTCTCCATGCCGGTCTACAAGGGCCACGCGGAACCGCAGACTTTCGAGCCCATGCCCGAAACGCGGGAAGAGGCCAAGGCCTGGTGGAAAAAGCTGCTGGGCATGTAGGCTTGTTATCCGGCCCCGATAAATCATAAAATATATCCTCAGTCGTTCTTTAAATGCGCTCGTATCTCAACGGATAGAGTCCCGCCCTGCGAAGGCGGGTATACAGGTTCGATTCCTGTCGAGCGCACCAGATTTTTACCGTCGAAGGCAGCGGAAAGTAAGAAAAACACACTTACCTTCAGTTGCCTTCTTCTCTTAGGGGGACATATGTCCGAGAATAAAGAAGAAAAGAAAGTGGAAACCAAGACCGGCAAGTACGTCTACGACGCCAAGCTGGGCAAAGTCGTGAAGGTTTCAGACGAAGTCCCGGGCCTGAAGAAAGGCGCGGGAGCCTCCGACACCTGCCCCATCAACCCCGGCGGCCACAAGTGCAACGGTTGCTGCGGCCACTGAAGCCCCGCCGGGCAATGACCAGGCTGGAAACCGAGATCTTCTCCCGGCACGAAAAGACCGTGCTGGCCGCGCTGCGTTCCGCCACGGTGGGCGTGGCCGGGGCCGGCGGGCTGGGGTCCAATGTCGCCGTCTCGCTGGCCCGCGCCGGCGTGGGCAGGCTGATCCTCGCCGACTTCGACAAGATAGAGCCGTCCAACCTGAACCGCCAGCAGTTCGCCGTCCGGCAGATCGGCAAGCGCAAGGCGGCGGCCCTGGCCGCCAACCTTAAGCTGATAGCCCCCTTCACCGCGGTCAAAGCCTACGACGCCAAAGTCGGTCCGGCCAATATAGAGAAACTCTTTGGCGGCGCCGATATATTGATCGAGGCCTTCGACCGGGCCGAAGAAAAGGGCATGCTGATAAACGCCTGGCTGAAGCTGCACCCCGACCGGCCGGTAATAGCCGCGTCGGGCCTGGCCGGCTACGGCGGCAACTCCAAATTAAAGACGCGGCGCATGGGCAGCCTCTATATCTGCGGCGACGGCGCCAGCCAGTGCCCTCCCGGGATCAGCCCGATGGCGCCGCGCGTGGCCCTGGTGGCCAACATGCAGGCCAATTTAGCGGTAGAACTGCTGATGAAAATAAAGGGGAAAAAGAATGTTTAAAACCAATGAATACTTCGACGGCAAGGTAAAGTCCATAGCGTTCACCGCCGGCGGAGGCGCCGCCACCGTGGGCGTAATGGCTCCCGGCGACTACGAGTTCGGCACCGTGAAAAAGGAAATAATGACCGTGGTCAGCGGCAAGCTCACCGTCAAACTGCCCGGCGAGGCCGACTGGATGGACTTCCCCAAGGGCGGCACCTTCACAGTGGCCCCCAACTCCAAGTTCCTCCTGAAGGTCGGCGAAGACACCGCCTACCTCTGCCTCTACGTGGATTGAGGGCGGGAGCGGAAATAAAAAACCCCGGGCGGTCCCGGGGTTTTTCATTTTACGGCGCGGCGCTACTCCTCGATGCCTTCCAGTTTCAGGAATATGCTCTTGGACTTCAGCGCGGCGGCGAAGGCCTGCTTGTCCACGGCCTTAATGTAGGCCTCCTCCGGCGACACCACCTTGTCGCAGACCAGCTTGAACAGCGCGTCGTTGAGCACCGTCATGCCCGACTTCTTGCTGGTCTGCATGGTGGACGGGATCTGGTAGATCTTGCCCTCGCGGATCAAATTGGAGACGGCGCTGTTGACGAACAGGACCTCCATCGCGGCCACGCGCCCGCCGCCCGTTTTCTTGCACAGCGTCTGCGAGATCACGCCCTTGAGCGAAGTGGACAGCATGGTCCTTATCTGCGCCTGCCTGTCGGCCGGGAACTGGTCTATGATGCGGTCCACCGTGGAGGCGGCCGTGGTGGTGTGCAGCGTGCCGAACACCAGGTGCCCGGTCTCGGCGGTCTCGATGGCGATGGCGATGGTCTCCAGGTCGCGCATCTCGCCCACCAGCACGATGTCGGGGTCCTCGCGCAGCGCGGCGCGCAGCGCCTGCGAGAAGCTCTGCGTGTGCACGTGCACCTCGCGCTGGTTGATCAGGCAGTTCTTCTTCTGGTGCACGAACTCGATGGGGTCCTCGATGGTAATGATGTGGTCCTTGCGGTGGCGGTTGATGAAATCCACCAGCGCGCACAACGTGGTGGACTTGCCCGAGCCCGTAGGCCCGGTCACCAGCACCAGGCCCTTGGACAGGTAGCAGAGGTCCAGCACTTCCTTCGACAGCCCCAGTTTCTCCGCCGTCACTATCTCTATCGGGATCTGGCGGAACACGGCGCCCATGCCGAACCTGTCCAGGAAAACGTTCGCGCGGAAACGGGCCAGGCCCGGTATCTCGTAGGCGAAGTCCGTGTCGTGCGTCTTGGCGAACTGCTCGGCGTTGTGGGGCGGCAGGATGGCCTCCAGCAGCGGCGCCATCTTCTCCGTTTTTACCGGCGGCAGGTCAGGCAGCTCGGACATGTCGCCGTGCAGGCGTATCATGGGCTTGTGCCCCGAGGTTAGATGCAGGTCCGAAGCCCCCAGCTGGCACATCTTGCGCAGCAGGCCGTTTATTTCCGGCTCGCCCGCCAACGGGGCGCCCAGCGGGCCGTCCGCCTTCCTGGCGCCCACAAAAACCCTGGCGAGCACGCCTTTGCCCTCTACTGAGAAAGAGATTACTATGGTCTTGCCGAACGCGGTGTATTCAAACACCGTCGGCTTATTGTTAGCTATGGTAGCGGCGGCGTCCGGCGGGGCCACTTCCCTGATCAGCCCCACCACCTGTTGCACCGTCAGCTCCTGGTTGAGCAGCGGCACAAAGGCGCCGTTGCTCTTCAGGAGCGGCGCCGCGCCCGGCTCCAGTATGACCTCCTGCCCGGGCTGCAGCTTTTCTATAAGTTTATCCAGTTGTGCCATATTCCCCCGTGTCCGACGGACGCTTTAGAATTCCCAGGTCAACCCCGCGAAGAAATAGTTTAGCCAGGCGAAAGTGTAGACCTCCCCGGCCCCCGAGCCGCCTTCCAGGAACCGGTAGCCTGCGCGCGCCCGCAGCCCCGGCCTGAGGTCGCGGCTGACGGAGAGGGCGGCGTCTTCGGCCCGCCCCTGCGGCGCGGCCAGGCCCTCGAAGTCGAACAGCAGCGCCCAACCGGGCCGGAAACCCCAGTCGGCGGAAAAAGCCGCCAGCGGCACGAAGCCGGTATTTTTAAACTCGGAGGACTGGGTCCCGTTATCCAGCTGTACCGCCGCGTGCCTCATCTTGAGCGCGCCGCCGGCGCGCAGGCGCAGCGCGCCCTCGCGCCTGAATTCGTAGAGATAGCGGACCCGGTAGGAATTGAACTTATAGACGGCCTCGGTCCTGACCCCGGCCGGGAAGGTCACGCCGTCAAAAACCACGGTTTTAGGAAGGACTCCTTCCGACTTCAGGGTCAACGGCGCGGCCAGCAAAGACCAGTCGTGCCTGCCGCTCACGCGGCCTAAGCGGAACCGGGCGAAAGCGGCCGTCTCCGACTTCAGGTCGTCCGTCAGGGAAAAGCGCGTGCCGCCGTCCAGCGGGACTTTGGCGGTATTGTGCCCGGCCCAGGCGGCGCCGGCGTCGGCCTCCAGGTAATACTGAGCGCCGGCGGGGCACGCAAGCAGCAGCAGCGCGAGTGTTAATTTCAGCATAGTTCAGCCGCCAGAGTAGATGTGAGAGATGACCACCCGGTCGCCGTCGTCTATCGTGTCGCTGTTCGCCACGGCCCTGCCGTTGCGCGTGATGATGGTCGGCCGCTTCTTATCTATCTTCACGAAAGCGGACAGCTCCCCGGCCGTCATGGGCCCCGGGAGCTGCACCACTTTCTCGCTGAACCCGCCCTCGTAAATGAGCGGGCCGATAAGCTTGACCGTAACCTTCATCAGCTCAATTTCGCGTGTTTCCCGGCCGCCGCGGCCTCGTCAGCGAGCCCCAGCTTCTTGAGCGTCTCCAGCGTCGGAATGCCGCGCTTATCGTAACCGCGAGCATCGTAGTAATGCTGCAGCAGCGAGTCGTACTTGTCGTATTCCAGCACCACGCCCTTCTGCGGGCCTTCGGTGTCGGCGTTGCTCTTGTCGAACCAGACCGCCGGCGGGTAGTCGTCCTTGCGGGTAACGTTCGGGAACTCGCGCAGGTAATGCAGCTTGATCATGGAGTAGGCGCGGTCGGCCGCCGTCCAGAAATTATCCAGCGTCCAGTCCAGGCCGGTGACGGCGTTGAAGAACTTGGGATAGTTCTCCAGCTCGTAGCCCACTTCCACCCAGGGGAAGCGGCAGGCCACCAGCATTTCGAACAGGCCGCCGCGGATGCGCTGCAGTTCTATCACCTTGGCGGCCTTCTCGGGGCCGTAGCTTTCGCGCTTGCTGTGCTTGAGCTCGAAGGTGATGATCCACGCCTCGCGGTGATGGCCGCCTATGGCCGCCACGCCGAAGGCCAGCGCCTGGCCGGGAATAGACTTGCAGTTGTAGGCGGCCATCTCCAGGCCTTTCACCTGCATGGCGTAATCGGCGGAGTTCTTGCCGTAGACCTTGGCGGCCTTCAGCGCGCCGTCGGCCAGCAGATTGCCGGCCTCGCCCTTACGGGTTGCTATGTCCCAGAGCAGCGTTTTGCCCTTATCGGCGTCGCCGAACTTGAAGTCGCCCTTCGTCGCGCCATGCTCGATGGCGTCGGCGTAGAAGCCCAGCACCGCGCCGGCCGAGATGGTGTCCAGGCCGTAGTCGTCGCACAAATAATTGAGCGACCCGACCTTCTTGAGGTCGAACACGTTGACGTTCGGGCCCAGCATGCCGATATTCTCGTAGTCCAGCTCGCTCTCGCGGCCTTCGTCGTCGTGGATGGTGATGCCGCAGTGCATGGTGCAGCTGGGGCAGCCGTAGGTGGCGATGCGGGCGTCGTTAAGGCGCTCGCCGTCTATCTTGTGCGCCTCGGGATGGGAGGTCTTGCGCATGTTCTGCACCGGCAGGCCGTTGACCTCGTTGCACCAGGCCAGCACGGCGTTGGTGCTCTGCTTGCTCCAGCCTGTCTTCTGGTCCAGCTCACGGGCCTTCTTCAGGCCCTCGATACCGAGCTTCTTCATCAGCTCCGGGTCGGCCTGCGGTATCTGCTTGGTGCCTTTCACCACTATGGCCTTGAGCATTTTGGAACCCATCACGGCGCCGATGCCGGGGCGGCCGCCTGCGCGGCCTTCCAGGCTGCGGATCACGGCGAACAGCACCTTGTTCTCGCCGGCCTGGCCGATGTTGAGCACGCCGGCGTTCCGGCCGTGCTTCTTATAGATCCATTCATTGCCGAAGTAGGTGCCCTTGCCCCACATCTCGGCGGCGTCAAGGAACTCCACCTTGTCGTCCTCGATGTTAAGGTAGGTAGGGGCGTCGGCCGCGCCCTCGATTATCATGGCGTCGTAGCCGGCTTTGCGCAGCTGGCTGGAAACGTTGGAGCCCAAATTGCCGTCGCCGTAAAAGCCGGTCAGCGGGCTCTTGGCGGCCACCACAACCTTGCCGGTGTTGGGGGCAGGGATGCCGGCTATGGGGCCGAGCGCCACCACCAATTTGTTCTCGGGGCCGAGCGGGTCTATGCCGGGCTTGAGTTCGTCAAAAAGTATTTTAGCCGCGAAGCCGCGGCCGCCTACCCACTTCTGCGCGAATTCTTCGGTAAAGGATTCTTTCTTCCAGGTCTTGTCGGTGAGATTAACCCTGAGTATGTAGCCGGTCCAGCCGTTCATGTTAGCCTCCGTAGATAGGACAACTCGTTCTGCCTAAATTTTACCCTTTTTAAGTCCTCGGTGGAACCCGTGTCCGGCCGTCTTTAGTCCCAGCGGGGCCTGGGTCCAAATACCGGGCCCGTCTGGGCACAAAGCCTTATGCGGCGTTCGGAGGCTAATTGGTAACCTATTCCTTGCAAAGCTTTCGGCCCCCGGGGGCCAGATCCAAGGAGATATAATGAAAATATTAATAACCGCGGTTCTGCTCGCAGCCGGTTTTTCTCCGGCCTTCGCCGGGCAGCAGGGTTCCTTCGCCGAACTGGCCGGAGCGGCCAACTCGGACGCCATAAACCTCGCTTCTCCTGTTCCCTCCAAGGTCAACGTCGGGGCAGCCTTCCCCGGCATGCAGACCTGCTCTTTCACCGCCGTGAAGGACAATACCTGCGTGTTCACCTGCGCGAACGGCGCCACGGTTACCCGGCCGGTGCTCCAGTCTTCGCTGGTCGCTAACGGCTGCGCTAAATTCATAATGATCCCCTCGGATAAGAACAAGGCCGCCCAGAGCTGGGCCGACGCCGCCAAAGCCGCCTACCTGGCCGCCCTGGACGAGGGCGGGCTTACCACCTACGCCGACCTGAAGGAACTCCCCCCGGGCGCCCGCCGCCAGCTGGAGCAGGAGTGGCAGACCCTCCCCGAGGGCCCTGGCAATGAATCCGAGCCCTTCAAGATGCTGGTCAACGGCAGGACCGCCTTCGTCATACAGAGCTACATCCACGACGACGCGATGCGCGCCTACGTCTTCAATGCCGCCGGCGTGCTGGTGGCCTACGGCGAGGGCAGCATAGAGAAGGACTTCGCCTGGCTTCCCCTCCCCTGATAGTTGCAGGCGAACAAAAAGAACACCGCCGGGTTTGCGCCCGGCGGTTTTTTATTTAATTATCAGAATTCTCTAATGCCCGCCGCCCCTGAGCATTTCAAGCGAGTGCGGGATCAGGTCCAGGATGGCTTCAAGGGACTCTTTTACCGCCTTGGGGCTGCCGGGTAAATTAATGATAATGGTGTTGCCGCGTATGCCCGCTATGCCGCGCGACAGGCAGGCTTTTTTTGTTTTCTTGAGGCCCTCGGCGCGCATCAGCTCGGGCAGGCCCGGGATGTTCCGCTCTATCACCTGCGCGGTGGCCTCGGGGGTGACGTCGCGGCCGCTGAAACCGGTGCCGCCGGTGGTCAGCACCACGTCCACCCGCAGGTCGTCGCAATAGTGGAGCAGCTTTTCCTTTATGGCGGGAATCTCGTCGGGCACGATGTCGCTGGCGACGGTCTCACCCCCTATGGCCTTCACCATTTCAGAGATCAGACCGCCGCTGACGTCTTCCGCTTCACCGCGCGAGCAGCGGTCGCTGGAGGTGAGCACCGCGAATTTAATCTCTTTTGTTCCTTCCACTATGCCTCCGTGGGCCGCAGGCGCCGGCTTAAATTTTTTCTACGCTGTCCCCGGTTTGTATCTCCCCGCCTTCGAGGACCTCCGCGAAGATGCCTTTGCGCGGCATTATGCAGTCGCCCACCTGGTGGTAGATGGCGCAATGCTGGTGGCACTCTTTGCCGATCTTTGAAATCTGGAGTATGGCTGTGCTGCCTAAGCGCAGGCGGTCGCCTATCTTCAGGGCGGCCAGCTCAACGCCTTCGGTGGTGATGTTCTCGGCGTAGATGCCGGGGCGTATGCGCACGGTGGCCTTCTTGGCGGCGGCGTCCGCTATCTGCAGACGCACGCTCTCCATGTCTAGCAGGCTGACCTGGCGTATGGGCATGCCGGCGTGGGCGTCGTCTTGAATGCCGTGGCCTTTTACCAGCACGGCAGACCGGACGTTCTCTTTAGGCACGCCCTTGGCGGCGCTTGTGTTTATAGAGTAGATCTTTCCCATATATTCATCCTGCCCTATTCCGCGCCCGGATCATTTTCAGAAAAAACGGAAGCAGCGTCCCCTGCCCCCCGCCGCGGTTCACCAGTCGGCAGGTTTGTAATCCTTCAGGAATTTGCCCCACACATGCTCGCCGGTGTTAAAGCCGGAGATGATAGGGTCCACGATGCGCGCCGCGCCGTCCACGATGTCCAGCGGCGGGTGAAAGCGGTGCTCCGCGGTCTTGCGCGCGGCTATGTGCGCCGGGTCCTCGTCGGTCACCCAGCCGGTGTCCACGGCGTTCATGTGGATGCCGTCGAGCTGGTAATCGGCGGCCGAGGTGCGCGTCATCATGTTGAGCGCGGCCTTGGCCATGTTGGTGTGCGGGTGCCGCGTGGTCTTGAACTTGCGGTAGAACTGCCCCTCCACCGCCGAAACGTTGACTATATGCTTGTCGCGCCCCGGCGTGCGCAGCATCAGGGCTTTGAGCCGCGCGTTCAGGATGAACGGCGCCACGGCGTTGACCAACTGCACTTCCAGCAGCTCCACGGCGGGGACTTCCGCCATCAGCAGCCGCCAGGAGTTGCGGTCGCGCAAATCCACCTGCTGCAGGTCCTGGTCCAGCCGGCCTTCGGGGAATAAGCCTTTCTGCGCGGCCAGTTCTTCGGGCAGCAGCGGCACCTGCGACAGCGCGGCGGCGTGCGTGAGGCCCGCCAGCGCGGTGGCGGGCAGCTGCGCCGGGGCCACCTCACGGCCGGGGGCCGGGGCGCCTTCGGGCAGGATATGGTAGCCGCGCAGGCCCTCGTAGGCGCCCAGCAGCGAGCGCGCGGCGGCCGGCAGGTCGCGCAGGGGGCCCTGCTCGCGCTCCATCATGTGCGCGTAAAAGTTTGGCGGGCGGCGCACCGTCTGGCAGGCGTTGTTGACGATGAAATCCAGGCGCTGTCGCGTGGCCAGCAGGTGGGAGCAGAAGGCCTCTACGCTGGGTGTGTGACGCAGGTCCAGGCCGAAGATCTCCAGCCGGCTGCCCCACTCTTTAAAATCGGGTTCCGCCGCGTAGCGCACGGCCGAGTCGCGCGGGAAGCGCGTGGTCACTATCAAATGCGCCCCGGCGCGCAGCAGCTTGATGCCCGCCTGGTAGCCGATCTTCACGCGCCCGCCGGTAAGCAGGGCCACGCGGCCGCGCAGGTCGGCGGTTTCGGTGCGCTTGAGGAAATTCACTTCGGCGCAGGCAGGACAGAGCTGGTCATAAAAATGGTGCAGCTGCGTGTAGTTGGTCTTGCAGACGTAGCAGTTCTGCTCTTCGTGCGGCTCGCGGAAGTCCGGGTTATCCGTGACCTCGCGCTGCGAGGCGGACGGGGGCGGCAGCTGGTTGGGGGTGGTGAAGACAGCCTGCCGGCGCAGCTTGCGGATACCGGTCTGGCGCAGCGCGCTCTCGGCCCGCTCCAGCCTGGCGGCCTTGCGGCGGCGCTCGTATTCCTTTATCATCTGGCGGCGCGCCAGGGCGTCGGGGCGCGACACTTTGCCCGCGGCCGTCAGCAGGCGCGTGCTTTCGGCCTCGGGCAGGCTTATCAGCAGCCCGCGGTCGTTGGCCAGGGCTTCCAGCACTTCGGCGGCGGCCTGCACTCGGGCGGAGAATGAAGCGGTCTTAATCTCAGGTTCGGTCATTGTTGTGGCGCGCGGCGGCGCGTTGCGTGTTTGTCTATATTATCAAATGAGAAAGGGGACGTTGATTCCTAATTCCTAATTACTGACAATTTCCGGCGACCTGTTGATAAATAGGAATTAGGAATCAACGTCCCCTACCTCTGGTAATGGCCGCTTTTGCCGCCGAGTTTTTCGAGGAGGAAGATGTCCCGGATCTCGAGGTCCTGGGCGAACATCTTGCACATGTCGTAGATGGTGAGGGCGGCGGTAGAGGCGGCCACCAGGGCCTCCATCTCCACGCCGGTCTTGCCGGTGCAGCGGGCCTCGGCGGTTATGAGGATGCCGGCGTTCTCTATCTTGAACTCGACGCCCACGAAATTGAGCGGGAGGTTGTGGCAGAGGGGTATCAGGCCTGCGGTATTCTTGGCGGCCAGGATGCCCGCGAAACGCGCGGCTTCCAGCACGTTGCCCTTGGGCAGCTGGCCGGCCTGTATCAGGCGTATGATCTCGGGGCTGAGCTTGATGTAAGCCTGGGCCCTGGCCGTCCGTTTGGTGTCCGCTTTTTCGCCAACGTCTATCATATTTGCCTTTTAGCCGCCCAGGCTGCTCATTTCTATGTGGCCGGCCGTCGGGGAGTCTTTCCTGTATTTAGATTTTACTAAAAATATCTTTTTTAGATAGTCGGCCAGGACCTCGTCCGGAGCGCCGCCGCGCAGCAGCTCTTTCAGGTCGTGGGTGGCCGGGGAGAAGAGGCACGGGTACACCTTGCCGGTGCAGTCCATGCGCACGCGGTTGCAGCTGCCGCAGAAATAGCCGCTGCGGCCGCTGATAAAGCCTATCTTGCCCTTGGCGCCGCGCCGCCTGTAGATGCGCGCCGGGCCGCCGGCCGGGGCGGGCGGCAATTCTTCCAGCGGGCCGTAGACCTCTTCTATGCGCTTCTTGGTTTCTGCGGTGGTGAACAGGGCTCCCTTCAGATTGGCCGAGCGCTCGTTGGTGGGGAAGAATTCTATGAACCGCACCGTCAGCGGGAAGTCTATGGACAGCCTGGCGAATTCTGCCACCTCGGAGTCGTTGATGTTTTTCATCACCACCACGTTCAGCTTCACCTCGGAAAAACCGGCTTTAAGGGAGGCCATCAACCCGTCCCAGGCCGCGTCCAGCCCTTCCGAGCCCGTAATGAGCTTGAAGGTGGCGGGGTTCAGCGTGTCCAGGCTGATGTTCACCCGGTTCAGGCCAGCCTCGCGCAGCGGCACGGCCAGGTCCTTGAGCAGCAGCCCGTTGGTGGTCAGCGCCAGCTCCTGCAGGCCCGGTATGGCGCGCAGCAGTTTCACCAGGCCGACTATGTTCTTCCTCACCAGCGGCTCGCCGCCTGTCAGCCGTATCTTCTTCACCCCCGCCCGCACAAAGGCGCCGGCCGCGCGGGCCAGCTCTTCGTGGCGCAGCAGGTCGTCATGCCCCAGGTAGCCGCTCTTTTCCCTGGGCGTGCAGTAGATGCAGTTGAGGTTGCACCTGTCGGTGAGCGAGAGCCTGAGGTATTCTACTTCCATGTGATGAATTTAGCCCTGCCGCCTTTTTTTATAGAACCGTTCTCTTTAACCAGGGTAAAACCCGAGGCTTCGGCGAGGGCCAGGATATCCGCCGAGCCGTTATTGGAGACTGCCGCCAGCGAATAGCCGCTCTTGGCGGCCACCCTGGAAAGCACCAGGGCCCGGCGCGGCGTGCGCGGTTCGAAAGCCCCGGCGCAGGTCCCGTCCAGAATGGCCGGGGCGAAATCGGGCCGCCCGGCCATCTTCCTTATGGCTGGGCGTATATAGGCCAGGTAGGCCAGAAAGTTCGCCACCGGGTTACCCGGTATGCCGAATATCAGCTTGCGCCCCTTCACGCCGAAGAACATAGGTTTGCCGGGCCGCACCCGGACCTTATGAAAGACCTTTTTCACGCCCAGCGTCTTCAATATTCCGGGCACCAGGTCGTAGTCGCCCATCGACACGCCGCCGGAGATCAGGACGACTTCGGCCTTCAGCGCCCTGGCCAGCGCGGCCTTCATCAGTTTCGCCTCGTCGCGCACTATAACGGGCGCCGCGTGCACCCCGTCGGTCTTCAGCAGGGCCGCCAGCATGGGGCCATTGCTGTTGTAGATCTGGTTTTTGCCGAGCGGCCTGCCGGGCGGGATTATCTCCCCGCCGGTATTCACCAGCGAGACGGACGGCAGCGCGCCGCACTTCACCGCGCCCCGGCCGGCGGCGGCCAGCGCGGCTATCTGCGAAATCTCTATCACCGTGCCGCGTTTAAGTATCAGCTGCCCCTTCTTTATGTCCTCGGCGCGGCGGGCTATATTGGCGCCCTTCTTTATACCTGTGGAAAATCTGACCAGTCCGTCTTTTTCGGAAGTTTCTTCCACCATCACCACCGCGTCGGCGCCGAAGGGAACCGGGGCGCCGGTCATGATTTTCACGCAGGCCCCGGCAGGAACCTTACCCTGAAGTACATCCCCGGCCTGTATCAGCCCCAAGTTGCCCAGCTCGACGCCGGGCTTAATCTCCGCCGCCCGCACGGCGTAGCCGTCCACGGCGGATTTGTCGAAGGGCGGCATGTCCAGCGCCGAGCGCACGTCCTCGGCCAGCGCGCGGCCGACCGATTCTTCCAGCCGCACGGCTTCCGGCGGCAGCGGCCGGGCGCTCTTAAGAACTGTCGAGATAGCTTCTTCGAAAGTGATCATTTTGCCCTCTTTATTAAATGCGCCGCCGTGGCCTTGAACGAGGCGTAAACCTCGCGCCCCGGCTTAAGACCCAGCCCGTCCACCAACTGCTTCGTGACGGCCGCCTGCGCCGTAAAGCCGCAGTCCAGTTCCACCTTGTATTCCAGCCCCCACGGGGCCACCGCCGCCACTACGGACTTGAAATTATTGCGCCTGCCGCCGGCGTCGGCGTTCAGCGAGATGCTCACGTCCTCGGGCCGCAGGCAGAAGAACACGCTGTCGCCCGCGGCGCAGCCCGACACCGCCATCAGCGTTTTTCCGCAGGCCTCGACGGTGCAGAGATTGTCCTGGTTAGAAACCACCCGGCCGGCCAATATGGTCTCCACGCCCACAAAATCGGCCACCTCTTTGGACGCGGGCCGGGAGAAGATCTCCTGCGGCTCGCCCTGCTGCAGCAGGCGGCCGTTGACCAGCACCGCCAGGGTGTCGCAGAGGGTCAGCGCCCCCTCCTGGTCCTGCGTCACCAGCACCGCTGCCGCCCCGGAATCCTTCATCACCCGGCGCAGGTCCCGCGTTATGGACTCCTTCACGCGCTCGTCCAGGCTGCCGAAGGGCTCGTCGAGCAGCAGCAGCTTGGGCTCAGTCACAAAGGCCCGCGCCAGCGCCGCCCGGTGGCTCTCGCCCTGCGACAGCGTTTTAGCGTTGCGGTCTTTCAAATGGGTTATCCGGAAAAGTTCCAGCGCGGCGTCCACGGCGGCGCGGTCTACCCGCCCCCGCAGTTTAAGCGGCAGGGCGACATTAGCGAAGACCGTGTCGTTGACCAAGTAAGGCTGCGAGAAAACCACGGACATGGCCCGCCGCAGGAACAGCCTGTTCTCCGGGGCCAGCGCGTCGCGCCCCATGATGGTGAGCGAGCCGTTCTCCGGCCGGCGCAGCATGGCCATGGCGTTGAGCAGCGTGGTCTTGCCCGCGCCGTTGGGGCCTATGATGGCGAACACTTCCCCCTCGCGGATGTTCAGCTCGTCCACCGCCAGGGTGAAGCCCGTATCGAAGCCGAGGCGCAGGGCCTTCAGTTTTATCATCGCGCCAGCACCTTGTTCTGTTGTATCAGCGTCAGCGCCAGGTTCACCATAAACCCCACGGTCAGCAGCACCAGCCCGATAGCGATGGCCATGTCGAAATTGCCCATCTGCGTTTCCATCACGGTGGCGGTGGTCAGCATGCGCGTCTGGTGGCGGATATTGCCGCCCACTATCATCACGGCCCCCACCTCGGCCACCAGCCGCCCGAAGCCGGCCATCACGGCGGCCGCTATAGTCAGGCGCATTTCTTTGAGGCAGACGCGGATGGCCTGCCAGTCGCTGGCGCCGAGCGTGAGCACCTGGTTGTAGAATTTCGGGTCCACGCTCTGCATGGCGGAGATGGACAGCGCGGTGATGATGGGCAGGGCGATGATGAACTGCGCTATCACCATGCCTTTAGGGGTATAAAGCCAGTTCAGGAAGCCCAGCGGCCCGCTGCGCGCAAGAAAAAGCATGACGACGAGCCCCGCCACGACGGGCGGCAGGCCCATGCCGGTATTGACCAGGGCGATGAGCAGCTTCTTGAGCGGGAATTTCTTTACGGCTATCCAGGCGCCCAGCGGCACGCCGGCCAGCACCGCCAGGGCCGTGGCCAGCAATGACACGGACAGCGACAGCCGGGTGATGGCGAAGATCTCCGGATTGCCGCTGAGTATGAGGTGCAGGCCTTTGCGCAGGCCCTCGAAAATAAATTCCATTTAAATCAGTTTGTAAGCGGGAAACGCATGCTTTATATTTTACTAGATATAACGGAACCCAACTGCGGCCCCGGCCTTGGGCGCCCGGGCCGCGGCGGCGTTTTTCAGCCTTTATTTCGCGGCGTAGTCGTAGAAGAACAGCTGCTGGCCGTATTTCTCAACGCCGAAACCTTCGATTATTTCTTTGGCCTGCTTCGAGAGGACAAAGTCGTAGTAGGCCCTGGCGCCGGGAGCGTTCACCCTGGAAAACTTGGCCGTAGGGATCAGTATCAGGCTGTAGCGGTTTATCAGCGCTTCGTCGCCCTCGCTGACTATTTCCAGGCCGAGGGTCTTCTTCATCGAGAGGTAAGTAGAGCGGTCTACCAGCACATAGGCTTTTTTCTCCTCGGCTATGGAAAGAGTGCCGGCCATGCCCTGCCCGGCCTCAAGGTAATGTTCTTCGGCCGGCTGCGCTCCGGCGGCGGCCCAGAGTTTCAGCTCTTTCTTGTGCGTGCCGCTCTGGTCAGCGCGGGAAACGAACAGCGCCTTGGCCGAGACTATTTTTTTAAAAGCCTCGGCGGCTTTCCTGGCCCCCTTCACCTTGGCCGGGTCGGCCGCGGGGCCAAGCAGGACGAAATCGTTATGCAGGAAGGTTATCCGGTCGGTGCCGAGCCCCTCCTCCACGAACTTCTTTTCGTCGTCGGGGCTGTGCACCCAGAGGAGGTCCGCCTCGCCGGTGCGGCCCAGCTGCATGGCCTGGCCGGAGCCCACCGCTATGGCCTGCAGCGTGTGTTTGCCGTCCTTCTGGAAGGTCTCGTTGAGCACGTCCAGCAGGCCGGTATCGCGCACGCTGGTGGTGGTGGCCAGCCGCACTATGTTCCGCGGGGCCTGCTGCTGACAGCCGAAGGCTAAAACCAGGCCGGCGATCGCCGGGAACAACAGTTTAATTCTCTTCATGTTTTTTATCCTATGTAGAAAACCAGATCTTGAAGCATAACTGCAGGTACAGCGGACAGGCAAAGTGTAAAGAATGAAAGCGCGGTTGCAATTTCTCTTCCGGCAGCGGGAACAGAATAATCCTAGCAATTTGACAGCGGGAGGGCTTTTATGAAAACATTCAAAAAAGGACCTCTGACAACCCCAGCCCATGATCGCCTTTCTCTGCCTGCTCTCACTCGCCATCGGCGTTTACCTCTACCGCACCTTCGCGCAGTTCGGCGGCGGCTTCTCCGGAGCGCTGGCAGAGACGGCCGGCGAGCCTCCCCCCCTCACCACCTCCCCCTGGGCCGTGCCCGCCGCCCTGGCCGCGGGCTGGGCGTTGCAGGGCCTCTGGCGCAATGCCCTGGGCTTTCCCTTCGACGTAATGTGCCACGAGCTCGGCCATTCCTTGGCGGCCTGGCTGGGCGGGCGCTGGTCTATCCCCATAATCGCCGGCATCGCCATGACCGACTCTACGCCCTCGCTGTTCCTGAGCGTCCTGGGAGCAGGGGCCATCGCCTGGCTTTCCCGGCAGGCGGTCAAGGCGCGCAGCCCGCTCCTGCTGTTCTGCTGCGCCCTGCTGATAGCCGGCTTCGTCCACCTTCAGTTCATAGTCCCCGACAAACAGTTCGAAGAATACCTGCTGCTCGGCGGCCACGTCGGTGAATTTATTTTTCCAGCCCTGCTGATAGCGGCCTTCTACAAGCGCGGCCCGGCCGGCCTGCGCTGGGACTGGTTTAGGTACCCTTTCATGATAGCGGCGGCCTTCTCGCTGGTGGGGGCCTGGCAGTTCTGGGCCAAAGCCGTGGCGGACCCGGTAACGGGCATTTACGGCATCGACGTGACGCACCGCAGCGTGGCCGGCAGCGATATCGCGCGCCTTATAGCCGGGCATGGCTGGACGGCGCAGCTGGCGGTGGACCGGTTCCTGCTGCTGGGCAGGGCGGCCTGGCTGTTCGTCGGCCTGGTTTACCTGCGCCCCCTCCTGGCCAAGCCAGGCAAGACAACCGCCTCTTGAAGCTCTGCCGGGGCCGCCTTTTGCCCGCCAGTTCTGGGTTTTGAGCCCCCTATATATAAATATATAAATCTCCGTTAAGAATATCACAAGGGCTTGAAGCCGGAGGGGCTTTTCAGTAGAATTGGGGAATGTCCGAAAAGAAACGCGTCCTGATAGTGGACGACGACCCCTCTCTGCGGGAACTGGCCGCGGTCATCTTTTCCACCAAATACGAGACACAGGAAGCCGACGACGGCGTAGATGGCTGGCAGAAAGCCCGGGCCTGGCAGCCGCATTTGGTAGTCACGGACCTGATGATGCCGCGCATGCACGGCTATGAACTCTGCGCCCGGCTGAAAGGCCCGGACGGTCCACCCGGCGTTAAGGTAATGGTGATCTCTTCCAAGCCTTTCGAAACGGACAAAGCGCAGGCCTTCACGGCCGGCGCGGACACCTACGTGGTCAAACCTTTCAAGATGGACGACCTGCTCAACAAGGCGGACGCCCTCCTTTCACCGGGCGCGCCCGGACTGGCCGCGCACCGCGCGCAGGACAAGGGCACGCCTGTCCACAGCTCCGAACTGCCGGCGCCCGCCCCGGCCCCGGCCAAAGACGGCAACCTGCCGGTTTACGTGCGCTTCTGGGGCACCCGGGGCTCCTGCCCCACCTCAGGCGTGCAGACCTCGCGCTACGGCGGCAACACCGCCTGCACCGAGGTGCGCATCGGCGACACCCTCATAATAATCGACTGCGGCACCGGCCTGCGCGAACTGGGCGGCGCGCTGCTGAAAGAATACGCCGGCAAGCCCATAGAGGGGCATATCCTCGTCGGGCATACGCACTGGGACCATATCCAGGGCTTTCCCTTCTTCGTCCCGCTCTACAGCCCCAAAAATACCTTCAACGTCTACAGCGTGCACGGCGCCAACGGCAGCCTGCGCAAGATCTTCAGCGAGTCCATGGCCATGGATTACTTCCCGGTGCCGCTCGCGAACCTGGGCTGCAAGCTGAGCTTCGTGGAACTGGAGGGCCCGGTGGACCTGGGCGCGGCCAAGGTCACGTTCCAGCACCTCAACCACCCCGGCCCCTGCATCGGCTTCCGCATCGAGACGCAGGGTAAGGTGATAGTTTACCTCAGCGACCATGAACCCTTCTACAAAGTGGGCGGCGACTCCGAGACGGCCAAGCGCCAGGACGACGCCATCGCCGAGTTCGCCCGCGGCAGCGACCTGCTGATACGCGAGGGGCAGTATACCGAGGCGGAATACGCCACCCGCAAGGGCTGGGGGCACAGCACTTTTGACGACGCGGCGCAGTTCGCCGCCCAGCTCGGCGCCAAGCGCCTGGCCATTTTCCACCACGACCCGGACCACAACGACGACGCCCTCGACGCGCACATGCAGTACTGCTGCGGCCTGCTCAAAAAACTGGGCTCCGACACGGAATGCTTCGCCGCGCGCGACGGCCTGCGTATAGACCTGTAGCCCGCGGGCCCGCCGGCGCAGGGAGGATTTATGAACAATTCACACGGCAACAGGCCGGCCAATGAGCCGGCCAAAGACTACGCGCCCGGCAGCCCCGAGCGCGAAGAGCTGGTTAAGAAACTGGCGGAGCTGAAGGCCAAGCCGCTGGAGATACCCCTTATCATCGGCGGCAAGGAAGTGCTGACCGGCAAGACCTCTCCGGTAATAATCCCGCACGAGAACAAAAAAGACCTGGGCAAATTCCACAAGGCCGGTGCCGCCGAAACGGAGCAGGCCATAGCGGCCGCAGCCGCCGCCAGGACGGGCTGGGCGCTCACGCCCTGGCAGGAGCGCGCCGCCATCTTCTCTAAAGCGGCCGACCTGGCCGCGGGGCCCTGGCGAAGCACACTGGTGGCAGCCACCATGCTTGGCCAGTCCAAGAACGCGCACCAGGCCGAAACCGACGCCGCCTGCGAGCTGGCCGACCATTGCCGCTTCAATTCCTTCTACCTGGCCGGCCTGCAGGCCGAGCAGCCCAGGTCGCCGGAGGGCGAAAAGAACGCGCTGGAATACAGGCCGCTCGAGGGCTTCGTCCTGGCGCTGACGCCGTTCAATTTCACCTCGCTGGCCTCCAACCTGACGGCAGCACCCGCGCTGATGGGCAATACCGTGGTCTGGCGGCCGGAGCCGGGCGCCGTCTACTCCGCCTATTACCTGATGAAGCTGTGGCAGGCCGCCGGCCTGCCCGACGGGGTCATCAATCTGGTGCCGGGCCCCGCCGGCGAGATCGGCACCTGCGCCATAGACAGCCCCGGGTTCGCCGGGCTGAATTTCTCCGGCTCTACCCCGGTCTTCAACAGCACCTGGAGCGCCATCACCCGCAACCTCTACAAGTACAAGCAGTACCCCCGCGTGGTGGGCGAGACCGGCGGCAAGGGCTTCATCTTCGCGCACAATTCCTGCGACCCCGAGGCTTTAAAGACCGCCATGATACGCGGCGCCTACGAGTACCAGGGCCAGAAGCGCTCGGCCGCCAGCCGGGCCTATATACCGCGCACGCTCTGGAACGCCATAAAGGACGACCTGGTAGCGCAGATAAGCGCCATCAAGGTGGGGTCCTGCGAGGATTTCTCGTGCTTCGTGAACGCCGTGATAGACAAGCCCGCCTACGACAGCGTGAAGGGGCATATCGCCCTGCTGAAAAAGGCCCCGGAGATAAAGCTGCTGGCCGGCGGCGGCTGCGACGACAGCGCCGGCTATTTCATCAAGCCCGCGCTGATAGAGACGGCCGACCCGGGGATAAAGGCCATGCAGGAAGAGATCTTCGGCCCGGTGATGACGGTCTTCGTCTACGAGGACGACAAGTTCGCCGAGACTTTGAAGATCTGCGACGAGACCTCTCCCTACGCGCTCACCGGCGCGCTGTTCGCCCGCGACACCGCGGCCATAGCGCAGGGCTCGGCCGCGCTGGCGGCGGCCGCGGGCAACTTCTACATCAACGACAAGCCCACCGGCGCCATGGTGGACCGCCAGCCTTTCGGAGGCGGCCGCGCCTCCGGCACCAACGACAAAGTGGGCTGGCCGCACAGCCTGCTGCGCTGGACCCAGGTCCGCTCTATAAAAGAAAACCTGGCTCCCCCAAAGGACTACCGCTACCCCTTCATGGCCTAGCCTTGTCGAGGTTGAACCTCCTGGAGGTTGAACCTCGACAAGCGAAAAAGCCGGGGAACAGTCCCCGGCTTTTTTATTTTATGGGATCAGCTAAAAAAGGCTGAACAGCAGGCCGGCGCCGAAGGCGAAGACCAGCCAGAAGGCGCCGTAAACCAGCAGGCCCCGGCGGCCTATCAGTTTCTGTGACATTATCATGGTGGGGATGCAGGTCCCGACCGAACCCAGCAGGAAGGCGAAGGCCGGGCCCGGCCCAAGGCCCAGTTTCAGCAGCGAAAGGGTCAGCGGGATCTCTTCTCCCTCGCAGACATAGAGCGGCACCCCGGCCAGCACCGCCACGATATAAGCCAGCGGCCCGGAGGCGCCGATATAGCGCGTTATCACCCCGGCCGGCAGCAGCACCGTGAGCAGGGTGGCTATGGCCATGCCCAGCACGAAATATTTGCCGAGGTCTTTGAGTATGTCGGCGAAGACCGGCCAGAATTTTTTCGGTTCTTCCGTCTCTTCCTTGCCGCAGCCGCAGCCCGAGCAGCATTTCTTTTCAGGGACGGCCGCCGGGATATCCAGGAAGCCCGGCCTGTTGCGCTCCAGCCAGATAAAGATGGCGCCTATCAGCAGGGCGCCGAAGAAAGCCGCCAGCAGGCGGGCGGCGGTGAACTTCCAGCCCAGCACGGCCCCGGTCAGCACCAGCGTCTGCGGGCTCACCAGCGGCGAGGCCAGCAGGAAGCTGGTGACGGTGCCCAGGTCCGCCCCTTTGCGGCGCAGCCCCTCGGCCATCGGCATGGTAGCGCACGAGCAGCCCGGCATCACCATGCCCAGGATCGCGGCCTTGGCCATGGAGCCCCAGCCCCCGCGCAGATGCTTCAGCGCGAATTCCGGCTTCACGAACACGTCGAGCGCGGCCCCGAAGGCCGCCCCGGCCAGGAAATAGGGCAGCACCATCCAGGTCAGGCTCAAAAATTCTTTGGCAAAGGCGTAGATGAAATCCATGCAGATATTATCCCAGCCCCCGCCCTAAAAGTCAACTGTCGAGGTTTAACCTCCTGGAGGTTGAACCTCGACAGGAAAAGGAAAAGCCCCGGGGCGGCCCGGGGCTCTTGGTGCCATACCTCGCTATCGAGGCGAAGCCTCGATAGGGGTTTATTTCGCGCCGCGGTTGACCATCAGGTCCAGGTCTTCGCGCAGGCTCTGCAAGTCTTCCTCGTGCTCCACTTCCTGCTCCAGGATGGTCAGGGCCATGTTGTAGGTCACCATGTCCTTGTCTTTGGTGGCGTCCATCAGGGCTTTGTAGGCGGAGATGGCGCACTGCTCGCCGGCTATATTCTGGTCCAGCAGCACAGCAACATAAGGATCCGCCGGGGCGTCGTACTGGCAAGGCGTCTCCTTCAGCCAGCCGTCGGGGCCCAGCACGGGGGTGCCGCCCAGCTGTATGATGCGCCCGGCCAGCAGCGTGGCGTGGCTCAGTTCTTCGGTGGCGTGCAGGGTCAGCTCGGCCGCCACGGCGTCCTTCATGGGGCCCTTTATAACCTTGGCGCCCAGCCAGTACTGGTAATAGGCCAGCCATTCGCTGGCGAAAGCCTTGTTGAGCATAACCAGCAGCTTATCCACGTCCATGCCGATAATTTCGCGTCCGCGTGTTCCCATATTGTTCTCCTTTTTCCGCGCCGCAGGCGCGGCCTTAACCCTCTGAAAGTCTACAATATGCCCCCCATCGCGCTCAACCCGGGACCAAGGGCCTATAAGGGCATAGGAACTAATACCGGACAAAAGCGGGTCTTTGGCTCCTTATGGCGGGAGACTCTAAGTATTAGACTATATATATGTTAAAGCATTTCCTTCTCTCCCTTACCGCCGTTTCCATCTTCTCTACTTTCGCTTCAGCCCAGGCCATCAGCCCCGAGGCGCTGCAGGCGCTTAACGCGTCCGCTATCGAATCCCTGAACGTCCCGGTCCCCGAACTGCCCGCCGATAAAAAGTGGGGCATCAGCTATGACCTGACCGGCGCCCTGTCCATACAAGGCGAGCGCGTAATGCTCAACACCCCGGACGGCCGCCTGTTCGAGCTGGACCTCAGCCTCCGCAAGGCCCGCAAGTTCGACGGCCACAGCGTGAAGGTGGAAGCCAAGGCCAGGCAGGCGGACGACATGTCCGTGCTGAAGGTCTCGGAAATTGAAGAATACAACCCCGCCAACGAGTTGAAGCTGCCCCCTTACCTGCCCAAGCGCCGCCCAGCCAAGCTGATAACGGACGAGCCCGCCGCCATGACCGTGGGGAATGTGCGCTGGCTCTACAACCAGAACCCGCAGGAAGGCGCCTTCGACTGGGCCACCGCCGTCATAAAGCCCGAGCTGGTGAAAGAAGTCTATTTCGTAAAGAAGCCCTTCGCCCCCGAATGGATAGCCGCCCATTCGCTACTGGCTTTCACCTTCGAAAAAGGCGGCCTGGTGGACGCCAACGGCAATGAATCCACCGCCCTGGTGCTGACCATAGAGGCCTTCCTGCGCGAAGGCCAGGTCTATGACCTGAAGGCCGGCCTCAAGGACAATTTCGGCATAGTCTGGCTGCTCACCTCCTGGGAAGACTATGTCACCCGCACCGCGCTGGTGGACAAGGCCCGCCTGATCCCGTACGCCGTCAAGAATCTCACGCACCAGCAGAAGGCCGACATGATACGCGAAAGCGTGCGCCTGGCCGCGGTCAACCGCGAGGGGGAATATTACCACACCATCACCAATAACTGCACCAACAACCTGCTGATAGTGATAAACCGCGTGCTGCCCGAGAACCGCCGCATACGGATGTGGACCATCCCCTACCTGGCCTACAATGTGCGCGCCACCATGCCGGTGATGGTTCCCAAGTACCTGCAGGGCAAAGGCCTGCTGGGACCCGAACTGGGCGTAATCAACGACACTAATTACCAGGTTCCGCTGCCGTAAAGACCTCTCGGGCTTATAAAAGACCGGGCCCCGCCCGGTCTTTTTTCGGCCCTGCAGCCGGGGACGGCCCCCCAAGAATAACCGTCCCCGGCCGGCCAGACATCAGTACGGCGCTTCTTCCCCTCCAGTCTTGCCCTTCTTGCGGCCGCGCTTGCCTTCGCCAGCGGGGGCTTGCGCCTCAGGCCAGGCGGCGTCGTCCACGTGCTCGCCGGGCGCGTGGTCAGCCTCGGTCCCGTCTGCCACGTGTTCGCCCGGGGCGTGGTCGGCGGCCGCCGCTCCTTCTTGCCCTGGCTGTTTGGGCCTGTCCCCGAGAAACTCTATGGAGTCCACGTAGACCAGCATCTTGGTATGATGCTTGCCGTCTTCTTTGCCGGTCCACTCCTCCTGCGCCAGGTGGCCCTCCACGAACACCTGCCGGCCCTTGTGCAGCTTGGCGGCCAGGTCGGCCAGCTTGCGGCCGTGGTCGCGGTTATAGGCCTTCAGGTTCACCCACACCGGCACCTCCTCCCACTCGCCGGTCTGCGCGTTCTTGCGCATATTGTGCACCGCGAACCCGACGTTGGCCACCCGGCCCCCGTTGGGGAACTCCGTTATCTCCGGGTCGCGCGTCAGCCGCCCGATCAGCATTACTTTGTTCAAGTTCGCCATAAAGCACCTCCCCAAAAGTTTCGATGTAGTCTCCCCCTGCGGCTTCAATAGCATAGCAGGCCACCCCGACAAGGGCGTGTCGGGTTGTTGAAAATATTTTTTTGTGGTTTTCCCTATCGAGGCTTCGCCTCGATAGGGGAGTCGGCAGTGAAGGTTACAGCCAGGGGTACAGGCGGCCGGCGAGGCGGTCCGTCAGCGTGGGCTTGTATTTGGTTATGCGGACGCTCTGCGGCAGGTCTACGTCGAACATTTCGCGGCCTATCTTGCCGGCCAGGCCGGCGTCCAGAACTACCACGTTCAGCTCGTGGTTGTTCTTCAGGCTGCGGCTGTCCAGGTTGGATGAGCCGAAGCTGCTCCAGAGCCCGTCGATGGTAACCACTTTCTGGTGCGCCATGCGGCCCTGGTACTCGTAGATTTCAACGCCGGCGGCCAGCAGCTGCGGGTAGAAAGAGCGCGAGCTCTTCATGGCTATGGCCTTGTTGTTGAGCGCCGGGAACACCAGCTGCACCTGCGCGCCGCGGCGGGCGGCGGCGCAGAGCGCGTCCACCACGTCGGGGTCGGCGAAATAGGGAGCGGCCGCGCGGATGGACTTCTGCGCGGTGCCGAAGGCGCGCAGGTACATGGCCTTTATATTGCGGTCCTCGTTGCCGCGGTGGTACACCACGCGGGCTTCCACGCCGCCGGCGGCGTCCTTCAACTCGGGGTAGAATTCGGCGCGGTCGCGCACGGCGCCGCCGGATTCCGCCCATTGCTCCAGGAAAGAGTCCTGCAGGCGGGCCACCGCCGGGCCGTCTATCCTGCTCTGCTGGTCGTGCCAGTCCACCTGGTAATGGCCGCCTATGTTCATGCCGCCGGTAAAGCCCACGCGCCCGTCTATCACCATCACCTTGCGGTGGTCGCGGCTGCCGGTCCACCGCGCGGAATTATTGGTCAGGGCCTCGGCGCCGTTCTCGCGCAGGAAAGCCAGCAGCTTCTGTATCTCCTCGTTCTTCTTAACTCCGGAGCCGTAGTAATCGACCAGCAGCCGCACCTGCACGCCGGACTTGGCCTTGGCCGCCAGCTTGCGGGCCAGGGCCCAGCCGATATCGTCAGCTTGCAGCTGGTAGATCTCTATGTGTATGGAGCGCTGCGCCGCGTCCAGGGCCGCCTCGGCCGCCGGCAGCACGTCGCCGTCTATGAGGAAATCTATTTTATTAAGCCCCGCGCTGCGCGAGCCGGTAACCGCGTCTATATAAAGGCCGAGCCCGGTCCAGTCGCCGGGCACTGCGGAGGCCTGGTGCTGTTTGGCCAGTTTCTCGATAGCACGGGGATAGGAGACCGCGCCGTGCAGCTTGAGCCGCCGGACATGGTAGTACAGATTGTCGAAAGAGGCCGCGTCCGGCGCCGACTCGAAAAGGCGGTAAATGGCGTTCTCGATATCCTGCTGGCTGGAATCCCCGCTGTCCCCGCTATTCATGGTCGGGCGCGAATATTTCACCAGGGTCTTGAGCATGGCCAGGCGCTGCTCCGCCGTGGCGGCGGCCATATCGGCGGCGCCCAGGGCGGCTATCTCGGAAACCGAATCGGTATCGACTACCGGAGGGAGGGCCGGAACGAAGACCGGCGGCAGGGGCGCGGCCTGGCCGGTCAGCGGCGCCTGCGCGGACAACTCTTCGAAGGCTTGTTGGGCGGCAGACTGCTGCTGCAGCAGCGGGATAAGGACGAAGATCAGGGCAGCGGGAGAAAGGGAATACTTCTTATTTACCATTCCTCTATTGTGCCTTTATACCGCCAGCGCCCAATAGAGGCGAAAGGACCAGGGTGAGGCGGGCATTTGGCCCACGCGGCCTCGGGCCCTAAAGCCCCGCAGGCAAAAGGTCCAGACCTCCCTATCGAGGCGAAGCCTCGATAGAAGGGTTAGAGCTTGTTGTATTTGGTGATGCGGCCGCGGGATTTGGAGACGGGGTATTTTACGGCGTTCTTCACGAGCTTCTGCTTCAGGGCGGCGGCCAGGTCTATCTTCAGGTCGTGGCCCAGCACCAGCACCCAGTAGAGCACGTCGGCCAGCTCGTCGGAGATGGCTTCCTTTTCTGTCTTTATGTGCGCGGCTATCTCGGCCGGAGTCTTCCACTGAAAATGCTCCAGCAGTTCGGCCGCCTCCAGCGCCAGGGAGATGGAGACGTCCTTCGGGTTGTGGAACTGCTTCCAGTTTCGCTCGTCGCGGAACTTGAGCACGGCGGAGGCGAGTTTTTTTATATCGGCCATATCAGTTGAGCGTCACGACTTCCCGCAGCAGGGCGGTATTGTCGCGCAGCCAGCGGCGCTGCAGTTTGTAGTCCGGGCAGGCCGCAACCACATGCGCCCAGAACTTCTTGGAATGGTTCATCTCGCGCAAATGGCAGAGCTCGTGTATCACCACGTAGTCCAGCGCTTCCGGAGGCGCGGCGGCCAGCCGCCAGTTGAAATTCAGGTTGCGGCGCCCGGAGCAGCTGCCCCACATGGTGCGCTGGTCCTTGATGAAAACTTTTTTATATTCCAGCCCTAGCTGCGCCGCCCAGTGGGCCACGCGCGAGCTTATTATCTCCCTGGCGCGCCTGCGCTGCGCCGGGGTAGGGCCCGGCCCGCGCCGGCGGACATAGGAGACGGGGCGGTACACCCGCGGCGGCGGGAACACCTCGGGCAGGTCCCCCGCGAGGGTGCGTAGGAAATCCCGCACGTCCCGGCAGACGCCGCTTATGTTCATTTCGCTTCCCCGCCTGAATTCATAGCTAAATTATAACAAATGCCTTCCGGCCTCTTTGTCGAGGTTGAACCTCCTGGAGGTTCAACCTCGACAAGGCCGTAAGCTCCGGACCTCGCTATCGAGGCGAAGCCTCGATAGGGTCAGGCGGCGGTCTCCACTTTGTAGAGGATCATCGGCTTTGACTTGCCCTTCATCAGCACCGGCTCGCCCTCTACGAATTTGGTCCCGGGGAATCTGCTTTGATCTATGCCCCGTATCACAGCTTCGCTCAGCAGGATCTCCGTGGCGGCCGTCTTGGTCTGGCTCTCTATGCGCGAGGCCACGTTCACAGTGTCGCCCAGCACGGTATATTCCAGCCGCGCTTCGGTGCCCACATTGCCGGCCACCAACCCGCCGCTATGCACGCCCACGCCGAAGAACACCTCCGGGTGGCGCTTCTGCGCGTTGAACTCTTTAAGAGCGGCCTTCATGCCGAGCGCGGCCCGCACCGCCGCCTCCTGGTGGTCTTTCACGCCGAACACCGGCGAGAAGATGGCCATCACCGCGTCGCCGATGAACTTATTTATCACGCCCTTGTTCTCCGCTATGGGATTGGTGATGTAGGCGAAATACTCATTGAGGAAGCGGATCAGCTCCACAGGCGGCATGGTCTCGCTGAGCGGGGTAAAGCCGCGGATGTCCGAGAACAGCACCGTGGCCTGTATCTCCTCTCCGGCCAGGTTCACCTTGCCGCTCTTCATGATCTTCTCGGCTATCTCCAGCGAAACGTAGCGGCCGAAGGTGTCCTTGATATGGTCGCGCTCCACAAGGCCGTCGAGCATCTGGTTGAAATGCCCCTTCAGCTGCCCCAGCTCGTCGGCGTACAGCACCGAGGTCTTGCAGCTGAAATCCCCGTTCGCCACGGCCTTCATGCGCTTCACCAGCGCGCTGACGGGCGCCTGCACGTTATAGCGGTAGAGCAAGATAGAGAGAGTCTGAAAGACTAACAGCAGCGCTACCAGGGCGCCGACCAGGACGATGGGGGCGACTACACGCAGGTTCTCGTAGGTCAGCAACTGCGCCGCGCCGTCTTCTCCGGCAGCCTCTCCGGCGGCTTTAAGGCCCGCGAAAAAATCCAGATTCGCGAAAATCGGCACATAAGCGCTCAGGAACAACGGCACCATGGCCAGCGAGAACATCATCAGCGCGTAGCGCAGCGTCAGGTTGATGGCGAAGCCGCGCTTTACGCCGTAGGGATTGTTGGCCAGGAAGAAAGGCTTGGCCATGCGCCCGCGTATATACAGGCCGGTCAGCTCCAGGTTCAGGTAGCTGACGAAAGTGCCCACCAAGAGCGCCGAGACCGCGAAGACCAGCTTCACCTTGCCGGTAGCGGGGCCGTAATGGACAACATAGTCAGCAACCTTGGAGAAGTAACCGTGCAGGGCGATGACCCAGCCCAGTATGAACAGGACCAGCGGCAGGTTTATGATGCGCTTCTCTATTCGGGCGAGATCCTGCTGCTTTTTAGAAAAATAATATTTATACAGCGGCCAGAGCCAGATCACCAGCAGCATCACGTAGAGGTTGCCGCGGCCATCATTTTCCGACCCCCACTTTACCGGTTTCCCATCCGGGCCGGGATCCCTCATTCCCGTAAAGTTTACCGGCCTGAAGATCTGTATCCAGGTTGCGTCGGAGAAGGAGTACGCCCCTTTGGAATCCGTAATGTGCTGCATTTCGGACTTCATTAGGTCCAGGTCTATCATTGAATATCTTTCAAAGAAAAAGGCGGTGAAGTTACCGAAAGCCACAGATAGCCCAAAAAGGATGTACAGCCCCAAATGCAGTTTATGGAACTTTTTCCAGAATGTGGATGTTTTTTTCATAGTTAACAGTTTCTACTCTTTTACCCATTGGCGGCCGCACATTACTTTGAAGGGGCAGTGCTTGCAGTCGTCCTCGCGTTTGGTGGGCTCGAAGGGGCGGTCAGGGTCCAGGATCTCCTCCAGCAGGGCGCAGACGGCGCCTTTATACTTGGCGAAGGCGGACGGGACGTCAGGGAGCTTGTGACTATAAGGCTTATACAGGCTTTCCTCGGTTATGTCCTGTTTGCCCAGCATCATCAACCGGGCGTCGAAATCGTTTACGGTCAGGCCTTTCAAGGCCGGCGTCACGTGATCCTTGGCCCCGCCGGCCAGCTTAACCTTGCCGGTCATGGCCAACAGCACATACACCGGCAGCTGCACCGAACGCAGCGTCTTGGACCATTCGGGGCGCGGGGTTTCCAGCGTGAAGCCGTGCCAGGAGGGCACCTTGGCCATTGAGCCGGTCTTGTAGTCCACAATAACTATCTTGCTGACCGCGGGCTGCCCGTAGCTGGCGGCCTGCTGCCGCAGGTCTATGCGGTCGGCCTTGCCGCGCAGCCGGACAATGCCGCTCAGCGGCAGCTCCAGCTCGGCCTCGAACTCGGCTTCCACGGCCAGCGGCGTAAAGGCGCCCAGGCCCTCGATGTGGTAATGCAGTATGTCTTCCAGGCGCTTCTCTATCTGGCGGTACATCACATAGCCGTAGCCTCTGTCAGTATCGGTCAGGTGGAATTCCAGCAGGGCCTCGCGCAGGCAGACCTTCAGCGCGGCCAGCTCGTCCTTGAATTCGCCCGGGGCGAACGGCCTGCCCAGCCGGTTGCCGCGCAGGAAAAACAGCTCCAGCGCCCGGTGGACTATGTTGCCGATGGAGGCCCGGCTGATCTCTTCGGAAACTTCCTCCTGCTCGCGCAGGCCCAGCACGTTGGTGAAATAAAACTTCAGCGGGCAGGCCAGGTAATTGTTCAGGGCTGAAGGCGAGAAAGCCGTGGCCTCCAGCTTCTTCATCACCTGCGGAGTCTTGGGCGCGGCCTCGGGCTCTTTGTTGCCGAAGTTCAGGTTGAAGAAGACCTTGTCCTCCAGCGCCTCCCGGTCGGCCCCGGCGGACTCCAGGCGGAACAGCAATTCCTCCACGAAAGGGCTCTTCTCGGACTTGGAATTGTCGCGGTAGAAGATATGGGCTTCCCCCGCCCCGCCGAGCAGGGTTTCGAAATAATATTTGCGCGCCGCCTCGCGCTCGCGGCAGGTGGGCAGCTTGAGCAGGCCCCGCATGAAGTCGGACAGCACGGCGTCGCCGGAGCCGGTAACGTTCAGCGCGTCGGCGTTGGCGTCCAGGAAATAGACCCGCTTGAACTTCAGCCCGCGGGTTTCTATCAGGCCCAGCACCTGCAGCCCTTTCACCGGCGTGCCCTCGAAGGGGTAAACAGCTCCCTTCACGGCCGCGCCGAAGAACTTGAAATAGGAAGGCCTGTCGCGGAAGCCCTCGGGAGCCAGGCGCGAGCCGCTTATGCCGTCGAGCACGCTCAGGAAAGTCCCGGAGAAGTCTTCCCAGTAGGGGTGCCGGTGCGCCGTGGTGGAGGCGGAGATGAATGAGACCAGTTGCAGCAGCTTCGCGGCGAAGTCCCCTACCGAGTCTATCTTTTCGAAGGGGCGGATTATGGCGTCGTGTATCAGGCGGAGGTGGGCGGTTATATCGGCCGCGGCCACGTCCTTGTAGTCGGCGTAATGCGCCAGGCGCTTCAGCGCCGAGTCCAGGAATTCCCCGTCCGTCTCTATGGCGGCCAGACTGGCGTAGCGGCTCATCCGCCCGAGGAAATGCTCCTGCAGTACCTGCAGGATTATGCGCGTCAGCTCAGGGCTGTTGCCGCGCAAGACGCCTTTCACATAAGGGTGGAACACCAGGTCCAGGTAGTCGGGGATGAAATACGCCGCGCCGTCGGCCCGGTCCAGCAGTTTACCCACTGACTCCACCAGCGAATAAACCGGGGTGTGCGAAACCGGGTAGCCGATGGCGATATTGTTGTTATCTTTAAAGTCCGGCAGGATATTGTGGACCACCGGGAACAGGGCAGCCGGGGCCGGGATCACTATAACGTCGCCCTCGTCGCAATTCTTCTTGTCTATGATCCTGTTCAGCGCGAAAACCTCGCTGTGGGTATCGGCCGCCTTATGGAAAGTGAACTTTCCCTCCGGGGGGACCGGCGCCTTATACGGCTTCACGGCCGGGATGAGGTGTTTCTTTACCAGGAAAGCCAGGCGCTCGCCCAGGCCGGGCCCCTCCTGGGCCAGCAGGCGGAAATTGGGCAGTTTAAAAAGATTCTCTATGAGTTTCTGCTCGGCTTTGGAAAGCAGGAAGAAACCGGCCATGATGACCAGCCCTTTATTGGCCAGCCCGGCTTTTTCAAGAGCGCCCGGCTCGGCGGCGGCGGCGTATTTCATGGCCTGGGTGCGCAGCCCCTGCCGCTCCAGCTCGGCGTAGAAAGCGCCGTAGAGCTTGGAGAAGCCGCCGAACTTGCCGCTGAAATCCTTGGCCCGCTTGAACATCCCGGCGCCTTCGCCGGCGTCCAGGCCGGAATCCAGCGAGCCCAGGTCCCGCGGGCTGACCAGCTCTTTCTTTATCTCCTCCAGATCAGCGAAGGCCTTGAAAGCCCAGGGCAGGAACCAGTCCAGGTCTACCGCGCCCTTGCCGGCCAGCGGGCCAAGGCTGGGCGTCTTGGCCTCCAGGTCCCGCATTATGGCGGCGGCGTCCAGTTCGCCTATCTCCGGGCCAACGGCGCCGGCGGCTTCGGCCAGGGAGGAGACGAACTCGTCCATGGAATAGATGGCCGGGCACTCGAAGGACTTGCCCACCGCCTCAAAAAGCTGCTTGCGCAGGAAATGCCCGGGCCGGCGGCCGGGAAAGATTACCACGCAGTCGGCCAGATCCTTGCGGCCGGCCAATTGTCCGGCTATGAAGGAAACCAGGTCCTCGTCCTGCCGCAGCAGTTTGAATTCCCCGCTCATATAACTTGCTCCGCTTTTTCTTCGTCCAAATAGATCAGCCAGCCTTCGGCCGGCAGGCCGGTGGCGTCAGTTACCACGTCGGCGTATTTTCTTAATTTCTCCTCGTAGCCTGCGTGCTCCACACCGGTTTTAAAATCCACGATGATCGCCTTGTCGGCGTCCAGCAGCAGGCGGTCCAGCCGGCGCAGTTTGCCGGCCTCGGGGCCGGAGATGAATTCTGTCTCGCGCTTCAGCGCGCGGCCGGTCTTTTTTGTAAAGAACTCGGCGATCCCGGGCTTGCCCAACAGGCTGGACAATTTTTCGCTGATTTTGGTTTTCTCCCGCCTCAGGCCCGGGCTGTACCGCCAGGCGCAGGCGTCGAAAGCGTGCTCCAGCCTGGCCTTCAGATCCCCGTCGACCCAGTCGATGCGCATCAGGATATCGTGGAAGAGCAGGCCGCGCTGGGTGTTGCGGTAGGCCTCCAGCGTGAGCCCCTGCCTGGAAATCTCCGGCTCGGGGAAAGCCGGCTGTATTATCTCGGACGGCTGGTGCGCGGGCGGCGTAGCCACCGCCGCCGGGTCGGGCGCGCCCCTTTCGCAATCGGCAAACACATAATGGAACTTGGCGGCGGCGCCTTTGCCCTGCTCGTCGCTGTTGCGGATCACCAGATTGGAAAGCTCGTTCTTGGGCCGGGTGGTTACCACGTACAGTTCGTTAAGCGCCTGCACCTTCTCGTCGGCCTCGCGCGCTTCGTAGATCTTCTTCAGCTCAGGGTCCCATTCGGTGTAATCGCTCTTTATGTAGACGATCTTCACCTTGTCAGGATCGCTCTTGTCGTAGAAGATGTTGCGGTCGGCGGCGCTGCCGCCCTGGCCGGTCTTCTCGTAGAGCAGATTGATCACCACGGGGTAACCCAGGCCCTTGCTCTTGTGGAAAGTCATCACGCGCACGGCGTCTATGTATTCCGGCAGCTCTATGGAGAAGGCGCCCGCGGCGTCCTCTCCGTCGTCGGAGGCGAAGTTGATGAAGCTGCGCGCGTCGGCGGCGCCCTTGCCCTGCAGGGAGGACAGCACTTCCAGGAATTTAACCAGGAAGCAGGACTCGTATTTGAACCGCTCGAAGAGCTTGAGCGAAGAGAAGGCCAGCGAGGCCAGTTCGTACACCGGCAGGTAACCCACCTTGGCGAACAGCGGCTCTACCAGGCGCTCCCAGGCGTCGGGGTGTTTGTCCTTGAAAGTGGTGTAGAGAGGCTTGCCCTTACCGTGGTGCTTCTCGCGGTGCTCCGCCCCCGCGGCAAGCACGTCGTCTTTCTTAAGCCCCGAGGCCTTCAGGAAAATGTCGCCGCAGGCAAAATTCAGAAAAGCTATGTCGTCGCCCGGGAACTCCAGGAAGGTGAACAGCGCTATCAGCTCCGCCACCACCGGCCGCTCGCGTATGTCGAGCGAGCTCATGGAGGCCACCGGCAAGCCGGCCGCGTTCAGCCAGGACACCACGCCCCGGATGTTCTTGTTCTGCGGCGCCAGCACGGCTATCTGGTCATAGCGGTAGCGGGCGTGGGCGTCCTTGATCAGTTCAACAACTTTGTCGCCTACCACCCGGTCCACGGCGTCCCCGGCGCTCTCCGCCTCGCCTTCCTCTGCCTCGGCGGCGGCTTCCTTTATGGCTTTGCGCGAGAAGATTATCTCCCGCACCAGCCCGGTCCCTTTCTTCGCGGGCTCGGCGTGCTGCTCGTAAGAGGTCAGCCCCGTCAGGTCGCTGCCGGGCGAGAGGATCTCCCCCTCCTTATGCGCCGGCAGGCGCTTCTTGAACAATTCTTCGGCGTAGTCGACTATCACTTCGCCGCTGCGGTGGTTGGACTTCAGGCTTTCCACGGTATGGCTGCCCTCTTCGGTCATGGCTACTATGGCGCTCATGCCCAGCACGTCGTCCCCGTCGTCCCGGCCTTCTATCACCTCTATGAACTGCCGCATGATCTTGTAGTCGGCGTAGCGGAACATATAGATGGCCTGCTTGATGTCGCCCACCATGAACAGCGAGCCGCCGCGCGCCAGCGCCTCCTGCACCAGCGGCAGCATGGCCCGCCACTGCAGCGGGTCCGTGTCCTGGAACTCGTCTATCAGGAAATGCTCTACCCGCTCGCCCAGGCGGATATACACCTCGGGCACGGCGGCGCTGTCGGTTTTCTTCAGGTAAGCGGTAAGTTTCTTGGCAATGTCGTCTATGTGCGCCACGTCTTCCAGACCTGACTTTATGCGCTCCAGTTCGTCCTTGAACTTGCCGTAAAGCCGCACAAAGCCGTTCAGACGGTGGTAGGCGTGCAGGCGGTAATAAGTGCCTATGGCGGCGCCCACCTCCCGCATGGGGCCGTCGAGCTCCGGGGGAATGCCGGCGCTGCGCACCTTGCCGCCGTTCAGGAAACCGTATTCCATGGTGTAGGCGTCCGCTATCCTGACGTGGTTGCCGGACTGCACCGCCTCGCGCACGCCGCTCTTCAGGGTGTCGGCGTAAAATTTTATTTCCTTCGGCTTGCTCTTATTGGCATAGGTGTGCGTGCGGGTGTCGAGCAGGGCCAGGAAGTCCGCGCTCTTTTCTGTCACGGCGTCTTTGGCGGCCTGCACTTCACGCTCGTCTATATCGGCGGGCACCACGCGGCCGTCTGACTTGCCCTCGAAGGTGAGCAGATTGGCGTAGATCTCGCGCATCTTCTCCACCGGGTCCCACGGGTAGGACTCGCCCGGCGGCAGGGATTTAAGAAAATCGTCTATCTCCTGTTTGCTCAGGTGGTTGCCGGTTTCTTTGGAGAGGATGGAATAAAGCGCCACGTCCACCAGGCGCTTGTGGCTCATGGTGATGTCCGGGTTGAGCGGCATGCCCAGCTCGCCGGCGGCCGCCATGGCGATGCGGTTGAGAAAGCTGTCTATGGTCTGCACGTGCAGGTTGTAGTAGTTGGCCAGCAGGTCTTCCAGTATCGCTCCGGCCTTGGCCTTCAGCTCCGGCATCTTCAGGCTGGTATCCGCCAGCAGCTGCGTGGTTTCATTGCAGACCTCGGCGGAGGCGGACTTCTTCAGCCAGGAGAGGATGCGCTCCTTCATCTCCTTGGCGGCGTTGTTGGTGAAGGTGACGGCGAGTATGCTTTCCGGCCGGTTGCCGGCCAGCAGCAGGCGCACGTAGCGGCGGGTCAGGGCGTGCGTCTTGCCCGAGCCCGCCGAGGCGCTTATAAGGATTATTTCGCTCTTTTTATCCATGCCAGTCTTCCCGCCGTAATAATTCTACTTTTTCTGGGCCGGCCTTACGTAAATAGCATAGCACCTTACCCCGACAAGGGCGTGTCGCATAGGGGTAAGTGTATCGCGGCGGCAAAAAAATATAAACTATAGGCAGGAGCAAAACCAGACTATGATCACATTACCCAGACTACGCTGCCCCAACTGCGGCAAAGCTATGGGCCCGGTAAGCGCCAAGGAAATTCCGCCCGCCAATAAATTTGAAGAGTGCCTGCGGCGCTGCGAGAAGTGCAGGATAGGCGCCAGCAATGCCAAGAACCCCGCCAAGGTGAAGTTCATCCACGCCGACCAGCCTCAGGAACCCGCGCCCCCGAAGCCTTAGCCGGCCAGGAGCTTCACGACGGGGATATCGGCGCTGGAGAAATCGTATTTGCCCAGGTCTCCGGGGGCCACCCACTCAATGCGGTCGTGGTCGTTCAGCTTGAACTCCCCGGCTATGTGCTCCGCCCGGTAAACCAGCAATTCTATCGGCAGGTGCTTGTACTCGAAACGGCTGGAGCACACAAAAGCGCCGATCTTCGTATCCACGCCGAACTCTTCCATCAGTTCGCGCCGCAGGCAGGCTTCGGGCGTCTCGCCCTGCTCCAGCTTGCCGCCGGGGAATTCCCATTTGCCGGCCAGCACGTCCCCGCGCCTGCGCTGGGCTATCAGTATCTTGCCGTCCTTCTCAATAACCGCTGCGGTAACTTGTTTCATCAGGCGGCCTGGCGGAGTTTTTCCAGCACGGCCTCTTTCTGCCGGGCGAATTCGCGGGCCTGCTCCAGGGTTACCAGGGCGAAGTGTATGGGCTGGTTGGGGGCGTACTGGCCCAGCAGGTCTATGTCGGCCGAGATCACGTTGAAGATGCGCGGGTAGCCGCCGGTGGTCTGGCGGTGGCGCAGCAAAATGATGGGGCTCTCGGGCGTCAGCTGTATGGTGCCGTCGGCCACGGCCCCGGAGATCATGTTGCCCATATTGCAGGTCAGCCCCGGCTCGCCGGCCAGGCGTATGCCCATCTTGTCCATTTTGAAAGTGGTGTGCCACTGGGTCAGGAAGAACAGCCCGGGCTGTTTCAGGCACTTGTATTCCGGCCCGGGGATCACGCGGATGCGCCCCTGCGGGTCGGCCCAGCCGCTGACGGAGGCGAAAGGCACCGCCTCCCCCGGCCCGGGGCCGCCGCCGTCGCGCCCCCTGAAACAGAAATAGGTCTGCAGGCCGTAGAGCTTATTGCCGAAAGTGATCCTGTCGCCGGCCTCGCCCGCGTAGACGCGGCTGTGCTCCACCGGGGAGGGCTCACCGGTACCGTGGTGAAGGAAGGCCTCCAGCCGGGCGCCGGTCAGTACAAAACAGCCGGGTGTCAGCAGTTCCAGCTCCGGCGGGCCGAGTATCTCCAGGGCCGGGCTGTTTTCAGGGTTGCCCAGCATTAAATTGCCGCGCCGCAGCGAGAAGCAGTCCATGGCTCCGCCAGGCGAAACGCCTATATGTTGCCTGCCGTAAGCGGGCAAGCCTGCGGTGCCGCAGAAGCCGGGCTTCACCAGGCGGATATTGCCCCTCACGCCGGAGGCCGCGGCGGCCTTTTCGGCCTGCTCTATGGCCGGGCGCAGGCGCCGGGCCAGTTCCAGGGCTATCGCCGAATCAGAATGTATGCAGACGGTGTCGGCCTTTATATTTTTCCAGGAGGGCTTGGCCGGGTCGCCGCTGACATTTATCCTGCCGCGCTGTATGATCTCGTCGGCCTGGGCCAGGGCTTCGTTCACGTCGGTTATCACGGCGTTGGGCGCGGAGCGGCACACCAGGCGCAAATGGCCGGCGGCCTCGTCGTAAGAATAGCGGCGGTCCAGGAAGGCCTCGCGCAGCACGGTGATGCCCAGCTTGTACACGGCAGCGGCCAGCTCGGAATCGGCCGGGGCCAGCACGCCCAGCACGCCGGAGCGCTGCAGCCAGCCGGCCAGCAGGGCGGCCAGCTTTGCGTCGCGGCAGGCCTGGTTGTAAAGAGCGCCGTGGAGTTTCACCAGCGTAACGCCGGGCAGCAGCGCCAGCTGCGCGTCCAGCGCGGCCAGCAGGTCCTCGTCGGAAATCTGCATGCTGGCGCGGCCGAAATTGGGTTTGTCGGGGTAGGAGAGGTGCGCCGCTATGCGCACGCCGCGCTGTTCGGCCAGCGCGCGGAAGGCCGCAACGCTTTCCCTGTCGCCGGCGTGGCCGTCGCAGGCTATGTTGGCGATGTGGATGAACTCCATCAGCGCGCGGTCGCCCTCGTGCAGATGGCCCTGTTCGCCTATGTCGCAGTTTATCAGTATCATTCTTCCGCCCTTGTGAACAGCACCGTGTCGCCGGGCTCTATGGGGTAGAGCAGCTCGGGCTGCGTCATGCCCAAAATGTTCCAGCCGCCGGGCGAGGTCTGCGGGTACACGCCGGTCTGCTCGCCGCCTATGGCCACGGCGCCGGCGGGCACGGCCAGGCGCGGCGAGTCCAGCCGCGGCGTAACCAGGCTGCTGTCGAGGCCGAGCAAATACGGGAAATGGGGGCGGAAGCCTATCATGGCCACCAGGTATTCGGGGCTGGTGTGGCGCCGCACTACCTCGTCGATGGTTATCTTGGCGTGGTCGGCCACGCGCTGCAAGTCCTCGCCGTTATAAACGACGGGCAGCACGTGCCTCGCCGAGCGCACCAGCAATTTGGCTTCGGCAGCGGGCATGGCGGCCAGGCAGCCGTCCACCACGGCGCGCACGGCGTCCCAGTCGCACAGCGGGTCGGCGTGGGCGGCCAGGGCGGTGTAGGAGGGCACCAAATCGTGCACGCCCAGCCGCGCCAGCTCTTCGTTCTTGTGGAGCTGGCGGTAAATGTAGAGCACCTGCAGCGAGGTCAGGCGGTCTATCTTCTCGCCGAGCTGCCAGCAAAGGCAGGCGTCGCCCAGGAAATAGGTGGTGCAGGGTTTAACCGGCGTCATCATAAAATATTATCCCCCCGAACAGCCGCTAGTCAGCCTCCGGCGCCGCCACATTCTTGCTGTTACAGGCCGAGTTGTAAATTGCCGCCATCGACACAGCGTAGTCCTGTAATTCGGCTTCGCTAAGTTCAGCCAGAGGGATTACGGTCCGATTCCCCCCGGCGTAAAACTTCTTGTCCCCACTGGCGGGAAAGTGCCGCCGGGCGGACTCGGGGATCCACTTAGAATCCTTTATAAACGCGTACAGCTCCGGCTTGCCGCCGTCGTTGGAAAGGGTAAAGAAGCAGACCATATTGGCCTGCAGTTCGTCGGGATAAGCGGGAGGGATATTCAAGGTGGGCGAGTAGCCGTAGATGGTGCGCACGCGCGCGCCCCAGGTTATCCCGGGCTTATTGCCGATCAGCGCCAGGGTTTTCTCCCAGAATACGTCGAACTTGGGAATCAACTGGGAAAGGCCGTCTTCAGCCCATTTGGCTTTCGTTTTAGCCAGGCGTTCGGTATATTCTTCCGGCGTATGCCTGCGGTTCAATTTGAATAAATATTTTTCCTGCTCTTCAGGGGAGATCTTCTTGATCTCTGAAATTTCGAACAACAGCCCGTCGGTGTAGCGCTGCCCCTTGGGGTAGCATTTGCCGTCCGCGCCGAGGGCGGTGTACTTGCCGTCCTTCACCTCGAGGAGTTTTCCGACGTACTCGTGGCCGGGCGACATTCTAAAGTTAACGAACTGGCCGTACGTTAAGCCGTCTGCCAGGGGCGGCGGCGCATACAGGTCCATGGAGGCTATGGAAACCCACCACGCCTCTTTGTGCGCGCGCACCAGCTTCGCCTTGCCGTGCGCGTGGTCCAGGTCGGTAATGACGCCGAAATTGCCGGTGTTCCGGCAGACCGCCACCGCGCCGATGCGGATATTGGGGTAATCGCCAGGCTTCACCGGGGCGTCGGGAACAGGTTCGCTCTTGAAATTCTTGCGCTCCGAAGCGATCACGTCCGTAAAGAGGGCGGACTCGGCTTCCGAGGCCGGCTCCAGGTAGGCCGCGTCGAAGGTAGAGGGCTTAAGCCGCAGGTCTTTGAGCGTAATATACTTGTCGATATTGGCGACGAAGCCGCAGAAGTTCATCTTCGGGTTCTTCAGGACGTCATACCGGGAGATCTTTGATTTATCCATAGTTGCCGTTTAGCGGGCGGGGAGACCGCTGTCCGCCCCTTCTATCAGCCCGCGCCGCTTGAGTTCCCAGAAACACTTGGCCGTGGCGGCCACGTCGGAGGACGCGTCATGCGCCCCCTCAAAATCCGCCCCGAATAATTTCTGGTGCAGCTCGGTCAGCTTGGGCCACTTGTAGCCGCGGGGCCCGGGGATGGCGCAGTACTCTGTGGTGCTGTGCATGGTGCAGATCTTGTACTTGGAAGCGGGGATGTCCGGCAGGTTATTGCGCAGCAGCTCGGCGCCCACTATCTTCTCGTCGAAGCTCATATTGTGCGCCACCAGGAATTTGGCCCGGTCCAGCTGGGCTTTGAAATCCCGCAGCACGAGGGCCAGTTCTTTGCCCTCTGCCTGCGCGCGCTCGGTGGTAATGCCGTGTATGCGCGACGCGTCAGCGGGGATGGCGAAACCTTCGGGCTTTATTATGGTGTTTACCGAGGTGAGCAGGTTCCCCTCGCCGTCGTAGGCCAGGTAAGCCAGCTGCACCAGCCTGGGCCAGTTGTCCAGGGCGGTCACTGGCGCCTGCCAGCTGCGCGGCAGGCCGGTGGTTTCGGTATCGAAGAACAGATACAGGGGCTCGGGCGCGATCTCGGGAAATAGTTCAAGCTGCATAGTTTATGGCGGCTCTCTCTCCGCTCAGCAAAATATTATCAAATCCCCTCTATCGAGGCTTCGCCTCGATAGGAAAACGGCGTCAGGCTTATTTACCCGGCCGCGGTTCCAGCTTGCGGGCCTTGGCGGAATCGGCCTTGGCCAGGTCGTAGTCGCCCCTGTCCTGGTAGATGGCGCCGCGGCTGCGGTAGGCGGCGGCGCAGCGCGGGTCGGCCTCTATGGCGGCGGCGTAGTCGGCCAGGGCGGACTTATAGTCCTCCAGCTCGGTATACACCTGCGCCCGGTTGCAGAACAGCTCCGCCGTAGGCGGCTCCAGCTCCACGGCCTCGTTAAAATCGGCCAGGGCTTTGTTCAGCTCGCCCAGTTCGTAATAGGCCATGCCGCGGCCGCAGTAATACAGCCCCACTTCGGCTTCAGGATCCAGCTCTATGCACTTTTCGAAATCCTTCAGCGCCAGCTCCGGCTTGCCGCTGCGCAGGTAGGCGTCGCCGCGGTTGAAGAGGTAGAGCGGGGTGCCGGGGTCCAGCCGCAGGGCTGCGGTGAAGTAGGCGGGGGCCTGCTGCTGGCTGCCGGGGGTGGCGCCCATGAGCAGGCCGAGGTTATTGTAGACGCCGCTTTCGCCGGGGCTATACTGCAGCGCCTTCAGCAGATCTTCCCCGGCCTTTTCCAAGTCCCCTTCTTCCTGGTAGATGAGGCCGCGGTTGTTATAGGCGTAGCCGCTCTTGGGGTCGTCCTTCAGTATCTTCGTGAACTGGGCGATGGCCTTCTCCGGCTGCTCCAGCTCCTGGTAAACCTGGCCCAGGCTGCCCAGTATTTCAGCGGAGCCGGGCTCCAGCTTGAGCGCGGCCTCGAAATCTTTCACGGCCTTCTCCAGCTGGTCCAGTTCGAAGTGCACCCAGGCCCGGTTGAACCAGGCCGAAGCGCCCTTGCTGTCCAGCTTTATGGCGCGGCTGAAATCTTCCAGGGCCAGTTCCAGCTCGCCGGTTTCGGCGTAGGCCTGGCCACGGTTATTATAGGTAGCGGCCATGGCGGGGTCTATCTTGAGGGCGCGGTTATAATCCGCGAAAGCCAGCTGGTACTTGCCGAGCTCGGCGTAGGCGTCGCCGCGGTTGCTGTAGAGGGCCGCGTCGCTGGGATTCATTTTGATGGCCCGGTTGAAATCCAGCAGGGCCTTTTCCGGCTGGCCCAGGTCCAAATAGCAGCAGCCCCTGTCGCTGTAGACTATGAAGTCCGCCTTGCCGGCGTCTATCGCTTTGGTGTAGCCGCTCACGGCCTTCTGCAGGGCCTTGTCGTCCAGGTGGCGTTCGGCGTCGTACCTGCTGAGCGCCCCGACAAAATAGTTTTTGATATTGGATAAGAGTTTATTGGTTTTCATTGGCTTTTTCCCGCTATAAGACTATTTTATCTTATAAAGGTCTATCGAGGCTTCGCCTCGATAGGGAGGTGAAGCCTCGCTATCGAGGCGAAGCCTCGATAGAAGTGAAGAAGGTTTTCAGGGCTTTGAAATCGGGGAGGCGGGCGCAGCGGGGGATGGAGCGCAGGAATTTGCCGCCGTAACGCTTGGTCTGCACACGCGGGTCCAGGATTACTATGGCGCCGAAATCTTTTTTGGTGCGGATCAGCCGGCCCACGCCCTGGCGGAACTTCACCACGGCCTTGGGCAGCGTGTAGTCCACAAAGAAATTCTGTCCCCTGGCCGTCATCCACTCCTGCCGCGTCTCTTCCAGCGGCGTGTCGGGCGAGGTGAAAGGCAGACGGCAGATAACAACGCAGGATAAAGCCTGCCCGGGCACGTCCACGCCCTGCCAGAAAGTGTCCGTGGCCAGCAGCACGCCGTTACCCGCGTTCTTAAAGTCGGTTATCAGCTTGGCCGGCAATTGCTCGCCCTGCTTGAAGAGCAGCCTGTCGCTCACGCGGCCGGCCAGGGCGCGCGCGGCCCGCTCCAGCGACAGCCAGCTGGTGAACAGCAGGAAGATGCCGCCCTCCACCGCGCCGCAGGTCTTAACGCAGGCGTCTATCACCGCCGCTTCGTACGCCGCGGCCTCGGCGGCCGGGTCCGGCATCTCCTGCGGCACCAAAATGCCCGCCTGCTTAGTGTAATCGAAAGGCGAATCCAGCAGCAGCTCATTGCTGAGGTCCAGGCCGACGCGGGACTTCAGCATCTTGAAAGAGCCGTCCACCGCCAGCGTGGCCGACGTGAGCACCACCGGGTAATTGCGGCCGAACAAATCCTTGCGCAGGTCCTCGGACACGTCCACCGGCGACATATTGAGCGAGATCTCCGGCTTTCTCTTTTTGTCGTTGACCTCTACCCAGTAGGCGCAGGCCTCTTCTTTGCATTCCAGGAAAGCGTTCAGGTGCGCGGCCAGCTCCAGGCAGCGCTTCAGGCAGGCTTTTATCTCCGCCTCTTCCATGTCGGACTGGCTGTGCGGTATGGCCTGCGACAGCAGCACGCTGAGCTCCAGCAGCGGCGCGTGCATGACGTTGGGCACCAGGCCGGGCTCGCGCACGCGGCGGGTTTTGGCGCGGTCCTTAGCCGGCTGCTCGTTCAGCGCCAGCTTCTCAGTGAGCGCGTGGAAAAAATCTTTAGAGGCGTGCTTGATCTCGGAAACCGCGCCTTTAACATCGTCCACCCAGTGGGCGGGCGGCCGCGACAGCCGGTGCGCCAGGCCCTTATTGGACTTGGGGCTGTACACATCGTCTAGAAAGCGTTTTACCTTGCGGTCGGTCAGTTCGAAGCCCAGGAAGGCGGCCGCCACTTCTTCCAGATTATGCGCCTCGTCGAAGATGACCGCGTTGAAGGCCGGCAGCGGCATGCCGGCGAAGAAGAGATGCTGGTTCACCACCACGATATCGGCCTTGGCGGCCCGGGCCACGTCCTTGCGGTGAAAGCAGGCCGTCTTGTGCGGGCATTTCTTGCCCAGGCACAGGTCCGAGTCGCGGCAAACCTCGGCCCACAGATGATGGGGCACGGCGAAAGGCAATTCGGCGCGGTTGCCGCTTTCGGCGGCGTGTATCCATTCCTGAAGTTTCTCAAGAGCGGCGCGGATCCCTTCTTCATCGAACAGCTCCGGCGACTGTTTACCGGCCCTGTCCAGGCGCGACAGGCAAAGGTAATTGCTGGAGCCCATAAGCAGGAAATAGGAAAGCGGCAGACCCAGCTCTTCCAGCACGGCCTTCACCACCAGCAGGTCTTTCTTGACGAGCTGCGCCTGCAGGGCCTTGGTATGCGTGGCCACTATTACTTTTTTCTGATTGCGCGCGGCCCACAGGGCGGCGGGGATGAGGTAGCCCAGGGATTTTCCTACTCCGGTGCCCGCTTCCACTACTAAATGCTCGCCCTCGCCCACGGCGTGCGCCACGGCCGCGCCCATGCGCGCCTGCTGGCCGCGCGGCTCGAAGCCCTTTATGGCCCGGGAGACGGCGCCGCCGGCGCCGAAGATAGAGGCTAGCTCTGCGTTTTCCATTTATTTTATGACGATAACCGGGCCGGGCTCATGGCGGGCGGCCACATGCACTTCAAAGTTAACTGCCAGCTTCTTGCGCTTGAAATAGGCCGCTATTTCCAAGACCGGCAAATCCGGGCGGTTGCATTCTGTGCTCAAATGGCCCAGCACTACCGCCTGCGGCTGCGCGGGGCCGGCGCAGCAAGCCTTGTGCAGGAAGCGCGCGGCCTTCAAGTTGGACAGGTGGAACTCCGAGCCCGGGTGGCCGAACTTCTTCAGCAGTTCCAGGTCGTGGTTGGCTTCCAGGAAAATAAAATCAGCGTCGGCGGCGCTGGCCACGTGCTCGTCGGTAAAGGTGCTGAGGTCCGTGAACAGGCAGACCTTGCGCTGGCGGTCGCCCTGCGCGGTAATTACAAAAGCCGTGGTGCAATAGTTGGGGGCGTGGGGCACGCGCAGGTGGGCTATTTTGAAATCCCCCACGGTGGCATTGCGCCCAAAAGGCTTCAGGACGGGCTCGAAGTCCGCCCCGAATTTTATCGTTATCTGTTTGGCCACCTCGGGGTGGCAGCGCACCTTAAGCCCCGCCTCGCGCAGCACCTTGAGCGAATTGGCGTTGATATGGTCCCCGTGGGCGTGCGTGACCAGCACCGAGTCCAAACCCGGGCAGAGGGCACGGGCGTCGGCCAGGGCCTGCCGGCAGTCGCGCTGGCAGCCCGGGGCGAAGTCCAGCAGCAGGGCGCTGGACTTGGTCCACAGCAGCGCGGCGTTCCCGCTGCTGCCGGAACAAAGTGATTTAAATTTTAGCGGCATGAGGTATAACTGCGGACAGGGCCTTTAGTGCTTCTGCTTATACATTCTACAAAAAGGGCAATCGCCACTTCTGAAAGCAGGCAGGAAAAGCGGGCAGCCCGCAATTCTATCTACTGCTCTTTTTCTTCGGGTTTTCGCGGCCGGTTTTAGGGCGGGGCAGGTGCGCCAGCGTGTCGCGCAGGAATTCGATGGGCTCTACGTCCGTGGCCATGCCTGGGCTCAGGGATGCTGTTCCGAGATTTCTTTATTGCACAGATGATGCACCAGGACCAATTTGCTCATGCAGGCGTCAAAGCGCGCCTGGCTGTCGGCCCGGCAGCGCTCACAGTCCGGGGCCATGCGCTTTTTTGCGTGCCGCTGCACTGTCTGCTGCCGCACCTCGATAATCCCGGCGTAGGCGCAGGAATGGGCGTAGGTGGTATGGTGCACCCCGCCGTCATCGGTGATATCCCCGCCGCACCAGGCGCATTTTCGCCCGTCTCTCTGCGCCAGAAATTGTTTAACGTACGGATTTCTTATAATGCGGCGCGCGAACTTAAGCCAAGGCTCCCTGTCGTAATCTTTTTCGCAATCAGCGGCCGGGCGCGCCGGCATAATTTTAAGGTTCATAGCATGTATACTAGCAATTAGCCGTAAACCCTATCTTTCTACCCGGCGGCCCGCTATTTCTTCCGCCAGGAGGCGCATTTGGATGTGGCGCTGGATAATTAGTTTTCTTTATTTATCAGGTTCACGACCAGCCGCACAACCAAGTCTTTATCTGGCGGTGCGCTTTCCGCGATCATCAGGGTTAAAGCCACCAAGGCGTTATCCGCCAGGCGCTTTGCCCCGTCAGCGCGATAAAGCAGGCGGTTCTTCTCCAGGAACCACAGGAACAAGGCGGCGGCTTTGCCCTTATTGCCGTCGGCGAACGATGGGGTCAACCTGTTCCGAAATGGAACAGGTTGATTTCCCCGCCAGTCCTCCGATTTTATCATTCCTCCATAATAGTTACAGCTAGTCGGCCTCAGTATGTTCCCAAATGGAACAAACTTAGATGAGACTCAACGCCAGAGTTCATTTATCCGGAAAATCCGGATAGTTGCCTCAGTTGAACTATCAAAGCTTCTTTGACGGTTCCCGACTCAACCGGCCAAGTATGTGTAAAAAATGCACGCACTGAGCTTTTAACCCGATAAGAGGCTGTCGGATTCTAATTATGGCGAATCTGTAATATTTTAAACCCATCGATTTCGATGGGTTTGACTCTGAGTATCAGATTATCAGGTATTCGGGCGGAATTACTTCCACAGCCTGGAGTCGAAGGCGAAGGGTGCGGGCTTTGAGATCTTGAGGGACTCGAAATCGGGATGCAGCGGGTTGATAAGGTAATCGTACTCCGAAGGGATTATGGTGGATGGAACGCGTAGGATAACGCTTTCGTTCTTTTGCGACCAGTTCAACCCGATTTCCTGAGTTGCGGCCGGGGCGGGCACATTGCGCCAGTTCTTTGGCAAGTTAGCAACATCTAAGTGTTTGATCTTCACACTTCCCGGGACATCTATCTTAAAACTCACAAAGCTGATCCCGCCGGCAACTCCCTCCAGATGCACAAATTTCTCCAGCACGGCCAGCGCCAGCGTCTGGGAAGCGTAAACGACCCTGACCCCCTGAGGATTCCAGCGCCCACCATACAGGGCCGCCCCCTCTCCGGAAAAAGTCGAGGCGGAATGGCGTTTTTTGTCTATACGCCAGATAGATATCACGGCAGCACCCCGAACTCCAGTTGATTAAGCAGCGTCTGCACCTGCTCATAACCCGGCTCGGTATCAAGAATATCAAGCGGGGCCTGATGGTTCAACCCGGGCTGGGCATGGTTTAACCAGGCCAAGGCATTCTCGGGATTTTCCAGGACCTTAGTCGCCAGCGCCCATATTTTTTTCAGGCGGTAAAGCCTGTCCCCGGACAAGGAGGATAGTTTTGCGTTCGAAGTCTTTATCCGCGCCAGGGTTTTATCGCTTATCCCTATTAAATGGGCGAATGTCCTGTCCGGCAGCTGGTACGCGTGCTGGATGACCCGTATTTGCGGGTAGGCAAAACCCGTGCGTATCAGCACAATATCGTTCTGCTCTTCCGCCGCTCCGGGTATGTATGCCCGGGGCCTGTCGGCTGCGGCTGACGTTGCAGAAGCGGTCTTTTTTCCTTTAACTGCTTTTATCTTCCATTTCATATAGCTTTCCCTCGTACTCATAGCATACCAGACATTTGTCTACACGTCAATGCCTATATGTCTATGCCCCTTTAATTGTGGCGGATTCGCCATAATTACGCAGCATATTAGCCGCTTTGCCATTTCTGCAACCAGTGACTGCAGTTTTTACTTTAGAACCTCCCAGTGGCCACCCTTGGCGGGCCCTACCCGGCGTATAAAGCCTTTCTTTTTTAACTTCGCCACATTCTTTTCAACAGCTGTTGTGCTTATCCCGATAACAGCGGCTAAAGAGGTCATTGTGGAATACCTGCCTGCTTTCAGGAAATGACATATTTTCGACTCGTTTTCTCCCAACTTTTCTACCAACTTATCTACCAACTTTTCACCCAACCTTTCACCCAACTTTTCACCCAACTTTTCACCCAACCTCTCCCTGCTGTTTTTCCCCTCTACCTGCTTAAGCGCATACTCCGCGTCCCGGAAGAATACCGCACGAAAAAATGACGTGGTCTCAAAACGGGGCTTCTGCAAACCCGCTTCCGCCATCAGGTCCCGCATACGTTTTATCCCGGAGCCCAGGCGCTCCACCTTTCCCATGCGGTGGAAGAGGTCGGCAATCACAAGATTTCTGCGGACCGACGCCTTGCCAAAGTCTTTAGGCGACAGGCCCGCTGGAATGCCGCCCGGGTTCTCTATCTCCACCCTGTCGTCGAACACGTTTACGTAGATGCTTGTGCCTCTAATGCTGTAATCGCGGTGAACAACGGCGTTCACAAGGGCTTCGCGCAGGGCGTCCAGGGGCAGCTCGTAAATATCGTGACGGTCCAGTTCGTGTATTTCGCTGCGGATATTAATATGCTTTTTAACAAACTCCATTGCCTCTTTCAGCTGAACCGGAAGACTGTCGCGCACGTCTTTGCGGTCATAGATGTGGGTTTTCGTGATTCCTTTGAACGCGCAAAGGACAATTTCGCAGTAAGGGATAAAGCGGCCTATGTCCGCCGCAAACATCATTGCCCCGGCGTTATTCACATGCCCTTTGCTGCCGGCTCCGATGCTGGCAAGGATTGTTTCCAGGTTCGCTTTGTCCACCTTGAATGAAGCGCCGGATTCCTTCAGGAAGCTCTTTACCTTCAGCAGGGAAATATCGCTAATGCTGATACCCGGGCAAGGCAGGCTTTCAAACAGCAAGTCGGTTGTTTCACGGAAGATTCCCCGGATCTCTTTTTGCGACATTTTCTGCGTTACAGCGTCCAGGCGCCGGAAATAGCCGGAAGAACAACTGTATGGTTTTTCAAGACCTTCAGGGATTTCTACCGCCACAACCTCCCCGGCCTGAGAGATGCAGGATATCGGGATGTGCGGGTCGCAATTGCGGGCCAGGGAAAGGATTTCCGCTTTCATCTGGTTGGAAAGGGTTTCCCCTGCTATTCGCCCATCATCGGCAATCCCCAGCAGGATAACTCCGCCGCGGGAGTTGGCGAAGGCCGTAATGTCACGGTCAATTTTTGTGGAATATCTTTCTTTGAATTCCACCCTGAGGCCTTCCCCCTCGCCGATAAGCAGCCGCACGTCTTCAGGTTTCATATGCCCCCCCATTGAACCTGTTTTACATAAATAGCATAGCAGGCGAACCCGACAACCGCGTGTCGGGTTGGTTTGGGGAATTTTTGAAATTTTAAACCCCTCAAATTCGAGGGGTTTAGGCTGAAGTTTGTCGAGGTTGAACCTCCGGTAGGTTGAACCTCGACAGAGGTTATTTAGCGGGGCGGGGGCGGGGGCGGGGTTTGGGGGCAGGCAGGCGGGCGAGAGTGTACTGCACCACCTCGGCCAGTTTCTCGCGGTCTTCCAGCCATTCGGCATTGGCCTGGGCGGTGTTCTTGCTGCCCGGGTAGGCGCGCGTAGTTTTGTCGCGGAACAGGTGCAGCGTTGCGGGCGAGGTTTTAAGAAAAAGCGTGTCGTCGCAGACCAGGGCGAACACCCGCCCCGCGCTGTAAACGCAGTATTCCCCCATCATCGGCCGGAAGCTGACCTCCGGCACAAGCGCCAGCGCGTCACGCAGGAATTCAATGGTTTCCTTGGAAGTCCCCATGCCATTATTTTACCTGTTTCCCCCGGCTTGAGCACACCCCGCCTAAAACATCTCCCTGACCCATTGCCAGAGGCGCCGGAATTGGCCGCCGCCGCGGTGCGAGTTTTGGGAATCCGCGCCCCAGTCCCCGGCGTGGGTGTAGCAGGCCAGCGCCACCGCGCCCAGGTAGGGCTGCGCCAGGTATTCCTCAGGGCAGTCCAGCAGCTCCAGCACGGGGTGCGCCAGGCGGGCCTGGGGCAGCTGCAGCAGCTCTGTAGCCGCGTCGGGCATGCCTTTCAGCAGCGCGCCGCCGCCGGCCAGTATGGCCCCGCCGGCCAGGTCCGGGAAGGCCGACTTCTGCACCGCCTCGTAAGCCAGCTCGAAGATCTCTTCCACGCGGGGCTGAATGTATTTCAGCAGGTCGCGCGCGGAGATCTCGGCCTTGGTGCGGCGGTCGGCCTTCATTATGGTCAGCTTCTTGTCTTTGTCCACAAAAGAGGAATAAGCCGCCCCGTATTTTTCTTTAAGCTCGCGGGCCCAGCCGCCGGTGGTGCCCAGGCCATGGGCCAGGTCTTTGTTGATACTGTCGCCGCCCATGGGGAGCTCTTTAGAAAAGTGCAGGGCCCCTTCGATATAAATCCCCATGGAGGTGGTCTGCCCGCCTATATCCAGCAGCAGGGTGCCAAGGGATTTCTCCTCTTCTTCCACCACCAGCTCCCCAAGGGCCAGCAGGGTATAGACGGGCTCTGCCGCCAGCTGGAAGCCGGCGGTATTGACCGCCTTTATCAGGTTGCAGATAGCGGGGGTGGAGCCCAACACCATGTGCGTTTCGGCCTCCAGCAGGCCGCCCTGCATGCCTATGGGGTCGGGCACGCCCGGCAGGCGGTCCAGCGAGTACTTTTGCGGCACCACGTGCAGTATCTCTATGGCGTTGCCCAGGCTGAAGGCTTTGCTGTTGTCTATAACGTTGGCCACGTCCTCGGCTGTAATTTCCTGGTCCGTGCGCGAGATGTTTACCCGGCCGCGGGCGTCCATGGAATAAAGGTGCGGGCCGCGCACGCCCAGCAGCACCTCGGAGGCCACCTGCCCCGAGCGCTTTTCCGCCGCCTCTACCGCCACGCGGATGGAGTGGGCGGCTTCCTCTATGCTGGTGACCATGCCGCTCTTGATGCCCTTGGAGTCGGCCCTGGCGCCGCCCAGCACGCGGAATTTGCCCGTTTCCTCGTCGTGCGCGGCTATCACGCAGGTAACCTTGCCCGAGCCGATATCCAGCGCGGTGATAATTTCTGTGTTTGGCATATAATCCCGTCGGGGCAATAAGAGTCTAACACCGAGACGCGACAAAGGCTTGTCGCGGGGACGAAAACGGCGCCGAAGGCCGCCACGCCTCAGTTTAGTTGCTGCTCACACCTGTTTTTGGAGAAACCGGTATCAGAGTTTAATGCACAGGCCGCGATTTGTCAATGGCTCGTATTCAATCAACTAAAATGTTACCGAAGCGGGTATCGTTAAATCACCTAAGATGTTACCGAAGGGGCTTCCCCCTTCCGGGAGACATTTATGATGAGCCC
>Ga0209000_1000139_pt1 | contig 95062 bp, 63 predicted proteins | sample RifGroD2_FD_183998 | JGI IMG/M metagenome (GOLD analysis project Ga0209000, IMG submission 183998) | Groundwater microbial communities from Rifle, Colorado, USA - Groundwater D2 (SPAdes) (version 2) | ecosystem: Environmental > Aquatic > Deep subsurface > Groundwater | place: Rifle, Colorado...
ATCAATATGAGAGGTGATGAGCACTCCATGCGAAAAGAATTGCATGGGATTTAGAATCAGGATTATCAAAAAGAAAGGAGGTCGATCATCAATGAATGTTCAGATTATGATAGCCAAACTGTCCACCGGTACCTTATAATCTGCTTGTATTTTTGTCTCGGAGATCGACTGGACACCATCAATCTGAATCAGGTGGACAGTTTACCTGAATTACCTGAACAGCTTCATCTGAATCTGCAATAAAAAGCTATTTTGCTCAATTAGAACATACGTCAAACGTAAATGAAGCAAAATTATTGATAGTAGGGGAAGCACGGGTTGGAAAAACTAGCCTAATGAAGCAAATAAGCTCATTTAGTTTTGATGACAAAGAGATTTCAACAGAAGGGATAGAAATAAATACTTGGCTATATGAAAATAATGCTATTGATTTTACAGTCAATATCTGGGATTTTGGAGGCCAAGAAATCTACCACGCTACTCATCAATTCTTTTTGTCAAAAAGATCACTATATCTACTGGTATGGGATTCAGATATAGCTGATGAACAAATACATTACTGGATTAATGTTATCAACATTCTAAGTAATCATTCTCCTATTCTATTGGTTTTAAACAAGATCGATTTAAAAGTTCGAAAAATTCAACAAAATTATTTTGAACGTAAGTATCCCAATATTGTCGGTTTTTTTCAAATAAGCGCAAAATTAAGACTTAATGTTGATAAGTTAATCTCAGCAATAAAAGAGCAAATCGCAAAATTGCCACATATTGGGGAAGTCATCCCCAAACAATGGCTTGAAATACGCACTGAATTGAAATCTCTTGAGAGGAACCATATATCGATTAGCGAATATATCGATATTTGTCGAAAATATAAATTAGATAGAGAAGATGCAATGGTATTAAGCCAATATTTCCATGATATTGGAGTTTTTTTGCATTTTCAATATAATCATATATTGAGTAAGATAATATTTTTATGCCCAAGCTGGGTTACAGATGCAGTATATAAGCTTACCGATACTCCCCAAATAAGGGATAACAATGGATTATTTAATCTCTTGGATTTACAGGTATTTTGGGGAAATTATCCTGAAGAAAAACACATTCATTTATTAGAACTTATGCGTAATTTTGAGCTTTGCTTTGAGCTGCCAAATAAGAAAGAATTTATTATTCCCGAGCTTCTTTCTACTGAGCAGCCAGAGTTTGTTTGGAAAGAAGAAGAGAACTTAAAATATCAACTTCGATATGATTTCATACCTCCTGGAATTATGACTCGATTCATTGTCAGAAATCACGACTTAATTGAAGAAAGCTTGTTTTGGAAAAATGGAGTAATCCTATGTGCAGAAAATTCTAGAGCATTAATAACATATAATGTTTTGGAAAGAATTATTCGAGTAAGAATTTGCGGAACTAACAAAAAAGATATGTTAGCAACGATAAGGAGAGATTTTCACTATATAGACTTCACGTTAAATTATCCTACTCATAATGAAAGTATTGGGTGTATTTGCAGTTCGTGTATAACTCGAGATATTCCATACTTTTTCGATTTTAAAACCTTGGCGATATATCAGCAAAGAATCCCTAAAAAAATTGAATGTCCCATTAGTCATAAACTAATTTCGATAGATGAATTAATAGGGAATATAGAAATAATACAAGACGCAAAACAGTCAATTTATAATATATATAACTTTGAAAAAGGAGCAAATCATATGGAAATAAAAAATCTCAACATCACTGGTGGTAATATTAATATTGCGGACAAAATAGATAAAATTGTTTATAACGAATCTACTGGAATTTCGCATGAAGAATTTATAAAAGTATTAGATCATATTATGCACCTCCCCACAACTGAGGTAGAGAGATTAAAAAAGCACTATTATAAAATAGAAACTGACTATTCTATCGAAGAAAAACAATCTATAGGCGAGAATGTTAAACAATCATTGCTAACAACCGGGTTATCCCTGGTTCAAAATTTAGCTGCATCTGCAGTATTTGAGCTAGTTAAACCAGTTTTATTCCAAGTAAATTAATCAGATGGAACAAAACGTATGGCCAAGGTGGTATTGATCAGCGCATTACCGCCGCTGATGCTTAAGTCAGCCATCAATCCCAAGGCATGTCGATCGACGCTTTCAACCAGGCGCGCGTCGGTGCCCTTGCCGACCTCTAGCAGTTCTTAAGGATCTTTCCCTGAACTTCTACTTTGCCAACCGGCCAGATTCAACAATCTATCGAGGAATCATAGATAGCTTTTGGCTCCAGGGAGTGAACCCTGGTTTGGAAAACGTGCATGACTGTCTCAAGTCTTTCTCTGCGACTGATTTCACAGAAGACCTAAAAAAAATCGACATGGCGACGGCGATCAAATCGGACCGATCGGTGCCTCAGCATTTTTCTCGTCAGGGATTGTAAAAGGTGCAACGTTTAAGATCTATCCGGGAGTGTCGCACGGAATCTGCTCGACGGATAAGGAAAAGATCAACGGTAACCTGATCGAGTTTTTTCACGGCGTATGAGCGAGCAGCTGCATAAGGAAAAGATAGAATCAAAATACGGGGAAGGAGTACTCCTGGACCTTTCTCTGGGAAAGCTAACGACTCTTAATGATAAAACATTTCTGAGATAGAAATTACCATCGTCAGTAATAAAATGAAGTAATTCCATTTATTATGACATCAAGAAATTTTACAAACTATTTACTGAATTATTTTCCGTCCATATTCGCAATTGATTGAAGATATCGTTTATTTTTTATAATTAGTATATAATTATATTCAATTACGGCTTTGAGTGTTTAATGCAGTAATCCTGCAGGAGTACTCTACCAGCGACAGCAGCAATAATAAGGGGGTGGTGCTTATGATAAAAAAACTATTAATAAATATTCTTTTATTCAGTAGTATTTCTATTAGTTGTTGCCCACCAGATATTACTATTAACTTATCATCGCTGGCAGGAGTATTGCCTTAAATGCTTGAAATAGGGCTATATATGAAGCCAGTCGAGACTGAAAAGAGGTGAAAGAAGATCTCTATTGCTAATAAATTTAGAGCTTTTTGTTCTAATATTGTAATAACTGATGCGCAAATATCTAATATCGCGTATCGGTATAAAAGAATTACGAAACAATTAAATATAGATTTCTGGGGAAATGATTCTGATATTTATCATAGCCTTTATGTCGGTTCGTATGGTAGAGATACGGACATTCATGTTAGCGATATAGATATGCTTTTCCACCTCCCATCGTGGGTATATGATCAGTATAACCGCTATCAGGGTAATGGGCAGTCTGCTTTATTACAAGCATTGAAAGAATCAGTAAAAAAAACATATAGTACTTCATATTTGAGAGCCGATGGACAAGTTGTCAAGGTTGATTTCACAGATGGTATTTGCTTTGAAATTGTACCGGGCTTTATCAATGTTGATAATGTAAGCTTCATTTATCCAGATACAAACAATAACGGTAGCTGGAGAGTAACAAATCCTAGAGCTGAAATCGCTGCAATTAAAGATGCTAATTTAAAATGGAACTACAATTTAAAGCGACTTTGTAGGATGGCTAGATCTTGGAAAGATACCTGGTCGGTACCAATTGGGGGACTTCTTATAGATACGTTAGCATATAACTTTATGAACAACTGGGCTTATAAGGACAATTCTTTTACTTATTATGACTGGCTAACGAGGGATTTCTTCGCTTATTTGAAGGGGCAGAAAAGCGATCAAAATTATTGGCTAGCCCCTGGAAGTAACCAGTATGTTTGGAGAAGTGGAAATTTCGAGTACAAAGCAACTCGGTGCTACAACATTGCCATAGAAGCTCTATCATATGAGGCACAAAATCAAGAATGGTCGGCTAATCAGAAATGGCGAGATATCTTTGGGGCAAAATTTTCAGATTAATGAATTAGAAACCAAAGAAGAGGAATCTACTGAAATATTGTTTAACCTTATAAAATAAGTGGAAATTGGTACCTGGGTGCTAATCTATTGAAGATGATATGCCGCAAAGGACTCAAGCTTTAGAGTACTAATAAAATGGAGAATAAAAATGAATCAAGCAGATATATTAAAACAAGTTGCTGATACAGCCTATAATGTAGGCTTTGGAGCAAAGAAACATTTTGCTACGTATGATATTGTAGAAAAAGCACCCGGATGGATAGGATTCATCTCTATTGGGTTTGGTATTTTTGCGTTATTTATAGACGTCTTAGCGACCAAGCATATGTCGGCTTTATTGATAGTGCTGGGCATTTCCGGATTGCTTATAAATTGTTATAGCGGAAGTAAACTGGATTATGAACAGAAGGGGGTCTATTTAACACAGTTATTTAATGAGCTTAAAACTCTATATTTCTCCATTAAATCCTCAAAAAAAACTGAGTTTTCCGAAGATAAGTTGAAATTATCAGAAATCGAGTCGAAATACTACACTAACTGTGTAAGTAAGCAGATCTTATTCAGTGATTGGTATGCGCATTATAAATTTTTCTGGCAACATCAAATTGATTGGGTAGATGAGCAAAAACATTTCAAGTTCTGGCGTGATAGAATTCCATTATCATTCATGGTTTTTTGTATTCTACTTGTCGTCTCCTTTTTTGCGATTCTGGTATGGACAATCTTGTTGTAAAAGAGGGTAATATGAAGGGAACTTATAAGGAACAATAATTGCTGTCCCAGTGATTTCTTCTTAGATACTCAATAAAGTTCGTAATTTACAGTAAATTTATATCCTTATCTGATTTTTTTGTATGAAAGAGATTGGCTTGACCATAGCATTTTCTATATAGGTCCGTTTTTGGTTGACGTGCAGTGAATTAAATTATGTCATCAGGTAGTGCGAACCTCTTGTATGTTTTTTAATTATTTAATATCATTATAGTATTATTTATGTATAATGAATGGAAAGGAATGACGTATGCATAATCCATTTCAATCAGGTGTAGCAAATATTGAAGAAAATTCGTCAATTCGGACGCCTCAGCGAGAAGCCTTTCAAAAACTGAAAGAATATGCGTGTGACAATACCAAACAAGACCTCGAAGTCGGCATCGTCCTCCCCGTTGGTTGCGGAAAGTCTGGTTGTATAACACTGGCTCCTTTTGCCTTCAAGTCAAATAGAACCCTTGTTGTTGCTCCTGGCGTTCACATCGCAACTCAATTGGTTAATGATTTTGACCCAACTAATTCTCAAATGTTTTATCAGAAATGCCATATCCTCACTGAGCCTCCATATCCAGAGCCGGTCGAAATACGTGGCACAACAACTAATCAAGGAGATCTTGAGGAAGCACATGTCGTCATTACCAATATTCAGCAGTTACAAGGAGATTCAAACAGGTGGCTTAAAGCATTACCCCAGGATTTTTTTGATTTAATTTTATTTGATGAAGGTCATCACAGCGTTGCTGACAGTTGGACAGTTTTGAAAGCCTGTTTTCCTGCGGCACATATTGTCAATTTTAGTGCCACGCCTTTGCGGGCTGACGGTCAAACAATGGCTGGTCATATTCTGTATTCTTATTCGATTTTTCGTGCCATTCAAGAAGGTTACATCAAAAGATTGAAAGCTGTGCAGCTTAATCCACGAACATTGCGATATGTACGGCGGGAAGATGGCCAAGAAATTGAAGTGACCCTTGAAGAGGTAAGAAACTTAGGAGAAAATGATGCCGATTTTAGGCGAAGTATTGTCACTTCAAGAGCAACTCTGATCACAATTGTTGATGCCTCCATTCGCTCATTGGAAAAATTACGAACTGAAACAGGAGATAATAGATTAAAAATCATTGCATCGGCTTTGAACTTTGAACATTGTCGTCAGATTGTAGAGGCTTATGCCGAACGAGGCAGACGTGCAGCGTATGTTCATTCGAAGGAAGACAGTAAAACCAATCAAAAAGTAATGCAGCAACTAGAAAATCATCAATTAGATGTTATTGTTCAAGTACGTAAACTCGGCGAAGGATTTGACCATCCCTTTCTCTCCGTAGCCGCGGTGTTTAGCATTTTCAGCAATCTTTCCCCATTTGTACAATTTGTTGGCCGTATCATGCGTGTCATTAAGCAAAACGCACCTGAGGATGTCTTGAATCAAGGTGTTGTGGTGTTCCATTCCGGCGCAAATATCGCGCAGAGGTGGAGTGATTTTCAGGATTACAGCGATGCCGACCAAGACTATTTTGACCAACTTTTACCTCTTGAAGGGATTGATCCAGGAGAGCCGGAAGAACGTGAGATTGAACCTGCACCACGCATAAAAAGTCAAATGGAGGTGCGGACGCAGTCCGAAGTGATCCTTGAAGAAATCCCATTGGTAGATGATGATGAAGCCATGTCCGCTCTTCGGCTTTTACAAGAACGGGGTTACACCCCTGATGACATTAATGCGGCTTATAAAACCTTAAAGCCAGTGCCAACAACCAAAGCCAAAGAACGACAAGCAAAACGAGCGGGGCTAGACACGCGGGTGATGATCGAAGCTCGACGGATACTTGGCGAGCGGAATATTAATCCGGCTGGAGGTGACCTTGATCGGAAACATCTTGGCCGCAACAACTTGATTATAATGAAAACGGCAATCGACCGCCAAGTAAACAACATTGTTGGCCGAACACGAGGCCGCCGTCATGAGTTTACCCGTTCGGAATTGGATCAAATTGACCAAAAATTTGCGGCAATTTTGGACGCAGCAATAAGTGAGGTGTTTAATGGCACGACTTAAATCACTTGTTGAACAAGTAATAATTGACACGGCTAAAAAAGCCCATAATTGCCAAGCAAATAGTAAACACAGGATTGAACGCGGAGATGTGCGGCTTGGGGTTCGAAATAGGCGGAGTTGGAATTATTATTGTCGAAATTGTGCCCAAAGAATCATTACTGGTGACATAGCAAAACTTGAAAAACTTTATGAATTGAATCTTACTGATTAGTTAGTTAATGATCGTGTTGAAAAAATGAACCTCACCGACCCAAGGGTCGAGGAATTCTCTCGATTAAATAATAATTATTGTTTTGCTCTAATCTATAATTTATCTAAGCTGAATATTAACTAGAAGATTATAAATGGCACGTGTTATACATTTATTGCTCAATCATAGTAATTATATGGGATTGAGACATGGTTTACACATTGAAGTAAAGATAATGCGGAGCCTTTTATTATACCTTTGCCTTACAAAAATCCATATGCACATAAAAATCGTCCAGAGGGGATTCCAGTACTCTCAAATAGTTATTGGATGTTAACAAATTATAAAGATCGCTTCTTTTTTCTTTTTCACTATTATGTTCTACGGTAATAACGCCAAACCGGTATATCTCAAAAGGGAAATCTTTGAGTATTATATATTCACTACCCTCGGTATCAATACTGAGATAATCAATTAAATTGGGTGCATTATGCTCGATCAATACATCTAAAAACCTTGTTGTAGTTAATTTATAATTAGTTCCTTCAGGTTTATAGGTTCCCAGATATTTTACTATACCGCTCAAACCTTTAGCTACCGGATTACCGTCTTCTAAAAAATCTATTTCTTCAACTCTGTCACTTAAGCAGGCATTTACACACAGGCATTTCCTATTATTTATTAATTTTTCAAATTCGCTATTGGGTTCAATACATATGCCCTTCCAATCATATTTTTCTTCCAATATAAATGTATTACTATTTGTTATACCATCACTGGCACCGATCTCAACAAAATACCCATTTTTCTTATTACTATAAAAAGTGGTAACAAACAAGTCTTGCCCAGCTTGTGAATACCCGATATATCCATATAATACATCGGAAAATTTTCTATAAAAATCTTTAAATTTAGCAGATTCTTCCACATCTTTCCAGGCAACTCTATATACCAGACTATCGTAGAGAATTTCCATCATCGTGTGAATTTTTGCTATGGCATTTACTTTATCAGTACAATCAATAATATCCATTGGAACTCCTAATACTTTTGTCTTAAGTTTTTACTCAACCCTATACGACGGGGCTATAAAAAAAGATCAATCAGCCCCCCTTATTATAACGATTATAGCTTCTAATGTATAACGCCGATCATTCTTCGCAGCGGGCTCGGCTGCAACCCTTCAGGAACAAAAACCCCAATATAGCCACCTTTTCCGACTTTTCTGCCATTATCATTCCTGCCGTCCCAGACAATCGTATTAGCACCTTTTTGTCCCCCGTTCGTGCCGGAAGCAAAACCGCGCTCCCAAACTTTTTGACCAAAGGGGTCATAGATTTTTATCGACATTCCTACGTCTTTGTTTAAGAAATAGGTAATAGTCGTTATTCCCTGCCGGGAATCAAATGGATTCGGATAATTACTCAGCTTCGTAATCAAGGCTCCCGGAACAGAGGTAATCTGCTGATCACTGATGATATCAAAGTTTGAGAAATTATCAGCACTGTTCATTGCCCTTATCTTATAATAATAAGCGGTTTCTGCCTCCCGATCAGTAAGCGTAATCGTTGTCTTATTGTTAGTTACCTCAGCGGCTTTTGTCCAAGCAGGAGCAATACCCGTACATTGCCATAGCTCATATTGTTTGATGCCGGACTCCAGATCGCTGTAGGCATTCCAGTTAAGTACGTGAGTATAAATATTCGCCGTAGACGTGCTTACTACGGTAGCGATCACCGACAAGTGTTTATCTGCCGGAGCAACTGGCGGGGTCAAATCAACAGCAAAAGGAATAACCGTTGTTTCACTTTCAAAACTTGATAAACCTTCGTTATTAACAGCTTTAACAGAATAATAATATTTTTTATTATGCTCAAGATTTAAGCCGATAATAGTGACATTATCGTCCATGGTCTGGCTGTCAGGCAAATTGCGTAAGCGATTACTCTTCGTAGATGCTACGTGTAAGCCTTGAGTTACTTCTACCCAGGGCATAATATCCGCGAGCCCCGGAGCAGATCCTATAGCGTTGAGAATCTTCGTAATCTTTCCTTCCGGCACAGAAGAATAGATATTACGGACAAAAGTCGAAGGATTAATGACAAAATAATTTCCGGAGACCTCAGGTTTAGAAGGTTGCCTTTTGTCGATAATCGGACATATATCGCTGGTATAATTCAGGTTAGCAGGGGTGATCGACAAATCTTTGCCGGTGAACAGATTATTCGCTTTAATACTAATGCCAAACGAATGGCCGATAACTGAAGTATTGCCAACGGAAATATTAACGATCAAATTCTTTGTAGAAGGGATAAGAACAAATTCCTCATCAAAATTAATGGTTATTATAGAAGCTGAGGACACGCCGGTTTGCCCTAACAGAATATCCGGGCCATCAAACCTGTTGTTCGCGTTTGCGTCATTATACACCTGAATGAGCATCTCATCCTGCGCATTATTAGTACCTTCTATAGAGAAAGAAATTGAGTTAACTGTCGCTTGCTCGTAATCTGTACATAGATGCACCAGACAAAGCGGCTTGCCGGAAGTTCCTTGATAAAGAGAGCCAGTAATTATCTGTTCCGGTAAAACTGCAACACTGGAAACGTACCGGTTTAGAGTGTTAATATCGCTAATATAGGGAAAATTCTGATTTAATATTTCATTTTCGTCATTAACGCTAAGGGCATTTTTATTAGGGATAATTATTCCGAAGTGCCTACCTACAGATGCACCTTTAGGAAAATCTATTGCAACGTAATATTTGATTAATTCTAAAGATATCTTTTGAAGCGTATTAAAAGTAAGTAATACATTTCTAGAAATCATGTCAAAATCTCCATTACTTATAAGAACGTCAACACTCGGATTGAATATATTATCTCCATCATCTTTGTATAATTTAATACCAGAAAGATCGCTATTCGTAATATTTCCTGTAATGGTAAGGCATATAGATTCCAGAAGCACAAAATCCTTATCAGCTTTTAATTCGAAAGATCCTGCAACGACATCTTTGCCGCCTTGGCTTGCATATGGTACGACATACTCTGAAGGAGCTAAGATGCACTTCTTCGTAGCTGCTTTCATAGTAATCTGCATTGTTCCTATTGGAAAATGACCGTATTCAACCGTATTCTCCGAAGCACATATGAATGACGAACTACTAGGAATAACTATGCTGAACTTCAGCCTGGGAGAAGCTGTTTTACTTATATCAACAGCAACAATATAACTGTTTCCTGAAGCGTTAATATTTTCGACAGCGGAATATGGGAATACAATTTTTGCCACTAATGTGTTCGGATCAAACATATTTGTTCCTTCACTGATCAGTAAAGCTCTCTCCAATGAATTAGTTGTCGTCGCACGATATATTTTTACTGCGCTAATGTCAGAATAGATGATATTTCCTGTAAGTACTATATCAATTCCAGCCCAACCATATACATTTCCACTGGAACGCAGGTCAAGCTTGAGGAGAGCAACATCTTTGCTGCCTATTTCTACCGTCTCAGAGGATAGGTCCGTCACATCATTAATGACTAAGACTTTTCCGCTTCCTACCTGGGTCCCGCCGCCACCTTCTCCTTCGCCTTCGCCAGTTCCACCACCGCCGCCATCCCCCTCGCCCTCGCCGGCCCCACCACCGCCGCCATCGCCGCTTCCACTTCCGCTTCCGCCCGAACTGATGAGCCCTCTGCCAATAATTCCTGAGGTGTTGTTTCCGGCATTATCAGTAGCAGATACATAAAAATATGCATCTTTATTATTCATCGTGGCAAGGATATTAAAGGTTGCTGTCCAGACCACGTTACTCGTACCAATCTGCAAATCAATATCAATTGGAACATCACCGGAAGGAACGAACGACAAAATAGGTTTGGTAACCACGGATTCGCTAATATTTAAGGTGATACTCACTACTCCAAAAGTTGCGTTTAATGAGATGGACCTGGAAATTGATGTCTTTGGAAAGGTAATATCATAGATAACATTCCAAGAAACTATCCCAGGATTAATATTATTCAAAGAGTCTTTTGTCCATAAATAAACTGTTTTATTACCTTCATTAAAATTCTTGAAAATATAGGCTACAGGACGATAGGTTCTCCATCTAAAATCATTAACAGCCGGTTTTCCTGACACTTGTTCCGATATAATCCAGGCTACTGAATTAGTATCATTTTCGATATTAATATCAACCACATAATCATTCGTATAGTGAGTACAGAGGCTATCAGGATCGTAGAGGGTCAAAACAGGATTGGAACTGACTATTGCGTAACCGATGGCAGTATTAGAGGTACTGCCGGCAACACTTACAGCATAAATACTCAGCGTTACCAAACTTCCAAATACATTTATACTAGAGATATCCCACTGGGCAATTTCATTATTCCATCTATCCGGCATCACATCCCGGCCTTTGCCAAAATTAGAAAGATCGGCATGGATACCTGATGTTGCTATTGCATCCACATGGTAAATGCCCGCAGTAACTAATAAAGTATCTCCCGTCCTTATATAACTATAGGTACTTCCAGTCTGATTAAATATTTTGATAGCGGTGACTTCAATATTGACACTTGTGCTGCGAAAATAGGATATACTTCTGGTTACGGACATATCATTAATGTTTCCAGCAGAATCCTTGACCCAGAGGTACACTGTTTTGATCCCAAAATCAGTATTCCTAAAAGTATATTCATAAGGTTTTTCGTTACGCCAGTAATTGCTTGTAGGTGAAGGCCTTGTAGGTTGGACTTCACTTAGTATCCAGCTTACAACATCGGCATCACTATTTATGATAACGCGAGGAAGCAGGTCATGGGTATAGTTAGTATCCCCCGTATCATAATCGAAGATAACAAAGGAAGGAGTACTTGCTACAGTATCGAGAACAAACTGCTTGTCTCCTACCAGGGTATTCTGCACATTAGATGCATTATCTGTTACACAAAGATAAAAACTAGCCACCCCTTGAGGATCATTCTGGAAAATATTAAAGGTTGCAGTATAAATATTGGGACTCACTCCCTTAAGTAAAAAGTTTAAGGTGCTGCCATCAGCATAAACCAATTTAAGTTCAGGAGTTGCAGGCGTATCCTCTTGGATTGATAGCGTTAAGCTCACCGCTCCAATTGAAACAAAATCTCTTTTTGTCATATTTATCTGAGAAACAGGTTTAATGGTATCCAAAATTATGTTTTGAGATACTATGGTTTTATTAATATTCCTCGCGGAATCCTGTATCCATAAATATACTTTTCGATGCCCTTCCGGCCCAGCGTTTAATGTGTACAAGTTAGGCTTACTTGATTGCCAGCCTGCGGCGTTCCATTCAGGCTTAACTGATTGAGTCTCATTTACCATCCATTTAACCGCTGTATTGTCATTTCCAACATCGACGGCAATGGAGTACTCATTTGTATATATCTTATCTCCACTTGTTCTATCGGTTATATTCATTGTAGGATCTGCCAGAGTGATCAAAACATTAAAAGTAACGATACCGCCAAAAATCGACGTAACATTACCAGCATAATCCGTAACTCTGATATTTATTGTACATATTCCTTCCGGATAGCCATCACTAATTATAATATCGCCAGCCCAATAGTTATTTATTGATCTTGACATTAGGATGGAATGAGTCGAACTGTCGCTCATTGAAAAATAAGCTTGTGGCGGGTTAATCGTATGTTCACTAACATTTAAAGTAAGCGTATAGCTGCCAATTGCCAAATTAGGAGAATTTTTGATTGATTCCACGGTAAAATCAGCAGGAATTTTATCAATAGTATAAGGTTTGACGAACGCTAGGCTTCTATTACCTGCGTTGTCAGTAACAGTAACATCCAGAGAAGCGCTGCTATCAAATCCCAGTGAATCGGAAATATACAAAGACCCAGTCCAGACATTAAGGCCAATGCAACTCATAATCACAGGAGCATCAATGTCAGAATGGAAAATAACTGACGGGGTAGCGCTCACAGCTTCCGAGACATTAAGGGTAATATTTAAAGTTGTATTGTTTAAATAACAATCCGGAATTGAATGAACACTAAATTCCGGAAGAAGCGTATCAACCTGAAATACAATGTCGCCACTAAGTTTATTAGATCTATTTCCAGAATAATCCACTAACTGAACATTAAATAAAGCTGCCCCATTAGCAAAATCCTCAGTAACATTAATTGTTCCGGTATAAGTCAGGGCACTTACTTGATTAAGAGTTACATTACGGGCTACCTGGCCGTACCCATATAAAGTATAGTTCAAAGACACTCCAACTAAAGTTGCTTCACTGACATTCAACGTAATATTAAGGATTCCAGCCTTAACATTCGGATATGTAGAGATTAGTATTGTTGCGGTCGGTTCATCATAATCAAGATAAATGCTCCGGCTGCCTGTTGAAGAAATATTACCGGCACGGTCCTGTATCCACAATTTGATATTTTTCGTGCTGATAACCATGTCGCTGAAAGTAAAGGTTGTCGGTTGTTGAGTAAGCCAGCCAACAGCGTCAAAGTCCGGGGTTACATTTGTTTGATCAGACAAATACCACATGTATACGCTACTATCAATGTTAACGCTAACACCAATAGTACGCTGATTGGTATAAGATTGAATAAGCGTAATCGGATCATAGGCGGTAAAACCCGGGGCCGCGGGCCTGGTCTTATCAATAACAAAAGTCTGCATTCCGCTAATTATCTTGTTTTGAACGTTGCTCGCATTGTCAGTGACGCTTAAACTAAAAGTTGCAACACCTTCGGGTGCCTCAGCATTAACGTTGATAGTACCGACCCATAAATATCGAGAACTATCCATAGGAACAATATCGATTGCCAAGGCTTCTTGCCCTGCATATTGAACTTTGAAATCCGGCGTATTATTAAGTGCTAATATTTCCTGGGTTATATTTAGAGTTATTTTGTAGTCGCCTTCTTTTATATATGGCCTGTACCCAAATTTTACTTCGGTCTGCGGAGGGGTATCATCATAAAAAATGTTAGCGCTCACTACATTTTTGTTTATATTTTTATAGGCATCCTGGACCCATAAATATAATTTTTTATTCTCATTCACTACATTCTTTAAAGTAAAATTACTTGGTTTATCAGCGTTCCATCCCGGAGAGTTCAACGTCGGTTGAGTGCTTTGCGTATAACTGACCATATACTTGACCGCATCTTTATCGTTGCCAATCTGCAAGCCGACAACCAAGTCGTTTACGTAGAGATTACTATCGGTATCAGTATCAATAATATTAAACGTCGGATCCGGGATCAGCGTATCAATACTAAACGTAACGGTACCAAATAAAGAAGTTGACAGGTTACCTGCTCTATCAATAGTCTGCCCGCTTATTGTAGCCGTATCATTTACGTCAAAAGGCCTGATCTCTACCTGGCCAATCCAGGTATGGTTTGATGATACACTATACAGTATATCGATTGAGCGTGTTAGCGCATTAGGGCTGCCGGAAGCTGGAGTCATAGTAATAAAATAACTCGGAGCAACCAGAATAGGTTCATTATAATTAAAGGTTACGGTAGAATACCCAATTCCTAAAGTCTTGCCTATCCTGATATTTACAGTTGGCTCCATGGTGTCCAGGGTAATCGTTCTGGTAATCAGCTTTGTATTGATATTAGCCTCAAAGGGATCGCTACTATCTTTTACCCAAAAGGCCAAGGTTTTTGGTCCGTCACCCGAGCTCAAGGTATAAGAATCAGTATACTCAGCCTTTGGCCTCCAAGCAGTAAAAGATCTCTCAGGACGAGTATAGTACGTCGCATTTTCTGTAATAATATAAAAATCAGCAAAATCATCACTGATAATATTCAAGCTGACTGTCAGTTCATTTGTAAACACCGGGGAACCGTTATTTGTATCAGTAATATTGAACGACGGATTCGGAACGACCGAAATATCGTAGGTAGTAGAAATATCGACCCTATTGCCAGCTTTATCGTATGTATTGAAAGATAACGTCATTTGTCCGCTTGGAGTATCACTATCGATATTGATGGTTGTCCTAAAAGTATTGTAAAAATTATTGCTATCAGGTGATCCGACAGGCGTAAAACTTAGTATCTTAGTTGCAGCATTAAAATAAGTAAATTTAGAATTCTTTATATTATTTGAAGGTATATACTCAGTAACAGATACGGTAAGAATATATTCTCCCGCATGAATTTTTTTAATGCCTTCGTTTAAGGATACTGTTACTTCAGGGGTTAGCAAGTCAACAAGGATAGACGCATTGATAGTACTTTCGTTATGGATATCGCTTGCGCCTTTTACCCAAAGATTGTAAGTCACTACCGTCTCCTGATTGTCTGGCGCCAAGCTGGGGGAGATATAATAATTGTTTAAAGAAAACTCATTAGATTCACTGTTATTCGGGCTAGTAATATCAACTAAAACGGGTTTAATCCCGATATTGCTCGTGATCATATAGTGAGTAACCAGTGCTACCTGATCGAATAGCATATTAATATACCGTTCATTCGTATATTTCGAGCTGCTGAAATTATTAAGATTATCCCTGTCCAATATCTTTAAACTGACAAAACCTATTCCAGTAGCTACAACAAAAGTATTAGGCCAATCGAGGTTCTCAAGATAATTACCCTGCGGCTTATCCGATACTCGCCTGTTGCCAACCAAATCCTCGGCGATGATCCTGAAAAACTGCCGTCCGTCCCCGAAACTACCATCAACAGAGAAACTGCCGGTTACAAGTTGAGAATTCACAACTGTATAGGTTAGTGTGTTTACCCGATTATCGGCCACACACACAATATTAATAGATAGCGAGTCAGAAGCTATTGGTTCATTGAAATTAATGGTCACAGCAACGACCCCGATTCCATAAAATGTTGCGACACCAGGAGGCCGGGCCATTTCAACTGAAACAGTTGGAGCAATAGCGTCAAAATTAGTACTGACATACCGGGGCAAGCTAATGTTGCCGGCGTGATCTTTAACCCAAATATAATAACCATACTGCCCTTGGGACTCACTATGAAAATACGTTTGAGGCCGTTCACTTAACCATGTGCCAGGAGGTATAGATGCAGGATCCGCAATTAGATTAGAGGAAATGTAATACCCTTTAATTGTAGATTCCGTAATAGCCATTGTTATATTAAAAGGGTTATCATTGGTTAGATTATAGCTGTTAGGTTTATCCATATCATAAATAGCAGCGGTAGCTATTATGGGGATTACGGTATCAACATTTAATGTGGTTGTGCCATAAGAAAAGGTATCTGACGTAACGGTCCCGGCATTATCAGTAATCGTCATATGAAACGTTAAAAAACCATTCGGAAAGGCTTCAGTAACATTAAGTGTCGCAATGAATGCATTGCGGGTTATGTCAACAGGTGTTAGCTCGACTGAATAAGTCGTTCCACCCACTTCATAAGTCAAGTCCGGTGTTACTATAATGTTTTCTCCAATATCTAATGTTACCGAAACATCGCCTGTAGATATCCATCCGCTCTTTGTCAGCAGCAACCCGATATTAGGAACAGAAGGATCATAATAGATAGAAGTTGTAACGACGACATTATTAATATTTCCTGATTTATCCATTAACCAACAATAGAGATACCTTGGACCTTCTTCAATGTTATCCGGGTCAAAATCGTAATTTGCGGGCTTAACTGCGGACCAAACTGCAGCTAATGGGTCTGGTTTCCCGAATTGTGCATTTTCAGTGATGATATAATAGTCGGTATCATTTGCTGCAAGTTCTACAATATTCGACAGCGAATTGGTGATCTGATTTGACCGGTTAGCCTGACACTTGAGTTTTAAACTACCGGTAGGGATATCGATATCATATACTATAGAGTTAAAAGCGTACTGATTGGAAATATTCCCAGCCCTATCTTTTACCCACAAATACAAATTTCTAGTTCCTTGCGTTTCATAAACAAATCTATATTGGACAGGTTCGGGCATCCAATCTTCAGCATTCTCTGATGGAACTGCGGTCAACTCACGGATCACATACCGGAAATAATCAGGATCTTTGGATATCGTTACGTTTATTGTAGGCGTATTCGTATAACCACTACTATTATCAGGCCTGTTTAGACCACTGGTATTTACGCCCAAGGTAGGATCAGGTGGAAGTACTGTATCAAAATTAATAGTTGATATCAGTCCGGCAGGTATAACATTCGTAATATTCAGCGCGTTGTCAGTAATAGTTAAATTAATCACAGCAGTGCCATTTTCATTTGGATCAACGGTAAAAAAACCCGCTAATGTCAGTCCGTCAAAATAATCAAACGTAATAGTTCGCTTACTTCCCATAAAAGTTAAATAGAAATCGGGGGTCGCACTCACTGACTCAGAGATATTTACGGTTACACGGGAAGTCCCGGCTTTAATGTACCTGCCGCGCTCAAAATTGATGGAAGTAGCTTGAGGGAAAACATTATCATAATTAATGATAGCAATTGCCGGAACGGTATTAATATTGCCGGCAGCATCCTTGGTCCATAAGTAGGACGTCCGAGTTCCATTATTTGTATTTTTCAGTACAAAATAAACCGGAGGCGTACTCTGCCATAATGGGTCCGTCAAGCTTGGATTCGTTGACTGTGTCTCACTTATTAACCAGGCGGAAGACCTTTGATCGTAGTTATAACTTACGCCTACTACAAAATCATTGGTAAACTGACTACTTTTCGAGTCAAGATCATACAGGATAAATGTAGGAGTAATTAAGGCAATATTAACGGTTAATTGATTACTAAAATAAATGCTCGAATATTTTAACCATTGAACACTTGTACCGTAATTACGAGCATTATCTGTAACCTGAACACTAAAATAAGCAGGCCCGTTGGCAGTTTGACTATTAATCGTGATTGAACCGTAAAACTGGGTTCCAGTTCGTCCTAAAATAGTTACCGGAACAGCAGCTTTCTGATATGGATTAAAATACAAATTAGGAGTGACTGATATTCCACTGGGGATATTTAAAACATTAATAGTAACATTGAGGTTCTTTGTAGCAGTAATAGGATTTAACGGATTATGGTTAATATCGATTCCAATTTCCGGTATCAGGTTATCATACACAATGGTTGTAGTATTGGAGTTGATATTAAGCGCATAATCTTTGCCCCAGATATAGACATTATGAGTTCCCTGTACATTCGTCAGCTGATAGCTGGTTGGTTTGGCGCCCCAGTTACTATCTGCAGTATCAGGGACAAAAGCGCTATTTTCGGTTATTATCCACGAGTTGATATCACTGGAACCGCTTAAGGTCAGGTCAACTACCCGGGCATTTGTATAGAGTTCACTGCCAGTCAGCTTATCAAACAGTCTAAAGGTACTAATGTTCGGGGAAGTAGAATCAATAGAGATCTGCCCGCCAGCAAGAATCCCGGTCCCAACATTACTAGCATTGTCAGTTATCTTAATACCGAAGGTACCGAGGCCGTTCATTCCACTAGAATTGAACACCCAGGTATATTTGGTACCGGATACCTTTGCCGCTGGGCCCAAAACAACACTTATTCCATTTACCGTTAAGCTCAGAAGTGGTGTTTCCTGTAGCGCTTCGCTTAGATTAACGGTTATGGTTTTAACTCCGCCGTTTACATATGGACTGTTATCGATATCTACTGATACCGCGAAGGGAATGACATCATCATAATTAATCGTCGCAACGGTTGAAACCGGACTTATTATTTCGTTCCGGTTCTTTACCCAGACGAAGAGGCTCTTCAACTCATTTACCCTATTTTTAAAAGTATAAGTTATTGGCCTATCAATTCTCCAGTTTTGATCATTTGCTTCCGGAGCTACTCCAGTGCTGCTCTCACTTAATAACCAGCGTACCGCATCAGGATCGTTCCCGATATTCACACCGATCATCTGATTATTAGTATACTGAGAGCTTGAGGTACCACGATCGAACATTGTAACGGTGGGTACTGCTACGTTTCTATTTATTCTTATTTCACCACCGTTGATTGAGCTTATTCCGGTATTATAATAAATTTTATTTACCCGGGTTGTTGCATTACCTACAACATCGGTGACACTTACTTCAAAATTAGCAGTTCCAATAACGGTAAAAGGTACTATTCCCGAACAACTGTAACTGTTACCACCACTATTGATGATACTGCTTAAAGGCACCTCTACTTTATCCTGGCCATAGAGCTTAATCCATAAGCTAGCAGTACTTATTTGTGTTTCGTTATCCATACGTAAGGTAACGGTAACCGGGGTGCTGCTATAAACATTATGGATGTCTCCGATGCTTAATAACTGGATATCTACTGTGGGAGGAGTGTACATAGAATCATAAACAATACTGGTTGCCACATCAATCGGGCCACCCGCAAGATTATTGTTTGCGGTAGCTCGGGCAGATATATTTTGAGCAAGGTCTTTTACCCAGATGTACAATTTCTTTGCACCTTGGTCTCCGCTTAATGTGTATACCTCCGGCACTATGCCTGACCAATTACTATCATTAGCTTGAGGGGTAAAAGTATTATTCTCGGTTACCAGCCACCAGCCTATACCACTTCCACTATCACTGCTTTTTATCTCCAGATCTACTCTATTTGAATTGGTATAGAGCGTGCTCCCAGTCAATCTATCCATAACCTTAAAACTTGTAACAACCGGGTTGGACTTATCAATAACGATACTTCCGCCACTCAGTATCTGCGAGCCAACATTATTCGCGTTATCAATTATCCTTACGCCAAATACTGCCGCACCTTCAGGTGTTGCGCCATCAATAGTCAGCGTAGCCGTATAGAGGCTGGGGCTTACTTTGGTCAGATTAAGGTTTGTTTTGACACCGCCATTAAAAGTGACCCACATTTCCGGGATCACCGCATATGGCAAATAGGTTAGCTCTTCACTTAAATTAATGGTAACGGTTTTTGTTCCTGCACTAATATTAGGCATATTAGTAATATCTATAGAGACTACATATGGCAGCGTGGCGTCATAATTAATGGCAGCAGATGTACCGGCACTTATATTACCCATCGCATCCATGATCCAGGAATATATAGTCTTCAAGCCATTGGTATTATTTTTGAAAGTATACAAAGGCTGGTTCGAGTTTGACCACCGGCTATCCTGGGGAGAAACCGGAGGCGTATTTACTTCCGTCAGTAGCCAGTAGGAAGCTGCCCCTCCACCCTGTAGAGTTACTGATACTACCAGATCATTAGTCCAAACCGTGCTGTAGGTGTCCTGATCGCTGAGGATCAACGTAGGTGTACCGATAATTCCCTGAGAAAAAATAAGTGACTGAATTAACTTCTCTTTTGTTGCAGTCCCGGCATTATTGGTTGCTGACAGATAGAATTCGATAGAATTAGGAGTTATGCCCGGATTAAATAAAAAATCGCCTTTATAAATATATTCCCCTGTATAATTTCCCAGACCATAATTTAAGCCTGATCCCGATAAAACAATTGGAGTCGAACTAGAATTATCTTCATATCTATATACCATCTTTAATTCAGGTATAGACTGGAAATTGGGCAGTAACGAAATATCTTCTATCGACATATTTAAAGTAACATGTACCCAGGTCCCTCTGCTAATGATCTTCGGAGACAACTCAAGGGTACCATCCGGCGCACTCGCCATAATATATAGAGTTGTCGAACTTATGCTGACGTTACCTGCCCGATCAGCTACTTCTAAATAAAGCGTCCGCATTCCTTCCGCTAATCCAGTAAACTGGAACTGCTGCCCGGTAAACCATTCAGACCAGGCGTTATTGTCAACCTTAGCCCGGAATGGACGATCTTTTAACTGACAATTATCTGCCGCCGGAGTCCAGCTTACAACAACATTATTCTTGTCATAGTAACCGGACTGCGGCCAATTAACGGCAAACCCGGTCGGACTGACAGTGTCCACATTTACTGTAACATCTTTTGTAGCCACATGGCCGGCAGCATCAGCCACTTTGATTTGGATAGATACGATTCCCTGGACCGCCCCTACATTTATATCACCAATCGTATTCAGCGAAATACCCGATGACCAGGTTAGCCCATTATTCGTACTGAAAAAATAGGTTTTTGTATTAAGACTGACACTATCCCATGCCGGATCCCATTTTAAAGTAATCGAGCTATCATCATACCAGTTCGGTTCAGGATCAACTCCGTCTCCACCAGAATCAGAATCCTCACGAACTTCAACGAAATAAAAATTCGGAGTGGTAGTATCTACCCATTGCGAACCTACTGCTGAGGCTTTTATATTACCAGCCTTATCTGCTACTGCCACATTAAAAGTAGCAGGTTTATAGATATTCGCCGAAGTATAGACATTCATCGTATTCGTATTATATGGAGTCCAGGATACTGTACCGATAGAATTCTTTGCAAAATAAGGAGATGACGTGAACCCACCGACATCCTGCATTGCGGAAGTGGGAATTGTATATACGACAACAGTTTCTTTCCCATAATAGCCGATGTCCGGCGTTACATCACCAATAAGGACCGGAGGACAAGGCAGAAAATTGACAGGAAGAAGCAGGTCCGGGCCTAGTATTACCGGGGCGACCATATCCACATAAAACCCAGCCTGGGATTCAGTAACGTGTCCGGCCCTATCTCTTGCCTGAACATAGCCCAGGTTTTGATAACTGCCGTCATTGGAATAGGCGACAAAATTAACGGCATTGCCATTATATGCAAATCCGCTCCAAGCATTCCATTCTGTATTAGCCGGAATATCGCTCGTTGCCACTCTGTAACGGTAAGCACCACCAGATTGATATGGTCCGGAGGCATCTGACATTTCCCAGGAGAAATCTACAGTGTTGTCATCATAATAAGGAAATATGGGAGAGATTCCGTCACTATTGCTATCACTATCAGGAGCAATCGCCATATTTAAGACAGGGGCCGTCAGATCGACAATTATGTTTTTTGAAAAAGTCGACGAATTGCCGACACTATCTCGAGCTATTACGTATACGGTATGAACCCCTTCGCTTAAAGAACAGGTTAGACTTCCGTTCGCAGATTGTCCCCAAACAGGCGCAGCAGAATCAAGCTGATAAGCAACTGAGTTAATTCCTGAACCTGAATCACTAATACTCCAGCTAAAACCTACGGTTGTTTGATCAAAATACCCATTCTCCGGTTGATAAATGCTCGACCCGTCAGTATCATCGGCAATAGTTATAGAACCGACAGGGCCAGTTGTGTCGATAAGGAATGGCCCTATATGGGTTGAATTTGTACTATAGTTAGCTACCTTGTCTTTTGATCTGACATGAAACCATAGATTATTCCCATCAATCAATGAAGCCTGGTAATAAATATTAGCCGCAGCGACACCAGGCGCAGGCTCTGTATTGGAATTAGTATCCCAAGAGTATACGTATCCATCTAATCCACTGTGTGCGTCACTTGCCTGGTTCCAATCGATTCTTACTACAGGGTTATTACTCCAGGTACCGGTAGTATGTCCAGACGTACATCTAACGTTGGCTACATCAGTTGGGGGGGTTACATCCACCCAGAATGGGCCACGATGGGCAGTAGAAGCAGAGATATTTATGGCTTGATCTTCCGGGCGAATATGCAGCCAATAATTCTGAGCAGATACTAGCGCAGAGGCAGGAAACGTATAATATGTCACGTTACCGAAACCATTATCGCTGCTCGTTACCAATGTACCGGAAACATTATCGAGCTTATATCTATAGGTATTAATGCCACTACCGCCTTGATCATACGATGTCGTCCAGTACGCACCGATATTTGGTAACCATGTACCAGTTGCAGGAGCGGTTATTGAAATGTCAGGAGGAATAGTCGTATCGATTTTTAGCAGAAAACTAGTAACATTCCCCCATGTTCCAGCATTGTTTTTTGCTCGTACATTGATTGAATAGGTACCTTCAGTTTTAGTTATTTGGAATGTTTGCAGAGGGTCACTGCCAGCAGGATCTACGATGATAATCCCGTTTGTATCACCAGGGGTAGTGCCATCGGTTGTATAGCTATATCTATCAATTCCAGACACACTAAACGGGGCATTAATTGAAAAGGTAAAAACTCCGCTCTTATTCGTCCATCCGTTTACTCCATCCGGCATTGATGCGCCTCCGCTGTGGACACAGCTCAAAACCGGCCCTGCAGGAATAGCCGCATCAATCTTAAATGGTCCTAAATTAGCTTCCACACCGACATTTCCGACATTATCCACAGCATGCACATGGAAATATGCGGTTGCTGAATTGGGCAGTACAATATTATTTAATTGAGTTCCCACCGTATCATAGGTGCCATCAGCCAAAGTACCGGCAGATGCATTCGCGGCATACGAGTATCCGGCTACTCCTGATTGTGTGGCGTAGGTAACATTATCATTTGAAGCATTCCACTGCATCGACAACATATTATTAGCTGTCCAGATCCCATTAGCCTGAACACCTGCTGTTCTTATTAATCCGGTAATATTTGAAGGATTGGTCACATCTACCCAGAATGGCCCGCGATGAGCAGTATTGTAAGAAAGGTTGCTGGCGGAATCTTCAGGACGGATATGCAGGTAATAATCCTGTGCAGTAACGAGTGGAGAAGGAAGAAAAGTATAGCTAGTCACATTACCTACTCCGGAATCAGTGCTGTTTAACACTGTTGCTGAGGCCCTATCAAATCTATATCGATAGGTGCTGATATTACTTCCGCCCATATCATTCGACATATTCCAGTATGCATTAACACTTTTCATCCAGGTGCTTGTATTCGGAGCTGTTATCATGATATCCGGAGGGTTAGAAATATCTATATTTAATATAAAAGTCCTCGTTTGACTCCAGACGCCCGAAATACTTTTAACTTTTGCTTTAAAAGTATAAGTCCCTTGCGTTGAATAGGTACTTGGTAATGTGTATGAACTAGCAGCCTGGTCAATGATTGTGTCTGGTTCTGATCCATCCGTTGTATAGCTGATCCCTGCCATTCCGGAAATATTGCTCGGCGCTGTTATCGTAATCTGATGTCCAGTCAGGTTAGTCCAGACATTACTTACAGTACCCCTGCTGCTCACTATTGCCGGAGCGGCAGTGGAAGCATCTATCCAGACCTGGCTAAGGCTTGCCTCTGAACTCTCATTGCCTGCATTATCAACAGTCTTTACATATAACGTATATTTTCCATCGATCGGACTGGCTTGAGAGGCACTTGTACCTGTAGTCGTACCTGAATAGGTCGTGTTAGTGCCAACCAACCTCCAACGATATTCTTTTAGTCCGCTCCCGCCAGAATCTGTAGCTGCAGTCCAGGAAAATGAAATCGGAGTTGCATTATTTGTATACCAGGTATTAAGTGTATGGGAAGTGCAGGAGAAACTTCCTGGTATCGAAGGGGCTATTGAGTCTATATAAAAAGGTCCCACATTAGTTGGAAGCGTTCCGGTATAGGTATGTCCCGCATCATCATTAACTACATTAAAATTAAGATATTGAGCGGTTGTGCTGGAAGTGTTGTAATCAAAAACATATGTTGGGCTATTTGAGGTATAATTTCCCCAATTCGTATATATATTTAATGGAGCGGCTCCACTGTCGTTTGTTTGCACTGTTACACGGACACTTTGATACCATGTTGGACCGCTGCCGGTTTTTACGGTTGATTGTGAAACAGAAGAAATAGGGTTCCAGTCAGCTTTGATTGTTATGGAATCAGAATATTGACTGCCATTAATGTAACAGGTTCCAGTATGAGTATTTGAACCCCCATTTGAGATTGCCCCATTCGGATTGTTAACATACAGAGAGTATGGGCTTGCATGACCACATCCTCCTGATGAGTAACTGATAGTGTAGCTTGAATATCCTGAGTTGGTAATATATCCGTTTGTCAAAGGAGCAGAACAGTAGAGACTGGCATAAGCTGAATAATAATCATGATAATCGTAATGTCCCGCAGAACAATATTGACAAGGATACGAGTAATATCCAGTACAATTCCCCATGCCGTCGTAGCCAGTGCAATAGCCGCAGGAGGTCCAAGCATACGAATCACACACCCACCAGTTATGGTATCCAGGCCAGGAAGCTGAAGATGCCCAGCTACCAGCGGCAGTGATTAGCAACATAATCACCCCGAAAAATAACGCATATAAAAATGTAATATTTTTAATCTTCCTCAATAGATATCCTCAATTATTCTATACGTAATACCTATTTTGCACATCTGAACCCTGTACAGCCACAAGGACTCGAAGGAGCTATTCCGGCCATAATGGAAAAAACCCCTGCCTGTTCATTCATTTTGAGTTCTCCGCCTCTCAGCAAAGCGGCAGGGAAGCATTGTCCTTCCGCTTGATTAGAAGCTGATTTAACTTCACTAACACTATCGTTACCATAGGAAACTCCCGTATTAGGAAAAAATCCGGGATCATACTGACCTTTACCGATTCTTATCATTTTCAGGGTTTCTACTATCAATTTCTCTATATCCTTAAATTTTGGATCAATTTCTAATGTAAATGCTTTCATATCAGGCTGAAATCTACTCGATATCTTTCTGTTTTCATCGAGGTAATAATTCTTCTTTAATTCTTCCCAGATTTCTTCAGATTTAAACGAGGTTTTTTTTTCAATCTCATCAAAGGCATTTTTTTGTACCGGCCCCTGATAAAACATGCCATTACCCTGCATCCAGTCGCTTACCCATTCATTTACATTCCCCGCCATGCCAACACAGCCAAAGGTCGAAATTTCCTGAGCGGCTATAGTGTCCCAGGAGGCCGGCAGTTCCCCTCCCCGCCCTTTGCTTAACGCCGTGCCTGCTGCGCCGTCCTGCCATTCGCCGTTTGTCACCAGCCGCTTCCCTGCGTTAACTGCTGCCCTGCGAGCGACAAACCAGGTCATTCCGGTCGAACACTCAGCCCTTTGAGAAAAAGCCATCCAATATGGTGGCACATTCTGGCCATTACCCGCCAAAATCCCAAAATCATTATGATTATGATCATGTTGGCTGTCTTTTTTATTTTCGTTCCGCTGAATAAAATATGTCCCTTTTACGTCAGCACCTTTATAATCTGCACCCACATCAATTATCCGGCAGGAATACTTATCTATCCAAACGGTACCTACCTTCACCTGTATATCATCTTGCCCGCATCGGTATGCCGGCATATCCGGATTGTATTTGTTATTAATATGAGTTCCTGGCGGCAACTGATCCAGTTTGCCATGAAAAAAACCGACATTATTTCCTGTTACTATCCAGGAAACAGGATCTCCAGGATCAATTGTGCCCCGGCTGGCATCTATGACTTTATTATATTTCCAGGCCCTTTCTTCATCATCCCACCCTACCCATAGAGCATTAAACATTAGATAACTCTGTCCATTATTGCTAAAATCCGGCCATTGATATACCGGAACAGAGTTAGCATAATAGTTGGGTAACCGGTTATCAACCTGCTGAACCGCGGCTTCGCCGACAACTGAAAATACCATTAAAAAAAAGCATAGTGAAAGTATAATTCTGATCTTGTGATAAAATTGCATCATCGTCTCCCTTATAATAAAAATAAAATACCTAGCGCTAAAAACGTAAAAGCCATAACCAACTTAAACCAACCTATTTTTTCTGTCAAAAATCCGGAAAGCTTCCGGGAAGAAAGCCCGCTGTAAGTTAATAATCCGATTATGATTAAAGGAAAAACAAAAAATACGTTATAAACGAACAATAGCAATGTGCCCTTTATCGCAGAACCGGTTTTTATCATATACAGAATCGAAGGGAAATATATCTGTCCGGTACAGTTCAGCTCAAATATAGATACCAGGAAACCTAATACCAGTGAGGCAATCACGATATTTCCTGTCATGGTTTTCTCTCTGATTGCGTTTTTAATTCTTTTTTGTAAAAAGTCCGGTAACCGTAAGATGAACTTATTTTTTTTTGTAAATGCCAGATAAGCATCATAAAAAGAAAGGGCCGAACCAATGAATGCAAGACCTGCTATAACGCATTGAAAAAGCCTGGCAACAATAAAGTATGAACCGGTTTTATAAAGAAATTGAAATAAGCCAAACCCTATCAAAAAATAGGTAACAAACACTGCTATCGTAAATAATGCAAAAGAAAGCATCATTTCCTGTTTTCTCTGTCGTACTGACAGGTACGAGAGCAAAAAAATTACCGTACCAAATGCACACGGATTTATTCCGTCGATTAAACCTGCCATGCATATAGTAATAAAACTGAGATTAACCAAACTATTTAGCATCCTCTCTCATAATATGATCAAGCTGTCTCTCTATCTCAGTTTTACCTGCCAGTAACAGTCCATTAAAATATAGTGCCGGCAGATCAAGTTTATTTCCCATTATCTTCATATAAGTCTTATAATTATCAGGCTCTTCCAGAGGATAAAAAACAACCTCATAATGTTTATTATGAGCAGCTAATACCTGCGGGATCTTCTTTGTTCTTAGTTTGTGACAATAGGCACAATTACTGTTAGAAAATACATAAATAATATCCCTGGATAACCTTGTATCTTTTTGCTTTTCCTGACCTCTTAACTCTTTATAATATTCGAGCATCAGACCCTTAAGCTTTTTTGAGGCCATAAAACTGTCGGCAGGTATCATTTTCTGGGAGATGAGATTAACGGTCCCCTTCTCTATGCTAAAAACCATCTTTCCAAGGAATTGAGCATCTTTTCCTGCTGATACAAAATGTGTCTGCCCTACTGTAAAAGAATTCTGATACTCACTTTCACTGGAGACAATAATATCAATCCAAGGGAATTTCTTCGCGATTTCAATATTCTCTTTTTTAGAAAGCTGGGATAATAAAACTGTCAGGTCAGCTGATTTTTTTTGTACACTAAAGTGCCCTGACAAATACGTCTCGAATGCAGATTGCTTATCAGCAGCAACCCCGAGAATGATTATAGTGACTCCGGATTTCTTAACCGAAATGTATTTCTGGGTTTGTGCACCTGATTGAACAGAGGATACAAGAGGAAGTTCACGTACCTGGTTATCTGCCGGCACATCCAGGTTAATTGCATCATATTTAAATAAGTTCATAGCGGCTGCAACATACTTGTTTTTTGCACTATTATCAGGTAAAAAAGTTCCTCCGTTATCAACTATTACTAAATTAGGATTGCGTTCCCTTTCTTTTTCAACAAGAGGCAATAGCAACTCTAGTCCGCCATTCGCTTCTGTTGAACAATTACACGATTCTAATTTCCCGTTGATATTAGAGGTAAACAGCAGGGTAATAGTTTCTGCATTCAAAAAATTACAACTGCACATCGATAATACAGTAATAAGAAAAAAATAATTAATAATAATTCTACCCATCCGTACACCATGACCTCGAATTATTTACTGTTCTCGATACTAGCTATAACTTTTTCAGCATCAACAGAATCGCTTATCAATAGAGAACCTGGGACCCCTCCGGGCAGAGCATTACGAATGAACGCATCAATATCCTCCTGGCTTGCTTTACCGATATGGCCAAAACTCTTTTTGATTAACGTAACTATACCTTGCTTGCTTAGGTGTTTAGCAACTCCGACAACTTGTTCCTGTGCATCTATTACTTCAATATTAGTAATCGTTTTGCTCTTAAGCTCAATTACCTGATTGACCATATCACGCATACCTTCTGTCAGAATGCTCCTAATGTGCTCACTGTCAGTGTTATCAATATGAACAATCGCTGCTGCTGCTATATAGGGATCAACAACGGAAAAGATCTGACGGAGTGCGGTGTCGTCCAGCAGCAACAGATCTTCGAATAACAGGATCATATCTCTGATCTCTTCAAGTACATCCGGGAACCTTTCAGCCATAACCTTAGTAAGCTCAGTCTTGTCGTTGTCCCTTATCTGATTAAGAAGCCCAAGGACAACTTCTCTTCCACCAACAAGGCTTGATAGTTTCTCCCTTATACGCGTGTCCAGAAACTCTATCTCTTCTTTACTATATTGGTTACTATAAACCAAATATGAAAGTACTTCTGCTTGCTCTAAATGGCATAACTGAGACAGAATAATATTAGCCATAGACGGCGATAAATAAGATAAAATTATTGATATTTTTTCTAGATCGATTTGTCCCTGTTCATATTCTGACTTGAGCAAATTCCTTAGCTTAAAAATATTCCCTTCATTAACAAATGCAAAAAATCCGACAAATGAATTCGATGTCAAATCAATGGACGCTGCCGCTCCAATCGGTCCCGAACCAGCATCTTTCGATCCCTCGCTTGCTCCATATCCAGCCCCAAGAGTTAGCGCGCTTGACGAAGCTGCTCCAGATTTATCAGCCATTTTAGTCACACCATCGGAAACTACCGATAAAGATTTCCTGAATAAAACGCCTATCAATAAAATAACTACAATGATTGCAGCAGTATTAGCTATAGAAACATAATGGTTGATTCCTAATGCCAGCGACTTTTTAGATTGTGAATCCGAAAAATCCCCCGTTTGTGAGACACTCTTGTATTCTGCCCTAAACTTATCAACTATATTTTGTACGTCGAGAACAGTGTCCTTTCGAACTCTGTAAGCTATTTCTTCATTTTTCGATAGCCTGTCTTCCACCAACTTTAAATTTCGATTAAGTTCTTCCTGGATATTTTGATTATTATTAAAGAATTTATCTGCGACAGAAGACATAGATTCGTCACTAATTTTATCTTTAGTTATGAACAAATTTTTATTCATTTTTACCGGAAAATCAAAAAAACCATTCACAATACCAACGATTTTCTTCTCTTTATTACTATCGATATCAGTTGGCACAGTAATATATACATTTACATCTTTAATAAAATATTTGTCATATAAATTGGTCGATTGAATAGGAACACCAGGCAATAATGATTTTTCCTGAATTGGGGAAAACAGATCAATACCGATATCCAGCTTTAATAAAACAACGATATCTTTGATATTCAACTTTTTTCTGATAACATTTTGTAACCTGGTTTCCAATGTCTGTTCCAGTTCTGTTTGTTTTCCAATAAAAGCACGGTCCTGTTGTCTGCCCTCATGCTGAAGAAATTCTCTCACCAGTTTGTTATCAGGATCGATTTTCAGGACGTTATTCCAGTCTTGTCTTGCCTTATCAAAATTATCCAGCAAAAAATTAGCGGACCCTCTTCTCATTAACGCCGCTACATTTTTAGGGTCTACATCCAAAACTTCATTGCATTCTTTAACAGCATCATAAAACTTCCACTCGTTTATATATTTTAAGGCCCTTGCTAATTTCTCTTCAATTATTTCATCAAAATCATTCTGTTTGATAATATTGTGAACATCGTTTATTAAATCCTCAGATTTTTTTGTATTCAAGTATTTACTAACGCTATCATCCAATAATTTATTCTTGATAAAAACATTAGCCTCTCTCTTCGGAAATTTAAATTCGTTCTTGAATTTAGCGATTTTGTCACTAAATCTATCTGTATTTGACAGCATTTCAACCATTTTTCCCCGAGACAAATAGATCCTATCTTCTAACGGAGAAGATCCAGAGGCCAGATTGGCGCTACCGTTATAATAATTTTTTGGAAAAACCAACAATTTATTGATTATTTCAGCGGCTTCTTTTTCCTCGATGAATGACTTTGGATAAAATTTCTTATTGTCGGGAACACCAATTAATTTCAGATTAACAGCTCTGCATATAGCCGGAGCTGCACTATAGTCTTCAGGCACATCAACAAAAAAGTTGGAATACTTATAGTTATCATCTTTATCTGTTAAAGAAACGATAAATGTAATGAATTGGCTTTTATTGATTAAACGGTCTGAATTAAATAAATTACCTTTATTAGGGATGAGGAGCTTGTTTGTAACAAAATAATATATTTCTTTGGCATAAGGATCTTTTTCAGATATGTCTTTGAGAACAAACGTTTCCGATTTTTCGGCCTTCGTTACAACAACATCACCTATGGTAGCTTGAGCCATTATGAATATCAACGCTATTACAGCGATAATTGTCCGTTTTAATAACTTCAAACAATAATCCCCCTTATTTATTCTCTAATACTGATTTTCCAAAGAATTCTCTATAAATTTAAGCAATTCCATTATCGAGCGGTTTGCCGGCATATACTTTTCTGCATTTTTCGCTTCATTATAAGCATCCATGACCCTGTCAGCCTTCAACAATTCCCTGGCTTTCTGAATGTGCTCCCACGCTTGCTTTTCATCCGCCAGCGAATATGTTTTCAGTTTTAAAATATTATCCAATTTCTCTATTTGCTCTTTAATCTCGGCAGTAAGCTCTGCAATAGTTCCCGCGGAGCTATAAGATTGCCTGGATAAATTGTAAAAACCTCTTTCCTGGTACATAGAACCCTCAAGAATAAGTTTATCACACTCTTTCTTAATAACCTCTTTTTTATCGTCACCAAAGTTTAAAACCATAGAAAATTTCATCGTATCGCCTATGGTCTCTTGTTTACCTAACGCTAAATCGAACTTAAACATCAGATATTCTATACCTATGCCAAAAGTGAGTTCGTTATAATTAATCCCACTTCGAAGATAAAGCATATCCAACAGCTTGTATTCCGCCCCTAAATACCACTGATCAAAGGAATCTGTGATATCATAGGCAATTATCCAGTCATTATCAGCGTAACTAATGCCACCACGCCATACCATAGGGATAGTATCTGCAGTCATCGAAGGAGCATTATTCATCACATAAATATTATTAAGTACTGCGCCTATAGTCATTTTATCTAAAATCTTATAATTTAAGCCTAGATCAAAAACAAAAAAAGAATCAGAGCTAACATCCAACTCTCGATTAAACATTTTGAATCCAATACCGTAAGACAATTTATGATCAAATTGTTTGGCATAGCCAAGGCACAATGCACTACTCTTATCATTAAATGAACCTATATTATTGTTGTCTTTATCTGTTTTTATAAATCCGACTGAATCAGATAAATTGATTAGCCCTCCTCCATACGTTTCGTATAACCCGGGATAAACAAATGAGAGAACAGAATAAGAGTAAGCTTGGAACATTGAGGCTGACATAAAAAGGAAAGACATTTTTGGTACATCTACTAAACAAGCAGGATTGCGATAAACAGATGAAGCATCCTTACTATTTGTTACATACGTTCTCCCCATTGCAAAAGACCTTGCATCTGCTCCGTATGAGAATAAAGCTCCAGGCTGACCCGCATCAAGCGCTTGAGAACCGCCGACGAAAAAGATCAGGTTTAAAACAAAAAAAATAATTAGAAAGACACTTTTTAACATATATGTCCACTATCAGCTGCTTATCTACTTAAACCAATATGAAATTGATAATAAAATTATCATTAAACTCATCACCTATCTTAATTTTATCAAAGATTTAACCAATCACACAAAAAAAGGCTTTATTATAACCCTTATTCTCGCTCCCAAATAAATCGATTTTTTCAAAATCCAGGGGTAAAGGCTTACATAAGCAGCTAATTATAACTGCTGTAAAAATCTATCGGGGAAATATGCCCAACGACTTGTATCGACTGATTATGGTTTATTGAGGACGGCACCTAGGAGATGCCTTTTTAAGTTTTAAGTGAGAATTAGTTTTATTGAATGTTAAAATTTTTAAAGCTAATAATTAGAAGAATAATTGAACTATTCTATAAGCTTTTGCCGAAGTAAAAATATAGTAATCATCGTCAAAACATTTTAATTTGAAAAGAATTATGTGGATTCAAGAAATAGATAATTATCGTTTTGATCTATCGAGAATCAAATGGATTTGGAGATATTCCCTACAAGCTGCCAATCATATTATATGGAAATAATAGAATTATTAAAATCTAAAGAAATAAATTTTAAGGATTAAACTTGCTTATACATTTAAAATGGTCGGGGCGACTGGATTTGAACCAGCGGCCCCCTGTTCCCAAAACAGGTGCGCTACCGAGCTGCGCCACGCCCCGAAAAAACATATTAAATGATAAGCCTAAACATTCTAGCTTATTGTCTTATATTTTTCAAGCAACATTTTTGCTTTAGTTAACGCTTGTCCTCTATGGCTTATTTTATTCTTTTCAGACAAATCTATTTGAGCTAACGTTTTGTCGAGAGGGGGATAATAAAAAATCGGATCATAGCCGAATCCGCCTTCACCATTTAGTTCATTAAGAATATAGCCTTCAACAGTTCCCTGAGCCAAGTCTAATTTATCACCACAAACAATAGCTATAACACAACGAAATCTAGCCGTACGCTTCTCCCATGGAACACCGGACATTAGGTCGATGATCTTCTTACACATCTCTTCACCTGAAGCACCCGGACCTGCAAAGCGAGCACTGAGAACCCCCGGCTTTCCTCCTAAAATATCAACTTCTAATCCGGAATCATCTGCGAGAGTTAATATCCCGGTTTGCTGCATGCACTCTCTAGCTTTTTTTATCGCATTTTCTTCAAATGTATTTCCATCTTCGATAGTTTCTGGAATTTCTGGGTAATCTAATAAAGATTCCAGCTCAAGACCGCTCCCTTCGAAAAAAGCACGGATTTCCATAGATTTATGATTATTTTTAGTAGCAATTAATAGCTTCACTTTAATCCTTTTGCACCAATATCTCGTCTATAATATGCACCAGCAAAAGAAATGTTCAAAATATCTGAATATACTTTATCAATCGCTTTATCTAATGTAGAAGCAAGAGCCACTATATTAAATACCCTTCCTCCATTAGTAACGACGTTGCCATTCTTAATTTCTGTTCCGGCATGAAAGGCAAAAGTATCCTGGATATTTTTAAATGTGTCTAGGCCATATACCTTCATTCCTTTTGCATAGTTTTCCGGATAACCTTGAGCGGCCATTACAACACCAACACTAAACTTTGTATCCCAAGATAATTTGATATCGGCAAGTTTATTCTCAATAATCGCATTAAACACTTCAGCTAAGTCGTTTTTCATTCTTGGCAAGACTACTTGTGTTTCGGGATCTCCAAATCTTACATTATACTCGATCACTTTTGGTCCATCTTTAGTAAGCATCAATCCGGCAAATAATATACCGCGAAATAAGATACCTTCTTTTCGTAACGCATCAATAGTAGGTTTAAGTATCGTTTCCTGTATTTCGGATTCAAGCTCGCTTGTCACGATAGGAACAGGGGAATACGCGCCCATTCCACCGGTATTGGGTCCTTCGTCATTGTCAAATATCCTTTTATGATCTTGAGCACTTGCCATAGGAAGAATAGTAATACCGTCACAAAAAGCCAGTATGGAGGTTTCCTCTCCCTGCAAAAATTCTTCAATAACAATATTGTTCCCAGCTTCCCCGAAAATCTTTTCTTCCATCATCTTATTCACAGCATCCAGGGCTTCTTCAACTGTCATTGCAACGGTAACACCCTTACCTGCAGCAGCTCCATCAGCCTTGACAACAATAGGGGCGCCTACTTGCTTAATATAAGATTTAGCAGAAGCAGCATCAGAAAACGATTCGAACTGAGCTGTCGGAATATTGTACTTTTTCAATATATTTTTACAGAACACTTTGCTACCTTCGAGCTGAGCTGCATCCTTATTTGGTCCAATTATATTCAAACCAGCAGCGTTAAAAGTGTCTACAATCCCGTTAATCAAAGGAATTTCAGGGCCTACAACAGTCAGATCAATGGCTTTCTCTTTAACAAAAGAAAGAAGAGCCTCAATATCATCTGCATTAATCGCTACGGCGTTCGCAATCTCTGAAGTTCCTGCGTTGCCGGGAGCACAATAAATTTCTTTTACAATAGGACTTTGAGCGAGCTTCCATACTATAGCGTGTTCTCGCCCGCCACTTCCTACAACCAGAACTCTCATCTAACATACCTCCTGCAATTTCAATTTGTATTAGATTTTCATAGAATCCAAAAATAGCTTGTTGGCTAGCTTAAAAAATCATTATTAAAGTCAACCGGCCCATAAATGAAAAAGATATAAAAAGGGGTTTGATTAATCAAACCCCATTAAAATGCTCTGATATATTGTAAATAGATTTTTATAATCCGGCAAGTGAAGAGTTTTTTGAGCTATCTTTAACTATCACTTTAAGTATCGTATTCGGATTCCCACTATTCTTAACTTTAGAGAAAAACTGCCCGGTTGGCTTTATATATAGAGACTTATTATTTACTGCCACTACAAGACCCTTATTTGCCATTCCTTGAACAATTATGTTCCCTTGAGAAAAGCTGACTATAATTTCTACTTCTTTATCATTGTTATCAATTGCAGTTATAACTATTTCTTTATCTTTTGCGTAATCTACTTTTGCAAATAACTTATTGCGTAAAGAATTTATACTGGTCTTTTTCCCATCAATAATAAGTCCCTTAATACCCTGGGCACTACCTTTAATTATTACTTTATTAGCTTTTGTCTTATATACTTCCAAAGAGATATTCTGAGTAATTATTGAGCTCTCAATGTTGACGACTTCCCTATTATTTAAATCAGCATTTGCCTCAGTATCGAATACCTTGTTTGTGCTAAGATACCTCGCCAATATAGTCGCAGCCTCTACTCTGTTAATCCTCTTATTCGGATTTAATGCGCCTTTTTCATCTCCACCAGCACCTAATGCTGAAATATATATTTTTATTAATTCATCATATTTATGAGGGATCAATACAGCATCTTTATAGGATATCTCAACATTTTCTTCGGCTTGGTAACCCTCTTTTTTCAACGCTTTCGCTATCGCAACTACCAACTCTAATTTTGTGAATGGTTTAGTCGGTTTAAATAACATAGCAGATTCACCATTAACTACACCTAAAGTTACAGCTTCCTGAATTATACCTGATGCCCAGTGACTAGAGCTTACATCGTTAAACCGGGTATTCGTCTTGTCGTTTGCTTTAATATTGATGTATTCAGTTGTTACATGAAGCTCTTTTGCTGTATTCATCTCTTCATACGGATTCTCTACCACAACTTTAACTTTATAAACTCCATCTTCTACAACTTTGTTTGATTTATCAGTGCCATCCCAAACTAATTTTTTTTCTGAAGTATTTACATCAAGTATAGTATTAATATTCTTTACTAAAACTCCATCTTTATTATAGATATCCACTCTTATTGGTATATGATTATTTTTTTCATCTTTATTCAATTTTATTGAGAACTCTGCATTTCCGGCTTTTTGTTTCAATTTTAGTGCTAGTAAAACTATTTTTGTAGCTTCAGATTTTTTAATGATTCCATTCGGATCATAGTTTCCATCAGGCCTGCCATTTACTACTCCTAAGCTAGCCATATCTTCTACAGCCTTCTTGCCCCAGTGATCTTCCATATCGGAAAACTTAACATCCAGCCCGGCAGGCTTAATTACTGTTGATGAGACGACATCCAATTTTACCATCTCGTCTTTTTGTGGAAGAGTTGCTCCAAGCCCAGTTGATTTATCAATGGATACGCTATCAAAGCTTAATCCGAAAGAGAAAGAATTATTATTCTCAAGCACTCCATCAGGAGATCCCATATATGCGTAATTAAAATTAAACACGTCATATTTGATTCCAGCTCCAAATGTTAACGCAGAATTGTTTAAGCCCCCACGAAATGACAATAAATTCTGATAATTGTATTCGACACCTAGTCCATACCCCATTTTACGATTATTGCGAAGCGTCGCATCATAAAGCAATGTAAAATCATTTATTTTCTGGGAAACTCCAATGGTAGCTTTAAAAGGGATAGTGTCAGTATTATTACTTTCGGTATCCCATCTCAGAGCCGGCTTTACTACATTTTGAAGATTAACGCCAACTTTCAGATCTTCAAACGGATTGTAAAGGAAGCCTATATCCATGCCAAAACCGGTTGCCTGTTTATTGTACATACTTTCATTGATATATTTGGTTGTTACTCCTAAGGCTAATGAAGGAAGAACGTTAACTCCATATCCGATCATAATCGCCTTAGCCCCATAATCAAAATTCTTGCCAGTTTCCGTAGCTCTAAACTGGCTGCCAATCTGGTCTAACGTTGTTTCTTTTATTCCTGCAACTCCAGCAGAAAAATACGTAATACCTAAACCTGCATTATCTCCAATTGGAATTACTCCGCCGAAATAAGTCTGGTCGACATCTCCATATAGTTTTGTGTACATTGAATCAAATTGGATGTTTTTTATTTGGGCAAGCCCTGCACTATTGTACATTGTTGCATGGGCGTCATTGCTGAGGGCTGTAAAGGCTCCTCCTAATGACTGAGGCCTTGCACCGGCACCCTTTTCGAGAAATGCGCCGGCATTTGAATAATCCTTCGCATAACCTACGTTTGCAAATGTGAGTAGTGTTAATATTAAAAGTAGCTTTTTCATTTTTTCTCCCCTATTTACAAACCTTTTTAAACATCTCTCTTACATAAATTTATCGTAAATAAAAAATGATTATTTCATATTTTTTAAATCAAAGTAACTATCCCACTATATGCGAAGGTAAAATAATAGTACATATACCATGATATTTTTCTTTTGGCAACATACCATAAACAAAACGACATATAATACTTTATCAATATTATATAGGTGGGGATAAACCAGATTTTTCATAAATAAAAACAAAAAGGCAGGTAAAACTACCTGCCTTTTTGTTTTTATTTTAAAATGTTAAATATTATTTCAAAACTGCTATCTTAACTTTTTCTTTTGTTTTATGCTTGCCGTCATCTATTATGAGATATCCGAGATAGACACCATTCGAAACAACTTCACCGAATTTATTTCTACCATTCCAAATTATCTCATTATATCCAGCTTGAGCTCCCGGTTCGTCTTTCGATGCTTCCATATTAAATAATAACTCACCACTAATTGAGTAAACCCTTAGTTCCGTATCCGCCGGCTGACTTAGGTAATAACTAATATAAGCACTTCCCTTGTTAGGATTAAAAGGATTCGGCGCAGATAAAAGTTTAGTTACCGTTTCCCCTGACACCAGGAAACTAACCTGAACTACTATGCTCGACGTCGATAAATCATTCGCCTGGACAAGAATAGAATATCTTCCCGGAGCAAGAGTTATAGCAGGATTGAAGACATATGATGCAGTAGCCACAATTGATGCTGTTGGGAATGCTACTATTCCTGATACAGTTACAATATCGTTCTTCCAATCTTGGATTAGCACATTGTAAGTTGTCAGGAAAACATCATCAACAAAACCAACCTTCACTTCTCGAACTTCATTCGAGATATAATCCCCAGTAACTACCACTTTATCGTTGACATAAAGATCTGAAGCTGATCGAGGACTGTCTACTATTGAGGTTATTACAAATGCCTGCGAATTATTAACAAGTTCATTACCGAAAATGTCTTTGATATTACGAATCTCTATCTTTGCAATACCAGTATTCATTAAATTGCCTATTTCTGTTTCTGCCACCCATACGGCATTCTTAACTCCGGAGGATTCCAATCTAACAGCAAACTGCTCGGTTACTCCTAAGATATCAACACACGTTATAATTGGAAGTGAAGTACTATCCACTCCTGTATCGTCAGAAACATTTATAGTTAGAGTCATAGTATTGCCGAAGGGGACCCTTCGATCCAATTTATCAAAACTCGTAGCAAATGCATTAATAGTCGGGGCCCTTAGCTCCGCTGCATATACTATAGATGCGAAGCTAATTACCGTCCCATTGTCACTACTAACGTACTGAGCAGTATGCCCAGCTAAATCAACTATACACGAAGTATCAAAATAAAGGTTTCCTGTACCAACTGCTAAGCTATAATCAATCGGAATAACTCCTCTTATTATATTATTAACAATATTCACGCTAGCAGCGTTAGCATATATCTTCTGATGGTCTTTTGACATCTCTAGCCAAATCTTAGGTTCAGAGTCCGCAGATATCACAACTATGCCTTTTTCGATAATAGGGATTACAAAGTGAATGCCGTTAGGACCAAGCTTCACAATGGAACCCGTTACGATTTCTTCCTCGAAAGCAGTCTTGGAAATAGATACCTTTTCTTTAGTAGATTTTGCTTTCGCAACTTTACTAAAGATGCTCCTAAATGTATCCTTCTTCGTAGCTACTGATAAGGCACTAATACCTGTGTTACTTGCAGCAATATCATCTGATGTGAAAATCAGGGTATCGGCACTGAATTGAGGTAACATCGGCGAAGTTTGATCTGTTTCAAAAGAGATATTATCAACTGTAAACCTATCTTTGCCCGCATTATAAACTTTAAATTGAAAAGCAAGTATATTTTTAATTAAATCTTCAATCGGAACTATATTTCCAAAATCCCCATTCAATCTAAAATCACTATAGGAAAGAACAACTCGATTAAACTGACCATTAATCCAAGTATCCGGGTCCATATGTTCTACAAAGAATGCTTCATAGTTGTTACCGAGCGTTAAATCATCATTTGCAAGAGCTACCGATACCTGACACATACTATCGTAATTTCCACTAACATATAAAGTTACAGTATCGTATTGGCTAAGATCAACTGCAACATTGCTGTTAGCAAATGGCCTGCTTACCATCATCCAATTCGCGTCATCAGTACTATTGTATGCGATATTTAGCCCTTTCGACCCATCAACACCATTATTGGATATCCAAGCATTTATTGTAGCTTCAGAAGAAGGAGAATCCGCTCCGGACCACCAGTATTCACCGTAAGATTCCATGTCAAATGATTGCATAAAGTTAAAGGTTGTTGGGATCGGCGGAGTGTTAGCATCATAATCAAATGACAGCTCATCGAAATATATGTTTCCAGCCCCACTACCATTAACTCGGAACTGAATTGTTTTTGCTTGAGCTAAGAGGTCTTTAACTGAAACAAGATTACCAAACAGCCCTTGAGGCATGAAGCTGCTTAGCGGGATCGATATTCTAGTAAAAGTAGAATTATTAACAGAATCCGTCACTACTTGACTTAAATCAACGAAATAGTTGTTATAACTAGTAACATCATCATTAGCGATGATCAATTTCAACCGACCGACTTCTTCTTTGTTGCCCTTTACATAGAGGTGCATCACATTATACATCGAAAGGTCGACGGTTGGAGTTACCGCAGTTCCTAGAGCTCGACCAATAATTGACCATGAACTGTCAGACGTATTGGAATAATTAATCTGGAATGACTTCATTGTCCCGTCGGCACCTTCATAGACAATATTATGATTGATAGTCGCGCCATAGGCTGCTGTATCCCACCACCAGTTGCTTCTGTCTTTCTCAAAATCGTATTTGCCAGCAAAATTCAAGTTCAGGGTCGGCACATACGGTGGATTCTGCGCAACATCGAACCCTAAGTTATCGACGATAAAGGAGCCTGAAACTTGCCCTTCTATCCTGAACTGTATTGCTTTTATATTACTTAATATTGTTCCAAAATCTATGGCGGTTTCCATACTATTCATCGGCCTAAAGTCACTGAACGGGATCACGACTTGATTATAACCATTGGCATTATAGCTGTCTTTATCGATACAATCATAAATATTTGCTCCATAGTTGTTGTATGAGGTAATCGTATCGTTCGCCAGTACCATCAAGATATTCTTGAACTGCTCGACGTCACCCTTTAGCGACACCGTTATTGATTTGTAATTATTCATTGCGACAATGTCGACATTTGGGTTACTACCATTTATGTCTGAGTTAGTAACTTGCCACCAATATTCGGTTTTATCCTCGATGTCGCTATACAAAGTAACATCTTTCAAATTAATACCAACAATTTTCCAGGCATCTTTACTTGCGAGATTGTAATCTACAGGCATCACAAAAGCAGGAATATACGGAGGATTTAGAGTTAAATTAAAATTAACTTCATCAACAGTAAAAGTACCTGAACCGGCACCTGTGTTTTTAAATTGTACTGCATTGGTATTTTTCAATAAATTAACAAAATCTGATATTCTACTTGCACCTGACGATGCTCTAAATGCATCAAAAGGTATTATTATCCTATTGAATAAGTTCGGATTGTAATTGCTCGGATTTATAAATGGATTGATTTTCGCTTCATAGTTACTACCTAGTGCATCATTTGCTAATACAAAAGATAGTTGCTGTAGACAATTAATGTCACCTTTAACATAAAAAGAAACCGACTCGTAAAGAGTCATATCGATCGTGCTACTCAGATTCTTGCCAACTATCGACCATGAATCATCAGAAGGATTCGTATACGTTATCTCCAGTGCTTTCTGAGTTGCTTCGGCACCACCAGCTACTATCGAGTGATTGATTGTTGCACCGGAGGAGGATGCATCCCACCAACTATCACGAGACTCAAAATTCAGAATACCGTTAAATACTTCGACAATACTAGCTTGAATTGCAATAAGCCCGTAATTCGCAGCAAAAACCTCGCTATTACAGGTAATAACGAGAAACAAGGCTAATAACAGTAATGACTTTATTTTTTTGCCAATCACAAATTCACCTCAAAGACTTTAGTTTCTGACTTAATTTTACTAGAAAGATACTCATATTGAGCGTTAATCTCCGCCAAATATTTTCCGTGATTAAAATCCTCGATGTTCGGTAACGTCATCTGGATTATCCTGTCGGCCTCAGGGAAAACAGGCCAATCTTTCGCAATTAAAAAAGTATCTTTTCCCTGATCATCAAGCAGGTACTTCCCGTCTGCCACACTCTTTAACCGTAAATATATTTCTGGTCTCATATGAACATTCCCATAATTTTTTAAAATAATTGTCGTACTGAGAGAAACATTGGTTGATGCTAAACCAGCTGCTTGCGTTGCCGCTATATTAAAACTAGTAACTCGTACATCCGTTTTTTTATTTTCTTCACTCATCATATATACTGGAACCCTTATCTCGCTAACATAAGGAGACCCTGGCGCCCGTTCGGTAAATGAAAGGTAGATCTTTTTCTCCCCAACAAAATCTGAAGGAGCACTTATAACAATAGTTTTTTTGACTGTCTTATTCGGAGAAACCTCAAGATCTACAAAAGAGTCGATTTGAACCCAAGATACTTCTTCTTCGGTGAATACGACCGATTGGTTTTGATCAAAGCGCCATGCAGTGATTCCATTATTCACGATAACATCGTCATCACAGTTATTTTTAATATAAAAACTAGTAGTCGTTGTCTCCCCAGGCAGGACTTCGACTTCTATCATCGAGGGATGGACACTTAATGCGTGAAGAGCAGAGGTGCTACACAAAAGAAAGATAGCACTAACTACTAAACAGGTACTTTTTGCACTAATGACTTTCATTAACTACTCCCTATATTTGCTATCAGTTTTTATTCAAACTTATTAAGTCCCCCGACAACTTAATAAGTTTGATTTTAAAGGTTTCAGGTATTCTCCGGCAAGAACCGGAGAATACCTGGCTAAAAATACCTATTATTGTGTTTGTAAACTATATTGTAAAACAGCTGTCCAGGTAGCCGGAGCTGTTGTTGCTGTAAAACCGAGTCGATACCAAGCTTTTATTGTGGTTTCTGTTAGCTGTTGTTCACCAGATGCAATTTGACGTGCAGAATCAGCAAGTGTAGCTGAACCTTTAGTCCACGTTGTCCCATCTGCCTTCCAGCATGGATCTTGTTGTGCTGCAACGCCAACTTTGTACCATGGCCAGTATTGACTATCCTTTACATTTAACCATGCAGCCGCAGCGGTGTTTGTTGGTAGAGTTGCGCTAACGGTTACACCAAGAGGTTGCTGTGATCCGGAATAATCAACTCCCATATTTCCAAGTGAGTAATCAACCAGACCATCGATTTTAACGTTTTCATCAGCATTTGTTGTAGCCGCAACGTGACTCGCATTCATAACGAATAGCTGCCATGATGATTTGTTTGTCGAATAAGCAATATTGGTTGCTGTTGTAACAATTATTGTAGTCGCATTGACTGTAAGGGCATTTAATGTAGGCGCCTGTCCCCCTGAAACAGTATTTACTTTCAATATTGTGGTATCGGCAACTGTTGCCTGAATACCAATCAAACCATAGTTTGCAGCGAAGGCTGCTGAACTCATAAGCATTAAAGCTAAAACCATAAATAGTATTTTTTTCATGTACTATTCCCACCTTTCAATATAATTATTTTAATAATTAAAATATATTTTCATACATCACAGTCGCGATTATCTAAAAACGTCAAGAATCTATTTCTCCAGCTAGCCCCTCCTTTCACATACCTTATCAAAATCAAGTAACAAAATACCATTACTATTAATATATCGTATCGTCATCAAAATGATTTCATTACATTTGCATTTTTTATTGCCAGTAATTATAGCAAAAACAAAACATTAAATCAAATGCATATTTTATATTTATAATATTGCCATTGTTTACTTATATTTTTTAGCTATACTTATGATTGTTTTCTTTAACAAAAACATTTTATTACTTGTTAATTCTCAAGGATTAATAAAAGCATGAGGATACAACCATATTAATTTAGCGATACATATAATATATTTTTTTTTCAAAGGTAGCAATGACTAAATATTAATCTCTCCTTTCATTACTTACTATACCCGTGCATTATGTAGTTCAAACATAGATTTACATAACATTTTCATGTCGAATGTTGCGTTTCTGTGAAATATCCTTCATTTATAAATAATTTGACAGTTATTTCAATTTGTTTCATACTTTCTGTAAAATAATCGTAAATAGAGGTTCCACTGTGATAACGACTGTTACACTAAACCCGGCTTTAGATAAGATATATACGATATCTAATTTTACTATAAATAAGCTCCACAGACTTGGTGATTTTTCCAGACTTTTTATGGATGGAGAAATCGACACAGTAATTTCTTCGCCGGGTGGAAAAGGTATAAATGTTGCTGTTTTCACCCAGCGAATGGGGATCAAAACCATGGCAATGGGCATTATCGGAGGACATGCCGGGAGATTACTGGAAGATCTGGTCATAAGAGAAGGCATTACGATTAATTGCATCTACGGGGCTGGAAATACAAGAACAAATCTTTCTATATTTGATACAAAAAGCAATACGCTAACCGTCATTAACGAGCCAGGAAACCCGATACTTGAAGAAGATCTTGATACTTTTCTAAAAAGATTCAGCCTGGTCGTTAGTTCTTCGCAATACATAATAATCTCAGGGAGTATTCCACCGGGGACCGACCCTGATTTCTATGCCAAACTTATCAATATTTCCAACGCAAAAAAGGTACCGGTTATCCTTAACACACTAAAAACACCGTTACTCAAAGGAATAGAAGCCGGACCAACAATTGTTTACCCTGACCTTCGAAGTGACTATACTTTTCTTGACCATAAAACTGAAACAAGAGAAGATTATTTTGATCTTGGACAGATAGTTCTTACAAAGCACAAAAACATTAAAATCGTCATCTTTTCGAAAATGACCAATGGACAGGTTTTCTACATCACGAGACAGGGCCAGTACGAAGTCACGTTCAACAATCTTAAAATAGCGAACCTTTTTGGTTTCGGCGACCAGCTTATTGGTGGTCTTACTTATGCTCTCGTCAATAACATGGAGATTGAAGATGCACTTAAATATGCCTCGGCTGCTGGCCTTACCAATGCTGAATCTCTATCGAAATTTGTTACAAATCCCAAAATTATCAATAATAATATTAACCGAGTTTCAATAATAAAAAGGGAGGGTTAAATGAAAGTTAAAAATTATATGACCAGGGATATTACCTCTGTACTTGAAGATACCTCGATGGAATACCTCATAAAAGTTCTCTTCCGACATAAGCGGTCCACAATTCCTGTAGTTAATAATGAAAATAAAGTAATTGGATCAGTCAGCACTACTAACATTTATGAAGCATTGCAACCAGGGCAAATCAATCATTCAGCTGATCTGGAAGACTTACTCCGTACTATGAAAGAAAAAAAAGTTTCTAATTATTTGCATACGGGACTTCCCATTGTTTATGAAAACGACGAAATAATCAAGGCAATCAATCTATTACTAAGAAATAATCTTGACGCAATATTTGTTGTGAATAATGAACATATTCTTACTGGGTTCATTAGCAGCATCGACTTACTTGCATCGATAATAAAACACTAGAATAAGCAAATAAGCTAAAAACACTCTTCTGCTATACTTGGAGATAATTGCGTAAATAAGGTCCCTTTTTCTCAACGACCTATTAGAAATTATTATTTTCATTAAAGCTATAAGCGAAATTCCTAAAATATTAAACTTCTACTAACAATCCATTCGGAAATATCTGAGTAGATGGTATCCCTATCAACTGGAACACTCAGGGCATGGAATTCCGGATACGAATTGATCTTTTTATCCAACACTTGCAATGATTGAAAAAAATTATTCGCAGTCTTATTATCGACCAAAAGATCATCATCGGCGAGCAAGAAAAACACTGGCGTCTTAATTTTCTTCTTCTTGAAAAGAACCTGCTTAGACATGAGAGCAAATTCCCCCCAAAATTTCGCGCTATACCAATATTCTTTCTCCCCAGTTTCATTGAGTGCGTCCAGATACCACTGATCTTTGGTAACCATAGACGTTTTGATTGGAAAACAAAAACTTTTTTGAGGACGGAGAAAATAATCCCTTATTATTGAAAGCTTCTTTATTATATTAAACGAAATATCGAAAAAGGGGGACAAGACAATCACTCCGGACAATAATGAAGGGAAAGCCTGTGCGAAGTACAAAGCGACAACTGCACCATACCCTTCTCCGCATAAAAAAATCGGGGTATCTTTGTATTTTTTTTTGTGTTCGTTAATTAAGAAATTAATTTTTTCAAAACTTGCTTCTATCTCATTGCTTCGGATAACTTCACGGTCATGACGGATATCCGGGGATAATATATCCGGCGCTACTCCATAGATACCATTATTACACAAATATTCTGCTAAGGCAGAGAACCTCGACGGTTTAGCATTAAAGTCCTGCAAAAAAATACAGGTCCCCTGGCTTTTCGTCGTAGGCCATTTTAGATAATTGATCCTGGGCTCTGAATGATCCCTATTATTTTCATTGTGCATATTATCATTTTATCAAAAAAAACACATAATTAGCACATTGATAGCCATACATTTCTCTGTTTAACTGATTATTCTACAAAATCACAAAACATGTTATTCTATATTCTCCATTTCCACTTCGTTATAAGATGAAGTGGATTGACGGTTCATTTCGAAACGTATCAGTTGATTATAGGCATACCAACACATCAATAAGCGCACCAAGGTTAAGGTAATTATGGGTAAGCTCCCGGAATGGCTTAAAACAAAAACCAGCAAAGGTCTCCACCAAAAAACAATCCGTTCCATTATTGATGACCAATCAATTCATACCGTTTGCGAAAGTGCAAAATGTCCGAACAGAGGCGAATGTTTCAGCAAGAAAACTGTTACTTTTATGATCTTGGGTGATGTTTGTACAAGAAATTGCGCCTTTTGTGCAGTAAGTAAAGGAATCCCGAAAACACCAGAAGAAGATGAGCCTCAACATCTTATTAACACGATAGTCAAACTCGGCCTTAAATACATTGTTATCACCTCGGTTACCCGCGATGACCTCCCTGATGGCGGAGCATCCCATTTCGCAAAAATAATATCTGCAATTAAAAGCTACGATTCCACCATAAAGATCGAAATACTCACTCCCGATTTTCAAGGAAATTACACACATCTTTCTATAGCCCTCGATGCCCAGCCTGATGTGTTCAATCACAATATCGAAACAGTGCCGAGACTATATCCGCTCGTTCGGCCCAAAGCTGACTACAACAGGTCCCTTCGCTTACTGAAGTATTCAAAGGAAATGTTCCCCAATATCGTCACGAAATCAGGTCTCATGGTTGGGCTTGGGGAAACTATCGAAGAGATCAAAGAAACCTTGAAGAACCTTTCAACTCATCTAGTAGATATCGTTACTATTGGTCAATATTTACAACCATCATCAAAAAATGTAATTGTTCACGAATATATCCATCCAGATATTTTTGAGGATTATAAGTCGATTGGAAAAACCCTGGGATTAAAAGTTGTCAGTGCTCCTTTTGTCAGAAGTTCCTACAACGCACTGGAAGTTTGTAATGAAGTATTGAATAGTGACTCGTAATATAACTCATGTTACAATAAAAATAAGCATAAATCTGCCACATATTTAAATGTTTGTTTTACTTCCATCAGCTTGTATTTTTAAGTTGAGACGGATATTTTTTTATTCTTTATTTTGGTCCTTTCATGGACAAGGAGGCATATAATTGATCAAAAAACAGATTATCGATATTTTAGAGCAAGATTCGAGAACAACCTCAAAAGAAATTGCCACTATGCTTAATATAAGCGTAGAAGAGGTAGAAACAAATATTAAGCAGATGGAAGCAGATAAAGTAATTGTAAAATACACTGCTATAGTTAATAAAGAAAAGGTTTCGGGAAGTGTACAAGGAGTCGAAGCTTTTATTGAAGTGCAAGTAAAACCTGAAAGAGATAAAGGGTTTGATTCAATAGCAGAAAGGCTCTACAGCTTCCCTGAGGTTAAGTCCCTTTATTTGATGAGTGGAGGTTATGATCTGCTTGTTGTAATTCAAGGCGCCAACCTCAATGATATTGCGTCTTTCGTCTACCAAAAGTTGGCAACCCTGGAAAATGTAAAAAGCACAAGGACTCACTTTCTTCTAAAAAAATACAAAGAAAATGGGATTACCTTTGAAAAAACTGAGATCGAAAGGCTAGCAATAACCTTATGAAACATAAATATTCCAGGATCGCTGAGACAATCCCCCCTTCCGGCATCAGAAAATTCTTTGATCTCGTCATGAATGCCAAAGATATAATTTCATTAGGTGTTGGAGAACCGGATTTCGTAACTCCGTGGAGAATACGGGAAGAGGTATACCACACGCTTGAACTTGGAAAAACATGCTATACCTCTAACTGGGGACTGCTCAGTCTCAGAGAAAAAATAGCACAGTATTTAGGCAAAAAGTACAACTGCGATTATAATCCTGAAAATGAAATTATTATTACTGTAGGTGTAAGTGAAGCTATCGACATTACGCTTCGGGCCCTTCTTAATCCAGGTGATGAAGTGATAATTCCTGAGCCGTCTTTCGTCGCGTATAGCCCGCTCGTGTCGCTAGCAGGAGCACAGCCTGTCACCGTTGACACTTCGTCCGTTGAATTTAAAGTTACAGCTGAGCAGATTAAAGAAAAGATTACTGCTAACACTAAGATTATCTTTCTTTCTTATCCGAACAACCCTACCGGAGCTACAATCGATCGAAACGAACTCGAAAAGATAGCACTTTTGGCAAAACAAAATGATCTATGGGTCATTTCTGATGAAGTCTATTCAGAGCTTACTTACATTGGAGACCATGTGTCGATTGCCTCACTGGAAGGCATGAAAGAACGGACAATTATGTTTAACGGTTTCTCAAAAGCATTTGCGATGACCGGTTGGAGAATGGGTTATATGTGCGGTCCTGAAGATGTTGTGGGAATAGCTTTAAAAATTCATCAGTATGCTATGATGTGCGCACCGATTATGTCCCAATACGCTGCGCTGGAAGCAATTGTCAACTGTCAAAAAGAAGTCGACCTCATGAAACGATCGTATGAACAGAGAAGAAACCTGTTTATTTCCGGAATGCGTGAAATAGGCTTTGAGATTAATACTCCAGACGGAGCATTTTATGCTTTCCCTTCGATCAAATCGACGGGATTATCCTCTGAAGAATTTGCAATGCAGCTTCTCAACCAGGAAAAAGTAGCGGTTGTCCCGGGAAACGCCTTTGGTACCTGTGGCGAAGGCTATATCAGATGCTGCTACGCTACCGATATTAACTTATTAAAAGAAGCCATAAAAAGAATTGGCAACTTTGTTAAATCATTAGGCTAAACAATGATAAAAGCAACACTGGTAACATTAGCAATTGGATATTTAATCAACTATTTTGGCATTAAAGCGCTGAAGAAATTAAATTTTCGACAGAATATACGTGAAGATGGGCCCTCCAGCCATCTCAAAAAATACGGCACCCCGACAATGGGTGGAATATTTATCATAGCGACAGTCCTGCTAAGCATGCTCATCACAATGCAGATAGTTGATACTAAAATAATTATCATCATCATATCATTCATCGGATTCGGGAGTGTCGGTCTGCTGGATGACCTTCTAAAAAAATTACGGGGCAAGAACCTTGGATTAAGAAGCTGGCAGAAAATGCTTGGTATTTTAATTATTTCTCTCTTTATTATCAGCTATATGTTAAAAAGTGGTGAGTATAACAATCTTCACCCGTTTTTCTTAATGTTTAACCTGAACAACCCGCTGTTATTCTTCTTATTTGGGTTTACTGTTTTGGCAGGAACTTCAAACGGAGTTAACCTTACAGACGGGCTTGACGGATTAGCTGCTGGAACGAGCGCAATTATATTCGTGGCCTTTGCTTTCTTAAATTTTAATATTGGCAATCACTCCATAAGTTATTTCTGTATCTTAATAGCAGCTGCACTTATGGCTTTTCTCTGGTTCAATCATCACCCTGCCCAAGTTTTTATGGGTGATGTCGGTTCTCTTGCTATTGGAGGAACTCTCGGGACCATTGCCTTATTAACACATACCGAACTCAATTTATTTTTCTGCGGATTTATTTTTGTGATTGAAACAATGAGCGTTATCATGCAAGTTATCTCCTTTAAATTAACTAAAAAAAGAATTTTTAAAATGAGCCCTATCCACCATCATTTTGAATTATCAGGCTGGGTGGAAACCAAAGTTGTAACCAGGTTCTGGCTCACTTCGATAGTGTTTTCACTTATTGGTTTGTTGGTTTAATTCATAAATTCCCCTCTGCCTATGGGGGGGAAATATTACTTTATGGAGACAAAAGCATGAATATTGCTGTTCTTGGAGAAGGTTTGACAGGTAACGCCATAAAACAAAAAATTTCCATACTCCCGGACCATATAATAACCTCAGTTGACGAAGCAGACGTAATTATTGCGAGTCCCGGAATCCCTCCCGAACAGTTCCCGAAAACAGAGAAACCGATTATTAGTGAAATAGAGCTTGCTTATAGACTATTTCAAGATTATCAAAAAAAGCCTAGGTTCATTGGGATAACCGGCACCAATGGGAAAACTACGATTACCACATTAATCGGCGATATGCTTGATTGTCCGGTAGCCGGAAATATCGGGAAACCGCTGATTTCATTTATACCCGAGAATAAAGAGCAAGAAGCTGCCATTCCTGACTATATTGCTGTCGAACTGAGCAGTTACCAGTTAGAAACAACGATATCGTTCAGACCTGACGTTTCCATAATCACCAATATTACCGAAGATCATTTGACCCGGCACAAGACTATGCAGAATTATGCTAAGGCTAAAGCCAAAATATTTGAGAGCCAGACACCAACAGACCTCTTCATTTATAATGAACTGGATCCCTTGATACTTGAAATGCTACCGACGTGCCAGGCACAAAAAAAAGGTTTTGATGTTAACCATGATTATCTCAGGATAAAAGAACACCTGAATATCCCCGGGGATCATAATCTGGAGAATGCAATGGCAGCGGTATATTGTTCTCAATTTTTTGGTTTAGCTGTTGAAACAATATTTTCAAAACTGGAAAAATTCACGGGAGTAGAACACCGGATAGAATACGTGGCTACGATAAATAATATTGACTGTTACAATGACTCGAAAGGTACTAACCCAGAATCGACGATCACAGCCTTAAAAGCACTTCATGGGCAAGGAATACTTATCTTGGGAGGAAAAGATAAATGCACATCTCTTGACCAACTTTGCAAGTGCGTCAAGGAGCATGCTTCGAAAACGATTCTTATAGGAGAAGCAAAGGAGCGTTTTTGTAATGCCTTAACCGCACACGGATATACTTCAATTTATATGGAGACTGATTTATCGTCCGCAGTCAAAAAGGGATTAGAACTCGCGACCGATGAAAAGTATTTACTTTTATCCCCTGCCTGTGCTAGCTTTGATATGTATAATAATTTCGAAGAGCGTGGAACTCATTTTAAGCTGTTAATTAAAAAATACTTCAAATAATATTCATAAAATTCACTATATAGATAATGGAGACAAAATGCCCTCCGAAGCTGCAACGATAATAAACAAAAAAAAGATCAACACCAATATTTCACAAAAATCAGCACCGGATTATATTTTTTTATTTTCTGTTTTTCTGCTATTGATCATTGGTTTCATTATGATCCTCAGCTCATCTCAGGCAGTAGGCTTAGATTTTTTTAACGATAGTTATTATTTTATTAAACGTCACGCAATATATTTATTTCTCGGCATGGGTGCTTTTTCCTTAGGGGTTTTCATTGATTACAAAAATTACAGAAAATGGGCTGCTGGAGGACTCATTCTGACCGTATTTTTGTTATTCCTCACGTATGTACCGGGAATAGGCAGGAATGAGCTAGGTGCAACCCGATGGGTAAACTTAGGAATTTTTTCTTTTCAACCATCTGAGCTTGCAAAGTTGGCAATTATTATTTTTGTGGCTACTTACCTTGAAAATAAAAAAATAGTAATACGTTCGTTCCTTCAAGGCGTAATGCCGGTATTAATGGTAGTCGGATTCATCGGTGCTATCGTCTTAATTCAACCAGATCTGGGTACAACTATTGTAATTCTCTCTATATCTTTCATTATGATATATGCCTCCGGAGCAAAAACTTGGCATATGTTTATTCTTGCACTTATTGGAGCTCGAACCGCTTTATGGGTAATCTGGAGGAGTCCTTATCAGAAAGAAAGAATTCTCGCCTTTCTGGATCCATGGAAAGATTCACTGGGCATTGGCTTTCACATTATTCAATCGTGGCTGGCAATCGGATCAGGAGGTTTTTTTGGGTTAGGCCTTGGTAACTCCAGGCAAAAGTTTTATTATCTCCCTCAACAATTTACTGACTTTATATTTGCTATCTTGTGCGAAGAAGGCGGATTTATCTTTGCAACTTTCGTGGTTGTTTTGTTCGGAATTTTCCTTTGGAAAGGTTTGCTGATATCAGTAAAAGCACCGGATTATTTTTCAAGATATCTCGTATTAGGACTAGTTTGCTGGATTTTTTTACAGGCATTTATAAATATATCGGTCGTACTAGGATTATTACCAACAACAGGCATCCCGCTTACTTTTCTTAGTTTTGGAGGAACGGCCCTTGTAGTAAACCTCTATTCAGTCGGTATTATTACACAAATCTCTACATTAAAAAAACCAGATAAAGACAACAAATAAAGGATTGATTTATGAATATTATTATCACCTGTGGCGGTACTGGAGGTCATATTTATCCAGCTTTAGCAATAGCGGACGAATTGCCGAAACAGTCTGTAACCTTCATCGGGACGAACGACAGACTAGAGAGTTCGCTTATACCGCAAGAAGGATATAAGTTCAAACATATTACTGCAAGCAGAAAAAATCCGGCAAAAATCTTTTTCAGCTTAGTAAAATCCTTATGGATAGTAATACGCCTTAATCCAATCTGTGTTATCAGTACTGGTGGTTACGTAACCTTACCGGTATGTCTAGCAGCATTATTGCTGAAAAAACCAATCATACTCCAGGAACAGAATGCAATCCCTGGGAAAGTAAACAGACTGATTGGAAAATTCGCGTATAAAGTTGCGATAGGACTACCGACCCCAAAAGAGTATTTCCTTCCGGAAAAAGTACTATTAACCGGAAACCCTATTAGAAAAATATTTCTACAAAACACCGAAAGTCCGATTAACTATAATATTAACGAAAACAACAAAAAGGTACTTGTTATCGGAGGAAGCCAAGGCGCCATGATTTTTAATCAGACCATAATTGATCTGATAAAAGATAAAAAATTATCTTCCACTACTTTTTTTCTTATTACAGGAAAAAAACACTATATCCCTACAAGGAACACATTATCCGCACTTTCGGAATCATCACTAAAAAAGGATTCCGAAGGTTACTGTCACATAGGATTCAAAAACAAAACAGAAATTGTAATTTTATCGTATACATCGAATATACATTATTTAATGAAAATTGCAGATGCGGTAATTGCCAGAGCCGGGGCATCAACCCTAACCGAAATTGCCGCATTAGGCAAACCTTCCATCTTGGTACCTTATCCCTACGCAGCAAACGATCACCAACATTGGAATGCACAGTATTATGCAGATAACGGAGCGGCTAAAGTCATTACGAATAGAGAGTTGTCACCCCAAAAGTTAGAAGCTATAATAAAGTCAATTCTTACAAATAAAACTCTTTTAGAGGATATGAGTAAAAAAGCGTATTCACTTTATCAGGATAATTCTGCGGCAAAAATAGCAAAACTGGTAACTTCTCTCAAAAGTTATGGTCACTGAAATTACTCCATTACGAAAAAAGTAAATTATAATAATTTAATAATCCAGGATTACATAGGTGGTAAAAAAACATGCAAAAAAGACATAAAGACATAAATGAAGTAAAAAATATCCACTTTATCGGTATTGGCGGCGAAGGGATGAGCCCTATTGCTAAAATTCTGCTTGAAAAGAAATTTAATGTTTCCGGCTCAGATATGAGAGAAAATCTTCATACTTTCAGATTAAAAGATAAAGGCGCGCAAATCTACTTCAAGCATGATGAAACCAATATTAGATCAGCAGATGTTGTTGTTATTTCTACCGCGATTCCAGAGGACAACCCTGAACTCCAAGCAGCCAGAGCCCATAAGATACCGGTACTAAAACGGGCTCAAATGTTATCCTGGCTGATGGAGCAGGAAGAAAAAAAAATAGCGGTAGCCGGAACACATGGAAAAACGACCACCACTTCAATGATTTCTCAGATTTTTTCGAACTGTAACCTATCTCCTACATTCATAATCGGCGGAGAAATTAATGGTATTAATGCTAATTGTGCACTAGGAGAAGGCAAATATTTTATAGCCGAGGCTGATGAGAGCGATGGTTCGTTTCTAGAGCTTAACCCTAATATTATGGTTATTACCAATATTGAACCGGAACATCTCGATTACTACCGGGACCTCGATCACATATTTGAGACTTTCAAACAATTTGTTAGTAAGCTTCCTCCTGATGGTTATCTGGTCATTAATTACGATCATCCTAATAATAAACAGTTCATCGAAAGCATTGATTGTAATATACTCACCTATGGTTTCGACAATTTTTCTGATATTCGGGCAGAAAATATTGAGTTTTTCGAAAACAATACTTCTTTTGATGTTATCTATAAGCATAAGTACCTGACACGGATTGAACTACAAATCCCAGGAAAACATAATGTACAAAATGCGTTAGCCGCGCTATTGATAGGATTAGAGCATGGACTACCTATTGAACCGATGAGGCAAGCATTGTATTCTTTCTTAGGCACAAAAAAACGATTCCAGAAAATCGGCGAGTTTAACGATATAACTTTCATTGATGATTACGCACATCATCCTACTGAAATAGCCGCAACACTGTCTGCAGCACGAGCCGGATGGCCTGATCGACGTATTATCGTAATTTTTCAACCTCACAGATACACCAGGACGAAACTTCTCGCTCATGAATTCAGTGAGTGCTTTAACAACGCGGATACAGTCATAATTACCAACATTTATGCCGCTTCTGAGAAGCCAATTCACGGTATTTCGGGAAAAATAATTTACGATCTTCTAGAAAAAAATCAACACAATGATATACACTATATCAGCAAAAAAAATGAGATACCTGAATTCTTGCTTAGTTTTGTTAAGCCGAATGATATGATAATTACTATGGGCGCCGGAGATATACATAATGTCTCAAAAGAAACACTCACACGGCTTAAACAACTTGAATTAATTGAAGAAGAAGAGACCGATAATTAATATACTGAATGACTTATCATTAAAACCATACTCTAATTTGGGAATTGGAGGAAGTGCCAGAACCATTCTAATTCCTGAATCAGAGGAAGATTTCGTACAAACAGCAATCGAGAATCCGTTGATCCCCTTAATAGCCGGTGGTTCAAACACACTCATAGCTGACAAGCTTTTCGATCAAATATTTTTGCTCAAAAATCCGTTTTATGAACCTCGTTTTTTATCTGGAAATATACTGGAAGTATCCGCTCCGCAAAAAATTCCGGCATTAACTACTTTCTTCAAACAAAATAATCTATCTGGAATTGAATTCATGGCTGGAGTCCCTCGGGTAAGTTTTGGAGGAGCTATATACCAAAACTTTGGTGCTTTTGACAAGAAAATCGAGAATATAATAATCTCTGTAAAAGCTCTTGCAAACAATAAAATTATCACACTATCAAAAGATGAATGCGGCTTTGCATATAGAAGTAGTATTTTTAAAAAAAATAATTATAAAATTATCTCCGCACAAATGCATTATACCAAGGGTGACAGTTCGAGATTCACCGAAGATATAGAAAAAATCATTAATTTCAGAAAAAAACACCAGCCGTTAAAATTTCCGAATATAGGGTCTATTTTCAAAAACCCTCAAGGGTGCTACGCCGGTAAATTAATTGAGGATTTAGGACTGCGAGGATTCTCTATTGGCGGAGCGCAAATCTGGGAACACCATGCTAACTTTATAATTAATAAAAACAATGCTACCTACAATGATGTCATAGAATTAATTGAAACTATTCAAAAAAAATCAAAAAAAAGGTATAACATACTATTAGAACCGGAAATTTCGATTTTACGTTAGCAATTATTTAAAAATAGATTCTATTTGAAGTGAATCCAACCGGATTCGGCAATAAAAAATAAAGGGTGCAGATTATGACAAGAAAATTCAATAAAGTCGCCGTACTTATGGGAGGTAATTCTCCGGAGAGAGAAATATCGCTTCGATCAGGAAAAAATGTTCTAAATTCACTTTTACGGCAAGGTTATGATGCTATCGGCATTGACCCAAGCGTTCAGTCGATTCCGACAGATATTGATGCAGCATATATAACGTTACATGGCGAAGGTGGCGAAGATGGCGTTATCCAAGGAGTTCTAACTCATATGGGAATCCCTTATACAGGCCCTAAAATACTCGCGAGCGCCATTGCTATGGACAAAATATTTACGAAAAGAATACTCTTATCTTCTGGGATTCCAACCCCTTTATTTGAGATTATTACCGGATCTAAAACAACACTTCAATTCCCTTTTGTACTAAAACCTTCCAATGCAGGTTCCAGTATCGGTGTTTTTATAATAAAAAACCAAAAAGATTTTGATGAAAAATATGCTTCAATCAGCCAGCAGTTCGACTCCATTTTTGTAGAAGAATACGTCCACGGTAAGGAAGTAACTATCGGTATTGTAGACCTAGATAACCAGTTAAAGGTATTGCCAATTCTCCAGCTTATCCCTCATAATGAATTTTATGATTTTGACGCTAAATATACAAAAGGGAAAACCGATTTCATCCTTCCTGCGCCTTTGTCAAAAAATACAGAGGCAAAGGTTCAGGATATAGCGATGGCAACCTACAGAGCAATAGGATGTCGAAGTGTTAGCCGTATTGACATGCTGATCGACAAAAATGACGAGATCACTGTATTAGAAGTTAATACGAGCCCGGGGATGACAGACACCAGTGACCTTCCCGCTCAAGCGGAATGTGCCGGAATAAGTTATGACGAATTAGTCAGTACTATAATGAATTCGGCAAGTTTATAGATTTCCCCCGCGTGTTCTTATATATTATTACTGGCAGGTGAAAGATCATTACTAGAAAAGCTAAACTTTTTATCAGTATATTCCTAATTATTATTGTAGCGGCATTGCTTCAAATACCTCTAAATATTGAATATTTTTCTATAAAAAATATCATCATAAAAAACAATCAAATAATTCCTACGGCGATTGTAACAGAAAAAAGTAATTATATTCTTAAGAAAAATATTTTCTCTTTTGGAAAGCAAAGGATTTTGAAGACATTAATGACAATCCCTCAGTTTGAGAGTATCAACGTTATTAGGGCTTACCCTGACAAAATAGTTATAGATATTAAAGAAAAAAAGCCATGGGTTAATTTACTCCTCAATAATAAAGACATTATCATCGATAAAACCGGTATTATTTTAAATATGCCCGGGACTAATGAGATAGATTCAACCATACTTCCTGTAATCAAAGGATTGCCTCCCGGGGTAACCAGTGACCACAAAATAGATATATCTACATTAAATATGTTAAAAAATGTATTAACGCCGTTAGAAACCTTATTTAAACCAGAACAGTTACAGTTTAATTTGGTTGACGAGACAAACATTGAAATACTTGCTGACGATATCTTGCTTATTAAAGTAGGAGATTCTTCTTTTATTGAACAAAAACGGACTACACTAAAAACCTTCCTGAATTATATTCAAAACAGATGGAATGAGGTCGAATATATAGACATCAAATGCATAAAAAATCCTGTAATCAAGTTTAAACAGGAACTAAATTTAACGAACCAAACGGAATAACAACCATGAAAATCAGAATAATAAAATATGCTACTTTAGCAACGGTTCTTTTTATTCTTGGCTTTTTTAGCGGGAATATTTATCAATTATACAAAAACTACAATTACAATCTGAAAATCATTAATTATCTCCAAAAAGAACACAAACTATTACAACACAAAAATGTTTCGCTGAAAAAGCTCGTTTCTTCATTTAAAAAAATATCCGGATTAGCCGACATACAAGGAGCAGGAATTATTATAAAAGTTGATGAGCCTATATCATCAAATCACGCAGAAAAACCTAAACAGCCTGACAATATTGTAACAGATAAAGATCTTCAAAACATTGTAACTGAACTTTGGTCATTTGGTGCGCAAGCGATTTCAATTAATGGTAACAGGTTGGTAATCAACTCCGTTATAAACAATAATAACTCCATTATATCAATCAACCAAAATACAGTTACCCCACCCTATACTATTAATGCGGTAGGAGAAAGACAGCAATTATACAACTCGGCCGGTAGCGACAATGGATATCTAAGCTTTTTAAAAACAAAAAACGTGACTGTTGTGATTACAGTTCAAGACAACGTAATAATTCCTGCCTATAAAGGCACGCTGTTACTGAAAAGCATGAAAGTTCAAAGCAACTAAAAAATATTCTCAGTTCTGAAATCTTGGTATTTGAACTTGTCAGTATGCTTGGTTATAAAGTAAGATAAGCTATAAAAAAATGAAAAAACAAATAAACAGATACATCGACAACCAATCATGCAAGAATTAATCAACGATAATTCAATAATAGGATTAGACTTGGGCACATCTAAAATATGTGCCTCTCTCTGCACTTTTGATGAAAATGGACAAATCCATATAGCGGGAGTTGGAACTAGCATCACAGAAGGAATAAACAAAGGTTCCATTACAAATACCGACCTGTTGATTAAAGCGATTAAACGAGCTATCACTCGTGCCGAAAGAATAGCAAAAATATCGAGTAAAAGCGTAATCATAGGCTTAGCTTCTCCGACGTATAAGACAAAACAAGCATCCGGAGTTATCTCTTTACCGGACTCACGAGATCATATAACAACCGAAGATAAAATAAGCGTTATCAAAAAAGCTCGGCAATTAACCGATATCAAAGATTATTCTGTTATCCACACAGTACCACAGAAATTCTTTATTGATGACAAGCTCTGCAATTCTGACCCTATCGGGACGTTCGGTTCGTCACTAAAAGCAGATATTTTGACAATACAATACCGAAATAATGATATAGAACTCATAAAAGCGATCTTTGACAAACTCAACCTTTCGATCCTTGCAATAGTCGCAAGTCCTCTTGCTACAAGCAAAATTGCCCTAACAACTTCTGAGTTGAACACCAGCGTCGCTTTAATTGATATCGGCGGCGGAACAACGCAGCTTGCTTATTACCAAAATAACATAATAAGGCACCTAACGATCCTTCCTATCGGCGGCGACCATATATCTTCAGATATAAAGATTATACTCAAAACATCAACTGGTGAGGCTGACCGGTTAAAAATACTTTATTGCCATTTGAATAAAGAACACTATGATGAAAACAACACTATTGAGTACATAATGAAGGATAATGATAAAGAGCTAAAAACTAATACTAGCGAAGATTATCTCTCTCAAATAATTAAAGCAAGACTTGAAGAGATTTTCAAATTGATCTCACAGGAACTGAAGAAAGCTATTGGAAACAAAGCTCCTGAGATTATTGTCATTACGGGAGGAACATCAAATCTCCCTGGGATAGATGATTATGCAACAAATTTTTTCAAAATTCCAGTAAGAATCGGGATTCCAAAAGACAAAAAAGAAGTTATTGAGTCTCAGAATTATGCAACCAGCATCGGACTTGTAGTCTACGCTATCAAAAGTAAACTCATTGATATTAACAAGTACAAAATTCCTTCAAGAAAAAAAGTTAGCAATTTTGTTAAAAAATGGTTTAAAGATTTTTTTTAGCATGCTATAATTACATTCAATTTCAGTTTTAATTTTTGAAGATGTTTGAGAAATTATGTCTGATAATTTTTCTTTTCCTTATCAATATTTTTTTATAATAATTATAATTTAGGAGTTAATTTATGGAAAATGGATTGAGACAGTTTGCAAATATCAAAGTAATCGGTGTTGGAGGCGGAGGAAGTAATGCGGTTAACAGAATGGTCGGATCCGGGCTATCGGGTGTTGAATTCTGGGCAGTTAATACTGACCTTCAAGCTCTCAACGTTTCACTCGCAGACCATAAACTCCAAATAGGAAGTAAATTAACCAAAGGACTCGGGGCCGGTTCGACCCCTGAAGCCGGATTAAAAGCAGCAGAAGAAAGTCTCGAAGATATTATGCTCGCCCTTGAAGGAGCTGATATGGTTTTTATAACAGCTGGCATGGGTGGCGGAACCGGAACAGGTGCTGCGCCTATAATTGCAGATGCTGCAAAAGAAATTGGTGCACTAACAATCGCGATTGTTACTAAACCATTTCGATTCGAAGGTCCGGTGAGAATGAGACAGGCTGAAGAAGGTGCAAACATACTGAAAAATAAAGTTGATGCGCTTATCGTAATTCCTAACGACAAGCTCCTTCAGGTTGTCGAAAGAAACACAACGATTATTGATGCTTTCAAAGTAGCAGACGATGTACTTAGGCAAGGAGTTCAAGGCATTTCCGACTTAATTACCATTCCTGGTTTAATTAATCTTGATTTTGCTGACGTAAAAACTATTATGCAAAATGCCGGATCAGCAATGATGGGAATCGGCAGAGGGGCTGGCGAACAAAGGGCAATTGAAGCCGCCGAAGCAGCGATATCTTCACCGCTCCTTGAAGAAACAATTATGGGTGCTAGCGGAGTTATTTTAAGTATATCCGGTGGAACTGATTTATCTCTCCATGAAGTCCATGATGCGGCAGACGTAATTTATAATGCGGTTGATCCAGATGCTAACATTATTTTTGGAGCTGTTATTAATGAAGACCTAGGGGACGAAATAATAATTACAGTTATTGCAACTGGTTTCAAAGGAAGCAACAGACCTCAAAGAAATACAACATCATCTTTTTCTCAAAGGAGCGATTCAATAACTACCTCACCTGCTGCACGAAATGAACAGCCAGTCAGGCAAACCATTGCAGTTCCGAATATAGAACAGGCAATTAAAGATCATGACGTATCTCAGACGAGTAATGACAATGAGGAAGTAGATGAGCAGGATGACGATTTTAATATACCTGCATTTATCAGAAAACGCTCTATCTAACTTAATCCTCTGCGTTGACACTGCAAATACAGCAAAAAGTTGACTTATGTCCTTTGCGTTTCATATTACAATTAATGAATAGATTTAGTAATGAACAGATTATTATTTATCATACTAGCCCTTATTTGTTTAACCACCCCAGTCGGCGCTTTAACCTTTACTGATATCCCGGAAGGACATTGGGCGCGAAATGCTGTGTATGGCATCGTACGATACGGCATCACCCAAGGATACCCAGACCTTACCTTCCAAGGCACAGCCACTATAAACAGATATGAATTGGCATCCTATTTCTGGAATTACATTCAGGCAAATGAAGCTAAGAAAAAAAATACCGAGATAGAAAAATCTACACTGGTTGCCGACAAACTGGCAGAAGAGCTTAAAGATGAAATGTATCGAATTAGAACAGAACTTGCAGCTATCAAAAAGTTAAAAGAACCTGCCCCACCAGCTTCAACGATCAAGACAGAGTTCTCTTTCGGAACTCGTGGAAGATTCTCCAACATCTTCGAAGACAAACTCGAATCAAAGCTGTATGAAAACAGATTTACAGCGCAAATATCAAATCAGATTAACAGCAATACCAGCTTCTTTGCTCTTTACGATTCACATTGGCTCGATATCACTTCAAAAAACGTATTTAATACACTGGAAAATGTTGATGCCAAGATGTCCACGAGTTTTGATATCGGCATGCCAAGTCCACTTACAGTAACAATTACTTCCGGCCCAGGATATAATATCAATAAATATAATCACTTTGCCAACCAGCTGTCACTATCAACCTCGATAACAGGTTTCGTCATAGAAACCAATCATCAACAAAACTACAACGCACTAAAACTTTCTTTTAAAGTTCAAGATACCATAGTTGGTACCATTGATGCCAAGCTTACCGGAGAACTCTACAACAAATCAATAAATACGTTCAAAGCGAGCGATAGCCAATCAATGAAAACAGCTCTCAACTTAAATTTTGCACCGACCAAACAACTTAAAATAGAAACTTTAGTCGGCGCTAAGCTGAAAAAAAAGTTTGGAGCTTTTACTCAGATTATTGCATCGATTGGTGATATTCTTAGAAGTGGAACCACCTATAAAATAGGAATCCTAAGAATAGCCAATAATTATTATCACCAACAAGACACATCAACTGAAGAAATACTCTTACGCCAGCTATTTGATAATGAAGTTGTTTTCCAAAATGATAGATATGTCTACGAACTTATAGTAGATCAGAAAATATCGAAGGATTCCCATGTTATTATAGAGTTTAATCAAAATGGCAAAGGATTCTGGCAAAAAAACGGAAAAGCGATTTTCAGATTAACACTGATTAAAGAGCTAAACAAATCATCTTCCTGGTTTACCAATTTTTACAAGGATAATAAACACGTTAATTATCTAAGGTCAGGACTGGCTTTTTCTTTCTAAAACTTCGCACCCCCCTTTTATTTTTTATCTTACCGGTGTATACTTTTTTAGCGTATATTTATTATCTGCAAATAGCAGTACAAAGGAGTATTATTAATGATTTTATTAACAATTCTTGATGGTTGGGGTATCAACAAAAACGAAGAAGGAAATGCCTGCAAACTAGCAAACACTCCCAATATTGATTCCCTCTTTGAAACCTATCCGAATACAGTACTAACTCCATCAGGAGTTCATGCCGGATTGCCAGAAGGGCAAATGGGCAATTCTGAGGTCGGACATCTTAATCTTGGGGCCGGAAGAATCGTGAACCAGTCATTGCAGCAAATCAACTTATCCATTCAAGATGGCTCTTTTTTTAACAATACAGAGTTCATCGAAGCTATTAATAATGCCAAAACCAATAATAGTTCCTTACATCTTATGGGCTTACTCTCCGACGGAGGTGTACATACAAACAACAAACATCTCTACGCGTTGCTTGAGCTAGCAAAACAAGAGGATTTCACAAGAGTCTATATTCACTGTTTTATGGATGGTAGAGACACGTCACCAACAAGCGGGATTGGATTCGTTACAGAATTATTGGAAGAAATCAAAAGAATCGGCGTAGGTGAGATAGCAACAATCACAGGTAGATACTATGCGATGGACAGAGACAATCGATGGGATAGAGCGGAAAAAGCCTATAACGCTTTAGTAAATGGAAAAGGAGTCTTAGCTCAAGATCCGATAGCAGTTATGCAAGTATTATACGATCAAAACATAACCGATGAGTTCATAGACCCTATTGTCCTTACTAAAGACAATAGTCCTGTCGCAACGATCAACAATCACGATTCAGTTATTTTCTTTAATTTCAGGCCGGACAGAGCAAGACAACTATCATATATTTTTCTTGATCAATCATTCGATGGATTTAAAAGAACTCCGATTCATCAGCTTCATTATGTTTGCATGACAGAATACGACAAAAAAATTATAGCCCCTGTAGCTTTCAAACCAATCAGATTAAATAATGTTCTGGCTGAAGTACTTGCTAACAATAACAAAAAACAACTTCACATAGCTGAAACCGAAAAATATGCTCACGTCACTTTTTTCTTTAACGGAGGTGTCGAAAAACAATATCAGGGAGAAGAGCGAATACTAATTCCATCTCCCAAAGTAGCGACATATGATCTTCAACCGGAAATGAGTGCTTATGAAGTTACCGAAAAAGTTATTGAATCGATAGACAGCCGCCAATTCGACGTAATTATTCTTAATCTGGCAAATCCTGACATGGTAGGACACACAGGAATCATTGAAGCGGGTATAAAAGCGATGGAGACAATTGATATCTGTATCGGAAAGATTGTAGAGAAAATATTATATTATAATGAGAAAATGATCCTTACATCCGATCACGGCAACCTCGAATACATGACCGATGAGCAAACCGGAAAGCCATTTACAGCACACACCACGAATGATGTGCCAGTCATTTTCATATCTAACGACAAAACTGATATACGCTTACGGGATAACGTTATTCTTGCAGATATTGCACCGACTATACTTGATTTATTAAATATAGAAAAACCAATAGAAATGACCGGGACTTCGATCATATGTTGACGCAACTGCTATTTTGCTTTAGAATTTATAATATTTTCTAATTCATAAAAGAAAGAGTTTACTATGATATATTTATTATTAACTATTGAATTCGTTTCGGCAGTGTTATTAACTTTTGCTGTTTTGCTTCATTCAGCAAAAGGAGAAGGTTTAGGAAGTATCGGGGGTACGGCACGAATTTTCGGCACACAAAAAAGTCTTGAAACTGGACTTAATAAAGTCACATTAGTTCTCGCAACACTATTCTTGACCAGTTCAGCATTAATATATTTTTTAAGCTGATTCATATACAAGGCTATCCTTTATAATAATGAAAACTTATCTAAAAATAGTTATTCTATTTATCGTACTTTTAGTGAACCCTGTTTATGCTTATCAATCTGACAAAGTAACGAAAGTAGTAATTTCAACAAATATCGTTGATGGCAGCGAGAATAAACCTAATCAGCAGGAACGATTGCCATCAAACAGTGAATCCGGCACAAAAAACACTGTTTCAAAGAAAATTACGACAATTCCTATTAAAAACAGTAATAAAGCTGCTAAAATTAATGATAATAAATCAGGGCCATTGATTAAGATGTTGGCAATAGATTTTTTTTATCATAATCAACAAAGCATTAAGCCAAGCATTCCTGGACTTAGATTCTTTCTAAGTGACTTTTCTTCTGTAGGACTATCCGTTTCATTCAAAAACATTACCAATAAAGATAACTTTTTCCTCTTTGATAGTTATTATCTTCTATCGATTATCCACAATCCAGACATCCAGATGTCTTTAGGGTTAGATTTTTCCTATTTCACAGACCCTAAAGATAACTATTCACTTTCCTTGCTTTTTGGTATCCAAAAAGAAGTTTCATCAAAAATAAAATTCGGAGTATTGTACGAACCCTTAGCAATAAAATTTCTTAATCAGAATTACGATCCTTACGTATACGTGAACAACGATTTTACAACATACTTATCCTGGGAATTGTAAATTATTGCTTGCCAAAAAAGCCAATTTATTGTATCCTTTAGCTCAGTTGCAAAACTTTGGAGGGGTGGCCGAGTGGCTAATGGCAGCAGACTGTAAATCTGCCGCGCTTTGCGCTACGTAGGTTCGAACCCTACCCCCTCCACCATATTTCCCTTAAATAACAATCATAAATATCTATTTGCAAATCGAAGTAAAAAATACTATTATATAGTAGAAAAAGTAATGGGCACTGTTTCAATATGACATCGATTGATAAAATCAATGATTGCAACAATACCTAATCAATTAATAAGAGGTGTTATTCTATGATTACGAAAGATATGTCAATTATTGATATAGTACAAAAATATCCGGAAACCAGATTGGTTTTCGAAGATTACAACTTAGGATGTATAGGTTGTCTCGCAGCAGCGGGAGAAACAATATCTGACGGACTTATTGCACATGGTCTTGATCCTGATACAGTTATTGCCGACCTTAACAAGGCCATTCAACCTAAATAATGCGTGTTCGGTCTCATCAAAATCCATTTTCATTATTTAAGGAACATTCTTTATTAGAGTTAAGTAAATTATTCCCCCAGCCTGACAACACACTTGTTGTTGAAATTGGATCGGCTGGGGGATTTTTTTTGCTAAATTTTTGCAAAAAACATGCTAATTACAATATTATAGGGATTGAGATCAGAAAATTATTAGTCGAAAGTGTCCTCAATGCGATTCAAAAAGATAAACTTACGAACGCACACATACTTCATGCAAATGCCAACACATCAATACCGCAGCTGTTTAAACCAGGACAAGTTGATAATTTCTTTATTTTTTTCCCTGATCCCTGGATTAAAAAAAGGCATCTTAAAAGAAGAGTTGTTAATGCTGCCCTCGTCCAAGATCTCTATGATATCATCAAAATAGGCGGAGAAGTTTTCATTCAATCAGATGTACTAGAATTAGCACAAGATATACAAATGTATTTCGAAAATAGCAAATTTACCAACTTATTCGGACCAAAAGGATGGGCACCAGAAAATCATACTGGAATAATAACCGAGAGAGAATCTTTCTGCCTTGAAGACAATAAACCGGTCCATCGTCTACGATACAAAAAATTACATTAGATACTTGGCACATTCATCAGGGATTAACGAATCATTATGCGCATGTCCAAGCGTCTTCCCTGGAATATTTGCCCCATGGAAATCGCTACCGCCTGTAACAAACAAGCCCAAATCCTTTGCGATTGAAATATAATACTCAGTTTGAGAAGGACTATGCTCAGGATAGTAGACTTCGATTCCATTTAATCCGGCATCTTTAAGAGATTTACAAAAATCCCATAATTCAGATTTATTAAAACCGTATAAATGAGGATGAGCCAACACGCTTAAGGCTCTAAATGATTTAAGAAAAATAACTGCCTCGTGAGGATTCATTGTGACTCTGGGGAAATAGACAGCTCCTTTTGGCGATAAATATTTCTGGAATGCCTCTGCGATATTTTTGACATACCCTTTTTCGATCAGAATATTGGCAAAATGTAGTCTTCCGATCTGAGCTGGAAGATATTTTTCCATATCTAACATGGAGACCTCAATCCCGAGACTATGAAATTTCTCTATCATTTTCTGATTGCGGTCACGACGTTTCTGCTTAAGTACTACTAGTTGTTCCTGGAATGCCGGAGATTTGTAATCCAACTTATAACCTAAAATGTGTATTTCGTTTTCCTTGAAAAGAGAACTAAGTTCAATACCAGGGATAAAATGCAGGTTATACTCTGAGGCACAGGTAATGGCTTCATCTAATCCATCAACAGTGTCGTGATCAGTGAGTGACATAACATCGACACCAAGTTCCTTGGCTTTATGCAGCAGCTCTTTAGGAGAATCAGTTCCATCTGAATGATAACTATGAACATGCAAATCGATCACAATTGGACTCCAATCTCACGCGGAATAACCTATATTTAATTGAAATAATTAATCTAATTAAGCTCACTCATTATTATACCGATAATTAATAACACATACCAAAGGTGGCAATAATTATGGATGGTCAATATTTAGAATATTTAATTATAGCATGCCTAGATAAATTACGAAAGAATTCCAATAAAGACGAGAAGAAAAAACTACAAATAAATCCGCATACCCGTAAATTTATAGATAAAAGAAAATCCGTAAAAACTGTTATATATGAATAATTTTTAGAGTACAGCCAAATGTCTGAGTAAAAAGATCTGACTTTTTAAATCCGGCTACGATATCATGATCATCATAATATCCATAGATATTAAAAATTATCTCAGGAAATATCTGCTTAACCTTGATTTTTTTAACATTCTGATTATGAGAGCGATCCAAACCATCTGCAACTCTGATAAAAGCAGCTAACTTAACAACCAAAGATTTATCGAACTTACTTAAATACTTGATAGCTTCATGATGATCGCTAGGTAATGCCCGCCTATGGTACCTTGCTACTGCAGCAATTATAGCCTGCTCTCTCCTCGAAAAATAATTCATATTTTGATTGATAATAAGAGAATAGGAGTGTTTATGGTGCTTCTTTACATCCACTGACAAGCCGATATCATGCAACAACGACGCCATCTCCAGATAGAAAGCATAACGTAACGGCAACCGATGGAGATTTTTTAACTGAAGAAAGATATCAACTGCTATTTTTGACACTTGAACCGCGTGCTGAGGAGAACTATTATATTTGTATAAAATCGAAAGAACTTCTCTCCTCTTTTTATTCTTTCTAAATACAAATAACATTTTTTCTCCCCGTAAATTTTTTTAAAATCATCCTCCAAAGGTAACTTTACGTATTATAGTTGATTCCTTTCGGGATCTAATTCGGGGTAAAATGGACAATTCGAGGCATTATATCCCATTAGCTATTTCTCGCGTGCTTTGCGCCTGACAATGCTTCCGACTGGAACTTCATGCGTTACTGAGACGAAAACCTCATTAGTATTATGTGCAACACCAATATTATTCCCATTGAAGTCCTTTATACTATTCGGCTTAATAATGTATTGATCATCAGCCTTCGGTAAAAGGATTTCGAGTTCGTCTTGAGCTAATATATGGTTACGAACTGCAATTTTTATCATATTTTTGTGAGGATAATACTCTTCTACCATTCCAACAAAATCGTAATTCTTTATATATCCGGAGGTTAAATAATTGTGATCCTGCGGTCCGGGAGCTCCAAAATAGAAACCGGTACTATACCCTCGATAACTCACATTTTGAAGCTCAGCAATCCACTCAGGCTTGCATACATAATTGTCAGGATCTTTCATGTATTCATCAATCGCTTTGCGATAAATCTTTGTAACAAGCGCTACATAATAAGCCGACTTCATTCTTCCCTCTATTTTGATTGAGCCGATATTTGATTCGATTATCAGAGGAAGATGCTCAATAAGACACAAATCTTTAGAGTTCATAATATACGTGCCATGCTCATCTTCTTCAATAACAAGAGGTTCTTTTCTCGTTGCTTCTTTAAGGTAATATTCCCATCTGCATGGATGTGAACACTCACCTTTGTTAGAAGGTCGGCTGGCCATATAAGAAGACAAAATGCATCGTCCGGAGTACGCGATACACATTGCTCCGTGAGCGAATACTTCGATTTCCACATTCTTAACATTTTGAGCAATTTGAGCTATCTCGTTAATGCTCAGCTCTCTGGCAAGAACAATTCGCTTAATACCATTTTTTGCCCAAAATCTAACAGCTTCAATATTTGTTGTGTTAGCCTGTGTACTTAAATGTATATCCATCGTTGGAGCGACCTTTTTAACAAGTGCAATAACGCCTGGATCACTGACCACTATGGCATCAATTTTTTTGTTTACAAGCCTTGGAATGGTTTCTTCTATTAATGCGAGATCACTATTCTGCGGGAAAATATTAAGTGCTGCGTATACTTTAACTCCATGCTGATGGGCAAATGCCACACCTTCTTTAATCTGTTCAAAATCCATTTCTGAGGCCCGAGTCCTTAAGCTAAGTCCTGGAGCTCCTACATAGACGGCATCTGCGCCGTATTGTACTGCTGTTTTTAATTTTTCTAAATTACCAGCTGGTGCAAGTAGTTCTAACCTCGCGGACATGGCTAATCTCCTATCGGTTTATGATTATTTTTTTACTTTTGTATTATACACGTTTTTTTACAAATTACATACAGCTTCTCGGCCTAAATCGACTGCAGCTTTTAGTTTTCGCAATTCTTTTTCATAAACCAACCAAATTTTTCTGTATTTTATTCTCAGGACAGCCAGCAGTCAAAAATTGACATACTATAATGACTTTAACGATTGTATTTCTTCTTTAGTTAAATCTCTCCATTCCCCAAGCTTAATGTCATCCAGATTTATGGTATGAATTCTTATCCTTTTTAGCTGTACAACGGGATATCCAACTTTCTGGCACATCCTGCGTATTTGCCGATTCTTTCCTTCTACGAGCGTAATAAGGAAAGAATTTGGGCCTCTCCTTTTAACCGCTGCTGATTTCGTCTTAACTCCCCATAAACTAATTCCGGTGCGCAATTTTTCCAGAGCTCCGTCAGGAATCTGTCCAACAACTTTGACATAATACTCTTTTTCGCAATGGCTTTCTTCTCCGATAATCTTCTTTGGAAGCGAAGAATCATTGGTAAACAGCAAAAGACCACTACTGTCTTTATCCAATCTCCCTATCGGCGCCAAACCCTTCTCATGTTTAACGAGATCGTACACGGGCTTCCCCTCTTCCTCATTCGTAGAAACTACGTATCCGGTAGGTTTATTGAGGGCAATATAGGTCCTTTGGCTTTCCAATTCCGAAACATCGAAGGCATATGAGACTTTTTCGTTTTCAGGATCGATTTTACGTCCTGGATTTCTCTCAATCTCGCCATTAACTAAAACAGCTCCATCTTTAATGAGATTATCAGCTTCCCTGCGAGAAGAAATATTGTTTATTGCCATATATTTATTTAAACGTATCAATCTTTCATCTGAATTCATATTAACAAAAGCCCCTTATCTCTAAATAGTATAATGTTTAATTCTTCTTTTTTGTATTATTATATAATTATAGGCGTGCTGCAAATAATTATTGCTAATTATACTACCTATTAAATAATAATTGAAATTATTTTCATTTTTTATCGAAAATATAGTAAAGGGAAAAAAATGAAATTCGTTAACAAACTATTATTTGTTTTATTAATCTCAGTAATTGCTTCTGCCGTAACCGGATGCGGAAACGTTATTACCCAGACGACGGAGCAAAATCATATAAATGTCACAGCAAATCAGGAACAACCCGATTTTTCTTACCAATTCGACATACAGAAAATTGAAGGTAAAACATACAAAATCGGATTCAAAATCACCAACAATGGTTCTCGTGCAGTAAATATTACATTCCCTAACACTCCGGTATCCTATCTTTACAGAATCAATGACACCAAAGAAAATCTATTAAGCAACTTCGGAGATGATTCAGGTATATATCAAGACGGCATACTCACTGCCCTATCGACAATAACCATTGAACCGGGAACATCATTCTATAGAGAAAGCTTCCCATATACCAAGGACAACGAATCAGTGCTCACTATCTCAAATCAGGTATTCTTTTCTTGTGACGGCAAAGGATATAGCGAAATAATCAACGGTACTTTTTAATTAATTAAGTTTTTTTATTAAAAAAGACATCCTTCCTCGGTATGTCTTTTTTTGTTTTTTAAAATAACGATTTAATGAAGCATTTCATCTCCCACAGGCAAAGACTTCCTCCGCCTAAATATTTAAGATTCTATTGATATCTATCTATTTTATTAATATTTGCTAATAGAGTCTTTTTTACTTATAATAAGATATTCATGACACTTAAAAAACTAAACAAAAAGGATAGTATATGAAAAAGCTTTTTATCATTGATGGGCATTCGATTGCCTATAGAGCCTATTTCGCGCTACCAAACACGATGAAAACCCAGACAGGATTATCATCTAACGCGATCTACGGGTTTACCTCCATGTTGCTTAATATTATCCTTAATGAAAAACCGGATTATATTGCGGTAACCTTTGATCGAAAAGAACCTACTTTCCGGCATACCATGTACACTGAATACAAAGCCCATAGACCGATACCTGATAAAGAGTTCATCGAACAGCTTCCTGTTATAAAAAAAATGGTTGATACGCTCGCAATAAAGCATTTTGAAATTGCCGGCTATGAAGCTGACGACATTATTGGGACCATTGCGCTTAAAGCTGAAAAGCACGGAATCGCTACCGTAATAGTCACGGGAGATCTTGATGCTCTCCAGCTTGTAACTGATGACATCTCTGTATTAACCACCAAAAGGGGAATATCGGATACTATCCTTTATAATCCTGAAGAAGTGAAAAACAGATTCAGGCTGGCACCTTCCCAAATTGTCGATCTCAAGGGGTTAAAAGGCGACCCGTCAGATAATATACCCGGGGTTCCGGGCATCGGAGAAAAAACAGCAACAAAATTATTACTAGAATTCGGATCAATAGAAAACATTATTAATCATCTTAATGAAGTTACCCCACCTACCCTGCAAGATAAAATAAAAAACAATATTGATTTAGCCCGATTAAGCTATCAGCTCGCTAAAATCAACACAGAGGTCCCACTTGATCTCGATATCAACTCGTTAAGTACCAAAATAAACTGGAAGGAAACAAAACTATTTTTTCAAGAACTACAATTCGCAACCTTAATTAGCAAAATACCAAGAGAGTCTCATCAAACAAACTCGGCACCACAGTCAAACCATATTAAAGGAAACTACAGAGTTCTACTTCTAAATGAAGAACTTAATGAATTAAGAGACACACTTGTTAATATTAATGAGTTTTCCTTTGATTTTGAAACCACTTCTACCAATACAATGGAAGCAGATATAGTTGGAGTATCATTTTGCTGGAAGGAAGGAGAGGCGAGTTATATCCCTTTCCCACAAAAACATGTCGGAACAATACAGCAAGACCTCTTTAGCAGTCCGGAAAAAAATTATTCCCCGTTGAGTAGCGGCCTTGAAAAGACAAAAATACTCGAATTCCTCAATGCTATATTCGATAACCCTAATTCAATAAAAATCGGGCAGAACATTAAATTTGATATTAACATCCTAAAAAATGCCGGAGTATCAGTCAAAGGGTTTCTCTTTGATACAATGCTGGCAGACTACCTGCTAGAACCTACTCGTACATTTCATAATCTGAAGTTTTTATCGCAGCATTATTTTAATATTACAATGACCCCGATCACTGAGCTTATCGGTACAGGGAAAAAGCAGATTACCCTTGCTCAAGTCCCTATCGAGAAGGTTGCTCAATACTGCTGTGCTGATGCTGATATGACTCTTAGGTTAAAAACCCTGCTTGCATCCAAATTGCAGGAATCCGACTTATTTTCTTATTACAAAGACTTTGAAGAACCATTGATCCATATTCTCTCTGATATGGAAGTTACCGGAATCAAACTTAATCTCGATTATTTAAGCACCCTAGCAAAAGAACTGAGCGGAAAAATAAAAAAGGAAGAAGAAAATATATACATACTTGCAGGTGAACATTTTAATATAAACTCTCCTCAACAATTAGGAGATATTCTTTTCAGAAAGCTTGGACTTCCCCCCGTAAAAAAAACACGAACCGGGATATCAACAGATATTGAAGTACTCGAAATACTGGCACAGAATTATGAAATTGCACAAAATCTCATCGTATACAGACAATTATCAAAACTCAAAAACACCTATGTTGATACGCTACCGCAACTAATTAACAGAAAAACAAAAAATATTCATACAACATTTAATCAAGCAATCACTGCTACAGGACGTCTCAGCAGCTCGAATCCAAACTTACAGAACATCCCTATCAAAACTGAAATCGGCAGCAAAATAAGAACGGCATTCATACCTTCAAACCCGAATAACTATCTCGTTTCGGTTGATTATTCGCAAATGGAATTACGTATCCTTGCAGAATTATCAAAAGACCCGCTATTAACCGAGTCGTTCATGCAGGGAGAAGATGTCCATACTGCAACGGCTGCAATACTTAATGAGATACAAGCAGAACTGGTAACCGATGAAATGCGACGTAAAGCCAAAGTCATTAATTTTGGGATTATTTATGGTATGAGTTCGAAAGGTCTTGCGGACTCGCTGCATATTTCTTATTCAGAAGCTAATCAGTTCATATCCCATTATTTTGCAAAATACATTGGAATCAAAAACTATATAGACCGGACTATTGAAGAGGCAACAAAATCCGGAGTAGTAAAAACTTACTTTGGTCATATTAGACATATACCTGAACTAAACCTACCAAATCAACAAAGAAAAAAAGCTGCCAACCGCATTGCGGTTAATACTGGTATCCAGGGAACTGCCGCAGACATTATGAAGCTCAAAATGTCCAGTATTAGTAAAATTATTAATTCGTTACCCTTCTATGCAAGAATGCTCTTACAAGTTCATGACGAACTTGTTTTTGAAGTTGATAAAAACCATATAAATGAATTTAATGAGCTTATAAATAAAGAAATGCAGGTAATCCCCGGGTTTACAATTCCTTTTCCTGTCTCGATCGCATATGGAACGAACTGGAAAGAAGCCAAATAAAGTCTGCATAGCAAAATTTACTATTGAGCATACTCAAATACCTCCGAACCCTGAATTCTTCCGGCAAAAGGGTTATCAAATGCCTGGTTTAGGTCTATAATATACTCGTGAGTTTTGATCCTCTAACATCAAGCAAATTTCCCAAAGGATTAATATTATGAAAAAAGAAACCTTCTCGTTTATAGCTATGGTTATACTTATGGCTATCGGCGGCTTATATCAATATTCGTTTTTGTGCGGCACAGGGCTTATTATATATGGTCTACATGGCGCAGTAGCAAAGGAATACAATAACGGCAGCAAAAAAGTGGAAGGCATGAGTGCTGCAATTTTAGGTCTATTATTTATAATGACAGGGGTAATTATTATCATTCATAGCTATAAATATGGTGTCAACTATATGTGGCATAGATGGAGCTAATGTCCAGATGAAAATAAGCACCTAGCATGGAATGAAAATACCAAACTAGGTGCATTGAGTTATTCTACTTCTCCTATACCTTTTGCAACATCAATTGGGCTAGTATAGGTTTTATCAGGAATCCTTCTAAGAATGTCAAGAATATCACTTGTTGCTCCGTGATTTTGTGCAAATTGAACCATGGAATCCCTTGAAGCAGGAAAATCGATCCCTTTTAAATACTTTTCTATAGCAGCTGGACTTGGATTTGGCATATAATATTCCCCCCCTTTGTTTTTAAATAACACATAAGTGCTGAGCGAAGTATATGCATTTGCGGCTATTGGTCAAGCTCAAATATATTATAGACTGAAGGAAGAAATTACTGCTTTTCATTATAATTTGATAAATAAAATAATTAAAGGTTTGGTTGGAATAGATAAAAAATTTGCCGCAAAGATCAAAAAACTTCGAAAATCCAAAGGGATTACGAAAGAAAAGTTTGCACATGGACTCAACATATCTTTGAAGGATTTGTTTGATTATTAAATTAATCTTGTAAAATTTAGTTTTCTCTGAAATTTTCACAGTCTTAAAAGCAATTTATTCCATTTTAAATTTTTTACTTTCTTGTAATGGAATTATTCCTTAACTTAGCTGACATGTTAAAATTTTGTTTCGATAAACTCCGCCAGTTTCTGCACTGCCGGATCAGCTATATGATAAATTCTCTCGCTCTATAAAGTTCCAGTAGAACAGTAAGCCTGTGTATATGGCTCAATCCCTCAAGACGAGATGCGATATTCTGAACGTTGTTTTTTATCAACATACTGTGTTTCCTCTTTTTAAACCAAAGGTTCATAAAAAAACGACCAGTTAGAGTACATCTATATTAGAATATATTTGATATAATAATATCAATAATATCTTAACACAGAAAGAAAAAACATGACTAATAAAGGGATTATATATAAGATTGCTGAGACAGAGGAAGACTTTGAAGCTGTATATCAAGTTCGAAAAAATGTTCTAGTAAAAGAACTCGGTTATTCAGAAAAACTATTAGAAGTCGAAAAGAGTAATAATTATCTACACCTTCTGGCTATAAAGGAAGAGAACCCTATTGGGGCTATCACAATAAATCTTCCTGATGATAAGAATACTCTTTCTATAGATAAATATTATGATCTAAAAACATACAAATCAGATAATGATGTTGAATTTAAAAGACTAGCAGTAATTAATTACAGGAAAAACATTATCATAGGTAGTACATTAATGGGATTAGCTTTTATTTATGTTAAAAAAAAGAATTTTCAAAACATTTTTTTAACGACCCCTGTTACAAATTATCACATAGGACTGTATCAAAAATTTGCGGCCCAAAGAATCGCAAAGATACCTTATGAAGGAATTTTGAATCTGTACATAATGAAAATAAACATTGTAGACCCTGAGCAAATTGAAAAATATAAAAGAGCACATAAATATTATTATAGGCAATATGACAAATTTATAACAAAATAGAGATAATATGAATTTTACAACTTCTTTACTGCTACTTGTTGTAATACTTAATTGTTTACTCGCTCTTTTAGTATTGGGTAAGAGTTCAAACAAAAAAGTAAAATATTTTTATGCAGCAACGACTTTTTCAGGGGCTTTATGGTCGCTGAGTCTCTTAATTGCATATATATTACCCAACAACCAAGATATTACTCCTTTTTTTAAATTTATCTTCGTCGGACCGACATTGATACCGCTTTTTTCACTATTTTTATCTAAGTATTTCCCCTTTGAGCAAGGTACCAGAAAAGACATTTTGTATGTAATCCCGCCTTTGGTGATCTTAGCTCTTTTACCGACAAATTTTATTATTAAATCGGCGCATAAAGACCTGGATGGTCATTTATTGGCAATCAGGAATATTGGCAACACTATTTTTGCTGTCTATCTTTATTCATACATGACTTTAGGGATATTCAACTTTTTAAAAAAATTAAAAATATCTACAGCAGCCGACAAAGCAAGAGTTAAATATGTTTTATTAGGAGTATTATTCACTTTTATTTTTGCCCCTATACCAAATCTCATCCTTCCATTATTAGGATATACTAAGTTTAATTTTACGGGACCAATCGGCTTTCTATTTTTTATCTCTTTTACGGCATATGCGATTATCTGGCACAAACTAATGGATATCCGGGTATTTATTCGCCGTTATGTAGCATCTGGTATCACTTTGGCGGCATACGCAACTGGCTATTATTTGCTGAATATAATTCCTGTTACAGAAGCCTACAAATACTGGTTTAATTTTGGCTATCTTTTTTTCTGTACCCTTTTTTTTCTTTTCCTAAGAAAGAAACTTACCACCGAAATCGATCATTACGAAGTAATGTACAATTTTGTTAAAGAATCTGCAAACAAATCTGAACGGGTAGAACTGGTTGAGGCAGTCAGGAAACATTTGATCGAGGTCGCCGGATACGAGAAATGCGCGATTTATTCTCTGGATGACAACGTATACCGGCTGAATGTGAGCATGTTCGAATCTGGGGAGATGCCTGAATACTATGAAAAAAGCTCTATTCTGGTCCGTCCGATGGTGGACAAGTATCAGCAGGTCAGGTACTTTTTCCTTCCAAAAGAAAATGCGCATCTGATAAAAGAGACTGAAATCGACCTTGCCGAGGAGATTGGTTATGAAGTGATCTTTGACAGCAAGGGGTATAAAGAAGGTATACACATATTCAAGATATGCAAAGATACGGCAACGGTCGGGCTGGTGTTCCTGAGCGGTAATCTGCCGATGAGAAAACCAGTAAAACAGGTTACCGAGAATATGCTGACACAAGTAGCTGTATCATTTTTTAATGCTTATTACATCGAACAGTTAGAAAGAGCTAGAAAAGAATTAACTAAGAAAGTAGACGCACAAACGAAAGAACTGAGAGAAAGAAATAAGCAACTTGAGAAAACGATCAAGGAAGTAGAAGAGACGCGTGATCTAATGATGCAAACGAGCAGGGATGCTGCAATCGGGCGTGTAGCCGGTGGAATAGCCCACGAGATCAAGAACCCGCTGGCTGGTCTGGAGGCACTTCTCGGCAGGGTAAAAAAAGATCCGGAGTCTATCCATCTCCACTATGACCGAGCGATGGTAGGAATAAGGCATATATTCACCATAGTCCGGTCACTGCTTAATGCCTTCCATCACTCGCATATCAACCAGACTAAATTAAACTTAAAGACTGTCGTGGAAGAATCGCTGATATTGTTCGAGCTGAGCTTGGCAGGCAACAAAATACGTATCACCAAAGAGCTTGCGGACGTATATGTTCACGCTTCGGCAGCAGATGTGCAGCAGTGTATTTTGAACATTATGTATAACGCGCGAGATGCCATTACTATGGATAAAACTAAAGCGAGCGGAGCGATTATACTCAGGACGCAGAGAGTAAATGAAAAATCGATATTAACTATAATCGATGACGGTATGGGGATGAAAGAAGAAGTCAAATTACGCATATTTGAACCGTATTTTACTACCAAAGAAATCGGACAGGGCACCGGGATCGGGTTGTACGGGGCAAAGACTCTGCTTAAAAAGAACAGTGCTGAAATAGAATGTGAGAGCGAACCGGGAAAAGGCACGACCTTTACGATGACATTCTCCAAGGTATACGAGGAAGGAACAGAAACAACAGTAGGTGAACAGCACGCTGTGTCCCACACTAACAATATCGATTCATAACGACATTAATCAAGGAGTAAATTATGAAAAAAGTTTTGGTTTATGATGAAAATACAGAGGATTTTGAACGGCTTCGGTCAGCAGTACCAGGAAATGAATATATTATTGCACAGGATAAGGATAAAATGTGGGAACTGGTTAAGAATGAGGATTACCATGTTATCCTGGCTGACCTGAATATGGGAATGAGCATTGATGCCCGCTTTCTGGCGTTGCTTAAGGCACCGCCTATTGATAAACCGGCACTCATTTACACAAACGTGTTTGGAATGCCAGAACTTAAGAGATCAATGAACCTCCGGGCGAATAATTACATCTTGAAATCAAATCCGTACAACGAGATAGCTGAAGCCATAGAAAATGCAGAATTCCATGAGCAGTACCGGAATACATATACATTGGGCAGCAGTCTGGGATACGCGGATATGATGAGGGTAAAAAAAGATGGTGAAATAGCGGGGTGCCTGGGAGGACAAAAAGTTTTCAAAACTATAGGAAATAAGCCGATAAAAGATTGGACGGAAGAAGACCTATTCAACATAACCGCCGCTGGTGAGTATACTTACGAAGGCACCGGCAGTCTCAAGATAATTAGAAGAGGCGAAAGAACAAAGAGCACAGAACGGAACGTTATATTGTTTGTGGATGATGAAGAACTACTTAGGGACATGCTGAGCCTGGATATTGAAGATCTATTCCGGGAAGCAGGTACCGATGTAGAAATAGTGCGGGCTGGTAGCGCGGAAGAAGCCATTGATGTTTATACAGCAAATAAGAACAGGATTGCGATGAGTATTATCGATATGCGAATGCCGCTTTTCAAAGCTGATGGTGGTATGGTGAGTAATAGTGCCGGAGTCGATGTGTTACGTCGGATAAGGTTTAATGAACCACAGTGCGAATGTATTATTCTGACTGGGTTTTCGTATTCAAAGGAGCTATGTGAGTGTTTCCGGTTAGGTGCTTATGACCTGTGTGATAAGGAACGGAAGGATATATTCTTTGGGTCAGTCATGGAAGGATTCAAGCAGGGACAAAATAATTATCGGGAATATGAGGAAGCATCGTATGTAATGCAATCGTATTATAGACAATCATTTGCCGGAGCGCTTGTAACAGAACTGCTCCATCTTCTTGGACGCACACGAGAATTAAGCTTTGATGACAAGCTTAGGATTATCGAATTTGAATATATGATAACTAAGGTGCTCTAATGAGGAAATTACTTATTGTCGATGATCAGCCATTGGTTGTTTTCATGCTGGAACAGGTTTTAAAAACCAGGTATGAAGTGATCATCGCACGCAGTTATACAGAAGCCGTACGGACATGGAGAGAACACGAAATAGAAATACTTATAACCGATGTTAACCTGAATGACTTTAAGTCCGGGATCGATTTCGTAGCCGAACTTAAGGAAAACAGACCTTCTTTGATTGCGTTTATTTGCAGCGGTGAATGGGCGAATGGAAAGAAAGTGCGGACTAGATTCAGAGATGATGAACTGGTCCGTTTCTTAGAAAAACCGGTGGATATAGGCAAGATCGAGCAATACATAGAGACAGCTTTAAAAAAGAAACAAGAAAGAAATACGTGAAGTCCGAGCTTATGAAGAAAACTTTTGTTCAGCGTAGTCGATATCGGTTGCAAGGAACTTCTTTACTTGTTCATCAGGGATTTTGCCGATTAGTAATTTGATCTGCGAAATGATCTCCCCGGTTGAAGGTGTCGATGGAATATCTTCAAACGAAACACTGTCAAAATTTCCTGCCTGTATCCTCTCATAAAGAGGCAACATCTTTTTCAGGTTTTTGAAGAACCTTTTATTCCTTTCAATTTCATAATGATCTATTGTCCGTTGCAAAAGCAATTCGTTATACGAAATCTCATCAAGACTCATAAGTTGTGCGAACTTTTCCATTTTCTCTTCGGAAAACAGCGTACCTTTATTTTCTATGTTTGTAATAAACGCGGCAGATATCTCCATTTTATCCGCAAGCTGTATCTGGTTAAGTTCCTTAGACGTACGATAGTGCTTAATATATTCTCCAAATGATCCAAGATGTAGCATGATAATTCTCCTTTTTGGTTGACGGTTAACAGTCCACCGTCCACTAATTATAAATATATCAAAACAACTCTTCTTTAACAAGTCAGTTAAACAAATTAACAAATAACACAATTTATCGTTGCAAGTATTATTACTCTCCATACGATATATCAACAAACAGAGAAGTTAAATGCTCTTACAGATTTGTTAATTACACCAAGGGGGAGATAAAAAATGAAATGCAAACAAGCAATTAATCCTACTACTACCGCTGAAGGGACCTGCGTGAACATGTTCATGGACCTGAGGGACTATCGGACATATATCTGGAAAAAGCGGAAAAGGCAACTACAGAAGAAGAGAAAAATTACTACTACAACAAAGTACTGTATTACTCAGGACTCAGAGCAGTTTTAAAAGATCGACACATCTCGCCGCTACGGCTCACTATGAATCCTGCACTCATTGGTCGATCCGAAGATGACAAATAACTTAATTAGAGAAGGTTTCGCTATGAAAAACAAAGGTGATTTTTGGGAAGCATTGGAAAAAGCTGGCTTGGTTATCGGGGCAAAATATATGCAGTATCTATCAAATAAATATGTAGCAAAAGCCGAAAGAGTACCTAGTGTTGACGAAAAAAAGCATTGCTACAACAAAGTACTGCTCTATTCGGGCCTTAAGGCGGTTGTGGAGTCTTTCATTTAAAAACATAAGCTATTTGATAAAAACAAAGAGGTTTTTATCGAGTATTTACTTGAGAAGTATCAATGTACTTCTATTAGTGAAAGAAAAATCTCCTTCATAAGTATATCAACCGATACTTTTTCCGGTTCATTATGGGAATCAATGATATTAAAGCAAATACAAGAGATATTTATTTTTCTTATCCATATCTTTATACTTGACTCTATGTTATTATTTTGCTAACGAAATAACCAAAATGAATAAATTTCGCAATAACCTTTAACGGATTAACTCAGAAAGAGCTTACCGCCAAAGCCGAAGCATCACTCTCTAATATTTCTTAATATGAATCAGGAAACCTTTTTCACCTGATAAAAAATGGTTTTATTTTAAATAAGAACTCACAATTTCAAGACAGATTCCAGCTTGATATTTTTTTAGTATTTGAAGGTAACTATATCATCAATTTTTCTGAGGAAGTGAAAAATGGATGTAGTGTAAAAAAAAACCTTAAATGACGGTTAGTCACACAAAGAAATATTTAGAAACGCCCTTTTCGACAGATAGCAGCAATAGAGACTGATCGTTGGAAGTTGCGCAGACTCGTACCGATTGGAGAATTTATGGAGCAGCCTTTAAGAGCGGAATTATTTAGTATGGAGCAAATGGCCGAGTATGCAAAAGGACTTGCCCAGAGGCATGAACATGAAATCATACGCAGTCCTGACCGCCTTTTGCCTCGCCTTTATGAAAATGAAAAGCTTTTATTGGAAACATATCAGTTGTTACAAGTTGAGGCTGTTAAGAATAATCCCCTTCTCCCCGCTGAAGAGTGGTTTTTGGATAACTTTTATATTATTGAAGAACAAATTCTAATCTCACGCAAACATTTGCCGAAATCTTATAGTCGGGAATTGCCCAGTCTTAAAACCGGTAAAACTAAGGGTTTCCCTCGTGTTTATGCTATGGCATTAAAGGTGATCTCTCATGGAGATGGCCGAGTGGATGAAGTTGGCCTCAGTGCTTTTGTTGACGCTTACCAAACTACTGTTACTCTAACACTTGGTGAATTATGGGCCATCCCGATTATGCTTCGGCTGGCTCTTATTGAAAACCTGCGCCGGGTAGCGACAAGAATTGCTGCCAGTAAATTAGATCGTAAACTGGGGGATTATTGGGCTGACCGCATGACCACTGTATCCGAAAAAGACCCCAAAAATCTTATTATAGAAATCTCGGATATGGCTCGATCAAGCCCTCCGATGTCCAGTGCATTTGTGGCGGCACTTGCGCGCCGGCTTCAAGGTCAGAGCCTGGCTTTACCTATGACGTGGATTGAACAACGTTTAACCGAATTTGGGTTTAATGTTGAACAGATGGTTCACATGGAAAATCAGAGACAGGCTGAAGACCAGGTTTCAGTTAGTAACAGTATTGCTAGCTTGCGGTTTTTAACTGCTATAGATTGGAGGGGGTTTGTGGAAGCCTTGAGTAAGGTAGAGCAAACCCTTTCCTTTGATCCTATGGGGGTCTATTCCCGCTCTGATTTTGCTACTCGCGACCGGTGTCGACACCGGGTGGAATTATTGGCTAAACGTTGCTCACTACCTGAAAAGGATATCGCAGCCAGGGCCTTAGATCTTGCTCAGCAGTCGGTGGCAGTTAATGGACTGGATAATCGAATGTCACACGTTGGTTACTATTTGTTGGACCACGGTATTGTTCAGTTGGAACAATTGGTTAAGCCCAAATTCACGATACGTGAGCAGCTAGAACGTTTTATATGCAGGTTCCCGCTTTTTTTATATTTAAGTTCAATAGGATTGTTTACACTCTTATTTATGGGGATAATTTTATTAAATATACATCACATTCCTGGTCTCCCGCTTTGTTTAACCGGTATTTTGGTACTTATCGGTGCCAGCCAGCCGGCGGTCAATCTTGTTAACTGGCTGACAGCACGACTAATTAATCCAGGGGGCCTTGCCCGTATGGATTATTCCAAAGGCATCCCCCCGGAAGCCCGAACACTAGTAGTCATTCCCTGCATGTTATCTAGTCCCGAAAATATCTCTTCTTTGCTGGAGAATCTTGAGGTTTTATACTTGGCTAACCGGGATAATCTTTTACATTTTGGCCTGGTGACAGATTTTCAAGATGCACCACAGGAACAATTGTCCGAAGATAACAATTTATTCGAAGCTGCAAAAACCAGGATCGAGGACTTAAATGCCCGGTATCCTCAGGATCAGGCTGAAAAGTTTTACCTTTTTCATCGACCGCGCCAATGGAATCCCCAGGAGAATTGCTGGATGGGACGGGAACGCAAGCGTGGCAAATTGGAGAACCTTAATATTATTATTTGCGGGGGTATGCCAGAACCAGGAACAGTAATAGTTGGGGATACCTCTATTCTTGAATTAGTGAAGTATGTAATAACCCTAGACACGGATACACAGCTCACGCTTGATTCAGCCAGAACTCTTGTTGCGACAATGAACCATCCGCTAAACCGACCGCAATATGATGATGAGTCAAAAAGTGTCTGCGCGGGTTATGGCATTTTGCAGCCTCGCATGGAAAATAGTATGAATGCCGTGAGTAAATCCTGGCTCGTAAAGTTGTTTGGGGGGCAAGTAGGCATTGATCCGTATACCTTGGCTGTATCCGATGTTTATCAGGATTTGTTTCGGGAAGGTTCTTTTGTTGGTAAAGGTATCTATGATGTGGATGTGATCCATAAAGTCTTAACCAAGAGATTCCCGGTGAATCGTGTTTTATCTCATGATCTGCTGGAGGGTGGATATGTTCGTTCCGGACTTGTAAGCGATGTAGTGCTGTATGAACATTATCCATCTCATTACCTTGCTGATGCCCAACGACGCCATCGATGGATCAGAGGCGATTGGCAAATTGCGCGTTGGCTATGTGCCCGTGTGCCTGGATTAGATGGCACAATAAAAAATCCTTTGGGATCAATTTACCGCTGGAAGATTTTTGACAATTTACGTCGCAGTTTGATAGCTCCGGCTCTTATCACGCTGCTTGCTATTGCCTGGTTGATGCCGTTATCAGCTGGATTGTTCACGTTTCTCTTTCTGGCTATGTTTTTTTTACCGCCTTGTCTTTTTGCTGTTGTTGCTGTGCTATTTCAGAAACCACAAGAACTTTTATTTCTGATTCATGTTCGTTACATATTCCAGGATCTTTATCGAAACCTGGCAAGGTCCATGATACGTTTGGCATTATTACCATACGAGGCCTATTATTGTCTTGATGCAATTATCCGTACATGGTTCCGATTATGGATTACCCATAAAAACCTATTAATATGGTGTCCATCTAATAACTCCAGCCATAACAGCATGGGACTTGCCCATGTATGGAAATCTATGGGGATGTTATCAGCACTGTCTTTTGGGGTTGGGCTAATAATACTTGGCAAGCCTGAAATACAACTTGCACCGCTTGCATTGATTGTTTTATGGTTTTTTTCGCCCCTTTTGGTTTGGTTTATTAGCAGTCCGCAGGTAGTTCATATTAATAATATTTTACCTGAGCAGACACTATTTCTGCATAAGCTGGCTCGGCGTACATGGCAGTTTTTTGATTCTTTTGTTAATGAAGAAGATAATTGGTTGCCGGTGGACAATGTCCAGGAAAAACCCTTATCCTCAAAGGCGCACCGTACATCTCCTACAAATATCGGGATGTATTTGCTTGCAAATCTGACGGCATATGACTTTGGATATATCTCTACAGAGAAACTGCTATCCCGTGTAACCAGAACCATACATACGATGGAAAATATGGAGCGGTTCCGAGGGCATTTTTACAATTGGTATGACACTCAAACTCTGCAACCTTTAGGTCCATTATATGTTTCAAGTGTAGATAGCGGCAACCTCTCAGGTCATTTGTTAGTTTTGAGGCAGGGATTACTCGCAATGCCTGATCATCCTGTTGCTGGGGTAAGGATAGCGGAAGGATGGCTTGATACCTATGCTATTTTCGAAGAAACAATGGGCAACTCAGGGCATAAGTATTCTTTAAAAGCTGCAGATAATCTTAAGAAATTATTTCAACAGTTGGAGGTTATCCCGGCAGGACTTGGAGATCGACTCAATCAGCTTCATCTTTTGCAAACCTTGAGCACTGAACTATGCGCCGGACTTTCTGAATTCCCAGAGGCTTTCTTTTGGATGGATTCCCTGAAGCAGCAATTCCGGGATCATCAGGAAGATATTAGGTTTATGGCTCCCTGGCTAAGCTTACCACTACCCGATGAAGAATTCTGGAAGGATGAAAATGAAGTCGCAGCTCAGTCTCTTGATAGAATCAAAGCTATCTGGGAAATGCTTAATAATACTCCGACATTGAGAGATATTGCAGGCCTTGGATCTCAGGTTTTGCCATTGATTGCGCAGCTTGTATCGATACAGGGCCAGGAAAAACAGGATACCTGGTTGTCACAGTTTCAGAAATCAACCGTTGACGCAGTAAATAGGGCAATGGCTAGGATAGCGGCATTAGAAAAGCAAGCCCAGCTGTGCAGCTCATTAGTTGAAATGGAGTACGATTTTTTATACGATTCATCCAGACACCTTTTAGCTATCGGTTACAATGTCAGCGAACACAGGCGTGACGAAGGTTATTACGATCTGTTAGCATCAGAAGCTCGTTTAGGTAGTTATGTTGCAATTGCTCAAGGATATATACCCCAAGAAAACTGGTTTTCACTTGGACGGCAATTGACCATATCAGGAAGGTTTCCGGTTTTGCTCTCCTGGGGCGGTTCAATGTTTGAGTACCTTATGCCGTTATTGGTAATGCCTACGTATAAGAACACGCTGCTTGATCAAACATTCTATGCAGTCGTCTCAAGGCAAATTGAGTATGGGAATGAACGCGGTGTTCTCTGGGGAATATCTGAGTCCGGCTACAACATAACTGACGCGAACCTGCAATATCAATATCGAGCTTTTGGCATTCCTGGGCTTGGGTTTAAACGCGGATTATCCGATGACCTTGTGATCACGCCTTATGCTTCTGCTCTTGCTTTAATGGTGAAACCAGATGCAGCTACAGAGAACTTGCAGCGTTTGGCTAAGTCTGGACTTCAAGGTCGATATGGTTTGTATGAAGCTGTAGATTTCACTCCGGCGCGTTTATCAAGTGGCCAAAAGTTTGCGGTAGTAAGCTCTTACATGGCCCATCACCAGGGCATGGTTTTGTTATCTTTATCATATTTTCTTCTAGGGCGTCCTATGCAAAAACGCTTTCATTCCGAACCAAGATTTTTAGCTGCTGATCTGTTACTTCAGGAGCGGGTTCCGAAGGTTACTCCTGCATATCCACATGCTTTTGAAGTTACTGAGCGACCATGGCAAACCATGGAAAGGCAATCACTGCTGCGTATCTATAATACGCCAAATACACCGTTTCCTGAAGTTCACCTATTATCCAATGGACGATACCAATTGATGGTAACTCAGGCTGGTGGCGGATATAGTCGTTGGAAAGATTTTGCATTAACACGCTTCCGGGAAGATGCGACGCTGGATAATACCGGATTATTTTGCTATATCCGTGATGTCGAGAGGAATGAATCTTGGTCCGCAGCATATCAGCCTGTCTGTAAGTCAGCCAAAAATTATGAAGCAATTTTTTCTCAGGCCAGAGCGGAGTTCCGTCGTCGAGATCAGGAACTGGATACTCATACTGAGATCGTAGTTTCTCCAGAAGATGATATTGAAATGCGGCGCATTCGTATCACAAATTATTCCCGAAAACCGCGAGTGCTTGATGTGACATCTTATGCTGAAGTGGTCCTTGCTCCGGCAGCGGCTGAAATTACACATCCGGCCTTTAATAATTTATTTGTTCAAACTGAAATTTTACCTAATAAAAATAGCATTCTTTGTAGTCGTCGACCTCGCTCCGCGGAAGAGTCCCCACCCTGGATGTTTTGCCTTATGGTTATTCATGGGGCTACAGTTTCTGAAATTTCTTATGAAACGGACCGATTAAAATTTATTGGTCGGGGAAGAAGTGTCGCGGACCCTGTTGCTTTAGAGAATAGGCAACTCACTAATAGCGAAGGAGCTGTTCTTGATCCGGTAGTGGCAATACGGAGCAGAATTACCATAGAACCGGAAGGTACTGCGGTAGTAAATATAGTTCTTGGAGCAGCTGAAACCCGAGAAATTGCGCTCGGATTAATTGAAAAATATAATGATTGGCGACTATCCGACCGGGTTTTTGAACTGGCTTTCAGCCATGGTCAAGTACTGCTACATCAGATGAACGCAACTGAGGCCGATGCGCAACTTTATGCCCGGCTTGCCAGCTCAGTTATTTTTCCCAGTCCTTCCAGCAGGGCGCAACAAAGCATCATCCTGAAAAACAAAAGAGGACAGTCAGGTTTGTGGGGATACGGTATTTCAGGGGATCTGCCAATCGTGCTTTTGCGTATTTCCGACTCAGCAAATATTGATCTTGTACGCCGCATGGTACAAGCACACGCTTATTGGCGTAGAAATGGACTGGCTGTTGACCTGGTGATTTGGAACGAGGACCCTTCCGGGTACCGACAGCAGTTGCAGGAAAAAATTATGGGTTTGATTGCCTCAAGTCTGGAGGCTCATATAGTGGACAGACCAGCGGGAATTTTTATCAGAAAAACTGATCAGATCCCGGATGAAGATCAAATTCTTATGCAAACCGTGGCCAGAATTATCCTCACTGACTGGCTGGGACCGATTGAGGATCAGATTATCCGCAGAGGTCAGGCAGAATTCAGTATGCCAACTTTCACGACATCTCGTTTACGGCGTTTACTGCCAGAAAAAACAGCAAATTTGATACACAGAGACTTGCTTTTTTTTAATGGAATCGGCGGGTTCACTCACGATGGCAAGGAGTATATTTTAACCACCTCCCCTAATCAAATGACACCGATGCCTTGGTCAAATGTACTTGCTAATCCATATTTCGGGTCGGTCATTTCGGAGAGTGGTTCTGCATACACTTTTAGTGAAAATGCCCATGAGTTCAGGATAACTCCCTGGAATAATGATCCGGTTTGTGATTCCGGTGGAGAAGCTTTTTATTTGCGTGATGAAGAAACCGGTCGATTCTGGTCTCCGGCTCCGTTCCCTGCCCGGGGAATCAAGCCTTATACAACCAGGCATGGTTTCGGTTACAGTATTTTTGAGTACACGGATTTTGGAATAACTTCGGAATTAACCACTTATGTTGCAATTGATGCCCCGGTAAAATTCTGCGTATTGAAAGTTAGCAATATATCGGGACGAAATCGGCGTCTCTCGGCTACGGGTTTTGTGACCTGGGTCCTGGGAGAGCTTAGACATAAAACTTTAATGCATGTAGTGACTGAAATCGATCCTAAATGTAATGCTATGTTTGCACACAATCCTTATAATCTTGAATTTTCTGGTCGAGTAGCTTTTATTGATATGAATGGTACAAATCGTTATGTGACAGGAGATAGAACAGAGTTTATCGGACGAAACAAAAGTTTGAAGAACCCTTCAGCGATGGGTCGATCGCGACTATCAAATAAAGTTGGAGCAGCACTAGATCCATGCGGTGCCGTACAAACCATGTTTGACCTTACTGATGGTCAGGAACATGAAATTGTTTTTATTCTAGGGGCCGGTCATAATATCGATGAAGCCAGGTCGCTGGTCCAACGCTTTCGCGGTGCTGGCCCGGCCATAGCAGCATTGAAGGCTGTCGGAGAATTCTGGGATCGTAGTCTTGGGGCGGTTCATGTAGACACTCCGGACCTGAGTTTAAATATTTTGGCTAACGGTTGGTTGCTTTATCAAACTATAGCCTGTCGCCTTTGGGCAAGAAGTGGTTATTACCAATCGGGTGGTGCTTTTGGGTTCAGAGACCAGTTACAAGACACATTAGCGTTACTACATAACGAGCCACAAATGCTAAGAGAGCAGATTCTTCTCTGCGCTAAGCATCAGTTCCGGGAAGGTGACGTTCAGCATTGGTGGCATCCTCCACAGGGGCGAGGTGTGAGGACTCGCTGTTCGGATGATTATCTATGGCTGCCATTTGCTGTTAGTCGTTATATTTCCGGAACCGGGGACACTGGTGTACTTGAGGAAATGGTGGAGTTTATTGAAGGTAGATTAGTTAGCATGGAAGAAGACGCATATTATGATCTTCCGCAGCGTTCAGAAGAAAAATCTTCGCTGTACGATCATTGCGCTCGCGCAATTTTGCTAGGCCTGCGATATGGCGTTCACGGTTTGCCGCTAATGGGAACAGGAGACTGGAATGATGGCATGAATCTAGTGGGTGAAAAAGGTCAGGGAGAGAGTGTATGGCTGGCTTTTTTCCTCTATGATATTCTGATCAGTTTTTCTGAAATTGCAAAAGGAAAGAAAGATACTAATTTTGCACAACAGTGCAATACTGAAGCTAAACGTTTGAAGAAAAACATCAATACTCATACCTGGAATGGCAGTTGGTGGTTACGTGCTTTTTTTGATAATGGAGACACTTTAGGCTCAATAGCTAATAATGAGTGCTGTATTGATTTATTGCCCCAGAGCTGGGCGGTATTGTCACAGGCTGGAGATTCTGAACGCCAGGCAACAGCCATGCAATCCGTTGATGAATATCTGGTCAAACACCAGTCAGGTTTGATCCAGTTGTTTGATCCTCCTTTTGACAAAAGTACAAATGATCCGGGTTATATTAAAGGCTATGTACCTGGAGTTAGAGAAAATGGAGGACAGTACAGCCATGCTGCGGTCTGGGCTGTCATGGCAATGGCTTCAGTAGGCGAATCACAAAAAGCCTGGGATTGGTTCTCGTTGATAAATCCGATCAATCACAGCAGTACTTCAGAACAAATTGAGATATATAAAACCGAACCTTATGTTATGGTTGGCGATATTTATTCGCAATCGCCTCACGTCGGCAGAGGCGGCTGGTCATGGTACACAGGGTCAGCAGGTTGGATGTATCAGCTTATACTGGAATCATTGCTAGGGTTAAAGCTTGAAGTTGATAAACTTACGTTTGCGCCGTGCTGGAAAAAAGACTGGGATACCTTTCATATCCATTACCGTTATCGAGAAACAGTCTACCATATCACGGTTGAACGTCTGAGAGAAGGAAATCCTGTGAAAAAGGTAATACTTGATGATGTGGCCCAGCCGTGTTTCTTTCTGCCGCTTATTGACGATCAAATGGAACATCGGGCAATAGTTGTCGTAGGGTAAGATTGATCTTACGTTTCTCCATCCTTGAATTAATTCTATCACTATGTTAAACGTAAGTCCCAAGAAATACATGCATTGAGCTAAGGTGGTGGCTTTATGGTTATCAAAAAAAAGACTTCAGTGCCGGTAACGTTGAAAAAGACCTTAACCGGGATTAAGGGTTTTGATGAGATTACTTTCGGCGGGGTTCCCAAAGGAAGATCAACACTAATTGTTGGTGGGCCGGGTTCCGGGAAGACCGTGTTTTCAATGGAATTCCTGGTACAGGGAATACGGCATTGGAATGAACCAGGACTTTTTATTTCCTTCGAGGAAACCTTTGTGGACTTAGTCGAGAATTTTGGCTCCATGGGGTATGATCTGAACAAGCTGTCTAAGGAAGGGAAACTCATTATTGATCAAATCGTTATTAAGAGCGGAGATGTAAGGGAATCTGGGGAATATAATCTCGACGGGTTGTTCTCCCGGATGGAACATTATATTGTCACCAACAATGTAAAACGGGTGGTAATAGATACCATAGAAGCGCTTTTCAGCAAGATACCCAGTGAGGTAATTCTTCGCTCCGAACTGCGCAGGCTATTCTTATGGCTCAAGAGCAAAGGTGTCACGGCATTGATAACAGCAGAGCCAGGGCAGTATATGATGACACGACATGGGATTGAGGAGTATGTTGCTGATTGTCTTATAATCCTGGACTTAAGGATTTTTGAACAACTTATGACCAGGCGTTTGCGCATTATGAAATACAGAGGCTCGGCTCATGGCACCAACGAATATCCCTTCATCATTGATAATACGGGATTCTCTGTACTTCCGATCACTTCAATAGGACTGGAACATAAGATATCATCAGACTTTCTCTCTTCAGGAATCCAGGGAATGGATGAGCTGCTTGGAGGAAAAGGGTTTTATCGTGGCAGCTCTATTGTGATCTCAGGGATGGCAGGCTCAGGTAAATCAATTTTTGCTGCTTCTGTCTGTAATACTGCCTGTGAACAGGGGCTAAAATGTCTGTACTTATCTTCTGAGGAATCACATGACCAGGTTATCAGGAATATGAAATCAGTAGGACTAGACCTTGAGCCGTGGGTCAAGAAGGACCTCCTTAAGTTTAGTGCCTCCAGACCTAACAGTAACGGGCTGGAATCACATCTCTTAACTATCTATGATCTGACCGAATCGTTTAAGCCGGATGTCGTTGTTTTTGACCCCGTTACCAATCTTACTACCGTCGGTTCAATAAATGAGGTTAAGTCAATGTTAACAAGAATGATGGACTACCTCAAAAAGAACCTGATAACAACCGTGCTTACTGATCTTACCAGTGGAGGGGCCGTGCCGGAACATACCAATGTAAAGATCTCCTCACTTATAGATTCCTGGGTTGTTCTTGCTGTAGCAAGAGAAAAAAGTAAACGAAAAAGGGAATTGTTTATAATGAAAACCCGTGGTATTGCGAGTAGTCCAAATGTCTATGATTTTGCTATAACCTATCGAGGAATCGAAATTTTTAAGAATGATCAAATGCAAGAAGAAAAGCTGGTAGCGTGATACTATGGAGAATAAAAAAGAAAAAGAACCTGTTCCCGAAACCTGGCAACTTAGACTCTATGTCGCAGGAGAGACAGCCAGGTCTGTTGCAGCTATTTCCAACTTGCGTAAGATCTGTGAGGAATACCTTGCGGGCCACTATCACCTAGAAGTGATCGATGTATTTAAGGTCCCCATGCTTGGTATCGAGGATCAGGTAGTCGCTATTCCCACCTTAATCAAAAGGCAGCCTCAACCGGAGAGGCGAATCATTGGTAACCTTTCCAATACAGAAGAAGTCTTGGCCAGTCTTGATATTAAACGAGGCACATAAGAATAGACGGAATGTAAGTATGGTATGAAATGATGGGCAAAACACATAAAAATAATGAAAAGGTGCTTCAAGAAACCAACGCTGCATTCATTGATGCGAAGAACAAGCTTGAAGAACAGCAATCTTTGCTAAGCGTTGTGATAGAGAATCTGCCTGTGGGAGTCATTATTGCCGAAGTCCCATCGGGAAAAATAGTTCTGGGCAATATTGCGATGGAAACTATATGGCGCATGCCACTCCTTCGTACACAATTTCTGGATGAATACATCAATTTCAAGCGATTTCATTTGGACGGACGCAGATATCTTATATCTGAGCTTTCTCTCATAAGAGCTATTGCCGGTGGAGAGATAGTCATAGAGGCAGAAGAGATCATTGAACGGGGTGATGGCAGCCGCGGGATCATCCAGACTAACGCAGCTCCGATCAAGAATGCAAATGGTACTGTCATTGCTGCAGTGTCTACAAATATCGATATTAGCGCTCGCAAACAGACTGAAGAACGACTGAAAAGACTTAGTGATACTTTTGAGCAGCAGGTTTTTGAGCGGACGGCACAGATACAAGTCACCAATCAAGAGTTGGGTTCGGTGATCTATAGCATGTCCCATGATCTTTATAGCCCGCTAAGAGGCATCAGTGGGTTTATCGGATTCCTCAGTGAAAAGCTAGAGAAAAAGCAAGTTGATGCCGAAACAAGATCATATACAGACCGTATCCAGGGGATAGTAAATAGAATGGAACATATGGTAGGCGCGATCCATTTTCTGCTGGATATATTTAGGACTGACTATAAGCAACAGGAGATTAAATTATCAGAGATGGTTGCAGAAATAGCAGCGGATTTTAAGAACAAATCCCCGCAGCGAACGGGCGAGTTCATTATAGAGCCTCATCTTGTGTGCTGCGCAGATAAAGAAGCAATCAGGGAGCTCTTAAATAACATGCTCTCAAATGCTTGGAAGTATACGACTCACAAACCTTACAGGATAGAGTTCGGAAAAATCGTTAAAGATGGGCAGCCTGTGTACTTTATCAAGGATAACGGCATCGGCTTTGATAATAAGAATGCCACTCAAATATTCCGCCCCTTTTCTCAACTCGGGGGATATCCCACTGGCGAAACCGGATATGGGATCGGACTGGCTATTGCCCATGCTATTATCAAGAAGCACCTTGGCGATTTATGGGCCGATGGGGAAGAAGGTAAAGGAGCGACATTCTATTTCACTCTTGGCGGCAGAGAGACCTGAAAGGAAGAGCCAAAGGCTGCAAAAACATGGAAATTAGAGGTGATACTAATGAATGAGCTAATAAATAATAATGACCTGGGAGATGAAGCGGCAAGGCTCCGTGGTGAAAACAAAGAACTGCGCAGCAATCTTCAGTCCTCACAAAAACAAACTGTCAGGCTCGAACTAGAGTTAATAAAACGATCAAAGATTGAAGTGGAGAACATATTTTATCTCCTCCATGAGAGCATCCCTTATGGGGTGTGGATTGCAGATTCGAACGGAGAGATGTCTTATTTCAGTCAGGTATTCCTTGATCTGCTCGGTATAAGCATGAAAGAAGCAAAAGGATACGGCTGGACGAAGCAACTAGCTACAGAAGATAAAGACCGAATTATGGAATCTTGGCGCCATACCATCAAAACAGGGTCGTTCTGGAATTGCGAATTTATGGTTTTAGGTGCAGATAAGGTTTTCCACACCATACTTAGCAGGGGTATACCTGCTCAGGACAATAACGGAAATATTTATCAATGGGCTGGTATCAATATAGATATTACAGAACTAAGTAGACAAATTCTCAATTTGAAGATATCCAACGAAGACCTGGAAACCATTATTTATAACCTGACACACGATCTGAGAGCACCACTGCGCAGTATCAGCGGTTTTGCTCATATCCTGTCTGAGGAGTACGGACATTGCCTAGGGAAAGGCCAGGAATACATGGACCGGATGAAGGCAGCCATTCGTAACCTTAACACCATGATTGATGCCATACTTAATCTGTTAAAGCTTACTAAGGAAAACTTAACCACCGAAGATATAGATTTAACACAGATAGCCGAAACGGTGGTAACCGACTATGCCGAAACCCATCCACAGGAAAAGCTGGAGGTACATATCCAGCAAGGGTTAAAAGCCACTGGCACCCAGGTACTACTCCAGATATTGATCGAGAATTTAATCGGTAATGCCATTAAATACACCAGGCCAAAGCCGGTGAGAAAAATTGAATTCGGAGCCATGGTTAAAGATGGAACGCTTGTTTATTATATAAGAGATAATGGCATCGGTTTTGATATGAAAGATGCTGAGAATATATTCAAGCCATTTCAGAGACTAGAGAAGACATATGAGGGCGTAGGCGTAGGATTAGCCAGTGCTAAGCAAATAGTCCTTAAACATGGCGGTCGCATCTGGGCAGAAAGTGAACCGGATAAATGGGCAACATTTTATTTTACACTGGGTTAATAGAGTAATCTCTTATTTATAATTCAAAACATTCGTCTCTAAAAATATTGTGCTTTGATTCCCATTAACGTTCAGTTAGGATCTCTTCTTCAAAAGATATTTCTGCATTTCTTGCCCATTCGGAAACGAGTGACTTTGGATGTTTCTTCGTCATTACTATTGAAAAAAAATGAAATATAAATAAATAAAGTTCGATAAAAATTATAAGATTTGCAAACTAAATCCTTTTTGAATTTTATTAGAAAATTCTAAATTATTTGTAAAACATGTATAAAGCTTAATATGAGGAGAATAATTTGTTAAGGAAAAAATTAATATTATTACCGGTGTCCAATCTTAAACCTCATCTACCAGAAATGAGACTGAGTGATCCTAATCAAAAAGAAGAGGCAAATATATTCTTTTTGTTAAAACAAATGAATGATATTTTTAGAGAATATGGGAATGTGAATATTCAATGGGATACAGCGGGATTCTGGCATGAGTATAAAGTTCTTCCAAATATAGAGTTTAGAACAACAGATGGGTCAATTAATAAAATAAAGCAGAAAAAAGACCAGATAATAAATATTGTAGAAAATAATTTAGCCACTTTTTATTTATTAAGGAGAATGGGGTATGAAAATATTTATTTGTATAGCAAAGGAAATGAAAAACCAGAGTGGTATTCTAACGATGTTACAATAACGTGTGATGCGTTATTGTATTTACCTATAGATTACATATTTAAATTAATGGCCAATTCAATATTTGATAAAAAAACTTATCAACCTGTCGTACATATAGAAAATGAGTCTTTGAATAAAGAAACAAGACTAAAAGATGAAATAAGAACGATTATTATTAATGCACATAAGCAATTAATTGGCTGTACATCAAAGATGGGGGAATTCCTGATAAGATATTAGTTAATCAGACTATATCAAGAAAGGAATTCCCTTATGGAAATAATAGCAGATCAACTTATAAATTTACCAGGGTATACAATAACAA
>Ga0209000_1000141_pt1 | contig 93988 bp, 94 predicted proteins | sample RifGroD2_FD_183998 | JGI IMG/M metagenome (GOLD analysis project Ga0209000, IMG submission 183998) | Groundwater microbial communities from Rifle, Colorado, USA - Groundwater D2 (SPAdes) (version 2) | ecosystem: Environmental > Aquatic > Deep subsurface > Groundwater | place: Rifle, Colorado...
TTTTCTATTTATAGCTGAAAGGTATTCAGAAGTACATTAATTCTTGTTGAACCGCCGTATACGGAACCGTACGTACGGTGGTGTGAGAGGTCGGTAGGTGAATTAATCACCTACCTCCTACTCGATAAATCCCCTTATATAAATTTCCTGTCGAAGAAAAAATACAGTAATCTTCGTCAAAAAATTTAGGTTGGTGACGAATAAAATAAATATTGTAATATAATTATAACTTTATTAATATGTGCCAAGAAAGAAGGGATGAACCATGACACAAACAATAAAGATATTAATAATTACTTTTTTTATTATCCTAGCCAGCTTCCCGGTAAGTTCACTTGAGAAACAGGATATCAAAAATCTTCTGAATAATTTTACGTGGGAAGATTATGAGGAAATAAGCAGAATTATAGAGAATAAAGTTCTTGAAGTGGCACGGAGAACTGGTTATATCGAGAGTATGCGGGTCGGGGGGGCTGCCGGATTTCTTTCTTTTTTTCCGGGAGAAGGAATTAACAGGCAGAAGCCCGCTGACTTAAAAAACATTTCAAGTCTAACCGGGTTAACTGGTAATCTGATGTTTAATTTCAGCAGAACTTTAGCTGTTGGGGGGCTTATTGGAGTTGTCGAAGGCACGAGTTCTAAAAAAATAGCTGATGATTTTAGGTATTATTCAACCTCTGGGACGTTCCAGCTGCTTTACTTCAAATATAAGCCGGTGGTGAGCGATACCTATATTGTTGATGTAGATTTAGGACTGGGATTATTTGAAGGCAAATACCGAGTTTTTCAGACAAATGAGCAGTTAGCCGGTATCGATATCGTTCGCTCAAAAACAGATTTTTGCTATTTGATTGGGACAGATGTGAGATACAGGATAACACCTCTTTGGAATACTGGGATCAGGATGGGCTACTTCTGGGCGAAGCTAAATGATTTGGAAAGGGCCGGATCTGTCGATGAAGGAACAAGCATTGATTTTTCTGCTCCATATTTAGCGATTATAATTGGGGGGAATTTCTAATTTTTATATGTGTTATTCTGATATGCAGCGTAACCGAGTTTACGTAGCTGCTTTATGATGCTTCTTTGTACTTCGGTATCTGCTATTTCTGGTAGGAATAGCTCATAGACAGTAACTTCATTCATTTCGGCGGCATATATTCTCGGAGAAAGTTTTGCTGCTTCTAGTAGTGCTGCTATTTTCATAATTTGTTTTGGATCAATATTTATTTCAACAATTATGGTATTATCTGCCGGAAAATGCGGGACTAAATATTTACCCAGTGTATCTTGCGCTTCCGGATTGAAGGGTTGATTCTTGTCCTGTGTTGTTTCGTAGGTTGGCTGTTCAGGGAGTTCTTTGAGGTCTGCGATATTCCGTAGAGTTCGCTCCTCTGGTTTTGCTTCCGGTTGTTGTCTCTGGATCTCTTTGTTTTCAGAATTGTTCAGGTTTGCGACATTTGTTGCTGCTTTGACTTCTGGTTTAACAGTTGGAATCGGGGGCCTTTCTGGGTTCGCTGTCTTGATAATATCCTGGCTGAACCGGTTGTTGGCAACGGATTCCGTAATGTTGGGCGCAAGCGGGGCAATGTTATTGTTTCCTGGAAATGTCTGGGTAGTTCCTTGTGCAGAGTTTTCCCTTTCCCTGCTGAATCTTGTATTTGCTGCTGGAGCTTCCGGATTACTGTATTTCGAGTCCGTTTCCATTGGGCGGATTACCTGTGCCGGAACTGAGAATGATTGCGGAGTCGAAATGTTTTTTTCCGCGTTGGTTGCCGGGGAATTCGGCTGTAAGGCCGGGAAACTTAATTTGTTGTTGATTGCTGTGGCGGGATTGGGTGGCGGCGCCGTATCCGCTGGTCTCTCCGGCCTCCTGAATGGAATAACGCCCGGAGTGCTATTACGATCTTGAAATAACTTAGAGAGTCGGGATCCGTCATTCCTGAGGTTGTTCATTGCGAGAGGGCGAATAGTGTTTTCGAGTACTTGATTTTTATTGAGCTTAACGGTTTTCCTCCCGGTATCAAAGGTGATATCCTCATCACCTGATAGCCAGTCTAGTGTTTCTTTCACTTTTGATTTTCCGATTAATGTTCTGTTGAGCAGATCGCTTAGATCTCTCCCGGTAATTGGTGAATCCGGAGAATTATTCCAGTCAAAAGGAATAAGTTGCCTGTCTTTAGCTGCTTTTATATATGTAGCGGCCCAGTGAGCATATTTATCCTGGGATGGCTTAACCGGATAGCCTTCAAGCTTTTCAATGAAAGAAAGCGCTTCGCCCCAGGTGATATCTTTATTCAAGAATAATAGCTGATTGTTAGGGAGAGCTATAAGATTGTTTTTTACCGCGATATCGACATATGGTTTAAACTCGTTTTTTCCCAGATTGTTTTTATCCGGGCCGATATTTGCTAGAGCGAAGATATTTTTTATAAATTCATTTCTTGGAATAGTATCATTGTGCCCAAAAGAGGTTTCACTTTCGATTATCAGTTTGCTTATGTCGCTCGTACGTATAATCCCGGTTTCAGGTAATCTAATTACTTTTTTATTATAAATAGGATAATCGGAATCATTTTGTTTTATCGATATTGCTATTGTATTTCTTCCCAGATTAGGAATTGGTATTTTACAGCTGAATGTCGGCGAATCATGTGATCCTGATACAATGTAGTTTTTATCATTTATATTAATGGTAACTCTTTCGGTTGCAACCCCGATAATCGTAATCTCCGATTTGGAAGTAATGATGTTCCTGTCCGGAGATACAATTGTAATGTCTGCAGGAATAAAGTTAGCCTCGCCGAATGACTGGTTAGCGACGCGACTTGGCTTGTTTATCCATGTGAAGTCTGAAGGGAATCCCAGATAGGCGAAAGAAAAAAAATGGTTTGGTTCTTCATCATAGTATGCGCGATAGGCATAATCAAATCGTATCCCGGCAATCTCAATGCCGCACCCGAGAGTGTAATTCGAATATACACCAATGTCTTTATAAACGCCGTTCCCAATAGGGTTCATTAACTGATCAACTCCTACCCTGAAGGCAAAAGCATTGATTGGCTTCCATTCGCTTCCCAGATGAAAAAGAAGAGGTTTTTGCATTGATAGATCAATATCGGAGTCAATATTGAATATTGCGTTATAATTGTTTAATTTTACGGAAGATCCCAATCGAAGGAGCGACGGGAGGGTATCTTCGGTTTTATCCCACTTAACTGATCCGATAAATCCCAGGTGAGGCAAGAAATTTTTGTAAAGACACCCGAAGGTGATATCGGGGTTCCATTTGTATAAAAGGCCTAGGTCAGCGTTTATTCCAAACCCGGAAAATCCATTAAGTTCTGCGCTGCCTTTGTTGAAATATTTTAATGATCCGCCGAGTAACACATCTCCTTGTAATTTAAAGGGGCTAACCTGTCTGGTGATATTCTCGGCATAGGAGAAGTAAAAGATATCATCATGAAAAGAAACTTTTTTGGTTGCTTGAGGTCGCATGTTTTCTGTAGAGGCTGCCGGCACAATCGGAATATTATCAATGCTTGAACCGATCATTCCTGCGCCACCCATCCCGCTACCAAGCGGGAACGTGCATCCAAGTTGCTTATAATCAAATTCGCTGAAGAGATTCGTGTACATACTGGTAAACTGGACATTGTCGATGAGGGTCAGTCCGGCAGGGTTCGTAAAAATTGCTGAGGCATCATTGCTCAGTGCGGTATATGCGTTGCCAAGGCCCAACGCACGAGCCCCGATCCCAATTTTTCCCGGGTCGCTGCTAATGGCTGCAAAGAGAGGATATGATGATATAGCAATAAAGATACCTATAACGCAGTACGTTAGAGCGTATCTTATTAAACGATTGTTCATAAAGAGACTCTCTCAAAATTAATACTATTATAATAAATTATCTTCTAATACTAATTATCGGTTGATGATACAATCTGATTAGAGAATTGATTATTAAATTGGAGAGAAATTTTTTTAAAAACTCAATCATTTATAACCAATAAACAAAGCTTGAATGCGATGAAAGTAGGAACAATATTCTTATGTAGCGATGTACGCTAAAAATAGCGATGTCTTTAAGTTGATTGATTAGCAAATAAAAATTATAATAGTACTATTATCTTACGAACTGAAGGGACGCGTATGCCACGTAAAATTTCTATTGATGAAGTAGAGCCGGGTATGGTAATTGCAGAGCCGGTAAAAAGACCTAATGGCGCAGTGCTGTTGGGTAAGGGTATCCAATTGAGTGACGCCTTTATTAGCAAAATGCGCATGATGGATATCCTTGAAATTATTGTTGAGGGCGAAGGCCAGGACGATATCGAGGCGCTTCTTTTGAAAGTAGAGAGAGCGACAGTTTACGATGACGCGATAAGCAATAAGATTATTGAACGATTACAGCGGGTATTTTCTGACGTGAAAGACAATAAAATCATGCAAGCTATTATGGCCATAGCGCAGAAAACTCTTATAGCGCGAGAGAAGAATCGGTTGGAGGGAGACCAGGGCAATCCATGACATCAGCTAATTATTACAAAGGCGTAATTGATAAGATAGTAGGGTTACCAACCTTACCAACGGTTATCGGGAAGATAACCGAATTAATGCAAGATCCTAAAACGGTTGCGAATGATATCGGCCGAGCTATTGGAGAAGATCAGGCGCTCACTGCGAAAGTGCTGAAATTGGTCAACTCAGCATTTTATGGGTTTCCCCGTAGAATAAGCACTATTGCGCAGGCCGTCGTTATTCTCGGGTTCTCGGCGTTACGCAATATTGTCCTGACTGCGTCAATTGTTAATCTTTTTCCAACAGACAAGACTCAAAAAACCTCGTTTGACAGGGATGCTTTCTGGACCCACTCGATAGCCACCGGAATTGCCGCGAAAGTTATCGCAAAGAAAATAGGAATTAAAGATATTGAAAAGGCTTTCATCGGCGGATTGCTACACGATGTTGGCAAACTTATTCTGGATCAGTTCATTCATCAGGATTTCGAAAAAGTAATGACCTATGTGAATGAAAAAGATTGTTTATTTCTCGATGCTGAGAATACTATCTTGCAGGTTACGCATTCCGAAATCGGAGGCTGGTTGGGTGAAAAATGGAAACTGCCGACAGACTTGGTGCAGATTATTTCTTTACATCACCAGCCGCTTTACGCAAAAGAAGAAACGAAGTTAGCCTGTGTGGTTCTTCTAGCTGATATTATTGTGAGAGCTTTAGGAATAGGCTTTGGCGGCGATAATAAGATCCCGATAATTGACGAGAGTATTTGGAACGAGTTGGGCATATCTTTTATTATGATCGAGAAAGTAATGAACGAAGTCTATGACGAGATAGAACGGTCAGGCTATTTTATGAGTATCGTGAAGGAGGCCTAGCAACTTCGTGCCAAAATTAAATTCACTGGAAAAGCGGATAACGGAATTACAAGAAGAATTAACTGTAACGAGAAAAATAAAAGATAACTTAAATAACTTTTTTGAAGATTTAAATGAGATAAACGATTTTTTAGCAAAATTAGTAGCACTCAGAAGTATCGAAGATATCGTTAATAATGGGATCCTTTTTTTAAAACGAATAGTCGATTTTGAAGAATGCATTTTTCTGCTTTATAATCCCAATAACAATAATTACGAGATCATGCCGATTAAAGGTCAGCCAGATCTCGAAAAAGAACTCCTCCATATCATTATTGCCAGGGATTTGCTTGACTGGATAATGGATAGTCGCAAAGCCGTTTTTTTTCCTATAGATGAGGCGTGTTTTTTCGATAAAGGAATAAAATCTGCAGTTTATTTGCCGTTAACCTCTTCCTATGCTCCGGTAGGTTTTTTTGTCATGCTTTCAAACAAAGATGAAGGCGAGTTTAATCTTGAAAAGAATCACCTGTTTCAATCATTAATGTTTCACATCACCATAGCAATTGAGAATTTTCAACTTATCGAATCAATAAGTGAGATGAAAGATTTCATGAAGGATGTTATGGAAAATATGATGAACGGGGTTATTACCATTGGGCTTGATAAAAAAATAACTTATATCAATAGAAATGCTCAATTTATGCTGGATATTCAAGTAGCCAATGTTCTCCATAAACCATATCATGAAGTTTATCTTCCGGAGCTTGCAGCCAAATTTGATGATATTATTTCGCAGGTTATGCAAGCAGGGAGCGTCATCGATTATGAATATGAACAAAAGTTATCTGACTCGATAGTTCTTCCTATCGGTATCTCGGCCTCCCTCCTGCGGAATAGAGAGTTTCTGGCAACCGGATATGTGCTTATTTTAAGAGATCTATCCTTAACCAGGGAAATCCTAAAATTGAAAGAACTTGATGAAATGAAGAATGACTTTATTGCGAAAGTCTCTCATGAACTCAGGACGCCTTTGACGTCAATTTCTTCCTATACTGATGCTATATTAGATGGACTGGCCGATACGAAAGAAGATCTGGATAGTTATCTTAACATTATTAAAGAGGAATCGAACCGTCTGATTACGATGGTAAACGATATCCTGGACCTGTCGAAGATGGAAGCCGGTAAAATGGTTTTTCAGCTAACAGAGTTGAGGCTGAATGACATTATCCATTCGTGCATTAATACTATGCAGCCGCCGGCCCGGAAAAAAATGCAGACATTAGTTTTCCGTGAAGAAAATAATCTGCTTGTTAATGCTGATATGGACAAGATAATTCAAGTTCTTTTAAATTTATTGAGCAATGCTATCAAGTTTACCCCGGAAAACGGTACTATCGAAATATCGGTTTCTGATCAGAAGTCAAAAGCGAGAATTGCTATCAAAGATAATGGCATCGGTATGTCAAAGGAAGAAATTGAGAAAATATTTGATAAATTCCATCAGGTTGAAAATATTAAACACCATCAGAAGGGCACTGGGTTAGGGATGTCCATTTGTAGAGAAATAATTACCAATCATGCAGGCAAAATATGGGTAACAAGTGAAAAAGCTAAGGGCTCTACCATATTTTTTACGTTACCTTTACTCCAGGGAGATTAATAATGAACTGTTTCGAAAAAATACTAATAGTTGATGACGAGAAGCACATCCGGGATGTTTTATCACTCTATTTAAAACGAGAGGGATATTGTATTTTATCAGCGGAGAATGGGAAAGAGGGCCTGGAGATAACCAGGAGGGAACGCCCCTCCATCATTATTTCTGATTCGATGATGCCGGTTATGGACGGCTTGGAGTTTTGTATGCAGGTTAAAAAGGATAGTGAGTTGAAAGATACAATATTCATTATGCTTACTGGTAAAAATACGACAGATGATAGTATCGAGGGCTTAGATATTGGTGTCGATGAATATCTGACTAAACCTTTTAATAATAAGGAGATTGTGGCGAGAGTAAATGCTTTTAGCCGGATATGCAAATTAACGAGGGAATTGAAAGAGAAAAATCAGAAGTTGGAACAATTAGATAAGTTAAAAAATGATCTCACTCACATGATCATCCATGATATGAAGACCCCAATTTCAGGAATAATGTTGACCATCGATATATTGCTTGATATTTCATTTACGAGCAATCTTGACGCTGATCAGAAGAAGTTTTTAATGAACTGTCGGCTTAACGTAAAAGAATTGCTTAACATGGTTATGAATCTGCTTGATATTACGAAGATGGAAGAAGGAAAAATGGAATTAGATCTGGAACAGTTTGACTCGCGTCAGCTGGTAGAGGAATTAATGACCGAATTGAATCATCTATTTGAAGAGCGAAAGCTTAAGGTTGTTCTGGATTTTCCTTCTGAAGGGATGGAGACTTTTGCTGATATTTCTATAATTAAGCGAGTAATGATGAATCTCTTGACCAATGCGATTAAACACACGCCGCGTGCGGGAACCATTACCGTACTTTTTTCAAGAACTGAAGATGCGGTTAGCATCGGTGTGCGTGATACTGGAGAGGGGATTCCGGAAGAGTTTCAGAAAACCATCTTCGAAAAATTTTCTAAATTGACTACGAAGATGACACAAAAATACGATACCGGGCTAGGGTTGACCTTTTGCAAACTTGCAATGGAGGCCCATCGCGGGACGATCGGCCTTGTTAGTGAATTGAGTAAAGGTAGTACGTTTACCATCACCTTACCACTTGCTTCAGCAGAAAAAATATAATATAGTGCAGGTGATTTTGTTTTGAAAAATGGGGCAGGAGAAAATTTTACCATTTTCTCCGAAAGGAGTATGATAATATGAAAAACTTGTTTATAGGAAATATTCCTGAAGATATATCTGAAGCTGAGCTGAGCAGAACCTTAAATACTCAAGCAATGATTGCCAAAGTAGGGATCTTTAAAGATAAATACACTGATCGGTCATTAGGCTTCGGGTATCTGACTATCGATGAAAAATCCGAACAAGAAATAAAGTCAAAACTTAACGGGTTTGATTTAAACGGAAGCAAAATTGTTCTAAATTAAGCTTTTATTTCTTGCCAGGGTAAGCTGATTTTGAAACTGGTGCCTTGTTTCGAAGATTCGTGCAAGGTGATAGTCGCTTTATTTTTTTTAAGCAAATTGTAAGAAATATAAAGTCCAAGACCGGTCCCTTTTCCCACATCTTTTGTAGAAAAAAACGGCTCGAATATATGTAGCTGATTTTCTTTTTGTATTCCGCTTCCGGAGTCAATAAAGAGTACTTCAATTATTTTTTTTGTTTTTCTTGCTTCAATGGAAATGTATCCTCCTTCTTTTTTTATTGCATCAATGGAATTAAGCAACAGGTTGAGGAATATCTGATAAAGTTCGTTTTTGTCACAGACTATATAGTATTCAGGATCTATCTGGATTTTGGAGATAATGTTCTTGTTTGCTAATTTGTTTCTGTTATTTTCAAAAAGATCTGTAACAAACTCAAACAAATTGATTATTTCTTTCTGACTATAACTGCTTTTTCTTGAAAAGTTTAATATTTTGTTCGTGATGCTGGAAATGCGATCAACCTCATTTTTAATGATTTCGCAGAATTCATGGTCCTGGCAATCTCCGGGAATCCTTCCCAAAAGCAATTCTGCATAAATAAGAATATTTTGTATGGGATTGTTGATCTCATGAGCGAATCCCGCAGTTATTGAGCCAAGGGCAGAAAGCTTTCTTTCTTCAAGTAAACTTTCTTGTAAGGTAATCAGTTGTGCGTTTGCTTCAAGTATTTTTTTATTTGATTGGGCTAGTTTCCCTGTTTTTTTCTTAACAATAGTTTCCAGATTTTTGTTGTTTTCGGTGAGTTGTTTGATCAATGACTGATTTTGCAGCTTAATAACATAACTTTTTAGGGCTTTTGTCAAAGTATTCGAAATAATATCGATATTTTCAAAGGGCTTTGATAAATAATCGAAGGCACCAAGTCGTAAGGCTTCTATCGCTTCGGCGATAGTACTTTTGTAGGAAAGCATGATTGCTTCGGTATGAACGTTTATCTTTTTTAACTTTTTTAGTAAGGATAAGCCATTGACCCCTGGCAGATTAATTTCACACAGGATTGCACCATACTCATTTTCGGCTATTTTCTTTAAGGCTTCTTCCCCTTCAGAAGCAAAATCGACGTCAAAATCTTCTGAGATAAGAAGGATAATTAAAAATCTTCGGATTTCGTCATCATTATCAACAACGAGTATTTTGTGTCCTTTTATGTTATTTAACATTTTCCGGCAATTCTATGATAATTAGTATCTCATGTGAATGATATTTAATTTCAATCTTCCCCCCGAGTTCTTCAACTATCCAATTTAATATAGAAACATTATACTCTTCCCTGTTCTGGGCAGTAGTTACAGTAGCGCTTTTTTTGTTAAAATGATCATCATTATAGGTGGATAGGTTGTCATTACAGGTAATGATTATCGATGTGTCAGTGTGAAAAACTGAAAGCGTAAAATGCTTTTCTTTATTATTTGAGTAATTCGCTACGTTTATTATCGCTTGGATGATGTTAATAAACATCAGGTCAAGCATTAACGGATTTATAACCAAAGAGATGTGGTCTGGGCATGAGATCGAAAAATTGATATCATATTTATCTATAATTGTGGCTATTTTGTTTTGAAAAGTATTGAGATACAGAGAAAGTTGTATTTCTTGAGGGTCGTGCGGGATTTGAGAATGGAACGAGTCGACGGAAGAGAGAATGTCATAGATTGTAGCTATGTTTTTCTCAAAGAGGTTGAACTCTTCTGATAATAAGAAAGCATTTGTCGGATCCATATTAACTACTTTTTTTCTCAGCATTTGTATATGTCCGCGAAGTATCGTCAAGGGAGTTTTAACTTTGGTGATATATGAATAAAGTTGATAATAGAAGCTTCCGAAAGAAGAAAGATTTGCGGCCAGGAAGGTATCCAGAGTTTTTTGTTTTAATTTCTGTTGATAATTTTTAATGATAGTCTGCTGATACTTAACAATATTTTTAAGTTCAGCGATTTCATCTTTCGAAATGTTTGGGTTTTCCATTTTTTTTATCATGCTAATTAAATATTAACCTATGATAAAATTATGTCAATAATGCTTAGGATGAAAAGCACATTTATAATCATCACCAAATTGTTTTGCAATTATGATGTTTTGTTCCGCCTATAAAAAAAGCAGGCTTTATAGGCCTGCTTTTTTAAAAGATAAATTAATAACAATAATTATTCGAAAAGTTTAAAATTAACCATACCTTCTATTTTTTTTACTGTTTCAAGAAATAACTTCGGGTCAATAATTGTGATTTTTAGTGTATTTTCCGGTTGAGTTATCTGGTATACTTTGGGACCATGTTGTTTGATTCTGGCTTCTTTATATTCAGTAGCAAAAATACCGCCGGTTTCTTTTTCATAAGAGAATCCTCTCGATTCAAACTCCTTCCAAAAATTCTCTGATATACTTATTTCTTTTTTCATTTGAGGAGCCCCCTACGGTTATGATTTATATTAATGTATCGAAAGCTTCATGAATAAATTGCAAAGAATTATTTAAAATATACTATTTTCTTATACCTAAGCCTATAATACCCCAAGTAGGGAAAATATAAAAGAGTTATCAGGGTTTAACTCAGACCATTACATTCTTGATCGAGCCGGTCGAAGAACTCTACCATAAACTGATGCCGTCCTTGTGCCAGCCTTTTTCCTTCGTCTGTCAGCATTTTATCTTTAATATAGCGGAGTTTGACCATATACTCCCTATAGGCAGTATCTTCGATAGAATATTCCTGGGTTTGAGTGATCTCGCCATTTTGGTTATGAAGCTTTGCTCCTATTTCTCCGGCAAAAAGGAATGCCCGGCCAATTCCCACGGCACCAATGGCATCAAGCTTGTCGGCATCAAACAGTACTTTTGCCTCAAGGCTGACAGGTGGCTTATTGTTCCTGAATCGATGTGTTTCGATGCAGTGGGTAATCTTCTTTATAAAATCATCAGGGAAATCGTATTTCATTAAAACTTTTTCTGCCAGTACTGACCCGTACCTGGCATGGCAGACTTTTCCCTGGCTACTGTCTTGTTTCTGTCTGCCAATATCATGAAGCAGCGCTGCCAAGGTAATGACTTCTTTGTTTGCGTGTTCAATATGGCCTATACGGAGGCAAAGGTTGTACACTCTGTGAGTATGGTCAAGATCATGGCTTCCCCGGCTGTTTTCGAAGATGGTTTTTACATCGCTTTTAATAAGCTCAAGCGTTTCTGGCGCAATCTTTGTTTCCATTAATAGCGTAAACCTATTGATTTCTTGACTTTTTCAATGGTCGGCTGTGCAATTTCGCGTGCTCGTTTTTCGCCGGTTTTGAGTATGGTTCTGACAACTTCCGGATGTGCTTTCAGGTCTTCGTATTTCTCTCGATATGGAGCATAGAAGTTCCAGATAATTTCGACTAGCTCTTTTTTTACTTCCGAATACTTAAGCCCGCCGTTTATATACCGGTTTCTCAGGATAGCTTCTTCTTCAGTGGGAATGAACAGCTTATATATATTGAACACATTGCATTTGTCCGGGTCTTTCGATGCATCTACCGGAAGTGAATCTGTTACGATGTTCATGACTTTTGTCTTTAATGTAGCTTTATCCGTAAAGATTTCAATCGTATTATTATAAGATTTTGACATTTTTTGACCATCGATACCGGGTATCGTTGCTACGTTTTCATCGATTTCCGGTTCAGGGATGGTAAAAATATCTCCATATTCATTATTAAACCTAATGGCAATATCCCGGGTAATTTCTACATGCTGTTTTTGGTCTTTTCCAACTGGAACTTTTTCGGATTGGTAGAGAAGGATGTCTGATGCCATAAGTATCGGATAATTAAAGAGTCCCATATTTGGTGCTAACCCTTTGGCGATTTTGTCTTTATAGGAGTGACTTCTTTCCATGAGCCCTACCGGGGTAATATTGGCAAGTACCCATGTTAATTCCGTCACTTCAGGGATATCCGATTGGACCCAAAAAATGCTTTTATTCGGGTCTAGTCCTAGTGCTAAGAAGCTTATTGCTGCCTCAAGTGTATTCTCAGCTAACAGAGTGCTGTTGCTAATTGATGTCAACGCATGGTAATTGGCGATGAAGCAGAGGAGTTGCGATGTTTCCTGATATTGGATCATCTTTTTCATCATCCCGAAATAATTTCCGATGTGAAGTGGCCCTGAGGGCTGTATGCCGGATAAAATTCTCATAAAAAATCTCCTTAATTAGATTATATACAATATACATATTTTTTAAGTATAGTTCAAAGGGAAATTAGTTAAGCAAAAATAAATATTTTATTGACCATAGAAAAAATATTCTTGAAAACATTTTTAACGAGATTATTCTCTTTTTGAGTGTTTTTAGCAAAAACCATATCTTTGTTGGAATTCAACAAGGCTACTTGTTTTTCTATTCCCTGCTTATAGTTGGATAACTCATTTCCTGTAAGGGAATGTAAGCTGATTGTTTTTAGTGAAGATGGATTAATTGGAATGTTTCTGCATCTGACCTCATAATGAACATGAGGCCCTGTCGATTGTCCGGTGCTGCCGACGAGTGCAATCGTTTGGCCTTGATCGATCTGCTGTCCGGTCCTGACGAGATTTTTTGAGTTGTGGCCATAGTAGGTTTCGTAGCCATTAGGGTGCCGGATGATGACCAGATTTCCATATCCTCCGAGCCAACCTGAGAAGGAGACGGATCCGGTCCCTGTAGCTTGAACCGGCGCATTGTAATATGAAGCATAGTCTGTTCCTAAATGAGGCCTGATCCGTCTTAAAATAGGATGAAATCTTTTGAGATTAAAGGTTGACGAGATACGTCCGAACTCTAAAGGCATTTTGCGAAACATCTTTCGCAAAGGGTTCCCTTCAAGGTCATAATAAGCTTCATTTTTTCCATTGTTATATAAGAAGGCAGAGAACGTTTTTTCTTTGCCGATATACTGTGCGCCGAGGACCTTTCCATATTTAATAAGTTCTCCGGCTTTTTCATATTTTTCATAATATATTTTTATGGTATCTCCTGGTTGCGGGTAAAGAAAGAAGTCGATATCCCAGGAGAAGATATCTGCAAAGCTGTTAGCTAACGAATCTCTCTCCCCGCCTGCGGCAATAGCTTGATAGAGAGAGCTTTTCAAGGTAAAGGTTTTGGTTGCTTGTACCTTGTTTATATAGACAGCTTCTTTGTAAGTGCTGAAAGCATTCTCTGTTGTTTTCACTGCAACATATACATCATAAGGACTAGCTTGATAAATAAATTTATTAATAGATTTATCGGGATTAAGACACAGCTTGTAACTGTCTTTCGGTTTTGCTGTTCTAAAATCGAAGAGCTTATCCAGGGAATTGGTTAACCCGTATATTTCTGTCGAAGAGATTTTATGTCCGAGAAGCTCATCGTATATTGCTTTTTTATCTGAGAGTTTACCATTAATGATTGTCAAATTGAGTGCAACATGGTTGGCAGGCTTACGGTTTTTTTGAGAAAGTTGGATTTTTGTGTATAGTAGTAATGAGAGCACAATAAGCAGGAGTGAGAAAAAAATAGTTAGTTTAGCTGTATGACTGTTATTCATGCTGACCTTTTCACGAATTTACCGGTAAATTTTTTTCATTGTACCTGATAATTTCATTTTAGAAAAGGCAAAAATGAAAAAGAGAGAGAAATAATCAGCTAAAATTCTCTTAAATCAAGGTGTTGCCTGAGTCTCACGCTTTCAGGCATCGCAAGCCCAGATAATTCGGAATCAGAGTGACTTAATAGATAAATGACAAGTCTTCCGTTATTTTTTTAAGCCTGGAGAAAAACTGCTCAACCTCAAGTTTTAAACCTTTTTCTTTTCTTACGACGATATTGTAAAGATCATAGCGCTCGTCATTTTTTTCGAGTTCGACTATTGTAATATATTTCGAGCCTTTATTTCCTTCTAAATAGTAGATTTTGTCAGTATATATATCTTCGTAATAGCCCAGAGCAAAGGTCGGCTTGACTGTGCGGGAATTTTTGAAGCGTTTTTTTTTGCTTCCGAGGGAGGCGTTAATTGAGTTAAGAAGCAATAGGTAATTTTTCACGAAATACGAAATAGTAAGTGTAGGGCGTTTTTGTTGTAAGTTCGAGAACGCTGAACGAGAGGAACAGGGAATTATTGTATCTTTTAAGGTCGGGATCGTTGTTGGTTTTTGCATAGATGCTCCTTTTAATTATAGAACTATTCCGGGAAATAGTTCAACGATAAGGATACTCTTGCACGTTGATTATATGCAAAACTGGAAAAAAAATAAAGTAGAAAGAAATCCGGGACCTTAGGAGAACATATCCTTTTTCCATAAGACAAAAGCAGTCAGGCTCATTGAGCAAAAGGAAATGAAGACAACGGCAATGAATCCCCAGGGACTTTGATTTAAGGGAACGTGGACGTTCATTCCAAAGAAACTGGCTATCATTGTCGGAACGGCAACGAGGATCGTGACCGAAGTTAAGTATTTCATAACGATGTTCAAATTATTTGAAATGATTGAGGCAAACGCATCCATCATACTTGTAAGGATGTTGCTATGTATTTCGACTGTTTCTATGGCTTGTCTATTTTCGATGAGTACGTCTTCGAGCAATTCTTCATCGTCCTCGTATTTTTTTAAGACTAGCTGGTGATTATTTGTGCTGATGATCCGCAATAATTTCTTTAAGACGACGTCATTATCTTTTAGCGAAGTAGTAAAGTATACTAAACTTTTTTGCCAATCGAGCAACTGAAATAAGGCATTATTTTTAATGGACCTGCGAAGATCTCTTTCTAAATTGTCTGTCTGATGGTTAATATACCTCAAATACTTCAAGTAGATCTTTGCAGATCGGTATAAGATCTGTAAGAGGAATTGAGTCTTTTTAAAGGTGCAGAATGTCATGGCATTTTCGGAATTAAAGTAGGTTAAAACATTATTTTCTTTTACGCAGACAGTGATAAAATATTCATTTGTAATGATGATCCCTAGCGGCAATGTATCAAAGTTATTGTTCGTCTCGTCCATAATAGGAATATTGGTAATAAGAAGGATATAGTCGGATTCTATTTCAATACGGGATAACTCTTCCCTGTCCAAGGCTGCTTTTAAGAAGTCGGCTGGGACGTTTGTTGCTTCAGCTACGGATTTTAATTCGTCACCTGTGGGTTTGACGAGATTGAACCAGCTACCCTTATCTACAGATTCCAGCGTTAAAGAGTTTAATGCTTTCCCATCACTTTTATAAATTGATAACATAAGCAATACCTCTGCGTGGTTTGAATGAGAATATCTCGAGCATGTATAAGATAGGTTAACAGGCACTAAAAGTCAAGCCTGTTTAACTCTTTAATAGCAAATAGCAGGGGTGTAGCCTCGGCGCGCCCCTGCTATTTGTGTATTGCTAATAACTTGTTTCAAGTTATTCTCTCTTTAAATAAACTGGATAAAATATTATACTGTTTAGAAATTTGAAAAGAATTATCTGGGATAATCGAGGAGCTTTTACGTGAAAAAAGTATTTGTTAAACAGAAAGTTGAAAAAAATATCCGTGCCGGCCATCCCTGGTGTTTTTCCGGAGCTATTGAAAGTGCTGAGGAATCAATAGTAAACGGAGAGCTATGTGAGGTGTTCTCTAAAGATAAATTCCTGGGGATTGGCTACTATAATAGATTATCTGATATTAGTTTACGAATAATAACCAGGGTAAAACAATCAATAGATACCGGTTTTTTTATTAAGCGTTTTGAAATGCTCAAGCAGAGCAAGGAAGAATTCCTGCGCAATACCAATGCCTATCGATTGGTTTTTGGCGAAAGTGATAATCTTCCTGGACTGGTTGTTGATAAATATGGAGATGTTCTTGTTGTTCAGGTCCACACTTTAGGGATAGAACTTCTGAAGAATATCATTGTTAATGCCCTAATTAATGTTATGCAGCCGTCAATGATCTATGAGCGAAGTGATCTGGGAGTAAGGAAAAAAGAAGGCATGCCGGTCGTCGAGAAGCATTTGCTTTATGGAAAGCAGGTTGATGAAGTAGAAATTGAAGAGCACGGCTTTCGTTTTCTGGTAAATGTCGTCGAAGGGCAGAAGACCGGGTTTTTCCTTGATCAGCGGGAAAACCGGCTGGACCTGGTGCCTTTCTGCAAGGGTAAAAAAGTTTTGAACTGTTTTTCTTATACCGGCGGTTTTTCTGTTTATGCGGCTTCTGTCTGTGAATCTGTGTGCAGTGTGGACATTTCGAAACCAGCTATGGAAGTAACAAGAAGAAATTTTGTTTTAAACGGGTATGATATCGATCAGCATAAGTTCGAGGCCCGAGATGTTTTTGATTACCTGAAGGAATTGAAACGCGGTGCCTATGACGTTATTATTCTTGATCCGCCGTCTTTTGCTAAAAACCGGTTGCAAGTTTCTAATGCAATAAAGGCCTATATTACTATCAACTCAAAAGCCTTGGAAAAGCTTGAACCGGGAGGGATTTTGGTGTCTTCTTCCTGTACCGCGCACGTTGATGAACTGACGTTTATTAAGATTTTGCATCAAAGCTCTGTGAATACGGGATGTCAGCTGAAAGTCATTAAATCGAATTTTCAGCCATTTGATCATTCTTATAATCTGGCCTTCCCAGAGGGAAGATATTTGAAGTTTTTTATTATGCAGAAGTTACCGGTTGTGTAGTTTTGATGTTGTCTCGGTGATACTTGATCATACGAATGGCGCGTAAGATATCAGCTGCAACCAGAATATCGGTTTTGCCTTTTTTTTCGTTGAACAAGTAGCTTGTTTCCAGGAATTCGATGGCTTCATCTTCCGTCATATTCTCGTTAAGATTTTGTTTCATGAATTTTTCTGCCTGCTCAATGAAAAAAGACATGTCGATATCCGAAATAAATTCTTCAAATTTCTGGCTAATATGGTTAAATTTTATTTTCATTGTGTATACCTTATATTCACGAAGGACCGTGACGAAAATTATTAAATCACCAAAGTATACTATTATTATAAGGTATATGTTATGTTCGTCAACTAGCCATTACAAGTTTAATAGGGCAATCGAATCCTAAATCAGCATAGTTGTTGGGTGGGAAAAAAATATTATCTGGAAATAGTTAGGCTGTGATTGCCCTGTCCATATTAATTAACACTTTATAAAATGCACGAATTTTGTTATATTTTATAGGTCCCACTTTTAAAAATAATAAGCATTATGCTGAGGAAAATTATGGATACCATACATGAAGAAATAAATATTAGAAGAACATTTGCGATAATTAGCCATCCGGATGCCGGGAAGACAACCCTTACCGAAAAGCTTCTCCTTTTTGGCGGCGCGATTCAAACTGCCGGGGCAGTTAAATCTAAAAAGAATGATAAATCGACTGTTTCTGATTTTATGGAGATCGAAAAACAGCGTGGGATATCGGTTGCCACTTCAGTAATGGGGTTTCATTACCGGGGCAAGAAGATTAATTTGCTGGATACTCCGGGCCACGCGGACTTCTCGGAAGATACCTACCGTACCCTGACAGCGGTTGATAGTGCGCTAATGGTAATTGATTCTACCAAAGGTGTGGAAGAGCGAACAAGGAGCCTGTGCCAGGTATGTAGTATGCGGAGCACGCCGATTATCACGTTTATGAATAAGCTTGATCGCGAAGGCCGTGACCCGTTTGAAGTGCTTGATGAAGTGGAAAAAGAACTCAAAATAAAAGTTTGTCCGCAAAGCTGGCCGATCGGGATGGGGAAACTGTTTAAAGGTGTCTATAGTATATATGAAAACCGGGTTATATTATTTAAACCCCATGGCAAACAGGACAGCGTGGGTGTTGTAGAGATCACAGACATTAATGATCCGAAGCTGGATGAGCTGCTCGGAGATCAAGCCCAGAAGCTGCGTGAAGATGTTGAGATCGTCAAAGGTGTCTATCCTTCTCTTGATATCAAGGAATATTTGGACGGACGCATTACTCCGGTGTTTTTTGGGAGCGCGGTTAATAATTTCGGGGTCAGAGAGCTGCTTGATTGTTTTGTTGATCTTGCGCCGCCGCCGGTATCGCGAATGACAGATATTCGGGAAGTTCAGCCGGATGAAAGCAAATTTACCGGGTTCATTTTTAAGATACATGCCAATATGGATCCTAACCACCGGGACCGGATTGCGTTTTTGCGAATCTGCTCCGGGATTTTTGAGAGAAATAAACGGTATTATCATGTCAGGTCCGATAAACCGTATAAAAGTGCCAATCCCACTGCCTTTATGGCACAGGATAAAACGATAATCGATCAGGCGTTTCCCGGAGATATCATCGGGCTGCATGATACTGGAACGTTTAATATCGGCGATACCGTTACCGAAGGCGAAAAGCTTAATTATATCGGTATTCCTCGATTTGCGCCTGAGATATTTAAGTATGTTATCAACCTCGATCCTATGAAGTCCAAACAGTTGAATAAAGGTTTGGAGCAACTGTCTGAAGAAGGGGTAGCGCAATTTTTTACCAAAATGACGACCGGCCAAAAATTAATCGGCGCTGTCGGTGCTCTTCAGTTCGAGGTTATCCAATATCGCTTGAAAAATGAGTATAATGCTTCTTGTAGGTTTGAAAGCGCCGAATATGCTATTGCCTGCTGGATAGCAAGCAGTGATCAGGGTGCTATGGATAATTTCCGTCGATACTATGCTTCGCAAGTGGCGAAAGATAAAGAGGGGAAATTGGTGTTCCTGGCGAAAAGCAAATGGATGCTTGAGCGAACCCAGGAAGATTATCCAAAAATAGAATTCCATTTCACCTCAGAGTTTTAGATTTATTTGTAGGGGCGCGCCGATGGCACGCCCCCGACGTCCCTACATTTCCTTTTGTTACCCGGAAAATCACGAATTGAAATATTCACTAAGAAGAGTATAGTTCCCACCATAGGCTGTGTCACATTATCAAGCCGGGAAGGTGTATCGCTATGAAAAAAGAAACCGGGAGAGTAACGATCCATGGACGGGAGTATGAAACCGTAGCCTCCCGTATTAAAAAGTTCAGGGATGACCATCCTGATTATACCATTGAGACACTCATAATTGAGCGCAACGAAGAGCTGGTGGTGATGAAAGCAACCATCAAAGATAAAGAAGGCAAAATCTTAGCGACCGGGCATGCGGAAGAAGTAAGGACCTCTTCTGCCATTAACCGGACCTCCGCTGTAGAGAATTGCGAGACTTCTTCGATAGGTCGGGCCTTAGCCTGTTTGGGGTATATTGGCACTGAGTTCGCGAGTGCTGACGAAGTAGCTATTGCGCTGCAACAACAGCAACAACCGCCCCATCTGCGTCCGGTATCCCGACCCAGTGCCGATCAAGCGAAGAAAGCTGTTCCGGGACAGTTGAGCAGCATAAAAAGGTCCTTAACCATCAACCATGATCTGATGTCCGGAATATTGAAAAAATATAATGTAGCTGAAAATAATTTAAATGAGCTGAGCTTTGAAGATGCTAAAAATGCCATGATCGAATTCGGAACAAGGGCCCAACCTGAGGAAAAAGCTGAAAAAATTATAGAGTCAGGGTTAGAACTCGATATGGAAGAGAATAGGGATAGAATTCCGGTAGAGTATTCAGTGAGCAAGCGACGCTTAGCTGATTTGTTGAAAGGAAAAGATGCTCATTTGATAAAAGGTTTTGCCGGTGTATTACATCTTGATATGAAAAACCTGAGTAATTTTACTGAGAGCGAGACAATGAGCCTTTTGGCGGCTTATGATAACTGGGAAGCCAGAAACAAACGAGCTTAGGCGAGCGACAATGGGAAGTCAAACAAATCTTTCATGGAACAGAAAGCTTGCAGAGATAGTATTAGTTGCAGTAATCTACATTATTATTGCCAGGCTTGGTGTGATTATATCCGGTCAACTGGTGAGTGTTTCTGGTTTATGGCCATCGGCTGGTATAGCTTTGGCTGCCCTTTTGCTTCGGGGATATTACCTCTGGCCAGGGATTTTTCTGGGGGCAGTATTCGGTGGCGGGATTCTGGATAGCGCAAGCACTCCTTTGCTGATCTCTTCTATTCTCGTGAGCTTGTGCTTTGGGGTCGGGATGACACTTGAGGCCATGTTGGGCACTTTTTTGATTAAGAGGTTCATCCCCGATCCTAATCCTTATAATCGGCGTAAAGATGTATTTGTGTTTATTATTATAGCCCTTCTCAGCACGATAACGAATGCATTTGTCAGTGTTTTAAGCCTCATTTTTACCGGATTTGCTCCCAGCTCTTCGTTCCTTTTCACCCTGCTTATCTGGTGGTTCGGTGATTTTGTCGGTATTATTCTGGTTGTGCCTATTATACTGATCTGGATAGGAGCGCCCTGGTGGTACCGGAGAGTACAAGATAATCCGGGGGAGCTGTTGCTTTTACTTATTCTTATCCTTGTTACCAGTGCAGCTATTTTTCAAGTATTTTTCAATTTTGATCTAGGAGATTATCCAGTACAATTTCTGCTGTTGCCTTTTCTTCTCTGGGCAGCGGTCCGGTTTGGGCAACTTGGGGTTGTGCTGTTTGTGCTTAGCGAGTTAATTTTCGCAAGTATTGGAACCCTGAATCGGCGTGGACCGTTTATGCTTCCGTCGCTTAATTCCTCGCTACTGCTGCTGCAAGCATACATCGGAACGATTTCTGTTGTCGGGCTGACACTCGCGGCTTCAATCACCGAGCAGTTAAAAGTACAAAGTGATCTCAAAAAACTTTCAGAAAATCTCGAGCTGCAGGTGAGAGAACGTACCGGGCAAGTAGAGAAGGGAAATGCCAAGTTACGGGCAGAAGTGCAGGAAAGAAGAGAAGCCGAACAGGCCCTCAGGCAGTTGAGTGCGTCACTTGAGCAGCGAGTTCAAGAACGTACAACCGAATTGGAATTGGCCAATAAAGAGTTGGAAAGCTTTAGCTATTCAGTTGCTCATGATCTTCGTTCCCCACTGCGCAGCATTGATGGATTCATAAGTATTTTGAAGGAAGAATGTTTTCCTGAAACAGATGAGAAATCAAATAAATATTTTAACCGTGTTCATGCAGCCGTAATGCATATGGGGCAACTTATCGAAGATTTGCTGAAGTTAACGCAGGTATCACGAAAAGAGATAGAGGTTAGAGATGTTGATTTAAGCGACTTGGTACAACGAATAGCCGATGAACTTATGAGTGAGCAGACTGACCGGAAGGTTGAATTCAAAATCCAGGAAGGGATTATTGTCCCTGGCGACAAGCAGTTACTGGGAATTCTAATCAATAACCTTCTTGATAATGCCTGGAAGTTCACTCGAACGAGGACTCCGGCAGTTATTGAGTTCGGCTCAATCAACGTTGATACCTCAAAGGCCTATTTTGTTCGTGATAATGGTATCGGCTTTGATATAAGATACGCCGATACTATTTTCAAACCTTTTTCCCGTCTTCACAGCACTGATGAGTTCCCTGGTACAGGTATCGGGCTTGCTACTGTCCAGCGTGTGGTTCAGCGGTTAGGCGGCAGGATATGGGTTGAAGCGGAAGTTGACAAAGGAGCAACGTTTTATTTTACCTTTATCGCATGAACTTCGACTTGTAACCGCAATTTATTCCAGATTATTTTTTTTAACCCACCCAACAAAGAAGTTGGGTGGGTTAATATTAGTCGCCCTGGCATCCCGCGATCAAATATCGGGTTGATGGGTTTCCTTACACCAATGACAGTTTTCAAAAAATATCACATATGGTATATATATACCCTGGTACAATCAAAACTAATTTATAAAGAACTAGGGAGGGGCAGTTATGTCAAAAGAGACGTTTCAATATCAAACGGAAGTCCAGCAATTATTAGACCTGGTGATCCATTCACTCTATTCGAATAAGGACATTTTCTTACGCGAATTGATTTCAAACGCTTCGGATGCGATCGATAAGATACGGTTTGATGCCATAACCGACCAGAATTTGTTGGAGAACAATTCCGATTGGAAGATCAAGCTTGCTTTCGATGAATCGGCAAAGACGATCACTGTTTCGGATAACGGTATCGGCATGTCAAAAGAAGAAGTTATCGAGAATATCGGTACTATTGCCAAGTCAGGGACCAAAGAGTTTCTTAAAGGGCTGCAAGAGAAAAACCTTACCAATAACCCAGAATTCATCGGTCAGTTCGGGGTTGGGTTTTATTCGTCATTTATGATTGCGGACAAAGTTACCCTGATTACGAAGCGGGCAGGCGAGGAGTCAAAGTCTGTGCTTTGGGAATCTGTTGGAGATGGTTCCTATACCGTGGAAGAAACCACGAAGGCAGCTCGAGGAACCGATATTATTCTTCATCTCAAAGAAGAGGCCTTAGAATATCTTTCTGAATGGAAAATAAAGGATATCGTCAAAAGATATTCTGATTACGTTGAGCATCCGATTGTGATGGACGTCGAAAAGGAAGAGAAAGCCGAAGAAGGCAAAGAACCCGAAAAGAAAGTAGTTGAAGAAGTCCTTAACTCGCAGAAGGCTATATGGGCTAAACCGAAGAAGGATATTTCCGAAGAAGAGTACAAAGACTTCTATAAGCATATTTCCCATGATTTCACCGATCCTCTGGAGACTATTCATTACCATGCCGAAGGCTCGACCGAATTCAAGGCGCTGCTCTACATTCCGGCGAAAGCTCCGATGGACATCCACTGGAAAGACTACAAAGGCGGCCTTAATCTGTACGTTAAACGTGTTTTCATTATGCATGACTGCAAGAAAATCATTCCTGAATATATGCGATTCCTTAAAGGTGTAGTCGATTCGAGCGATTTGCCTTTGAATGTATCCCGCGAAATCCTCCAGGAAGACAGGAATATCGAGAAACTTAAGAAAAATATTACCTCCAAAATCATCAAAGCATTACAGACAATGCAGGAAAAAGAGAGCGACAAATATCTAACCTTCTACAAGGAATTTGGACGGGTACTAAAAGAAGGGCTCCATTATGATTTTGACAACAAAGATCAGATAAAAGACCTTTTGTTATTTGAGACGACAAAAACCGAAGCCGGAAAAATGATCTCGCTCAAAGACTACAAAGCGCGTATGCCGGAAGATCAGAAGGAGATCTTTTATATTAATGGTGAAGAACGTAAAGAACTTGAGAGCTCGCCATTGCTGGAAGCCTTCAAGAAAAAAGGGTATGAAGTCATCTTCATGACCGATCATATTGATGAGTTCATCCTGCCTTACATTTATGACTATGATAAGGTAAAACTCCAGTCGGTAGAGAAAGGTGATCTCGAACTCGATACGGAAACCAAGCAACAGAAAGAAGAAAAAGAGAAAGAATATAAATCGCTGCTTGATGTAATTAAAGATAACCTGAAAGAAGAAATCAAAGATGTCCGTCTTTCTTCCCGGCTGACTGATAGCGCCAGCTGTTTAGTTGCAGGCGAGGATTCCATGACCAAAAGCATGGAACAGCTCCTTAAGTCTATGGGCCAGGCAGTTCCTTCATCAAAGCGTGTTTTGGAAATCAATCCTAATCATAAGATACTGGAAGTAATGGATGCGCTCTATAAAAAGGACCAGGCAAGTCAGCAATTGAAAGATTATTCGTTGTTGTTGTATGATCAGGCGCTTCTAACAGAAGGCTCAAAGGTAAAAGATCCTCAGCTGTTTGCGAAGATGATTAGCGATTTGATGGTTAAAGCTGGAGTGTAATATTATAAATACAGTATAGCACGCTTTTTTGCGTGCTATACTGCTAGCGATCGCAAGATTGTTATAGTACTCTTACTCGCCGATGTCCCCAAAGTGTATTCATTTTTCCAGTAGACTATTCGAAATAAAGTGATAAAATACCCTCGACTAAGAACTTGTATTGAGACTTGATTTAAATGTTGAGAAAAATACAAAAAAACAATTGGGAGGGAGAAAAATATGAAAAAAATGAGAGCTTTAAGTTTGTTTTTTATAGGAGTTATGGTGCTTACAATGTTTGGTTGCGCAAAACCTCAGCCAAGCAATACGTTGGGAACCCCAGGTGGCAATCAAATGCAAAATGAGGAGCAAGGCGGGGCGGCACCACAGACTCAACCGGACGGAACAATGCCGACAGAAAATATGCCGCAGGAGCAAGCTACACCGAACACAGCGCCGGGAACAACGGAATAATAAGCCGTTTTTTTTGCTGCCAGAGGGGTTTGTCCAGACAAACCCCTTATTTTTTTTCTGTCTCACTCATGTATTCTCCTGATCCTGTCCGAAAGTTAAAATTCGAAAAAATAAAATAGGTTGAGTTTAATTTAGCTAAATTATAATTTGACAAAAATAGCTATAATCAATATTCTGATGTCTCATGTGAATATTCAGTTATTTTTTTAAATTCGGAGGTAGCCAATGTCGATCGTAGATCCTTTAATTATTGCGGGGGAAAAATTCTCTTCACGTTTGTTTACCGGTACCGGTAAATTTTCTTCTGTCGAAGTAATGCGCGGAGTACTTGAATCTACCGGGACGCAAATGATTACTGTTGCCCTTCGCCGCGTTGACCTCTCAAACCCGGATGATAATATCCTTGGATCAATTGACCGGCAGAAATACCGGATTCTTCCGAACACCTCCGGTGCAAGAAATGCCGAGGAAGCTGTTCGGCTTGCCCGCATGGCAAAAGCCACTGGAATCAGCAACTGGATAAAGCTCGAGGTTATTCCTGAACCTCGTTATCTTATGCCTGACGGAGAAGAAACACTCAAGGCCGCCAGAATATTAATCAAAGAAGGCTTCGTTGTCCTTCCTTATATCCAGGCAGATCTTATTCTTGCTAAGAAACTGGAGGAAGAAGGCACAGCAACGGTAATGCCCCTGGCTTCTCCTATCGGGTCTAATCAAGGATTACGCATGATTGACTCCCTTAGAGCTATAATTGAGCAAGTCAATATCCCGGTTGTTATTGACGCCGGTATCGGCAGACCATCTGACGCAGCTTTAGCGATGGAGCTTGGCGCCGACGCTGTCCTTGTTAATACTGCCATCGCCACAGCACACGATGCCGTTGGTATGGGCAGGGCATTTAGGTTATCAACGGAAGCTGGCCGTATAGCATACCTGGCAGGACTGGCATCTTCCGGGCATCATGCCTTTGCCTCAAGTCCTTTAGAGTGGTTAAGTAGAAAATGACCTTCAGTCAGTTTGTCAGCACCATTAATGAAGACGCTCTTTACCATTCGGTTGGCTGCACTGCTAACGAGAATATTCCTGTCATTTTAGAAAAACAATACCTGGATTACCAGGATTTTCTCGCTCTTTTATCTCCTGCTGCGGGACCTTATCTCGATAAAATGATCGAACGGGCGCGCAAGATGACACGGGACCAGTTCGGCAATACGGTACGGCTGTATGTTCCATTGTATTTATCAAACGAGTGCATTAATTCTTGTGTCTACTGCGGTTTCAATCATGGTAAAAAAATCAGGCGTAAGACATTAAACAAAGAAGAGCTTCTCAAAGAACTAACGATCTTAAAAAAAATAGGGTTTCAGCATATTCTGCTATTAACCGGGGATAAAGCTGAAGTAGCCGGAGCAGATTACGTTACAGAAGCCATAAAATTAACTTCGGAATATTTCCCTTACATATCGCTGGAAATTTTTGCAGCAACAGCGGAAGAATACTCAAAGTTTGCTGCTGCCGGTGCTAATGGTCTGACAATCTATCAGGAAACCTATCATAAGCCTACCTATAAAACGATGCATCTTAAGGGTCCCAAAAAGGATTACCTGTGGCGGCTGGACAGTCCGGACAGGGCCTTGAGCGCTGGAATCCGCAAGATCGGGATCGGAGCATTGCTTGGTCTCTATGATTGGCGATACGAGATGGCCCTGGTTGGAGCACACGCTTATTATCTGGCTAAGCAGTATTGGCGAGCTGAATTGTCAGTTTCTTTTCCTCGTTTGCGTGATATTTCCGGGAAATTGTTTCAGACCTATCAGGTAGATGACAAGAGTCTCGTCCGGATTATTACCGCATTCAGGTTGTTTCTTCCGTGGATAGACCTGGTGCTTTCAACCAGAGAGTCGGCTTCGTTGCGGGACCAATTAGTCGGTATAGGAATAACCCAGATCAGTGCAGAATCACGAACGAACCCCGGAGGTTATAACCAGTCGGACTCATCGGAGCAATTCTCTGTTGCTGATAACCGGTCGCTGGAGGAAGTCAAAATAATGCTCGCGCAAAAAGGCTTTGATCCTGTATTGAAAGATTGGTCATATGAGTTGCAAGGCAATTCGGTTTAGCTGGACAGTGAGCGTATTAAGAGGAGGAAAAATATGAATCTTATTATTAATGGCGAAAATCGAGAAATCATTCATAGTTCCACGGTCTTAGAACTCCTGCAAGAATTGAGCCTCAATCCCGAAATAACTATTGTCGAGAGAAATCTTGAGATAGTCGGCAAAGAGCTGTACGGTAACGAGCCAATCGCTGCCGGAGACGCAATCGAAATAATCCGTTTCATGGGTGGCGGTTAATATTCGTACGTCATGAAAAGAAGTTTTCAGCTATTTCCAAATCATTTCCTTAATTCGCCTCCACTTATTTATATTAATACTTGACGGTATTTCTTTTTCTTGATTTAATTCATACTATGCATATAGGAATTGGGGTATCGCAATGAAGGTATCAACGAGAACACGGTATGGACTGCGTTTTTTAATTAATCTAGGCATTAATTATGGCAAAGGGACAATGCAGCTCAAAGAGATTGCCGAGAAAGAACAAATTTCCGAGAAGTATCTGGAACAGATAGTTACCGTGCTCAAGCTCTCCGGTGTTATTAAAGCATTGCGCGGCGCTTACGGCGGCTACAGTTTGGCTAAGTCTCCGGGACAGATTACCGTCAAAGAGCTTTTTGAGATCCTCGAAGGCGGCCTTGCCCCGATAGATTGTCTGGAAGACAAAGAAAATTGCAGCAGATATGAAGAATGCGTTATTAATGAGTTCTGGCTAAAGTTAATGGACCATATGTGTGCGTTCCTTGTGTCGTATACGTTGGAAGATCTGGTAGACATGTATAGAAAGAAAAAAGATCTCCCGATGTTCTATATTTAGTTCAGGGCAGGTAATTATGGATTAATCCGGCGGGATACCGGAAAAAGACAGCTAAAATATGACTTAAAAATAGTAAAGAAAAGTTTTGAACTCTTCAGCTTGATTGGAGAGAAAATAACCACCCACTTATGCAAAAAATGAAGAGAGTTAAGTGGATGATGGGGAGGCAATTACCATGGAATATAATATCGAAACCTTAGCGTTGCATGCCGGATATGAAGTTGACGCGACAACCTTAGCGCGAGCAGTACCTGTACACCGGACAAGCTCATATGTATTCAAAAACGCCGAGCATGCTGCGAACTTGTTCGGTTTAAAAGAACCGGGCTATATTTATTCCCGGCTGGGTAATCCAACACAGGATGTCCTGGAGAAAAGAGTAGCAGCCCTCGAAGGTGCGCCGGCAGCCTTGGCATTAGCCTCAGGGACGTCCGCTATTTTTTATTCGATCATTAATATATGCTCTGCCGGAGAAGAGATTGTTTCGGCAACCAACCTGTATGGAGGGACGTATACGATGTTTCACGACATCCTTCCTCAGTTTGGAATCACCGTTAAGTTTGTGAACCCGATAGACCTGCAAGGTTTTGAATCGGCAATCAATGCTAAGACCAGGGCCGTTTTCATTGAGACCATTGGCAATCCTGTACTGGATGTTCTAGATATCAAAGCTGTTGGGGATATTGCCCATAAGCATAATCTTCCGCTGATCGTTGATTCAACCTTTACCACGCCATTTCTACTACGACCGATTGAACATGGTGCCGATATAGTTGTTCATTCTCTGACAAAATGGCTCAGCGGACATGGTACAGGCATTGGCGGTATAGTGGTCGATGCGGGTAAATTCAACTGGAAAGATCCGAAGTTCAAGCTTTTTAACGAGCCGGATGGAAGTTATCATGGTTTGAGGTATGCTCATGATCTGGGAGACCTAAATCCGATCGCTTTTATTATGCGGATGAGACTCGTTCCTCTCAGAAATCTTGGCGCCTGTATCGCTCCTGACAATGCGTGGATGTTCCTTCAGGGAATCGAGACACTCCACCTGCGTATGGAACGTCATTGTGAAAATGCTTTGAAAGTGGCCGAATTTCTCAGTTCCCATCCAAGTGTTGACTGGGTTCGTTATCCTGGGCTTGCGAGTGATCCGGCCTATCCGCTGGCCAGCCGGTATCTTAAGAACGGTTTTGGCGGCATGGTTGTTTTCGGGGTAAAAGGCGGAAGAAGTGCCGGGGAGAAATTCATTGATAATCTTCACCTGTTCTCTCATTTGGCGAATGTCGGGGATGCCAAGTCATTAGCTATACATCCGGCAAGCACCACCCATTCACAGCTTAGTGAAGAGGATCAACGCATGGGCGGCTTAAGTCCTGAGTTAGTTCGGCTTTCGATAGGGATCGAGAACATAAAGGATATTATTAAGGATATTGATACGGCATTAGCGCACATCTAAGGACTGATGGCATTGGTGTAAGGAAGGTCCCCAATATTTCCTCTTCCAAACCCGACCTTAAAAGTAGTACAATAGGTTCTGTTTTTTATGGCAGATTATATTAGCAAATACTCTTGTAGAGCGGCATAAAGGAATCCATAATGGAAATAATCGAAGAAATTAAACGTTTGAAAAAAGAAAAAGATGCCTTAATCCTTGCTCATAATTATCAACGTCCGGAAGTTCAGGAAATCGCTGATTATTGTGCCGATTCCCTGGAAATGGCACGTGTTGCGGCACGGTCTGAGAAACGAATGATCATTATCTGCGGAGTACAGTTTATGGCAGAAACGGCCAAGATCTTGGCCCCGGATAAAAAAGTGCTGATTCCGAGAAATGACGCAGATTGTCCTATGGCCAATATGATCACGGCGGAAGATGTCATTAAACTGAAAGAGCAATATCCAAAGGCAAAAGTAGTAACGTATGTTAATTCTCTGGCAGATGTTAAAGCTGTCACTGATGTCTGCTGTACCTCAGCAAATGCGGTAAGCGTGGTTAAGAATATTGATGCGCAGCAGATTATTTTCGGACCGGACAAAAATCTGGCAGCATATTGTCAGCGGTTTGTTGATAAAGAGATCATTCCCTGGAGTGGCTTCTGTTACGTTCATTCCAAAATTACTGGGGACGAAGTTCGTCAGGCAAAAGCCGCGTATCAAAAGGCTGTGTTGCTCGTTCATCCGGAATGCGAACCGGAAATTGTTGATATGGCAGATGTAGTGCTTTCAACCAGCGGCATGTTGAAGTATGCCGGAGAGTCAGACGCGAAGGTATTTCTCATCGCAACAGAAATGGGTATTATCTACCGGCTCAAAGTAGAAAATCCCGGCAAAGATTTTTATCCTGCCGGTACGTTAAAAACCTGCCTGAATATGAAAAAGACTTCCATTCAAGATATATATCTGGCGCTCAAAGATGAGCAGTATGAAATTAAATTATCTGATGAAATTATTCAATCGGCGAAAAGATCGCTGGAAGAGATGATAAAGTATGGATAAAGGGACCGTAATTGTTGGAATGAGCGGAGGTATCGATTCTTCGGTAACCGCCGCTCTCCTAAAAGACCAGGGCTATAATGTTATTGGCGTAACAATGCAGATTTGGGATGGCGGCTGTACCCCTTCAAACGGCGTTACCCAGCATGCCTGCTATGGTCCGGGAGAAGAAGAAGAGATTGCCCAGACCGAAAAAATATCCCGGCAGTTAGGTATCCCCTTCCATGTTATAGACTTAAGAAAAGAATACAAGCATCACGTGCTTGATTACTTCAGGCAGGAATATCTTTTCGGGCGAACCCCGAATCCGTGTATCAAATGTAACAGCAAGATCAAATTCGGGGCGCTACTCGATAATGTCAAAAAAAGTAATATCTCATTTGATTACTTCGCTACAGGTCATTACGTTAATGTCGCCTATAACGAAACCAGTCAGCGGTACCTGCTCAAGCGCGCAAAAGACCTTAAGAAGGATCAGACGTATTTCTTGTTTTATCTGTCACAAGAACAGCTTAAACAGTGTATCTTCCCGTTAGGTCAGTATACCAAAGAAGAGATCCGGGAGATGTCGAGACAGAAAGGCTTCGGACTTGAGAACAAACCTGAGAGCCAGAACTTCGTTGCTCAAGGCTATACGAGCCTGCTCGAAGGTGCTACGCTGCCGGGACCGATCTTAGATACGCAGGGTAAGAAGCTTGGCGAACATAAAGGAATTCATTATTACACGGTCGGGCAGAGAAAAAGGCTTGGGATCGCAGCGGAATATCCGCTTTATGTGGTGGCAATTGACCATACGAACAATGCGGTTGTCGTTGGGCCCAAAGAGGATATTTACAGTAATCGGCTTATCGCGTCTGAGCTTAACTGGATCAGTATCGACAGGCTCAGTGAGCCGATGAAATTAAGCGCAAAAATACGCTATGTGCAGCATGAAGAAACCGCCTGGGTTGAGCCATTGGAAAATGGAGATATCCGTGTTACTTTTGATAATCCGCAGATGGCGATAACTCCCGGACAGGCTATCGTTTTTTATGATCAGGATACGGTTGTTGGAGGCGGAATTATTCAAAAATAATGCATGTTACCTGTGCAGAAGATAGTAGGAATGAAAAAAGTAAAAAGTAATTATGTGAATGTAATTCGCTGGAAATTAGGCTTTGGGCAGAAAGAAGTCCCGGCAGTACCTGCAGAAGAGCTTGTAACCTTTAAGACTGCCATTGTTAAACCGGATAGCAAAAGAATCAGCAAACCTAATCCCCGTAAAATCCAGATAACCTGGATTGGCCATTCGACCTTCCTGATTCAAGTTGGAGGGGTCAATATCCTCACTGATCCGATATTCAGTACCTATGCTTCCCCTGTCCCAATTGCTAATTTCCGCCGGCTTGTGCCTCCGGGGATTGAGTTCGACAAACTCCCGGAAATCCATGCGGTGCTGATTAGCCATGACCATTACGACCATCTCGATGCCCCGACAATAAAGAAGTTGGGAAATAACGTATGTTACTTTGTGCCTCCGGGATTAAAAAAATGGTTTAATAAAAGGAAAATTACGAATGTCCTGGAAGTTCCGTGGTGGCAGTCTGTCATGTTCAAAGGGCTTACGGTCCATAGCGTTCCGCTCAAGCACTTTTCCGGACGGGGACTCCTCGATATGAACAAAGCCCTGTGGTCAGGATGGATTCTTGAAAGCAAATCCGGCAAGATATTTTTTGCCGGGGACACGGGATATTCGCCGGTATTTAAAAAAATCGGTGAGCGGTTCGGACCGCTAAAGGTCTCGCTGATTCCGATCGGAGCGTACGCTCCGCGCTGGTTTATGCGTCCGGTCCATGTTAACCCTCCCGAAGCAGTGAAGATGCACCGTGACATCGATTCCGAGAAATCCATCGGTATGCATTGGGGAACCTTTAAGTTGGCAGACAATCATCCGAACGAGCCGCCGGTATTTTTAAAAAAGACTTTAAAAGAAAAAGGTATCGACGAAGAGAGCTTTATCGTCATGAAATTCGGGGAAACACAATCCTTTTAACGCGTGAACTGGATATGGGGCAAACCCGGAACTCGAATTAGTTAGAAAAAACCATTTGGCACAAGCTGTCCTTACTTAGTTCGAGTTCCGGATTTTTAATCCTAAGATCATTCAATAAATTTATACTGTATTTTTTTCCGCTGATCTTCTTTATATACTTTCTTTAAGAATTCAAGTCCGGCATATTTATAGATAGAAATTTCCGTCGGAAACGAATAAATGAGTGTAATAAAGAAGGTCGGATCAAGCCTTTCTTTTATGGCAACTGCTGCGGTATTGATCATATCCCCTGCTTTCTCGCTGATCAGCGTCGCTCCAATTATCAGGTTGTCTTTATCGAGAATTAGCTTGAGAAAGCCTGTATCGCTGTCTATTACGGCTCGTTCGGTCCGTTCGAAGTTAACCACAATAGAGTCTCCGAACAGGTTCGCTTCTTTGGCCATTTGCTCAGTATACCCGACATGGGCGACTTCCGGTTTTGTGTAGATTGACCAGGTAACTTCCGAATAATCTATTTCGGTCGGCTCTTTTAATATAATATTTTTTGCTATCGTAAATCCCTGATAATTTGCCATATGGGTAAATTTGTAGGGTCCGACTACATCGCCACAGGCATAGATATTCGGGATGCTGGTTTGAAGGAAGGCATTCGTCTTGATATACCCTTTGGGGTCAAGTTCGACGCCTATAGTTTCCAGCCCCATGTTTTTGGTATTCGGCATCCTTCCCAGGGACGCAAAAATCGCATCGCCGATGATGTCGATCTTTTTCCCGTCCTTTTCAATAGTGGTAATCAGTTTTCCATCTTGTTGTTTTACTTCTTCAATGGATGACGAGAGATAAAGGTTAATGTTTTCGCTGCTGAAAATACGCTCCATGAATCCGCTGACTTCCGGATCATCTTTCGGAAAAATTGTAGGGACCATATCAATTATAGAGACCTGGGAACCCAGGAATTCGAATCCCTGCCCGAACTCCAGTCCTATTGATCCGGCTCCGAGTATTGTCAGATTTTTGGGCAACTGCTTCATATCAAAGATTGTCTCGTTGGTTAAGAACGGCACATCCGTCAGTCCTTTAATCGGAGGAATCACAGGGCGTGATCCTGAAGCAATTATTATATGTTCTCCCGTATAGGTGTTGTCTCCTACCTTGACGGAATGGTTATCAAGAAGCTCTCCTCGTCCATCAATGATACTAACACCCAGTTTCTTGTATTTTTCAAGGGTGTGCTCATAATCGTCATCAACAATATGGTTAACCCGCGACATGATTGTCGATAGGTCAATTTTTTCAATTCTGGCGTCGATCCCTAATTCGTGGGCCGTAGCAATCTGGTGTGCGACATGGGCACTATGTAAAAACGCCTTTGAGGGGATACAACCGGAGTTAATGCAGCTACCGCCAAATTTGTTCGATTCAATTATTGCTACTTTAGCTTTGAGTGAAACGGCAGACACGGCGAATGCCAGTCCTGCAGTTCCTCCGCCAATCACAATTGCATCATAATCGTACGTCATAGCATGTACTCCTTTTTTAGCTAGTTGGTAAGCGTTCTTGTGTTCTTTTCATTGATCCGTCTGTTGTTGCGAGGTAAAATAACAAGATTTACATTTAATTTCAATAGAAAAAATTTGCCTGAATTAAGCCTGTTTTTAATGCCCGGCTTATGTTTAGGAAATCTCATTGAACGAGATTCCAATTTAATAAAATAATTGAATAAAAGTTTTTCTTCTGATAAAATAATAGGGTAGGGGGGTATGGTATAAGGTGAATAATGGACAATAATTTGAATTCGAACAAAAACGGAACTGCTCCTCACTGTGAGAAGTTAAAGAAAGATCTTGTAACGAGGCTGAATCGGATCGAAGGCCAGGTGCGAGGTATTAGTAAGATGGTTTCGGAAAATGTCTATTGTGATGATGTGCTGCATCAGATAGCCTCGGTAGAGGCAGCATTAACCGGCGTCACTAAATTGCTCTTAGAAGCTCATATAAGGGGCTGCGTTGTTGAGCAACTCGCGAATGGTGATACTGGTGTTATCGATGAGCTTCTGGTCACCATAGGAAAAATGATTAAGTAACGAAAGAAATTCATGCATAAAAAAACATCGATTATGATAACCGGAATGACGTGTGCTTCCTGTTCTGCCCGCATAGAGAAGAGACTTTACAAGCTCGCTGGTGTCAAAGCCGTAGCGGTTAATTTAAGTACGGAAAAGGCGAATATTGAGTATGATGATGCCCTCATAGCAGAGCCCGGGCTTCTCGATACCATTAGAGCCTTAGGCTATGGGACTGTTGATCCTGTTTCCAGGGCGGATAGCGAGAAAGAAATACGGGAAAAAGAAATACGCAGCTTGAGAAATCTGGTCATCGTTTCGGCTCTCTTGTCGGCACCGCTTGTAATTGCAATGGTCCTCGCGCTAGGGAACCTCCCCGTAGGGTTTCTTCATAGTCCCTGGTTTCAACTCCTGGTCGCAACTCCTGTGCAGTTTATAATCGGGTTTAGGTTTTATAAAAATGCGTATCATAATCTTAGGTCCGGGAGTCCCGGTATGGATGTGCTGGTTGCGATGGGAACCAGCGCCGCCTATTTTTTTAGTGTTTATAACGGCTTTTTTAAAAGTGCGCATATGGATTTACACCGCGAGTTATATTTTGAAGCTTCAGCAATAATTATTACGCTGGTGCTGTTTGGGAAGTATATGGAGGCTCTCGCACGGGGAAGGACCTCGGAAGCTATCAAAAAGCTCCTCAAATTGCAGCCGAAAACTGCAAGGGTAGTGCGCGGTCAAAAAGAGGACGATATCCCTATTGAATCGGTACAGATAGGAGACATCATTCTTGTCAGGCCAGGAGAAAAGGTGCCGGTAGATGGCGAGATTATCGAAGGGACCTCGGCTATTGACGAGAGCATGATAACCGGGGAGAGCCTGCCGGTAGAAAAACGCCGGGGCGATAGTGTCATCGGGGCAACCATTAACAGTTATGGAGCTTTTATGTTCCAGGCAAGCAAGGTGGGCAAAGATACCCTGCTTTCGAGCATAATAAGAATTGTAGAAGAGGCGCAAGGTTCGAAAGCGCCGGTTCAGCGGTTGGCAGATAAGGTTGCCTCTGTTTTCGTCCCGGTAGTTTTGCTGATTTCGCTTGCCACGTTTTTAGTCTGGTATTTTTTTGCCGGGGACTTCAGTTTCGGTGTGATCGCTGCGGTTGCAGTTATGGTGATTTCCTGTCCGTGTGCTTTAGGGCTGGCAACTCCGACTGCGATCATGGTCGGAACTGGTATCGGCGCTCAGAGAGGCATTCTTATTAAAAGCGGCGAGAGCCTGGAGAAAGCCTATCGGCTCACAACGGTCGTCTTCGATAAGACAGGGACCATAACCAAGGGAACTCCGGTACTTACGGACGTTAAATCTTTCAGTTCGCTTAGCGAAAAGGAGATTCTCAAGCTTGCCGGGAGTGCTGAGAAACGTTCAGAACACCCGCTGGGAGCTGCAATTTACCAGGCTGCAAAGCAAGCCTACCCCCAGGTAGACGATCCGGCTTTTTTTGAAGCTATCCCCGGAAAGGGAATCAAAGCAAGGGTCGGTGACAAAACGGTCCTCATTGGTACCAGAGCTTTTATGCAAGACAATAAGCTTGATTCCACGATAGCCCAGACAGCAATCGCTCAGTTCGAAGAAGCAGGAAAAACGTCCATGTTGATTGCTGTTGATAACGTTTTGGCCGGCGTAATTGCTCTGGCAGATATGCTCAAAGAGCATTCTCGTGAAGCGATAGCTGAACTGAAAGACCTGGGGCTGGAAGTGTATATGATCACCGGAGATAATAAGAGGACCGCGCAGGCTATTGCTCAGCAGGTCGGTATCGAGAATGTACTGGCAGAGGTATTACCTGCCGATAAAGTTCGAGAGGTTGAAAGACTTCGGAAGCTGGGGAAAGTTGTCGCAATGGTCGGTGATGGGATTAATGATGCCCCGGCATTAACCATGGCTGATATAGGAATTGCTATAGGAACAGGAACCGATATTGCGATTGAATCTTCTGATATTACGCTTATCCGGGGTGATTTGCGATCAATCCCTGAGGCCATTCGATTATCAAAGAAAACCATGGGAAAGATACGGCAGAATCTGTTCTGGGCTTTTATTTATAATATTATCGGTATCCCTTTTGCTGCGTCCGGCCTTTTGAATCCTATAATTGCCGGGGCGGCAATGGCATTCAGTTCGGTATCGGTAGTTACTAATTCGCTAAGCCTTAAACGGATAAAGTTCGCGAATACCTACCACGAACAATAAAAGATGGAGGAGAGAAGATGAAAAAAGAAATCATTAATGTTGAGGGCATGAGCTGCCAGCATTGCGTAAGTTCGATTAAGAACGCTTTAGGTGGGCTTAGTGGTGTTAGCGGGGTTGAAATCGACTTGAAGGGCCATACCGCTTCGGTCGAATATGACGAAGCGATAGTCTCAATTGCCCGTATTCGAGAAACAATCGAGGACCAGGGATACGATGTTGTTTAACGCGTTCGTATCGTGTTCCGGCATTGACTGTCTCAGAGGAAAGAAAGTGTGCCCTTCAAATGCAAAATGATTCAGCCAAGTGGGTAGATATACTAGCGTCCGTTGCCCATAGTAAAACCTTCACTAAAGGTGAGCATGTATTTTATGCCCTAACCCCGGCAGAAAAATTTTTCTATATAATAGAAGGCGAGGTACGCATCTACAAGCTTGATTCTTCCGGCCAAGAGATCGAAGTCCGGCGGGCTTTCGCCGGAGATATCTTTGCCGAAGTTCTGGTCTTTGCCGGAATAAATTACCCGGTTTCAGCCCAGGCGGTGAAACCCAGTAAGGTAATAAGCTATAACAAACAGGAAGTCTACGCTTTAACGCAGCACGATAATCGCTTAGCCTTTTTTTTCATTGAAACCTTAGCACGGAGATGCCTGTTTTTGAATCAAGCCATCGATAATGTCTCAATGCAGGACCTGCCCGTTCGTTTAGCCCGCTATCTTTTGGGATATCTTGAGGAGCACGATATCCCCGTGAAGAACAACCAAGCCATAATCGAATTGTCGTTCCCCAAAAAAGATCTGGCCAACAAACTGGGTACGATTCCGGAAACTTTATCCAGAACCTTTGCCAAGCTCAATGGACTGGGGTATGTCGACGTATCCGGGAAAACAATTCTGATCAGGAACATAGAAGACTTAAAAGCGTTTTCGCTCTAACCAAGGCGATATGTTTTTCTTCTGTAGTAGTGTCCGCACGGTGTTCCTGGACAGAACTGCAGCGGGTATAGTTTAATAGTAAGATACCGCGATAGAAACGGAAGCATTCGTTGTTAATAAAAGACATTCCGATATACGTAATGCACTATACAAAACTAGTCGATCGACGGATAAGGCTTGAAAATGTCCTTACCGGCATTGGCCTTACTGCGTATTGGGTAACAAGTTTCGATCAGGAACAACTTGACGGCAGCGAGTATTATTTTGATAATCAGGAGATTTGGCGGCAAAAAACAAAGCTTTTTGGTGACACGCCGTATAGGATACTAAAAAAATCAGAGATATCCCTGACTATGAAACATTTATATGCCTTTTCACATGCCTCGGCTCAGGATAGCGAGTATTCACTTTTTCTTGAGGACGATGTGGTTTTCTGTGATAACTTTGTAGCAATTTTTGATCATATGTTCCAAGGACTGCCGGCTGATGCTGATGCTATTTTCATCGGAAATGGATGTAATCTGCGAATAAAAGCTCCCTTGCCGGATGTTCATTTTTACTGGAGAGACCATCCCGCGTGCAAGTGCACAGACTCTTTTCTGCTCAAAAAATCAGCCTTAGCTAAAATATTAACGACAATAAAACCGTTTAACTTGCCGATTGATTTCGAGTTATGCTACCAGTTCCAGCTGCATAATCTGAAAGTATACTGGCTGGAACCGCCTATTGTCATCCAAGGCTCGCAAGTGGGGCTGTATGAATCGGCAATCCAATAGAAAGGGATGCGCATGTCGGCAAATGTCTCAGAAATAACCACCTTTAAGTACCGGGATTATACCTGTTTTTGTTCGAGCTACAGTTTTGAAAACATACAATCGACAGAGGTGCCTGCCTACCAGAAACAAGTCTTTAATAAATTTGGTTTTACGCTCAACCAGTTCCATGGCGATATGCGGCACCCGGATTTTATGGATTATATTATGAGAGCGATAGACGCGGATATTTTTATCTTTTTCGATATTGATTGTATTCCTTTGCGCAAAGATGCGATTGACTATTTGTTATCCCGATTTTTGCAAAAGGAAGGTATCCTGGGAATAGAGCAGCAGTGTAACTGTAACGCTTCGATTAACCATATTTACGCCGGTCCTGCCTGTTTTTTGATTACGAAAGACTTGTACGAAAAGTTGGGTAGACCATCTTTTACAGAAAACTACCGGAGTGATGTTGCAGAAGAAATAACCTATATCTGCCAGGATAAAGGTATTTGTGTCGATGTTCTGAGAAAAACGCATAGCAATGGAAACCAGTGGCAGTTAGGCGAAACCGGGTGGTTTGGCAATGGAACAACGTACGAAAACGATTTGGTTTATCATCAATTTTCAATATCATCACAAGTTAATAATTTTATTGAAAAATGCAAAATGGTTCTGGCTACATAGCGTTGCCAGATTGTTCATACCGCTTAATCATTAGGTATCAGTGCCAGCAAGTATCATTTTTTTATACCACAAAAAATCATGTTTAGCCGGATAAGTTCTTCCTACAATTTCTTGGTATTTTTTTTCCAGGAAGGCTTCGGTGAGGTCAGTCCAGTTATCAATCACAACAACCGGCAGATCATAGAATGATTCCATCGCGGTATGCTTAAGAATGATAGGGATTGTCCCTACGTAAATAGATTCCCAGATTCTATGGCAATCTATACTGTTACCCGGGGGAGAAATGGTAAAGCTGTAAGAAGCCAATATGGTAAGGTACTCTTCGTAGTTATGTTGAGAAAAATCATAAGCGATAAAACTGCAATGCTGGAGCTCATTCAGTGCTTTGAGCCTGTCTTTCATATTAGTTGCAAGGTTAAAATTGCAGTAAACCATGCTTTTTTTAACAGTGGTTTTCTCCATAACCTTCACGAGTGCCTCTTTATTGCCATGTGGCCATTCTTCATTCGCAATACCGATTGGTATTGGTTGTAGTTTCGGATGCTTGATATGACAGTTCATTCCATACCACTTGATTAAATATTTATTCTCTAAGAGAGTGATATTGTTCACTGGATGGTCAGAATTATGAGTAATTAGTATAAAAGGGAAATTAATCTTTGGTAAAACCTGTTCGATAAAAAGATCTAAATAATAGTCAGTTTTTACAAAATATATATTCCTGTCCGGCGAAATGAATAAGTCCGAAGCACATTGATCGATAACACAGTCTGCTAATCGCCGGAACCTGTTCCCGGTTATAATGTGCTCTTCCTGTAATGCCGGTAACGACGTGCTCGCAAATATATCCCTTCCAAGCCGGGCATCCTCATGAAATTGCCGGATTCGTTTGCAATCAGTATTGTAAACCGCAACGATATCTGTGTGTTCTGCGGAGCGAAAGGCCTCTCGTGCATTCAGGGGATTATTATAGGTGCCGCCTAGTTGCGTTAATCCAATATTCATAACGTGCCGGAGGTAATAACTAAGACACAGGTCAATCGTAGTCTGGGTATCCTTATTATTATCAAAGAGCTGCTTCGCAAAAATAAGGAAAGCCTCTCTTTTTCCAAACAAAAGTTTCATAAGTTCGCGGCTCAAAAAAAGTCCCGGTCCTCCGGCATAAATCGCCGTATCAGGATCAAGCGTTGCCAGAGCTTTTTGAAGATTATACGGATGAATAAATGTCCGGCTATCTAACGAGACAAACCACTCGGCGTTCGGATGTTTCATATACATATCACAAAGACCAAAGAACCGCTGGAAAAACGTAGACAATTCTGCAGGTAGGCTCTCAATTTTTAATAATGTGATAGGAAGTGCCGGATCATTATGATAGCCGTGGAAATATATATATTTATAATATTCTCCCCAGGATAGTTTAATCGCCTTATCATGGTTGAAGTTATTTGCTTGCGTATATACGGAAACCACCGTATTCGCTATCTCCTTAAGTGCTGCGGGTTTACAAAGCAGTTGATTGTTATTGATCGAAAGTAAGTGCAAGGTTTTCAGTCTGATAAGAATACCATCCAGAGGTTTGAGATATCTGAGGACTGCCTGCTCTAAAGGGATGTCGCTATTGTTACACGCGTAGAATCCTATATTAACTGGCAATTCGCTATAATCTCCGGGAAAACCATATTCGAATATAGCCCAACTCGTGAATCCTGCCTGTGCAAGGAGCGTATTCAATTCCTCTTCATTAAACAGCGACTTATGCAGTTGCGCTTGGTAATTTCTTACCATACTATCTTCAGGATCCCCATGAGTATAGCGGAATACATTGTAGAGATCAAAAACAGGACCTGCCGTTCCGGCAGATTTGTCCAGGTAAAACTTTGCCACATTTGTAAAATATGGTATGCCTATATAACAAACAAACCCATTCTTACTTAGAGCTTGGCGGATACGGTAGAGATGACAGACTCTTTTGCTACGGTAGAGATGCTCAAAAAAAGCATTACTGAAAGCGCACCCTATCGATACCGGCAATACCGGCAACTGGGCAAGGTCCATAGATAAGTCGGTGGTCTCAGTTTGGCTGATATCAATATTTATATATCCTTCAATGCGATGATTGCCGCATCCCAAATGCAGCTTCGCGTTCTCCAGATGTTTGAACTCTTCAGCAGTAATACTCATGTAGTTTCCTTCGGAATAAGTGGTCCTGGGTGGCCGGTTCCTGGCACTATTCTGGTTTACAACCTGCCCATTATCTTAAACTTCCAAATAAATAATCATTATGGGTACCGTCCCAGGCCGGATTATCTATCGGATTGAACCCTGTAATATTGGTTATTAATGCGTAATCATTCCTTAATAAAAAGTTTACGGTATCAAGGAAGGTCGGCGTATAGATTTCTACTAATATAAATCTTGGTCTGTATTGGCTATAATCCAGTCCCATTAGAACTGGCAATTCATAATTTTCTACATCAATAGACATTAAGTCAACTGGGATATCTTTTAAATGGTTTGCAAATACTTTATTCAAGGTTAACGCTTTAACCGAAACATTAGACATCCGGTTCAACCTTTTTCCCTCTATACTTGACATCGGGTGTCCATCAAAATCCCCGGACAGGCTATCTGCCTGTTCGTCATTTGTAAGGGCTGCATTGATACAATAACTATGAGGACGATTTTTAACGCAGGCATGAAAGGCGTTTATTGAGGGTTCAACCAGAACCCCTTTCCAATGTTTATCTTTCTCAAGATAATAAGTATAAGAATCAAAAATACCATCATTAGCGCCAGCCTCTAAAAATATACCATTTTCTTTGTTTATTATGCCGAACAGCTTTACCAGATGCTTTAATTCCATATCATTTATTATATAGGCAGGAAATAAATATTTCAATTTGCTGGGCTCGTTCGCGAACAGTTCTTATTGTTTCGTAAATCTTTTGTCAAAGAAAAAATACTGTAATTATCTCCAAAATATTATCAATTGAACCGTGAAAAGGGTTCGCAGGTTCAACTCTTGTGTAATTATCATTTGCAGGTATAATGAGCGAACGCGGTAAAAAGGGAGGTTTTATTATGATTAAAACAAAAATTGCTCTTTTCGATGCGAAAGCCTATGACATCGAGTCTTTTAATTCTACAAATAGAGAATTTGGCTTTGATATAAAGTATTTTGAAAACCGGTTAAGTGATGACACTGTTAGTCTCGCGAAAGGTTTTAACGTTGTCTGTGCTTTTGTGAACGATACTATGGATGCAAAGGTTATCGACGTCCTCAAAGAATCCGGCATAGACCTTATTGCACTGCGAAGTGCCGGGTATAATAATGTTGATTTGAAAGCCAGCTACAATAATATCCACGTTGTGAGAGTTCCAGCTTATTCTCCCTATACTGTTGCGGAACATGCCGTAGCCCTGATGCTTACGCTCAATCGTAAGACCCACAAGGCTTTTTACCGCACAAGGGATAATAACTTTACGATTAAAGGTCTGTTGGGATTTGAGATGCACGGAAAGACCGCCGGAATTATCGGGACCGGAAAAATTGGGAAATGCCTGGTCAAAATATTAAAAGGGTTTGGGATGGAAGTGCTGGCTTATGATAAGTTCCCGGATGAACAATTCGCTAAGGAAGAGAAATTTGAATATGTTGATCTTGATACTCTTTTTAATAAGTCTGACATTATTTCGCTTCATTGCCCGCTTACCAAAGAAACCTTCCATCTGATAAATGTTCAGACCATGGCGAAGATGAAAGCCGGGGTCATGATTATTAATACCGGACGTGGCAAGCTGATCGATACCAAAGCATTGATTGAAGAGATCAAGTCGCAGAAAATTGGTTCAGCCGGGCTTGACGTCTATGAAGAGGAAAGTGAATATTTTTTCGAAGATTTTTCGGCTACGGTAGTGGAAGATGATACGCTGGCAAGGCTGCTCTCCTTTACGAACGTACTGGTGACTGCTCATCAGGGATTTTTTACCAAAGAGGCGTTAGCCACTATTGCCCATACTACCTTACAGAATATTAAGGATTATTTTGCTGACAGCAAACTGGAGAATGAGATTTGCTACAAATGTGACGAGAAAGTCTGTGTTAAGCAGCTTAAAGGCCGCTGCTTTTGATCACTGAGCTATCATAACTCAGGTGACGCAAGAACATAACAATTCTATTTCTAACCGGATATCACGATAAAGCATTAATATTTTCAGTGATTGAACCCTTTTTATCCCACACAGCATCGTAGATCGGCCCTCCGTTTTTCGTGATGCTAAAGGAACCGTTTTGGAATTTTCGGTTATTATTAATGATGTAGCGGACAGTTTCATTCGTATTTGTTTTTTCCATAGAGAGAATGATAGATATGGTGGGCGGCCTGTTATTCCATGCGGATGTTATTTTTTCTCTTCCTAGCACATAGGTCCAGGACCCTTCTGTAGCTTCGTTATTGCTTGTTCCGGATACAAACGGGCTATCATTGATGGCAATATCCCATGAAATTACGTTTTCCGACACCGGCGTTCCTGTGATTGTGACGGTAGCCGCTTTATATCCTGGCGGAGAGGTTATTGTCCAAATCGAGGCTTTGTTATTTTTTTGCGGGACCGCGTTCTCAGTTTCCTTTAATATATTGCTCGATAGGTTGGTAAATAGAGTTATATCGGAAATAAATGTAGAAATTAATTTCGCGGTATCGGTTTGTGAAGCAGGCCCCTTTATCTTAATTGAGGAAGGTGTAACAAATCTGGGGAGCTGCGGGGGATCAGGGCTCGCAGAGATTTGTATGCAGCCATTAATCGGCAGCAAGCAAAACGCTAGCAGGCAAAAAGAAATATAACGCATTTTCCCTCCCTAAATTGACCAGGCATTATGATATATTAATATAAAAAAAAGTCAATGGAGGTTTGGCAGGTATTGTAGCCTGGTTCTCCAGGATTTTTAGGAGAAACTGATATGCTTTCTCTAATTCTTTACATGTTCAGTTATTAACCCTGATAATTCCAGCGAGTTTTTTCAAAAAAACTAATTATGTAGAAAATATGGCAGTTAGAGAGCTTGTGGCTAAGAGAATATTCAGTACTTATTGCCAAAAATTTTCTTAGAAGAAACTGGAAAGGAATTATCCGGGATAAAAAGCCAGGATAATATTTGGCATGAAAGTTGATACAAGATAGGTAAGGTTAAGTAAAGGAGATGAGTGCCATGAACAATCAGGATAATGCTTTAATAAACCAGATGTTCGAGAAAGCCGTTAATCAAGAGCCGATCATATCTCTTATGAAATTGGAAATAGTATTTGATACTAAAAAGGTTAATATATTTATCAGCAATAATTAAATCTTAGAGGGCACGGTGTGGTTAACAGCCTTTGAGAGGAATAAATATAATATATACGTAATTTTTTTATTTTGTTATTCTATAGCCAAGGGTTGAGCTGAAGTTGTTATACGTTTTTGGTTATATCAACGCCGTGCATAGAACTAAAGGATGGCAAGAAAAAACATGAAAAATATGCTGTATTACATAATGTTGATTTCGATAATTTCGTTGATAATGTTTTTATACATTTTAGTGAATTATTATATCTACGGTAAATTGCTGGCTATCATTCCTAATAATCGTTTATGGCTGTTAATTTATCGAATAACTTTTATAGCGGTAGCCAGTTCTTTTTTGGTAGGGAGGATTATTGAGCGTGTTAATTCCGGTATCGTGAGTGGGACGATAATTCTGGTTGGCTCGTTCTGGTTAGGAATTGCATATTATCTGTTTTTGTTTTTTTTAGCTGCCGATGTAATCATTTTTTTGCTAACTTTTTTTCATCTGGTTCCAGGTACCAGAATAGCCGGTACTATGCTGCTAAGGTCTTGGACTTTCGTAGCTTTGGTGACAGCGCTAACGGTTTTTGGGCACCTTAATTCAAAGAATATCAGAGTCACGACAATCAGGTTGGATATACCCAAGCAGGCGGGTACGTTGAAGACGCTTAATCTCGTTGCTGTGAGTGATATTCATTTAGGTACCTTGATCCGTAATTCTCGCCTGAAACATATTATTGATACCATGAATAGCCTAAATCCTGATATTGTCCTTCTTCCCGGTGATGTGGTTGATGAAGATCTTGCGCCGGTAATTAAATATAATATGGGTGACGAGCTTAAGGCAATTAAGTCCAAATTCGGGGTATTCGCCAGTACCGGTAATCATGAGTATATTGGTGGAGTTGAATCTGCGGTGCATTATCTTTCTCAATATGGGATCAAGTACCTTCGAGACGAAAAGGCGCTGGTAAATAACAGTTTTTATTTGATTGGCAGAGAGGATTCGAGTCGGTTCCGGTTTACAGGAAAGAAAAGAAAAGAGTTACAGGATATTATGACCGGTATCGACAAAAATTACCCCTTACTCCTGATGGACCACCAGCCGCGGAATCTTAAAGATGCTTATAATAATAAAATAGATTTTCAGATATCCGGACACACGCATAACGGGCAGCTATTCCCGAATAACTTTATTACCAATATGATTTTCAAAAAAAGCTGGGGTTACTTGAGTGATGGTCAAACGCATTATTATGTTTCTTGTGGGGTAGGTACCTGGGGACCTCCAATGAGGATTGGCAGTATCGCTGAAGTAACCAACATTATCATTAACTTTAAACCATAAATCAGGTTAAGGCTGAAACAAATAATCCGGCTTAAATCGCACATCCTTCACCTGCGGGAATTGCTTCGCGGTTTTAATGAACTGGTTCTGCAACATCATAATCCGTGCCGAACCGCCGCTTGAGAAGTTGTTCGGATCATTAAAGGTTAGGGTTAATATTCCTTTGCTTAGTGTGGCATCTTGCAGCGTAAAATCTGGATAAGGGAATTCGGTGCTGAACCCTTCGGTTATTTCTTTTGCTGTTAGCCGGCCTTCCAGTAAGAGGTTTATCGTATCTTTAATGGGGGTTTTGGACGGGGTAATTTCACGCTGTACTGCTATGATCGAGGCCGGATTGCCTGTCATCTCCTTATCGACGTTTTTGGCTTTTTTGCTGTTATAGTAGAACAACTTTACTTTCACCATGTTTTTGGCGATATTCGTTGATTTTATATGGACTCTGCTTTTATTGGCAGTTTTGGCTTTGTCATTGTCTTTATACAAATATAAAGGTGCAAAGATAGCTATAACAACGAATAAAAACAAAAAAATATAAAGTTTGAGGTAGCTTTTAGCCGGTTTTGTGCGTGTTTTTATCCTGGATTTTTTTTTCTTTTTTGCCATAAATAATGCGCCTTTTTATTGTCTGCTAGTTATCTATAATAAATGGGATGAGTCGACTTTTCAAGGGAGCTCCCATAAAATAGCAGGGCAATTTTAATTCTTTTTTCTCGCTGTATTGCATTATAAGAATCCGTATATTGCTCAAAATACATCAAATTATGAACATTATACTTTTTCGTAAAGCCATCTAATAAATTATTTTTATTGGATGGTTTTCCCATTCAACAATTCAAACTCTTTCTCATTAGCATTCAGTGCGAAAGACCCGGTTAATCCTTCGGTTATATATATTTTTTTATCTCCGGTAATAAAGATTGCGTTTATTCCTTTTATGCTATCTATCAGGCGCAGGCCTTTTTTTAATCCCAGAACGAAGGTCGCAGTGGATAATGCATCGGCATCGATAGCTTGATCTGCAATGATCGTAACGCTCATGAGGTCTGATTCCGAAGGATATCCGGTCTTGGGATCAAAAATGTGGTGGTACCGTTTATTGCCTTTCATAAAAAACCGCTCATAATCGCCGGATGTGGCAATAGCTTTGTTGGCGAGCCTAACTGTACCGATATAGGTCCCGTTTTTTTCCCTGGGGTGTTGAATCCCGATATTCCACGAAGTCCCGTCCGGTTTATACCCTAACGCGACAATATTGCCGCCGACATTTATAAATGCTGATTTTATGCCTTTTTCTTTATATATTTTTATAATTTCATCCCCTGCGAACCCTTTCGCGATGCCTCCGAGATCGACTATTTGCCCTTTCATCGCGAGCTTGGCTGAAGACTCTTTTTCGTAGAGCTTCATACCTTTGTAATCAATCAGCGTTAAAAGCTTTTTTATTTCTGCTGGTGTTGGGACTGAAGGGTTTTCTGAGGTAACGCGCCATCTTTTTGATAACGGACCGACCATGACATTGAAGGCTCCGTTACTTAATGTCGCGTATTCCAGCGATTTTTTCAGCACATACATGGATTCCGGGCTAAGTTTTACTTTGGCTTGCCCTGCCAGGGTATTAAGTTTATGAATCTCGCCGCCGGGAGTATATACCGTCATCAGGCTTTCTAATTGTTTCACCCTGGTTATTGCTTCCCGGGCGACCTGTTTTGCGTTTTTACCGTATATTTTTTGTGTGATGACCGTACCCATTGCAAGATCAGCCGAGTCGTAAGGCCTGTCGAAATTAGAGGCGCAGGAGACTAGCAGTGCGGTGGATAATAATAATAGAAATATAGAGATAAGTTTGTTCATTGAAAAGGTTCCGTAAAGTATTATTGGGGGAATTATATCATGTCTTATTCTGGGTGTTAAAGATGTTAATAATGTGTCTTCGTAGACTCCTCAGACATCCTCGGCGATTTGGGTGTCGGATTGTTTCCTCGTGAGAATTACCGTAGATTATAGTCAAAACCAATGCGATAACGACTGGACTGTTGTGAGAATATTTGTAGAAAAAATAATAACCAAAAATGATTATATAAAGGTTTATAAAAATAGTCTGGTAACAAATCTTGCTTTGTGCTACAACGACCCCAAATCGGTAAAAAGGGGGGGAGTCGTATGCGATACAAGGTTTGTCTCATCATAGTGGCAGCAGTGTTGAGTATTGGGCTTATTGGGTGTGGGCAAATAACGAAGGACCTTACGGATGATAGTGCGAAAAACACGACTGGTGGTGTGAATCAAGATCAAGAGACGGTTATCTCAGAGAGAACAGTCAATATATCAACCTCTATGGTAAGGGCCAGCACTATCAAACCCCAGTGTGTAACCGGTCCCGATTCAATTACGCTCGCTGAAGGCAAGTCAGAACTCTTAAGCTTTTTGGTAGATTGCCAGGATACAACCACTCCTGGATTAATCCGCATTGAATTGCGGGGGTATCTGGACGAGGATGGGCTTGTCGGACAGAATGACCCGACGAGTATCCTGCCGGTTAAGGTAGATTGTTCCAACGGCACAATTGAACTCAATAAAAACACAGTAGTGCTGCAAACCTGGACAGCGCCATTTGCGGCAAACTCGCTGTCAACTACGGTGGACATTAATGTGTCAGGTGACTGGACAAATGCGGGCAATCAGACCTATAGCGGAAAGCTGCATTTGAAGCTGGTGAAGGTGTTTACTCCGGATGGAGTGGAAACTGATAAATTCATTTGGCATCAGGTTATACCGACGCCATTTCCAAGGCGATGGGGATTTTCCGCAATAGAGTTTAAAGATAGGTTATATATCATAGGCGGAAACAAAGGGCCAACATCTGGTGATTTGGTTAACGATATTTGGTATAGCGATGAAAATGGGAACAATTGGACGCAAGTTTTAGTACCAACTGGTAATTATGTAATAAATAATAATGGAGCAGTAGTATTTCAAAATAAGATCTGGTTGCTAGGTCCGAATGGTGTTCATAATAGTTCTGATGCTATTAAATGGGATAAAATGACAAATCAAGCGGTTGCTCCATTCAATCCATTGGTTTTTAATAATAAGCTCATGACCATAGAAAATGATACTGTATGGGAATCTGAAAACGGTAAGGACTGGAACTCATTCTCAATCTCTGCTCTTCAAAATTTAGAGAAAGGCAATGTTCTACCTAACCAAGCAGCTGTTTATAAAGATAAATTATTTATATTAACAAATGGCAAATTATTATATTCGACTGATGCCCATACTTGGCAAATATTAAAAACTGACATGAGGGGCGAACTTTTAACGGTATACGACGATAAGCTTTGCTTTTTTGAGCGTTTTGCGGAAAAAGGTGTGGTGGGAATGAAAGTATTACAATCTACTGACGGCAAGAATTGGTCTAGCCTAGTTATTAGCGGCGATAACTACAATGTTTTGTTGAGTTATTCAGTGTTTACAAAATTTCATGACCGTTTATATGCTTTTTGGAGTGATATCGACAATATGGGGAATAATTACCATTCTGAAGTATGGTATATTGACCCTAGCTAGGAAATAATAGAGAGCACAATGCGCCCCTGGTTTTAACTGGGGCGCACTTTATTCCTTCGTTTAATCTCCATAAGGCATATCTATCAAACTGTTGATATATCGCTCAATCCAATAATACTGACCTACTTCTTGTTTTAAAGCGCCTGTCACACCAGAAGGGCAACCGTGTGTCGACTGCCAAGTATTTTCAATACCATTATAATCATCATCTGTTATTATGTTCCCTGTTGAATATGTCGGATAATCTCCTGCTGATGGATAAGTTGAATTAGGAAATGTTACATAAAAGTTTTTAAATTCATTAATAAATCCATTATCTATATTGTCCCGCCCTCCGGTTAGGCAGCCTGCATTTTGTGTCACTAAGCTTGCTGCGGTTGTGGCGTCCTGCGAGGTGATTCTTATTGTAGGCTCAGGCATAAAAGAAGGATTTGAAGCCATAACCAAGGGGTGGCTGACTGCCACTAGTAGCCTTTCTTTTTTTGCTATACTATAGGTAGTATGGAATTGATCAGCAAACTCAACTACTGATTTTGAGGTTGGTCATTAGTATCTCTTAACGGCAAATAATAGAAAGTTAAAAAGTAATGCAAAAACAGAACAGTAAAGTAGAAACCGCAACTCCAAAATCATGTTCAATTTCAGTTGTAAAAAATGAAGCTGATAATATTGAATCTTTTGTCAGATATAACTTAAATGTAGTAGATTCCATGATAATAATGGATAATAACAGTTCTGACAGCACTTTATGGATCTTAAACCGGCTGCTCGCCGAAGGCTTACCAATAATTATTATGGAAGATAAAACAATTTCCCATAATCAGAGTGAAAAGATGACCTTGTTATTGAATGAATCGGTGAAGCGGTTATCTCCTGATATTATTTTTCCATTGGATGCTGATGAGTATATCACAACAATTGATCCTGAACTTAATCCCAAAGAAATATTACAATTGTTAGAATTAGATAAAATATATTACATAAAATGGCAGACATATATCCCTACTGTTTATGATAATAAGGATGAGCCATTCATCCCTAAAAGAATCAATCATATTCGTTCAGACAGTTTAGAGGATTATTCTAAGGTAGTTATAACAAAAACCATTATCGAAAAATATCCTCTGACTGTCGCCATGGGCAATCATGATATTACACTCGATAAAGGCTTGTTGTCTGAAAAACAAAATAAACGGGTAGATATAAGAGCATTAAGGATCGCACATTATCCGGTTAGATCTCTTTCCCAGCTGAAATCTAAAATATACGTAGGCTGGATTAATACTTTGATGAAGCCTAATAAAGGTACATTAGAAGGTGAGCACTGGAAAAATTTGTATAATCTTTTAAAAAATGAGAAAAGCATTGATCTCACTGGGATAGCAACTTCATATGCGGTATTTAATCGCCAGGAAATCAATAAAGAGTTATCATTTAACCCGCTGAATATATCTTTTTGCAATAATATTGAAATAAAATATATCAAAGAATCACAAAGTGATCCCTTGCTGAATGTATTATCTAATTGTGAATGTTTGGCAGAAGAATATGCGCAACTGCATAGGGACTTAATAAATCTACAAAACGGGCAAACCACGCTGGAATGAGATTCGTGCTATTGCCGAACGAACTAACCTCAAAATACGCTTTTTTAGCTATTTAATGAATAAAATATGTTTTTATTTGGGATGCTTATATTCTTATGTTATAATAATTTTGTTTTTCTCATTCGGTTAGAATTCAAAAAAAGGACAAAAGTGAAATTTTCAAAATGAAACAAATATTAAAAACCTTTAAAGGCGGTATAAAATTGCCGCATCACAAACATACCTCCGAGATGTCGACGGTGACGATGCCGATACCAAAAAAAGTTGTCATTCCAATGCTTCAGCATATTGGAGCGCCTTGTACTGTCCTGGTAAAAAAAGGGGACAAAGTAAAGGTAGGCCAGAAGATCGGTGATAGCGAGTCCTTTATCTCAGCTCCGGTGCATTCAAGCGTATCCGGGGTAGTGCTTAACGTGAAGCCGGTCCTTTATCCCGGTGGGTTCGAAGTTCCTTCGGTTGAAATCGAACCCGATGGTTTGCAGGAAGTGTATGAAGGAATCATGCCTCCGGGGAATATTCCAACAAAAGAATTGATCAGCGCGATCCGTGAATCAGGTATTGTTGGTCTTGGCGGCGCAGGGTTCCCAACTTCAGTTAAACTATCACCGCCACCTGGCAAAACACTTGCAGTGCTAATAATAAACGGGGCGGAATGCGAACCGTACATAACCTCCGATTACCGGGAGATGATGGAGAATCCGCAGGGCATTATTGACGGCACCAGAATTATCATGGATATTGCCGGAATAAAAAAAGCCTTTATAGCAATTGAATCGAACAAGCCTGAAGCCATAAAACTCTTAACCCGGCTCCTCAGGGATGATCCGGATATCAAAGTCGCGTCCTTAAGAACGGTTTACCCTCAGGGCGCAGAGAAGCAGATGATATATACTGTTTCCGGAAGAGAAGTCCCGGGCGGAAAACTTCCTGCCGATGTAGGAGTTCTTGTTCAGAATATTAATACGGCTTCGTTCATTGCCGGATTTATTAAGACCGGTATGCCGCTGATTAAAAAACGTGTAACTATCGCCGGATCGGCAGTCAAAGAACCTAAAAACGTAGAAGTACTTATCGGTACGCCATTAAAAGACGTATTCGAATTTTGCGGCGGTTTTGCGCAGGAACCGTTAAAGATTATTATGGGTGGCCCGATGATGGGAATAGCTCAGTTTTCGCTTGATAACATGGTCGTTAAGCATACGAACGCGCTCCTGGCCTTTAATCGGATAGATGCTGAGCTCCTGAAGGAGAGCGCATGTATCCGGTGCGGCAAATGCGCAACCGTCTGCCCGATGGGATTATTGCCCTTATACATTAACGCGAACATGACAAAGGGCTTGATAGAGGATACTGTTAAATACAGCCCGGCTGATTGTATAGAATGCGGAAGCTGTTCCTACGTCTGCCCGGCAAAAAGGCACCTGGTACAATCAATTCGCTATGTCAAAGCCGAACTTCAGAAACTGGCGAAAAAGAAATAAAGGGGATCGACAATGGAGCTTAATTTAATCGCAGGTTCTTCTCCTCATCTGAGAAGCAAGGTTTCTACTTCCAGTATTATGAGAGATGTCATTATTGCTCTGATGCCGGCACTTGCTGCTTCCATCTATTTTTTCGGGCTAAGAGCCTTTTTGGTGATCCTCGTTACGGTGCTTGCCTGCGTTATTGCTGAAATGGCGGCTAACAAGTTCATGAAGAAAGCTATTACCATAAGTGATTATAGTGCAGTTGTCACCGGGATATTACTGGCGTTTAATCTGCCACCCGGCATTCCCCTGTGGATTGCCGCTCTGGGCGGTCTATTTGCGATCGTTATAGTGAAACATATGTTTGGAGGTTTAGGTCATAATTTCGTTAACCCGGCGCTTGCTGCGAGAGCTTTTCTCATGGCGTCCTGGCCTGTGGCGATGACAACCTGGGTAAACCCGGGACTTGATGCGGTTGCCTCTGCTACGCCTGACGCGATGGCGTCTGCGACTCCGCTGGCCCTTATAAAAACCGGAACAGAAGCCGCCGGATCTCTACCGCACCTCATGGATTTGTTCATCGGGAATGTCGGTGGATGTATTGGCGAAACATCTGTCCTGGCACTGTTAATCGGCGCGGCCTATTTGGTATACCGGAGGATCATAACCCTTGAGATCCCTTTATCTTTTATCGGAACAACCGCGTTGCTGACCTGGACGCTTGGTGGGACTACCCTGTTTACCGGTAATTTTGTTTATCATATTTTTGCCGGTGGATTAATGCTGGGGGCTTTTTTTATGGCGACTGATTACACTACCTCCCCGATTACTTCCAGGGGTAAACTTATTATGGGAACAGGCTGCGGGTTGTTAACTGCGGTTATTCGATTATATGGGGGATACCCGGAAGGGGTGTCGTACTCTATTCTGCTAATGAATCTGACGGTTCCATTGATCGACGCGTATACTATCCCCAAAAAATTCGGGATAGCAAAGAAATCCGGAGGTGAAAAAGCCAATGCGTGACATGCTCAAACCAACACTTTCGCTTCTATTTATTTGTGTCTTTTTTGGATTTTGTCTGGCCGTTGTTAATTCCTTGACGGCAGATGTTATCAAACAGCGGGTCATTGAAAGCGCTCAGCAGCAACGAAAAGAAGTCCTTCCGGCCGCCGAACGCTTTGAATCTCTGCCTGTTTCTACTTCTTCCGAAATTAAAGCAGCCTATCGGGGTGTGGCCTCTGACAAAACGATCGGCTATGTTTTTTCATCAACTCCGAAAGGGTATGGAGGCGCAATCAATGTAACCGTAGGAATAAAAATGGATGGCAGCCTGTCAGGGGTCAAGATCGGAGAGAATAAAGAAACTCCGGGTCTCGGCACGAAAGCAGCAGAACCGGGTTTCATAAACCAGTACATAAAAAAAAGCATTAAGAAGGTGCTGACAGTCGTCAAAATAAAACCGTCTGCCGATAACGAAATACAAGCGATCAGCGGAGCCACGATTACCTCAAAAGCGGTGACGCTTGCCGTGAACAACTCTGCAGAGTTTGCTAAGTCCCTTATTGCTCAGGAGGTCCGCGCTGAATGAACTTATTTAAAATACTTAAAAATGGCATTATAACCGAAAACCCTACCACAAAACTTGTCCTCGGGACGTGCCCTACTCTGGCGGTCACAACGTCCGCAATTAATGGCATTGGGATGGGCATATCCACGACCGCTGTCCTGATCGGGTCGAACTTCGTCATATCGATACTCAGAAAATCTATACCGGCTAAAGTCCGGATACCGGCATTTGTTATTGTTATCGCTTCGTTTGTCACTATTGTCCAGATGTTGCTGAAGGCTTATGTGCCTTCTATAGACAAAGCTTTGGGGATATTCATTCCTCTTATTGTGGTCAATTGTATCATTTTGGCAAGGGCAGAAACTTTTGCTTCCAAGAATTCTCCTCTAGCTTCGGCTTTTGACGGACTTGGAATGGGTATTGGTTTTACGCTTGCGCTTCTCGTTATGGGAAGTTTTCGGGAAATACTTGGGAACGGGACGATCCTTGGCCTTAAATTGTTTGGAGAGTCATATAGTCCGGCTTTGATAATGATACTTCCTCCGGGAGGGTTTCTGGCCTTTGGAATGTTAATAGGCCTGACAAATAAGCTGTCGATAACCAAAATAACTGCTTCAGGGTGTAGCGGGTGTAAGGCTCCGTGCAAAACTGTATCCGAAACACAACCAGTGCCGGAAACGGTTGTTCGGCAGGAACCGGTAGCCCAGTGTTCCGCGAAAAAATAGGCGCAAAGAGGAGTGAGTGAAGGTATGTTGCAACAAATAATGACGGCTTTTCTTGGTGCAGTACTCATCGAGAACTTTGTTTTGGTAAGGTTTCTGGGAATCTGTCCTTTTCTCGGAGTGTCGCGCAAGACCGATACTGCCTTGGGGATGGGGGTTGCTGTGGTATTTGTAATGGCGATCTCTTCTGCTGTAACCTGGATGGTACAGGAATATATTCTTGTTACGTTTCACCTTGAATATCTGCAGACAATAACTTTTATCCTGGTAATCGCCACGCTTGTGCAACTTGTTGAGCTGATTATCCAGAAGACCAGCCAGGCGCTCTATAAAGCCCTGGGAGTTTATTTGCCTTTGATAACAACGAACTGTGCTGTTTTGGGTGTTTGTATCATTAATGTTCAGAAAGGGAGCAATTTCCTTGATTCTTTTTTATATGGGACGTTTGCCGGTATGGGTTTTACGTTAGCGATAGTTCTTTTTGCGGGTATCAGGGAAAGACTGGTATTTTCCGATATCCCGGAAAACCTTAAAGGGTTTCCCATTTCATTAATTTCTGCATCGCTGGTTTCTCTGGCTTTTTTTGGATTTCAGGGGTTAATTAAATAGGCTAAGATTATTTCGAAGAGGTGAAAAATAATGATAGAGACAATATTTTCTCCAATAGCTGTTCTCGGCAGTATGGGGATTTTATTTGGTATCGGGCTTTCGTATGCGGCAAAGATTTTTGCTGTTAGTGTTGACGAAAAAGTGGCATTGATTCGGGAATCGCTGCCGGGGGCAAACTGTGGCGGGTGTGGCTTTCCCGGGTGTGATGGCTTTGCAGCCGCTGTCGCGCAGGGGCGTGCGCCGATCGAGGCCTGTTCGGTAGGTGGAAGTGAAGTCTCTGCTAAACTCGGAGAAATTATGGGTTTGTCAGTAGCGCAAACCGAAAAAAAAGCAGCCAGGGTATTATGTAACGGTAATTGTACTGCGGCTGTCGGTAAATATGATTATTATGGTATTCGGGATTGCGTTGCTGCCTCAACGATATTCGCAGGGCACAAATCATGTTCTCACGGATGTCTGGGCTTTGGTACGTGCCTGACGGCCTGTCCATTTGGTGCAATTGCCATCGAGAATGGGGTTGCCGTAGTCAATGAAGCTCTTTGCACTGCCTGTGGCAAGTGTGTTGCGGCTTGTCCCAAGAAGCTTATTGAGCTGGTTCCGGTATCCGGCAAATATACGGTGTTATGCCGGTCGAAAGATACCGGGATGGCAACCAAAAAGAATTGTACTGTCGGCTGTATGGGCTGTATGAAATGTGTTAAGGTCTGCGTTCCGGCTGCAATCGACATGGAAGGGCCGCTTGCGAAGATTAATCCTGTAAAGTGCACCAACTGTGGCGAATGCGCAAAAGTATGTCCGGCAAAAGCTATTGTTATGATCGATTAAAAAATATTCTATATAATGAGGAGTCATTCTATGACGTCAGAATTGGGAAGTCTTATTGAAAAAATAAAAAAAGAAGGTATTGAAGAAGCCCGCAGTACTGCCGACAAAATTATTGAGCAGGCGCACGCCGAAGCTAAGAACAGGCTCCACGAGGCCGATAAGCAGAAAGAAGAAATTATCCGGCAAGCGAAGGAAGAATCTGCGAGGATCATCAAAAACGGGGAAGAAGCCCTTCGCCTGGCTGGCAGGGATACTGTACTGGCACTGAAATCAAAGATTATTGATCTTTTTGATGCTATTATGAAGAGAGAAATTTCAGGGGAAATGAGTCCTGAAGTGATTAAGGAGATGCTGCTTAAGATCGCGGCACAATTTAATACAGATGGGGCGACTGCTCTGGAAGTAGTGTTGAGCCCGGACGACAAAACCGCTCTGGATAAAATGTCTGATAATATGCTTAAAAAAGTCTTAGCCGAAGAGCTGACAATCAAGGGGTCCGATAAAGTCGAAAAAGGGTTCAGGATCGGACTCAAAGATAGTAATTCATATTATGATTTTACCGACGAAGCAATTGCCCAAACCTTAAAAGCCTATCTTAATCCCAGAATTGTTAAAATACTGGATAGGAGCAGTAATGGGTAGTTATTATTATTTAGCGGCTTCTTTGCCGCACCTGAAGTTTGCTGCGAATCCGCCTATAACCGTGGCTGTTTTTTTAGAAGAATGTAAAAAATGGCTTTCTGAAAAAGATCTTGACGAGGTAACTCTCGTTAATAACAAAAATTTTAAGGCATATAAAGGCAATAATAACTTTTTAAAGGAATGGATTGCGTTTGAACATTCCCTTAAGGCAAGTCTTGCTCAGGCAAGGAAACCCGGGCATAATCAGCAGGACCTTGACCGGAACAGCAAAAAGATATTGGAACAGTCCGACCCGCTTTTGATGGAAATATCATATGAACAGGTAAAGTGGGATTTTTTGGAAGATAAAGAATTTATGTATCATTTTGATATAAATTTTTTGATGATTTATTGTATCAAAACCGGAATCTTAGAAAGATTAGCAAATTTTGATAAGAATAAAGGTAAAGAAAAATTCTATCAATTATGTGAGGTAACGTATGAACAATCAAATAGGTAAAGTACTTTCTGTAAACGGTAACATGATCTCAATCCGGTTTGACGGAGATATCATGCAGAACGAAGTCGCTTATGTAATAACGCACAACAAACGTTTGAAATCTGAAGTGATCCGGATCAATGGAGATGTAGCCTTTCTTCAGGTATTCGAAAATACTACCGGGGTTAAGGTCGGGGACAATGTGGAATTTTCCGGGGATATGCTTTCGGTCCAGCTTGGGCCTGGGCTGATGGCCCAGATCTTTGACGGGCTTCAGAACCCGTTGCCAGGCCTTGCGAAAGAGTGTGGATTCTTTCTGCCGATAGGTGTTGAAAAGAAAGCCTTATCTGATGACACGAAATGGGATTTCACACCGCTCGCCCAAAAAGGAGATAAGGTGCTGGCAGGATATCCGCTGGGCTATGTCCCGGAAGGGATATTCAGGCACAAGATCATGGTCCCGTTCTATTTAGCGGATGAATATACCGTAGAAGAGATTATTACTCCGGGTAGTTACACTATTAATGAAAAGATTGCTGTGATCAAAGACAGCAAAGGCAAAACGCTGGACTTGACCATGGTCTTCAATTATCCGGTTAAGATACCGGTAACTGCGTATCAAAAAAAGCTCCCGCCAACGGAGCCGTTAATAACCAAAGTAAGGATCATCGACACCCTTTTTCCTATAGCAAAAGGTGGGACGTATTGTATTCCCGGGCCTTTTGGCGCAGGAAAAACGGTGTTGCAGCAACTGACCAGCAGATATGCCGATGTTGATATCGTAATTATCGCGGCTTGCGGAGAAAGAGCCGGAGAAGTGGTCGAAACGCTGAAAGAATTCCCGGAACTCCTTGATCCTAAAACCGGCCGGTCGCTCATGGAAAGGACCATAATAATCTGTAATACTTCCTCTATGCCGGTAGCCGCCAGGGAATCTTCTGTCTATACAGCTGCGGCAACGGCAGAATACTATCGGCAAATGGGGCTGCAAGTATTGCTGCTAGCCGATTCGACTTCTCGCTGGGCGCAGGCAATGAGGGAGATCTCCGGCAGATTAGAAGAGATCCCGGGGGAAGAGGCCTATCCGGCTTACCTGGAATCTCGTATTGCCAGTTTTTACGAACGGGCGGGGCTGGTAGAATTATTCGATGGCTCGATCGGGAGTCTGACCATCGGCGGCACCGTGAGTCCGGCAGGAGGAAACTTCGAGGAACCGGTCACTCAGGGCACGCTTAAGGTTGTGGGTGCCTTTCATGGACTGTCTCGGGATAGAGCTAATGCCAGGAAGTTCCCGTCAATTGATCCGCTGGAGAGCTGGAGCAAATACAAAAGTATAATTGCCCGGGATCATGTCGAAATCGCCAAACAGGTCCTTTTGAACGGGCATAATGTTAACCAGATGATGAAAGTTGTCGGAGAAGAGGGTACGTCTGTTGATGATTACACGCTCTATCTCAAAAGTGATTTTATCGATAGCGTTTATTTACAACAGAATGCTTTTGATGAAGTAGACGCAGCAACCTCTGCTGACAGGCAAAAACGGGTTTTTGATAGTGTGATAACTATTCTCCAGAAAGAATTGTCTTTTAGGGATAAGAAAGAAGCGAGAGAGTTTTTTTATCATTTACGGCACAAGTTTATTGATTGGAACTACAAACCATGGAATTCTCCGGAATTTATTGCCCAGGAAAAAGAAATACTCCACATACTGGAAGGAGATAATTAATGAGAAAAGTCTGTACAAAGATTTTGAGCATGTCCGGTAATGTTATAACCGTTAAGTCACAGGATGTGGCCTATAATGAATTAGCCGAGGTAACCTCAAAAAGAGGCAGCTCTTTGGCGCAAGTGATTCGTCTTGATCAGGATATTGTCTATTTACAGGTTTTTAGCGGGTCGCGAGGGATTTCTACGGGCGATGAAGTCAAGTTCCTTGGGCATCCTATGGAAGTCGGGTTTTCCGAAAACATGTTAGGCCGGATATTTAACGGTAGCGGCAAGCCCCGCGATAATGGTACGCATATTCTCGATAATCTGGTTGAGATTGCCGGACCTTCTGCCAATCCGGTTAAGAGGATTGTTCCCAGCAAAATGGTCCGTACGAACATTCCTATGATCGATCTTTTTAATTCTTTAGTTGAATCTCAAAAGATACCTATATTTTCGGTTTCCGGTGAACCTTATGACGAACTCCTTGCCAGAATAGCCCTGCAAACTGAAGTTGATCTCATCGTTTTAGGCGGGATCGGCTTGAAATATGACCAGTATATGTATTTTAAGCAAACCCTGGAAGACGGCGGTTCCCTCAGCCGGAGTATTTTCTTTATTCATACTGCCGCCGATCCGATAGTTGAAGGTATAATGGTACCTGACCTTGCACTGGCAGTTGCAGAACAATTTGCCCTCAAGGGACAAAAGGTTCTGGTATTATTGACCGATATGACGAACTATTCCGATGCGCTTAAGGAAATTGCCATTACCATGGAACAAGTGCCTTCAAACCGTGGGTATCCTGGCGATCTCTATAGCCAATTAGCCTTCAGGTACGAGAAAGCTGTCGATTTTGAGGGCGCCGGGTCGATTACTATCCTGGCAGTTACCACGATGCCTGGCGATGATGTCACCCATCCGGTACCGGATAATACCGGGTATATCACTGAAGGACAATTCTATCTCAAGAATGGCAGAATTGAGCCGTTTGGTTCACTGAGCCGTTTGAAGCAGCTCGTCAATAAAGATTCAAGAAAAGATCATCGTGCCATAATGGACGGAATGATCCAGCTTTATTCCCAGTACAAAGAAACCGAAGAAAAGCGGTCAATGGGTTTCAGGATGAGCGATTGGGATAACAAGCTTCTTAAATACGGAAAACTTTTCGAAAACCAGATGATGGATTTGAAGGTGAATATTCCTTTAGAAGAAGCCTTAGACAGCGGTTGGAAAATTTTAGGCGATTGCTTTAATCCCGAAGAAACCAACTTCAGATCAGAGCTAATTAGCGAATTCTGGCCGAAGAATGGATTGTCCTAGAAGTTAATAATGGAAAAAATAAAACTAACTAAGAACGAATTAAAAAAACAGAAAGATGCTCTCAAACGGTATAATCAGTACCTTCCGACGCTATTGCTCAAAAAGCAGCAGTTGCAGGCAGAGATCATCAAAATAATTCACTCGGCTGGGCAAGTGCGGGCAGAAAAGACCGAATTAGAAACGAAGCTTTCTGCGTGGGTTGATGTTTTCAGTGAAAATGCCGGGATTGAAGAGCTTCTTAGTGTAAAGTCGGTAATTACCAGAACCGGCAATATAGCAGGAATTGATGTGCCAACCTTTGCCGGTATGGAGTTCGAAGTGCTGGACTACGATTTTTATGGTACTCCACTTTGGGTAGATACAGGGATAGTGGTCCTCAAGCAAAGGATGGTGCTTAGTGTTAAGCTGGAAATACTCGATAAGCAACTTGCCCTGGTTCAGGACGAGCTAAGGATTACGACTCAACGGGTTAATCTTTTTGAAAAGGTAAAGATACCTCAGACAAAAGATCATATAAAGAAAATAGGTATCTATTTGGGCGATGTCCAGACAGCCGCAGTCGCTAAGGGAAAGATTGCCAAATCAAAAATTCAAAAGAAATCGGCGTATCCGGTGTAATAATGATAGAAAAAATGAAAAAACTAACATTGATAGTTACTGAAAAAGAGCGGGATTCTTTTATTCAGCAGCTTAGAACTGCCGGCGTCTTGCACATTAAGCCCAGCCAGTCCCCGGTTTCCTGCGATATCAATACCGTAGTAGAGCAACTTACTATTGTAGACAGAGCAATTTCAATTCTTACTCCTTATAACCACAAGCTAGGCAGTGTTCGCGATAGTTCGGATGCCGCGTATGTTGAGCTCTCACGCACGATCGCTAATAAGCATAGCCAGCTTGAAGAACTGGATTCCCTTAGAAAAACCTTGGAAGCTCAGCTCAACTGGTATTCCGGGTGGGGAACTGTTTCCCTTGAAGACATTAAGCGGTTTGAGCAAAAAGGAATCTTTCTTTCTTTCTATAAAACCTCCCCTGACGAATATAAGAGGATCAAAGGCACTGCGCCTATCATAACGATTAAAAAAGAAAAACATCTCATATGGTTTGTCGAAATCTGTTATAAAGAACCTTCGGTTCTCCCTTTTGAGAAAATCGAATTGCCTGAAATATCATATCAGAAACTCAAAGCTGACCTGGAAAAGATCAGTGTGGCCCAACAGGGAATATTTGATTATTTTACTGCGAATGCAGCTTATTTTCCCGGGTTGCAGAACTATCAAAAAAAAATGCAGGCTAACCTGAAGCTGCTACAAGTTAAACATGGCATGCATGAAGAAAGCCAATTTTCTTATGTTCAGGGTTATTGCCCGGAAAAGTTTTTGAAAGTCATAATTGAAGTGGCCGAAAAATCGGCGGCAGGCTATGTTATTGAGCCGCCTGATGATGTAAGCGACACGCCTGTGTACATTACCAATCCTAAATGGATAAGAATTATTGATCCTATCTTTAAGTTCATGAATACATTCCCCGGCTACGATGAACATGATGTCAGCCTGGTTTTCCTTATCTTTTTTTCTATTTTCTTTGCGATGCTAATTGGCGATGCCGGGTATGGGCTGTTGTTTCTGGGCATAACCTTTCTGGTGAGGCAAAAGTATAAAACCGCCCCTTCCGAACCTTTTTTCCTTTTGTACACGCTGAGTATTTTGACCATAATCTGGGGAGCAATTACCGGGTCCTGGTTTGGCTTTGAAAAAATCGCTCAGCTGCCTTTTTTTAATAGCCTTATTATTGCTCAATTAAGCAGTTTTTCGGAAGGTAGCAGAGACAATATTATCTCCCTCTGCTTTCTGTTGGGAGCGATACAATTAACAATAGCACATATATTAAAAGGATTGCGTATTGCTAATTCTATAAAGGTCCTGGCCCAACTTGGCTGGATCTCGATAATCTGGGGAATGTTCTTTGCCGCCGGTACACTGGTCCTTGGAAATCCGTTTCCGGCTTATGGCGGGGGTCTCTTAATTACAGGAATTGGACTTGTTCTCATATTCGCAAATTTTCAAAAAAATATTATCAAAGGGAGCGTTTCGATACTTCCTAATTTGATTCTTGACGTCATTAGCTCTTTCTCTGATGTTGTCTCCTATTTGCGGCTTTTTGCTGTAGGGTATGCCTCGGCAATAATGTCTGCCAGTTTTAATGAGATGGCCTTAGCCGGAGGCGTAGATAGTGTTGTCAGCGGCTTAATTGCTGCAACAATATTGTTTCTGGGCCATAGTTTAAATATCATTCTGGGATTTATGGCTGTAATTGTGCATGGGGTCAGGCTTAATATGCTGGAATTTTCCGGACATTTGGGGATATCCTGGAATGGAAAGTATTATCAACCATTTGATGGCATTGAGCACGGAAGAGAACAAAAGGGTGAGAATAATGAATAGTATTAATATTAAAAGGAGGAAGAAAATATGATTAGTGGGCTAGGTGATATGGGATTGTCCTTAACAATAGCAGCAGTTGGTTCAGCTATGGGGACTGGCGTTGCAGGGATGGCGGCTATTGGTGCCTGGAAGAAAGCGTTTATGCAGAACAAGGCTGCTCCGTTCATTTTAATCGCTTTTGTCGGCGCTCCGTTATCGCAGACAATATACGGAATGATCCTGCGTAACGCAATAAAAACTGCCAATTTGCCCCCGGAGACGTACCCTTATCAAATGCTCATAGGCCTGGTTGCGGGTATCGCGTTGGCCTTATCGGCCTGGATGCAGGGGAAAGCGGGCGCCAGTGCAGCAGATGCAATGGTTGAGTCAGGAAAAGGATTTGCCAACTATATTATGGTTCTCGGTATCATAGAAACGGTAGCCCTTTTTGTTATGGTATTTTCTTTAACTGCCCTGCCAAAAGTGTAGTTTTTTCTCGTAATATTAGGCTAACAAATAACCGGCAGATATGTCGGCTTTTTCTATAATATTAGTAGGAGTATCAAATGAGAATTCACTATTTACAGCATGTACCGTTCGAAGGCCCCGGCATGATTAGTCTGTGGGCCAGAGAGAGCAATAATACTTTGTCGTCCACGCTGTTGTATCGGGGAGATACATTTCCCGCTCAGGATACCTTTGACTGGCTAATCGTAATGGGAGGGCCGATGGGGGTCTATGATGAAGACCGGTATGGATGGCTTGCGCAGGAGAAAGCGTTTATTAAACAGGCCATCGATAGTAACAAGCTTGTTCTCGGGATTTGTTTGGGTGCCCAACTGATTGCCGCTGTTTTGGGTGCTGAAGTAAAACGTAATACCTGCAAGGAGATCGGGTGGTTTCAGGTGAATCTTACAGCGCAAGGACGTCAGTCTCCGATGTTTAGTAGTTTTCCTGATACGTTTATGGCCTTCCATTGGCATGGCGATACCTTTGAAATCCCGGTTGGGGCCCATCGTCTAGCTCAGAGTGAGGCCTGTGTGAACCAGGCCTTTATTTATCAGAATAGAGTCCTGGGGTTGCAATTCCACTTGGAAGCGTCTTCCCAGAGCCTGCACAATCTAATCGAAAATTGTCGGGAAGAGCTCGTTACTTCCAGCTATATACAGCCGGAAGCCTCGATAGTCAGTGAAGAAAATAAGGATAACCTCATTTCTGCAAATCAACAGATGGTTCGGTTGTTGACGAACCTGGAGATACTTAATTCCTGATAATGTCCAAAGGAGTTGATTCGAAAAAGAAAAAATATATTTGGTCTTGCAGGATTACTTCTGATGTATTAAAATAATAAACGGTTCCAAAAATAATTATCAGAAAAAGTATTGTGACTTATGAATTTATTGTTGTTTTTAATAATATTTCCTTTTTTAACTGCGACCCTATTACTTTTAGTTTCAAATGATAAACTGCGAAGTATTATTGTTAAGGTAGCCGCAGCCGCTATTTCAGCCGCATCAATCTATCTCCTTTATATTAATTTTGCCCATGATGCAATATTTTTTAAATTAGAATCGCACTTAATAACTAATGCAATGCTGGCGATAGAAATAGTCCTGGCAATTTATGTTTTTTATGTTGGGATTAAACACAAAAAATATCTTATTTCGTTGTTAATTGCCTTACAATGTCTTATTATTAGCTATTTCGAACTTACTACCGGACATCTTATTAACCCGGAGCATAATCTGTTTGTTGATAAGTTCTCCATTATAATGGCGCTTATTATTGGCATTATTGGCAGCTTAATCTGCGTTTATGCCTTAGGGTACATGAAAGACCTTCATAGCCATGATAAGTCGGAGTTGCAAGATCGAAGTCGTTTCTTTTTCTTTGTCTTGTTCCTTTTCTTATCTGCCATGTTTGGTATTGTGTTTTCTAATAACTTAATCTGGCTTTATTTTTTCTGGGAAATTACAACCTTGTGTTCATTCCTGTTAATTGGCTACAAGAAGACTGACATTTCAATCGAGAACTCCTTGCGAGCATTAGTCATGAATTTGCTGGGTGGTCTTGCTTTTGCAATAGCAATTGTTTATCTTTATTTTTCTACCGGAGTTGTTGAGCTCGACAAAATGCTGGCTTTAGGCAGTATTGTTGTTATTGTTCCGGCTGTTCTTATAAGCTTTGCCGGTATTACGAAGTCCGCTCAGATGCCGTTTTCTTCCTGGTTGGTGGGCGCGATGGTAGCTCCCACGCCAGTATCTGCACTGCTTCACTCAAGTACGATGGTTAAGGCGGGCGTCTATATTATGTTGAAACTTGCCCCTTTAATGATGGGTACCTGGGCCGGGTATATGGTTGCATTGGTGGGCGGAACCACCTTCCTTCTTGCTTCATTGATGGCGATTTCTGTGAGCAATGCCAAAAAGGTATTGGCTTACTCTACCATTGCTAATTTAGGGTTGATTGTAGTCTGTGCGGGTATCGGCACCTATGAAGCGGTTTGGGCGGGTATTTTGCTCGTGATTTTCCATGCCATAGCGAAATGTCTTCTTTTCTTGTGCGTAGGAGTTGTTGAGCAGAAGATTGGCAGTAAGAATATCGAAAATATGGATGGCCTAATCATCAGTATGCCTAAAGTAGCAATTATGATGCTTATTGGTATGGCTGGTATGTTTGTCGCCCCGTTTGGTATGTTGATAAGTAAGTGGGCGGTATTAAAAGCCCTTATTGATGTTAGTCCGGTTTTAGCAGCGCTGGTAGTTTTTGGAAGTGCCGCTACAATGGTTTTCTGGGTTAAGTGGATGGGCAAGTTAATAAGTGTAGTAAATATCCGTGAAGTTATTGAAAACACAATTAGCAAAGAAGAGTGGTTAGCTCTTTATGTATTAGCATTTTTTACTATTGCCGTTTGTGCAGTTTTTCCCTTCCTGTCTATGATACTTATCGAACCTTATGTCATCAGTGTCTATGGACAGACGACATCAATGGGAGGCGGTAATCTCATTATTATGTCGATTATGCTTGTATTGGTAATGCTATTCCCCTTTAGTTTTCTGGCTTATACCAAAAAAGTAAAATTGGTAGATACAAATATGAATGGTGCGAACATTACCCCGAACACACAATTTCTCGGGTCATTAGGACAAGTTCAGGAAATACATTTAGGTAATTATTATTTGGAATCTTTTTTTGGTGAAGCAAAACTTTCAAAAATCGCCGTTATTTTAACGAGTATATTTTTAGTAATTATGTTTGGGATAACACTTATATGAAGCTATTAATAATAATAATTTCTTATATATTTTTTGCGCCGTTAATTGGTGGATTTTTGACTGGTATTGATCGACGGATATCTGCAAGAATGCAGCGTCGGGTTGGACCTCCATTACTTCAGCCATTCTACGATGTGCGAAAGCTTTTTCAAAAAGAGAATGTTGCAGTGAGAAGATCACAAAACTATTTCGTTTTTTTCTATTTGATTTTCGTCGTTTTTGTCGGTGCTTTGTTTTTTACTGGCGGAGATCTTCTTTTAATATTTTTTGCCTTAACCTTAGCTGATATTTTCTTTGTTCTCGGCGGCTTCAAAACCAGCTCTCCTTATAGTCATGTTGGTGCGAACCGGGAGCTTATCCAGATAATGTCGTATGAACCAATGATGCTTTTTACCGTCATAGGTATGTATATGGTAACAAAAAGTTTTAATGTCAGTCAGATTGTTATGTTTAAAGGTCCTATGATAATCTATTTACTTGGAATATTTATCGGATTGCTCTATGTTATCACTATTAAATTCAGAAAATCTCCCTTCGATCTATCGATGTCACATCACGCACATCAGGAACTGATTAGCGGAATTACTACCGAATTCTCTGGAAAAACCTTAGGTTTAATAGAGATATCACATTGGTACGAGAAAGTATTCATTCTTGGTATTGTTTATTTGTTTTTTTCTTTTAATCCAATTCTCGCGATTATTGTTGGCCTGGCAACTTATTTTCTGGAAATATTTATAGATAATAGTTATGCTAGGGTCAAATGGCAGTTTATGTTGAAATCATCATGGATTGTTGCTTTGGTTTTTGGATTAGGGAATATTCTTGTTCTGATGTTTATTTTATAATTGAGGTTAATCCGGTTATGTCATATTTAAAGAGATCCCCATGGCTTATACATTATGATGCGTCAAGCTGCAACGGTTGTGATATTGAAGTGCTTGCCTGCTTAACCCCAGTATATGACGTTGAACGATTTGGAGTTATTAATACCGGCAATCCAAAACAGGCAGACCTTTTTTTAGTTACCGGATCAGTCAATGAGAAAAATAAGACGGTTATTGAGAATATCTATAATCAAATGCCCGAACCAAAGGTAGTTATTGCTGTAGGCATTTGTGCTATTTCAGGAGGAATTTTCAGCGAATGCTATAACGTTATGGGTGGCGCGGATAAGTTAATTCCCGTAGATGTCTATGTGCCGGGATGCGCAGCAAGACCGGAATCGATAATCGATGGCGTTGTTAAAGCTCTCGGAGTGCTCGATGAAAAATATAAGAAATTAAATGCTAAATAATATAGTTGTTAAGGATAATAATATGTCAGATAAAGAACAAATGATTGAGATTGAAACTATCGACCTTTTAGCTAAGGTTACGGAAATGGCTAACAATGGTTATCGCCTTGTTCAGGTTGGCTGTACCAAGCTTGATGATCTTGAAATCAATTATTCTTTTGATAAAGATTATCAGTTTGTAAACTATCGAATTACTATTAAAGATGATGCAGAAGTTCCAAGTATCAGCGGTATTTATTGGGGTGCTTTTGTTTATGAGAACGAGATACATGATCTTTTTGGTGTGAATGTAAGTAATATAAACATTAATTTTAACGGCAATTTTTATAAAACAGCTATCAAAACACCTTTTAATACAGGTAAATCAGTTGTTGGTGCATCTGTAATCGAGCAAGGTGTGAATGAAAGTAGAGAGGACTAAATTATGTCAAAACGTACAATTATTCCTTTTGGTCCTCAGCATCCGGTAATGCCGGAACCAATACACCTCGATCTAGTTGTTGAAGATGAGAGGGTTCTCGAAGCTATTCCGTCTATTGGGTTTATTCATAGAGGACTTGAAAAGTTAGTTGAAAAAAAAGATTTTATTGAACTGGTATACGTTGCAGAGCGCATTTGTGGTATTTGCAGCTTTATTCATGGGATGACTTACTGTCACGGGGTTGAGGGTATGATGAACATTACAGTCCCTGATAGAGCCAAATCTCTTAGGGTTATATGGTCAGAAATGTCAAGAATTCATAGTCATCTTTTGTGGCTAGGCTTGATGGCTGATGCGCTTGGGTTCGAAAATTTATTTATGATGTGCTGGAAAATTCGTGAAAAAGTTCTCGATATTATTGAAGAAACAACTGGTGGACGTGTTATTTTTGGGTCATGCAAAGTCGGTGGGGTTAGAAAAGATATTGATAACGAGACATTGGTGAGAATTATCGGGCAATTAGATGGGTTTAGGAAAGAGATTAAAGATGTCACGAATGTTTTTATATCGGACTATTCTGTTAAACATAGACTCGTAGGTGTTGGTGTGCTTTCGAAGGATGATGCTTATTCCTTGGGTGCAGTTGGGCCTGTGTTAAGGGCAAGTGGTGTTAGTCAGGATGCTCGCGTATTAGGTTATGGGTCTTATAAAGATATTGTTTTTGAACCTATAATTGAGACTGCCGGAGATAGTTATGCACGTTGTGTTGTGAGAATTAAGGAAATTTTTCAATCAATTGATATAATTAAACAAATGGCTGATTCAATGCCAGAAGGTCCTATCGAAGTAAAAGTTATCGGTAACCCGGATGGTGAAATTTTCATAAGAACTGAACAACCGCGAGGTGAGGTTGTTTATTATTTAAAGGGTAATGGTACCAAGAACTTGCAACGAATGAGGGTGAGAACTCCTACCTTTGCCAATGTTCCGGCGCTCACAAAAACATTGCAAGGTTGTGATTTGGCTGATGTGCCTGTTCTAGTATTGACTATTGATCCGTGTATTAGCTGTACGGAAAGGTGATAACTATTAATGTTCGATATTGCTAAAATTATTATTAAAAATTTATTTACCAAGCCAGCTACGGCAATGTATCCGTTTCAAGTAAGAGAATCGTATGCCAATACGAGAGGGAAAATTGTTTTTGATGCGGAACAATGTAGCTATTGCACTCTTTGTCAGAAAAAATGTCCGACTGGAGCAATTTCAGTAGATCGGGCTGGAAAAATATGGCATATTGATCCGTTAAAGTGTATCACCTGTAATTATTGTGTAGATAGTTGCCCAAAAAAATGCCTGAATATGGATAACCATTATACGGATCCGGTTCTTGCTGTAAATATGGCTTCATAGTTGATCCCAATCCTAAAAAGCGCATGTTTGGTCATAAAAATCTATCACTCACGCGAGGTAGATTGAATTTAGATGTACTAAATTCTAAATAAAGAAAAAAAGGAGAATAATGTGTTTTGGAATAATCAAAAGTTGAAGAGTATTATTTTTAGCGTTTTTCTATTTGTTTTTTCAAGTCCGTTGATGGCAAGCGAAGCAGATTTAATTATCCCTGATCTCAATGCAACGCAACATAATCTGTTGATACTAGGTTTAGGTATATGCTTATTAGGAATGGGCTTTGGGTTATATAAATATGCTCGAGTAAAGAGTATGCCTGCTCATCAATCCATGCTGAATATCTCACAGGTAATTTTTGAGACCTGTAAGACTTACTTAATTCAGCAAGGAAAATTTCTTGTTATTTTAGAACTTTTTATTGGTGCCTGCATATTTTACTATTTCAAGGTTCTGCAGCAAATGCCGTTAAATGGAGTCCTCTTAATCCTTGCCTGGTCAGTAATCGGTATCCTTGGATCTTATGGTGTGGCATGGTTTGGAATCAGGATTAACACTTTGGCTAACAGCCGGACAGCTTTTGCTTCACTTGAAAAGAAACCGCTAAAAGTACTCAATATTCCTTTGCAGTCCGGTATGAGTATCGGTGTGCTTCTTATCTGTGTAGAGCTTATTTTGATGCTTATCATTCTGTTATTCGTTCCTAAGATGTATGCCGGTGCTTGTTTTATCGGTTTTGCAATTGGTGAATCATTAGGAGCCAGTGCACTTCGTATCTGTGGCGGTATTTTTACTAAAATTGCAGATATTGGCTCAGACTTGATGAAGATTGTTTTTAAGATCAAAGAAGACGATCCAAGAAATCCTGGAGTTATTGCTGACTGTACCGGTGATAATGCGGGAGATAGCGTTGGACCGACTGCTGACGGGTTCGAAACATATGGCGTAACCGGTGTTGCTTTAATCAGCTTTATAATATTAGGGGTATTCCCTGATTATCAGGCTGACCTGATAACTTGGATATTCGTAATGAGAATTCTTATGATAGTAACTTCAATAGTTGCTTATTACATCAATAATGGCCTTGTAAGCCTAATGTTCAGTGGAAAAGAAAAAATTGATTTTGAATTTCCATTAACATCATTAGTATGGATTACCTCAATTCTTTCTATTGTGGTAACCTTTTTAGCAAGTTACTGGCAGTTGAGTTCTCTTCCATATGAAATATGGTTTAAGCTATCATTAATAATTAGCTGTGGAACAATTGGTGCAGCACTTATTCCAGAATTTACCAAAGTATTTACAAGTACAAAATCAAAACATACACAAGAAGTTGTAATAGCTTCAAGAGAAGGTGGAGCTTCCCTCAATATCCTGTCTGGTTTAGTTGCTGGTAACTTCAGCGCATTCTGGCAAGGAATTGTTATTATGGGCCTTATGTTTATCGCCTATCTTGCAAGTCAAACTGGGCTTTCTAATTTTATGGAGTATTCAACTGTATTTGCCTTCGGACTGGTTGCTTTCGGTTTTCTCAGTATGGGACCAGTTACCATCGCTGTTGACAGCTACGGGCCAGTAACTGACAATGCGCAATCTATTTTCGAATTGTCCCTTATTGAGACGTTACCGAACATAAGTAAAGAAATTGAAAAAGATTTTGGGTTCAAGCCTGACTTCGAAGCTGGAAAAGATTATTTAGAAGAAAATGACGGTGCAGGTAATACCTTTAAGGCAACTGCTAAGCCAGTTCTGATCGCAACGGCTGTTGTTGGAGCAACAACAATGATTTTCTCCTTAATCCTGTTAATGAAGAAGTCTTTGGGTATTGAGCCAGAATCTATACTTAATTTGTTGAATCCATATACGTTATTAGGTTTTTTAGCTGGTGGATCAGTTGTATACTGGTTTACCGGAGCTTCTATACAAGCTGTTACTACTGGTGCATATAGAGCGGTAGAATATATTAAGAATAATATTGATCTTGATAGCAGCAGTAAGAGCGCTTCAACTGAGAATTCTAAAGAAGTAGTAAAGATATGTACTCAATACGCGCAAAAAGGGATGTTCAATATTTTTATTGCAATATTTTCCTTTGCTTTAGCGTTTGCATTCTTTTCCGCGCCAGTTAAATCTAATGCACCGGCAGCGTTTTTCATCAGTTATCTTATTTCTATTGCAATTTTTGGTTTGTTTCAAGCTATTTTTATGGCAAATGCCGGCGGATGCTGGGACAATGCAAAAAAACTTGTAGAAGTTGAATTAAAAGAAAAAGGCTCTGAGCTGCATAATGCTACCGTGGTTGGAGATACTGTTGGCGATCCTTTTAAGGATACTTCATCTGTTGCATTAAATCCGATCATTAAGTTCACAACTTTGTTCGGTATATTGGCAATGGAAATTGCCATCTCCCCTGCGTTCAGAGGGTATGCTTATTACGTTGGTGCAGTATTTTTCTTAATAGCTTTATTTTTTGTTGCTCGATCTTTTTATGGTATGCGAATACCTCCAAGGATTGAAAGTACTGATGCAATAGGTATTGATTCCGAAAAAAAAAATAATATAAATCAGTCAAAAGAAGCAGTAAAGCAAAACGCATAAAAGAGTTTATTTTAAGTTAAATGAGAGTCCCCGTTTTTATCCGGGGACTTTTTTTTTGTGCGCCCAGCATGGGCGCTTTCTAGTCGGTGTGAAACCGATACGGGGGTTGATAGTGCAACCGTTAGCTTAAGACAAGCGTGTCCATCGTGAGGTGGAATCTGAAGGAAGTCGGCGGCAAAGCTCTGGCAGATATGTTGTGGACATGAATTTAGAAACAACAACAACCTGCAGTTGCTTTTTTCCCCGTACAAATCGGTTATGCAAAGAATGACTGAGTTGATGAGGTATCCGGCGATGCAGTTTTTGTGGCTATACCGTTAGGGTTGTATGTTTGGATTTGCTTTATTTTGTTTTCAGCCTTAATGTTTTCTTCTTTTTGTTCCTTTATTTCTTCGACTTTTTGATTTTTTTGTTCTTCTTGGGGTGGTTGTACCTGTTCCGGCTTTTTTGCTTCTATTTGTTTGGGTTCTTCGGTATTTCCACTTCTTTGTAGATTAGATGAATATCCGTATTCGCTATATTGGGTATTAATATTCATACTTCACCTCCTTGGGTATTTACAATTGAACATTTAAATTACTTATATATTATACCCTTTTTTATGATATCTTAAACTTTATTTCTCACGTATGTCTTATCATACAAGAAAGATAAGCTATAATTAGTTTTCCATGCGGAAGGTTATCCATAAATTTGAACAGTATGTCACGACAATGGGGTTAGGCGGCTTTTGTTTGGGTGAGACAAGGGAGGCTGCTTACTGACTGGAAAGGACTATTATGGCGGTAATTAAGTCTTTGAGTTAATATAGAATAGGGACTTCGTGTTTGTTTATCTTAATCTTGTCATACTTATTGATTGCGTTCATTTCATTTATCTTCGGAAATCGTCTTAATTTCCTTTATAGCGGGTTAGCAAATAATAATGTCAGACACTATTCTGATAAGAGGACTGTTTATTTAATAGTATCCGGAAGGTAGTCCCGGAATCAGGATTGTTTTCTGCTTCAATAATACCACCTAATTTTCTGATGATCTCATGGGATAACCTCAATCCGATTCCCAATCCATTTTTCTTAGTAGTAAAGTTATTTTTAAATAATCGGGCTAAGTCGCTATAGTTTATTCCAATTCCATTATCAATAATTTCTATGATGATATTGTTTTCTTTTTCATAGGTCTTTATTTTAATTATTCCCGATGTTTTGTCTTTTTTTGCATCAACTGCATTTTTTATCAAGTTCATTAATACCTGATTCATTAGGGCGGCGCTACCTTTTATGTGAGGTATTGTTTGATCAAGATCTTTTACTATGGTTATATCGGTAAGGAGCTTAAAATTTAATATGCTTAAGGTTGTTTCAATTTCCTCATTTATATTGAAATTATCACTATGATCCTGGAATTTTATGAAGGATTTCAGGTTTAAGAGCTGCTGCCGTATCTGATTGAGCGCATCTTGTAGCATCGTTGAATCTTCTTCATAAAGTTCATAGGTATTATTATATGCTTGATCATCTTTAATTTTGGCTGCATCATATAGAGTCGGTAAATAATTTTTTAGATTACCTGATATAAGTGAAATAGTGAGTAGCGGTGTGTTGATCTCATGCGTAATACTCGCAGTAATATCTTTCAGAATAGCTAGATTTCCTTGTTGAATAAGCATGGCTTCTTGTTTTTTTATTTGTTCATTTGCCGTTTCTAATTCAGATTTCTGTTCGAGTAATATTTCATTTTTCATTTCCAGCTGGAGGGTCCTGGCCTTTACTTTTTGCTCTAGGATGCTTGCGTGTTGTGCTAGTTTTGTGTGGGCTTTTTGGAGTTCTTGTGCGGCTTTCTCTTTTTCCTCCCGTAAATCATTTATCCTATCTGCCAATGCTAGAGATAGCAAAACTATCTCGAGGGCAGAGCCGATCTGTACTCCATACTGTGAAATAAAAGTTCTTGGCAAAATATTCAGTAATAATCCTACATTTCCAACTGCGGCAGTAATGAGTGCTGCCCAGGCCAGGAGAAAATATCGTGCCGGGCGGTATCCCTTTTTCCAGCAGATGATGCCTACTGGAATAAAGATAGGGGCTAGTACTATCATCATGAGAACCAGTTTACTCATGAGTCTGTAATTGGCAAATATGGAAAGAACCGCAATAAGGCCGCTAAGGGTAGTCAAGAACACAATTATTTTATCAAAGCGAGGTAGGTATTTCTTTGTAACCAGAAAGTTTCTGGAGAACAAGTATATGAAAAACACAGTACTGGCCAATGAAAATAAGAAAATTCGCGAATTCCATAAGGGAACGGTATATTCATAGGTTATTCCATTCTTGGTAGCTATGAAAAGTAGAGAACTGCTTATGAACATAACATAATATAAGTAATTCTTATCACGGAGGGCAAAGAAAAGGAACATATTGTAGATAATCATAACGAGTACCCAGCCATAATAAATACCGTGAGCGATCTGCTCCTTATGGTCACGGGCTGTAAATTGTTCCGGTGACCATAGTTGTATTGGTATCGACATGCCTTCTATCGATTCGAAGCGCATGTAGAAGGTTCTTTCTGTCCCGGGTTCAATTCTTAACTTAAAAATGAAATTCTGGTGCTGGACGTCTCTTTCCTTGAACTCGTACAATCTTCCTGCGCGTTTTACTGTTATTACTCCATTTTTTTCCGGAATATAAAGGTTTATTTTATCGGTTTGTGTTTTTACCACAATAAGAAGCCAATCTTTCTGGTCCGGCAAATTATTTTTTATTTTGAACTTCACCCAGTAAGCTGATTTCGTATAACTGAAGTTGGGAACTTGTTTTTTACTTCGTATGAATTTATTTGAAATATCTGGCTTCATAATATCGTAAATAGTTAGCGTTCTGCTTTTATCTTCAAACGTTTCAAGCTTAGTTCCAAGTTTATAATAACTTCCAGGGTTATTTATGACGAGCGCATCCATGGCAAATGATGAAGATGTAATCATTAGCGAGACTATAAATAAATAAACAATAGCAGAGGTGAATCTATTAATCATTTTTTCCCTTTCTCTAATAATACATAATTTAGAGTGAGAGCACAATAATTTTGATTATCATAATATGCTAATGGAGAAAAGACATGCGCCGAAACGGAAAGAATACTTATTGCCCTAAGCCCGCGTTTAATTTTGTTTCCAGAATGTCTATAATTATTTTTCTGTTTTGTTCATAATTATCTCTAAAATATTGTTCAAAATTATTAATTCTCTCTTTTTTTTCGAGATAATTAATAATGTTTGGAATAAGCCTGGCAGAATCTTCCATTATTCCCTGAAGCTTGTAATAATCACCCATTTCCAGGTTTCCATTCTCTGCGTAGGATGTGATGACTTCTTCCAATCGTTTAAGTTCGCTGAGCCAATCATCGAAATTATTTTCCATTCTCTTATAATTAATGGCGTCGCCAATGATCCATAGTCTGATATAATTAATGTCGCTATCTGTTAACCGGAGATTATTTTCCAGCTTGTGGATTACGGCTTCGATATCTGCTCTGGTTTTGTTTTGGATATTTTCCTGGATAATCGTTTTCACGTCGTGAATTAAAGAACTAATTCTTTGGTAATCCTCTGAATATTCGCTCTCTTGAGCTTTTTTTATCATCTCTGATATGTTATGCAAAAAATTATTCATATTCATCTCCTTAATTAAGTAATTTTAATTCTACTCCGATAAGCAGATTTTCTCAATTCTTCTATCTTTATATCGACTGGATTTAGAAATATATGTTACTGCGGGAGAGCACCGAACTTCTTTCGAGGAGGAGCGTAATTTTCTATCTTCCAAAGTATTATTATATGGTAAAATATTATCGAAGGCATAGTGTAGGCATATAATGAGAATCAAAAATTTTATTTAAAAGTTAATCAGATGAAGAGAGGGGTCAAGACGACCATGACAGAAATGATAGAAACCACAGGCTCAACTAATTTCATCCACGAGATTGTCGAGGATGACATAAAAACTAATAAGCACGGCGGAAAAGTAATTACCAGATTTCCACCTGAACCGAATGGATACTTGCATATCGGACATGCTAAATCAATATGTCTTAATTTCGGAACAGCTAAAAAATACGGAGGAATGTGCAATCTCCGGTTTGATGATACCAATCCTGCAAAGGAAGATGTTGAATATGTTGATTCTATTCAGGAAGATGTCAGATGGCTAGGGTTCGATTGGGATGATCGACTTTATTACGCTTCGGACTATTTTGATCAGCTCTATGCGTACGCACTTCAGTTAATCAATGAAGGCAAGGCTTATGTTTGTGATTTGACCCCTGAGCAAATGCGGGAATACCGAGGGACGCTAACCAAGCCTGGAACAAACAGTCCCTATCGTGAACGTGCTGTTCAAGAGAACCTCGATCTTTTTGTGAGGATGAAAGGCGGCGAGTTCGAAGAAGGTGCTCGAGTTCTTCGCGCGAAGGTCGACATGGCTTCCCCGAATCTGAATATGAGAGATCCAATAATCTATAGAATAAAAAAAGCCACTCATCACCGGACTGGTGACAAGTGGTGTATTTATCCGATGTATGATTATACACATTGTATTTCTGATTCATTGGAAGGGATTACCCATTCTATTTGTACCTTAGAGTTCGAAGACCATCGACCGCTGTACGACTGGGTCCTTGATGAACTTAGGGTAGGGGCTCATCCTCAGCAAATAGAGTTTGCACGGCTTAATCTTACTTATACGGTTATGAGTAAACGAAGATTGCTTGAACTAGTTGAAGGCAAATTTGTCAACGGTTGGGATGACCCGCGAATGCCGACTCTTGCCGGAATGCGCAGGCGTGGCTATACTCCGGAATCGATCCGTGAGTTCTGTGATCGGATAGGTGTCGCCAAGACTAATAGTACGATCGATTTCGCTCTTCTCGATCATTGTCTAAGAGAAGACCTCAATAAGCGAGCGCTGCGAGTTATGGCTGTGCTCGATCCGCTTAAGGTTATTATTGATAATTATCCTGAAGGACAAGTTGAGTGGCTGGATGCAGAGAATAATCCGGAAGATCCAAGTGCCGGAACTCGTAAGATCCCATTTTCACGGGAGCTCTATATTGAACAAGACGATTTCCTTGAAGATCCGCCTAAAAAGTTCTTTCGCTTAGCACCAGGGAGAGAAATTCGACTTAAACATGCATATTATATTAAATGCGAGCGTGTTGTGAAGAACGAGGTTACCGGAGCGATCCTTGAGCTTCATTGTACTTACGATCCGGAGACCCGTGGCGGCTGGTCACAAGATGGCCGTAAAGTTATGGGGACTTCGCACTGGGTATCGACTGCCCATGCACTTGATGTGCAGGTTCGTTTATATGACCACCTTTTTGCCAAGGAAGACCCTTCGGCAGTCGAAGAAGGAAAAGACTATAAAGAAAACCTGAACCCTAACTCGTTAGAAGTAAAGGCCTGCAAAGTTGAACCCGGATTGAAAGAAGCAAAACCGGGAACACCATATCAGTTTCTCAGGCAGGGCTACTTTTGTGTCGATACGGATGCTACAGCAGATACTCTGGTTTTTAATCGGACCGTCGCATTACGTGATTCCTGGAGTAAGATCGAGAAGAAATCATAGTAAAGACTAGGGATTTGTCGGATTAATAAAGCTGAAATTATATGACTAAATCAAAATCTTTTCGATTACCTGAAGGCATTGCAAACAAATTACATGAGATTGCCGAGTCCACTCATAGACCTGAAAAATATTACGTAGTAGAAGCCTTGAAGTTTTATTTTGAAGAGTACTCTGATGCTCAGATAGCAAAAGATAGATTTGAAGATCCGCAGAGCAAGATAATAAGTTCAGAGGTATTGAGGAAACGATTAGGTGTCTACGGTTGTTTATTTGGACGTAATTGAAAAGGACTTAAAGAAACTCTACAAAAACTTACTTTTAAAATTTTTAGATAGGATTGAGAACTATTTGGCTACGTTTTCCATCGGCTCACTTTTATGCGGGCTGTCCTGGAACTTATCGTCGATGATCGGGCTGCTTATACTGCTTCTTGCGCTTAATAATGGGAATGTCGATGGGTGGTCATCTCCTTATATTGCTCCCGCCGCTGGCAACAGCTATAGTAATGCCATCAAGTCGGCGCATCAGCCATAGTAAAAATCAAGATATAAAATTGGTGGAACATTTTAATAACATCCTTTGTTTAAATAAATGGCGAGAGGGTATAATTTAATGATAAGAACTATTCGAAATATCTTTTTTTCTTTATTGGTATGTACTATTTTGAGCAATAATACTGTTTTTGCTCAGACATTGACGCTCAGTGAATTCATCCAGAACGTATGGTTAAGTAACCAGGATCTGCAATCACAACGTATGAACCTGGAGTCAGCTGCAATTACGGTTCGTGAGAAGGAAGGAATCTATGACCCGGCTTTTCAGGCTTCGCTCACGAACAAACATGGGCAGTCGGCGCTCGGCGGTGCTACAAGTGATACTTTAGCTGCAAAGATCGGCGTCTCACAGAAGCTATCGACAGGAGCTGATCTTTCGGTGAATTTTGACAACTCTAAGAACGATGCCCAAACGTCGCCTTACAATTCCAATCTCTCCTTAACTTTTACTCAGCCGCTGTTCAGTGGTTATGGCAAGGATGCTACTGAATATTCGATTATTCTCGCCAGATTAGATAAGGAGAAAGCCCAGCAGGATTACCTTAAATATGGTAATGATTATATTATGAATGCGATCACAAAATACTGTGATTATTTTTTGAGCATTAAAAGTCAAGAGATCGCCGAAAAGAACCTCGAACATGCCAGATACATTTTTGAAGAGAATAAGAAGAAAGAATCCCTTAATCTGGTAACCCCTTATGACGTCATGGAAGCCCAGATTGCTTTCAAAAAAGCGGAAGATGACAAGCTAGCCGCAGAAAGTGTAATCGAAAAGAACCGTGAAGCACTGGCGTTGCTGGTGGGGGTGGCCTCAAGTAACTATATCGTACCTGATCCGGTCGAACCTGGAATGCCTACTTATAGCCTGATTAGCACGGATGATATTCTCAGACGGAACCCGGACCTGAAAATATCCGAGCTAATGGCGAATAAGATTCAGACTAATATCTCGTATTTGCGTAATCAGGATTTGCCTGGAACTTTTTTTGATGCTTCTCTTGGTTATGGCGACAATGCCAAAACCTTTGCTGACAGTTATTCATTATCAAATCAAGTATATTCTTTAGGTCTTCGCTTCCAATATCTTTTTGGCAATAAAAAAAGCGATGCTGCCCTCGAAAAAGAAAACATAGTATTGGAACAGCAAAAATTAAACTATGATATAATTCGTAAGACAACCGTAATCCACTCCAATGACGCGATGAAAGATCTAAAGGTACTTAAGGAAAGGATTTCTACAGCTAAAGATATCAGAGATCTTTCTGAAAAGTTCCTGGAAATAGAGACAAAAAAATTCAGACTGGGATTAATCACTACTGATAAAATTGTTCAGGACCAGAGTTCCCTGAAAAATTCGCAAATCGGTTATTATCAGCTCGTGGTTAATTATTTGAAGACCTATTATCAACTGGAAGCATTAAGGGCCAATCTCCAAGCAATTTTTAGGCTCAACTAAGTGTATGGGAGAGAATAATGAATAAAAAAATAGTACTGGGTGTTATCGTAACGATTGTGGCTGTTGCCGGCGGCGTTTACTTCAAAACGGCTAAAGGGGATCAAGGGACCGCTTATTCTTCTGAATTGGTGAAACGGAGGACCTTACAGGTTGTAGTGTCCTCTTCCGGTACTATTAATGCTTACCGGGAAATCGAAGTGAAGTCAAAAGCCAGTGGGAATGTGTTAAAGCTTCATGTAAAAGAAGGAAATATTGTAAATAATGGTCAATTATTATTAGAACTGGACAAGACCGAAGAGTTGTCGAGAATTCGTCAGAACCAAGCGAGCGTTATGGCAGCTGAGGCACGTATGACCCAGGCAAAAGAGAAAGGCAAAGAAGCTGCACGGATTTATAAACAGCAAGCTACCCTGGCGAAAGATAAGCTCATAACTTCTGAACAGTTGCTGCAAGCTGAGAGCAGCAGGATCCTGGCAGGTGCTGACATGAAGATCCAGGAAGCAGCTTTAATAAATGCGCAGGAACAACTCAAAGCAGAAGAGTTGCGCTATGCAGATACCGAAATAAAGGCACCTATCAATGGTGTTATTCTCCAGCAGCTTATAGAAGAAGGGCAGATTATTTCATCAGGGATATCTTCTAATAATGGCGGAACTCTGATTTTCGTGATTGGGGATATTTCCCGGATTATTGCAAAGGCAGAAGTCGATGAAGTCGATATCAGCAAGATATATGTCGGGCAGAAAGTTAATATAACCGTTGATGCCTACGAAAACCGGATATTTGAGGGTGTTATCACTCACATATCCCCAAAAGCTACCAACAAATCAAATGTTACCGTTTTTGATATAGAAATAGAGATAACCGATAAGCACAAAGCCAGTCTTAAGCCTGGAATGACAGCAACGGCAGAAATTGTAGTTTCCCAGAAAATAAATGTACTGTCACTTCCCTCGCAAGCTATTGTTACCAGAAAGAAGAGTAGTTTCGTTTTGCTAAAAGAAAACAATGATTATGTCAAGAGGAAGATAGAAAAAGGCCTGGATAACGGGGAGTATACCGAGATTATTCGCGGGCTAAATGAAGGCGATACCGTCTACGTAAAACAAAAAGGTAAGGGTCTGGATAATAGTAATAATCAGAGGGGCGGAGCACAGTCTTCAATGCGGATGATGGGACGTATAGGACGCTAATATGTTAATACGCTTAGAAAACATTCAAAAAATATATCAAATGGCAGAAGATGTTGTTCCTGTCTTAAAGGGGATAACTCTCGATATTGAAGAAGGCGAATATATTGCCATAATGGGTCCTTCAGGCTCAGGCAAATCGACATTGATGAATATTTTGGGGTGTCTCGATTATCCAAGTAGCGGGAATTTTTTTCTCGATAACGAGAACGTGGCAGTCATGAACACCAGGAAACTCTCAGAAATTCGACGGAGCAAAATCGGGTTCATTTTTCAGACTTTCAATCTGATTACCAGACTTTCTGCAAAAGAAAATATCGAATTACCTATGATATATAACCGAACCAAAAATAAGCATGGAAAACCTGAACAATTACTTGAACTAGTAGGATTATCTCACCGGGCTAACCACTATCCCGGGCAATTATCCGGGGGTGAGCGACAGCGGGTAGCTATCGCACGCGCACTGGTGAATGACCCCAAGATAATTATGGCTGATGAGCCGACTGGTAATCTGGATTCCCGTTCCGGCGAACAGATTCTGCAAATGATCAAGAATCTTCATAGCGAAAAAAAGACTATCCTTATGGTAACTCATGATCGGCATGTAGCAGAGCAGGCGCAAAAAATTATTCATATTAAAGACGGAGTTATTCATGAGATAGAAGAGGGACGATCATGATTATCGAAAACTTTAAGATGGCGGTAACTTCAATCTTGTCAAATAAAATGCGCTCATCGCTGACCATGCTGGGTATAGTGATCGGAATTGCAGCGGTAATTTCAATGCTTTCTGTTGGTAAAGGCGCCCAGATGTCGATAACCTCGTCAATCGAAAAAATGGGAACGAATCTGCTGACAGTGCGTTCAGGGCTCAGCCGGACTGGACTGGTTCAAACGGATGTGGCTCAAAGACTTAATCTCGATGATGCAAAGGCGCTTGCTAATAAAGTCGGGGATTTAGCCGTTGTTGCCTCAGAGGCATCGGTTCGAGGCCAGGTGAAGTATAAGGGGAATAATTCTAATACCAGTGTTTTGGGGGTCTCCCCGGAATATTTCATGGTACGCAATTATGAGATCGGATCAGGAACCTTCTTTAACGAAGCGAGGGTTGATTCCGCGGCGAAAGTCTGTGTTTTGGGCAATACGGTTGCGGAGAATTTGTTCTCCGGAGGGGAAACCCCGATTGGAGAAGAGATCAGGATCAACCGCCTCGCTTTTAAGGTCATCGGTGTGTATAAGGCGCGAGGAAATTCGGGCTGGAGCGATGAAGATGACCAGATTTTTATCCCGATAACTACGGAACAAAAGAGGTTGTCCGGGGATGATTCCCTGAGGGCAATCTATGCCTCTGTTGTGAATAAGAAAGATACTGATAAAGTCGAGGAAATTATAATCAGGACATTAAGACGACAGCATAAGCTAAATGGCGATAAAGAGAACGATTTTACCATACGCTCTCAATTGGAACTGCTTGATACTATGAATAACGTTTCCCGTTCGTTTACGGTGTTACTGGGCAGTATCGCCCTGATTTCTCTCATTGTTGGAGGAATTGGCATTATGAATATCTTATTGGTATCGGTAACTGAGCGGACCCGGGAAATCGGTATCCGTAAGGCTATAGGCGCGTATGAATCCGATATCTTAAATCAATTTATTATCGAAGCTGTAGTGCTCTGTCTTGTCGGCGGAATAATCGGGATATTCTGGGGCGTAGTTTTCGCAAAAATCATTTCTATTTTCAGTAAGTGGCCGATGGCAATTAGCTCGTTTTCTATTATCCTGGCTTTCGGCGTTTCATTCGCTACCGGTCTGTTTTTCGGCTATTATCCTGCCCGGAAAGCAGCCAAAATGAATCCTGTAGATGCACTGCGCTATGAGTAACAAAATCCTCTGTAATCTTTTTCGAACCCTTCTTCTTTGTTGTTAATATAGCATAGTTTTGTAAAGCGGCGGTTTCTACATGCTTAACTTATTTTTTATTTAGGGCTTACAGCCCTTACTGGTTAGGCAAGGGCTGTAAAGGAGGACCTTCCGGTAAGGAGGGTTATGAGATTTGAACTTCAATTTCTTTTGCTTTTTTTTCTTCGGCTTTATCGAGTTCAACAGTAAGTATGCCGTTCTTGAAATTAGCTTTTATAGTATCAGCTTTGATAAAATTCTCATCGATAGGAATTATCCTTTCAAATGATCCGGAGCTTATTTCTACTGCATAGTACTTTTCATCCTGTGCCTTTTTCCCGAATTTTCTTTCTCCACTTATCTTTAATGCGCCGTTTTCGAATTTTACTTTTACCGCTTCTTTTTCTAGTCCTGCCAGTTCCGCTTCTATTATCACTTTGTCTTTTGTTTCTCGCACATTTATATTGGGCGAATAGGTTTTTTCATGGTATTGACTTAGGTCGCTGGTTTTAAAAAAATCATCGAATAATCTTTCAAAAGTTGATAATTGTCTTGGTGTCCATAATGTTAACATTTTTAGCTCTCCTTATCTTAGTTTTTTTTAAATGTTCTTAATAGTTTATTCATTTATTAATTGCTTTTGCTCACCACCTTTTTTAATTATTATTTAGCAGCAGATTTACTTTTTTTGAATCTAATGCCATTTCTATTTTTATAAGTGACATTATTGGTTTCTCCGTTCTGGCTTTTTCCATCATTTTGTTGAATGTGGTTTGTTTGAGTTTGTTCATTAGATTCATCTCCTTTGCTACTTTATGTTTTCAGGTAAGGAATAAACATTTTTTATGCCAATTATGATGATTTATGTAAAATGCTTCTAGGCAAGGGTTTTTTTTTGATTACAAGAGCTATCGGTCATCGCTAAGGATGTTTGTTTTCTGGACAAGGTTGCTGGACACTACTTAAATTTTGTATAAATACCGGAATCCCTCGTCCCTTAGTTTTAGGGATTGACAATGTCTATACCGTTCGGTATGCTGAGGGGCAGTTAATCTTGTAACTGATGACTTGGTAACCGGAGGAACCTAAATAGCTTATCATGAATAAACCGTGTTGTGCGCGTGCTTAAGCTGTTCAATTTTTATAATCGGCGAATTTAAAGAATATAACAGTAAGAAAATTATATGGATAATAAGACAAAAATACTAAAAGTTGCACTTAACTTGTTTTCAATGCATGGTTACGAGGCGGTAGGGGTACAGGAAATTGCGGTATCTTCAGGGATCACTAAGCCTACTCTTTATCATTACTATGGGAATAAAGAAGGGCTTTTGAAAGCAATTCTAACCGAGCATTTCGACAAATTATGTGATAGTGTTCGGAACGCGGCTTATTACAACGGGGATTTGCCTTTTACCTTGGAAAAATCGACGTTGGCTTTTTTTCATTTCGCCAAAGAAAATCCTATTTTTTATCGATTGCAACTTACCTTATGGTTCGCTCCACCTAACAGCGAGTCATTTATGATTGTAGCAAGTTTCCATAAAGAACTACATGTAATTATCGAGAAGATGTTTATGCAGGCAGCGCATAATCATGGCAATATGACGGGTCGGCAGCAATCCTATGCCTTCACGTATTTGGGTATGGTAAACAGTTATATTATGCTTGGATTAAACGGGTACACAGAGCTTGATGAGCAACTCGTTTATACTGCCCTTCGCCAGTTCCAGTACGGAATATACTCATAAGGCAATTTTTTTTGCTGAAGGGTGTCCTGCTTGCGCAGTGATTATTTTTTCTGCTTGTCTTTTTCCATAAGTTCTTTGATCTTTTTTTCTTCCCACTCTGGTCCGAATATTCCGCTTATGCCGAATACTCTGAATGCATGAGATATAAGCCCGATTCCCCAGCCAATCACGACCCAATAAAACCATATGTCATGAGGCGCGGTAATAATATTGATGAGAAATAACCCAAGGTTAACCACGATATAGGTTGCCATATGACTATAAAATTCGCGTAGTTGTCGCACCCGTGCTTGTGCCTCTTTGTATTCTTCACTTGTGTCCATCAACTCATCCCCTTTCTCGGCACATAATATCCTGGGCTGGCTTTTTTGCAATAGAGAGTATCATCTATTTCAACTCACAGACTGGGTGCTATAAGGAAGGCAAAATCGCCGGTTATACGGGACAGAATCACCCATATAAATTTTCTGGTTTTTATGGTATAATTATAATATTAAAATTTTAAATTTTCATGTTGATCCGGTATATAATTGAACCGAAATTACTAATTATCCTCTATTATTTGTCATATATGAAGGTTCTTGCTTAAGTAGTCTTTTTGGTTAATTTCTAGCTGGAAGAGATAACTAATAATGAAAATTTTAAGTATAATAGCGACTTTTTATAGTTGCAAAAAGGTTTTGGCAGAAGGGAAATTAGATGAAACAAAGTACAGAAGAAAAAATAGATGGTATTCATAAAGAATATCACAATAATGGAGCACTCAAATCGGAGACGACCTACAAGAACGGGAGAGTCGACGGAGTTACCAAAGAATATGATAAGGATGCGCAGTTGATTAAAGAAGTGCCTTATAAGAATGCCGTTAAAGAAGGTTTGTGCAAATATTATTTCGATAATGGGAACGTAAGGGCCGAAGTTGCTTATCAAAAGAACAGACAGAACGGGATTGGCCGGATGTATAATGAGTTGGGAGAGCTAAAAGCAGAAGCTTCCTGGAAGAATGGCAAGCTGGACGGGGTATACAAAGAGTATCATACCGGCGGCGTAATTCATTTTATAGATTTATACAAGAATGGAATTAAAGTGAACCATGAGGTCCATAATCAGAACGGCTAAGTTGAAGTCCTGAGAATTAATTAATAGTTAATTGAAAAAGATCTATAGGGAACAATCCTTATAGATCTTTTTGTTTGTGCGCCCAGCATGGGGAGCTTTCTTGTTAAGGAAAGCCCCTACCTCCTACTCGATTAAAGTATTTGAGCAGCTTAGTCCGCATGTAATTTTCTCGAAAGATGCCGTATAAGTTTAATGTGCAATATTCCTTTTACTTTCCACGGAGATGTAGTATCATCCCCGCCTCAAAGAGGATGTTTAATCGTAATGTTATAAATTGAAAGGGGGAAAATTATGGGGTTTAATCCACTTCAAGAAAAGGGTATAGCAATAGATGACCAGATCAGCAGTTGGTCAGAGGTTAACATGCAGCCATATGATAAGAACACCGTTGATCCATATACGAGAGCAAGGATCATCCTGATGAATGGTATCGAAGTAGAAGCTGCGCTTTTTTCTCATATGTTTGCCCGGCACACAAGCGACCCTGAACTGAAACAGACATTAGCGCTGGGGCGCAGGCTCGAACAGCAGCAGCAGAAAATGGTCAACTGGATGGTTCCGGGCAACGAATCGACCTTAGAGGTGACGATAGGGTACGAACAGGTAGCCGTAGATCTCACTGCCTATCTGGCAAGGACAGAGCCGGACTCTTACGTTAAAGCTGCTCTGGATTTCGGGCTGTTGGAGGATTTTGATCATCTCTATCGCTATGCGAATCTCATGATGCTCACTGAAGGTAAGGAAGCCGCTTCGGTAACCAAACAGTACACCGAGATTATACCCGGCAGGCCGACTATTATGGAACACCGGTTTCCATTCGATGACGTAAGGAGACCAATAAACAAGGATAGTGCTGATATCCTCACGAAGCTGCATCTTCTGACTATTGTTGCCGGAGAACAACAAACTATGAATTATTATATGAATGTCGGCAATCGTTTTTCTGATATGATTGGGCGTGGCTTATATGCTGAAATCGGACAGATTGAAGAAGCACACGTTACTCATTATGAATCCCTTATGGATCCGACAATGTCATGGTTCGAGCAATGGTTGCTTCATGAATATAATGAATGCTATCTCTATTATTCTTTTATGCTTCAGGAGCCGGACCCGCGTATTCGAAGCATGTGGGAACGAAACCTGCGCATGGAAATCGAGCATCTAAAAATTGCTGCGGATATGATGAGACGATACGAAGGCCGTGAACCTGAGTCAATATTACCACAAAGCCTTCCAGCCGAAATTAAGTTCGAGTCAAATGTTGACTATGTCAGGGAGGTATTAGCTAATCAGGTTAATCTGACCGCTATGGGGACAGAGTTTGTTCCTTTTGATCAGATTCCTCCAGATTACAGGTATTTCATGTACCAGAATAAGGTCAATTCCGGTGGCGCTCCAAGCGAAATGGTTATCAGGCGGACAATGGATGAAATAGGACGAGATTATAGGCAGGAACTGGCAGGTTCTCATCCGGTACAGTATGAAAATGTTTATAAGAAGGCTGCCTGACTAGCATTAGTTAGTTTGATGTTAATGCTCATCTAAGTTCCTCTGAAAGTGTGACCGATTGGAGGAAAATAGCGGGAAACAGAAATAGTTGACCGTTCTCAATGACAGAAGTAGTATCCAGTACAAGAGATAATAATCTTTATAAAAATGTATGAAAAGGAGGTAAGTTATGAAAAATCTTATAATAGCCATAGCCATAATCGGGGTTTTTTCGACGGTAGGATTTGCACAGGATACGATGCAGCAGGGAACAAAGGCGCAGGGTGGTACTAAGCAAAAAGATCAAGTGCGGATAAACAGTGTCAAGGGTGCTATGGGTGCCTTAAATTCCGTTCAGGAATTTGCCACTTTGGCATTCAAGGCGACTACACTGCAAGCTGGAAGAGATAATCTTGTAAAAGCTCTTAATATCCTTGAAGGACCGAAGGAACAAGGTGGGCAGGTCGGGGTATTTAATTATCTGGACCAGCAGAGCAAGAATAATAACACTCCTATGGCTGATGCAATCGAGAGTGCCAGGAATGATGTAGAAGCTGCAATCAGCGCAGCTAAGGACGGGGTCAATGCTGCTGATTTGAATACACTCCAGCAGAAGGCTCGGGATGTTTTTTCCGGCGCAGAGCGGGCTGAAGAGACATTACGGACCGGCGGCCGTAACCAGAAAGATCAACGCGGACAGCAAAGAAAGAATGGGGACCTGCAGGAGAGAAAACCAGAAAGAGCCAGATAGGCTTTGTTCTGAAGTTCAACAAAAGGGAACAGAGGCTTCTTTCTGTTCCCTTTCTATTTGTAGAAATCAAAATTAAGGCTCATTTAGAATCAAAGAATTATCCGGGTTGAACGACGTGGTGGTGCAAATACCAATCATCCTTGAAATAGTCAGATTTCTCCTTTTTCCTGATATTACCTTCGTTATAAGTTTATTGTAAGTGGCTGTCGTATTTGATACAATCCCTGCAATTAAAGTATGATGGGGGGGAGTACGATGCAATATAAACTAAGATTTTCTTTACTGTTACTCATAGTTTTATCGTCCATTAATTCCTATGCTTATAATGAAAACCAAAATTACGACCAGATAGAAAATCCTATAAACACCCAACAAGGTGCGGAGGACAACCATTATTTACTTCCCAGAGATAGCGTAGCAAACAAAAATCAGGAATCCAATATAATCCCCAGCGCTTACTTCGAACACACGTCCTGGCTAGATAACAGAAGGAAAGAGAATGGGGAACTGTTTATGAAATATGTCCCCCTCCAATCTTTTCAAAAATCGTTAATTAATGAACAATTTACCGCTAATTGCGTTCCGTCATTTAAAAATTCTTCGATCATTTTCTTAGGAATTGGAGGATATCAACTTATTGGCAAAAATTTTTACTTCGGAGGTGCAGCTTCAGGGGGATACATGGAAACAGGTTACAGTGATAAAAAAGGATCTTTATTTATTTTTTACGGCGGACTCGATTTCCTCTATCAAATACCGATGGGAATACCTGCATGTTCGCTGTTCTGCGGGTCTTTAATCGGAGCAGGCAAATTAAACTTATTATCAGAGAAAAACATGTATTCAAAATTGTTCTGGGTTATTGAACCAAAAACGGGAATACAGTTCATTTTTAATAACGAAGTTGCAATAAGATTATCAGGATCATATTTGTTATCACAGGATATTTCAAGCGATAGAAAAGGCAGCTTTATAGCCGATGACTTCGAAAGCGGTCTTAGGCTTCGGAATCTTGTTTATTCTCTGTCTTTTAACTGGGGAGATTTTTAACTCCGGATTATTCCAACAGACCAGTGGGCGGCGTGCCAAGGTACGCCCCAACTGCAATTTAATGATTGAAAAAAAGTAGCCACAGGATTACAATTCCCAGACCTATTCGATAGTATCCAAAAATTTTGAAGTCCTTAGTTTTAATATATTCCATGAATAACTTGATCACTGCAAAAGCCACGACAAAAGAAACAACGAATCCGCAGGCTATAGAAATCCACTCAATAACACTAAAAGAAAAGCCTTCTTTGATTATTTTTAGCAGTGTGGCACCCATCATTGTCGGGATTGCCAGGAAGAATGAAAATTCAGCGGCAACAGCACGATTAAGTCCTAATAATATCCCGCCAATAATCGTTGATGCCGAACGTGATGTCCCGGGAACCATTGCGAGACATTGAAATATCCCGATCATAAAGGCTTTGTCGTAACCGATATTTCGAACATTAGTAATCGCAAATGAGTTTTTCTTTTTATTATATATTTCGATAAGTATTAATATAATGCCATAAAAAATTAATGCTATCGATACTGTTGTAGCATTAAACAGCTTTTCTTCAATCAAATCATCGAATTTTAACCCTATTACTATGGCAGGCAATACCGCGACTAACACCTTAAACCATATTTGCCAGGTTTCTGTTCTCTCTGTACGAGTTCCGCTGAACGGCCAGAGCTTGTTCCAGAAATAGACGACTACTGATAAAATTGCCCCTAATTGAATAATCACTTCGAAAGCTGTTGTGAAACTATGATTGTTCGAAAGTTTGACATAGTGATCGACGAGAATCATATGTCCCGTACTGCTGATAGGCAGGAATTCCGTTATTCCTTCAACGATTCCCAAAAATGCCGCTTTCAATAATAAGATAACTTCTACCATAACTGAAAAACCTCCTTTAGCTCAATTCAGCCCCAGTACGTGCAGCAAGCAAACGTCTTTTGTTCTTTCTTATCTTGCAGGCTAAAAAAAATTAAGTTTATAGACTATTAATTAATCCAATCCTGCATCAATTAACCATTCAATCTCATGAGTTGTTTCCAAGCAACTCAGATATAGTAACAAACTTGAACCCTTTCTGTCGAAGCTGTTCAATTATCTTTGGCAACGCTTTTTCGACATCATTCCCGCCATTATGCAGCAGGATTATCGAACCCGGCCTCGTTTGAGAGATAACCCGTTCAACAATTTTTTCGGAATTATCCTGATTTGCTACCGGTATGGTGCTGAAAGGAATATAATCGGCCGCGGTTAGGCTCCAGTTAATTTGTTTAAGGCCAGTTTCAAACGCAGTTTGAATAACAAACTGATTGAACCTGCCTCCCGGGGGTCTGAAGTATTTTGGTTTGGACCCTGTAATTTTTTCAATTATCTGGTTTGTTAACTTCAGCTCGTCTTCAATTTCCTGGGGACTAAAAACGGTATCCAGGCGGACATGCGAAAAGGTATGATTCCCTACCTCATGCCCTGATATTGCCATGCGGTAAACGGTATCCGGGTAGATTTTCGCCATTTTCCCAACAATAAAAAAAGTTGCTTTAATACAATATTTATCTAAAATATCAAGGACCGGGATTGAATATTCAGGTTTCGGGCCATCGTCAAAAGTTAAGGCTATGACTAGGTTCGTGGTGTTCACTCTCCAGATAGGCTCATAACTTTCAGCAAAACCAGCGTGCGTTCCGAGCAACAGCAACAATACAGCTCCAGCTAAACATTTTCTCATTACAATCCATCCTTCTTGTGTTCAACAATGAATTATTCCTTAATTTAGCAAAGATCTTCATAGATTCTCTGATGTAAAAAATAATCTGGCTATTTCCGACTTTATATTTCCAAAAAGAAAAAGCGGTTATATTGTAATATACTTTCTATTTATCCGCCATATCTTGTATAGTAATTTTTACCATTCCGTGAAGGCATTTTCCCGTTTAGTTGCATTCTCCTATCGAATATTACCTTTGAGATAGAGCCAACCAGCACGCTTCCATAATAATTTGATGGTAGCTGTTTTGAAAAAATAGACAAGATATACGGATGTTTTTTATCGAGAATAATTCCGATATCATTTCTTACAAAATCTAATGATCCGGTTTTATTGGCAACGATTGCAGAAGCCGGTAAAAAGCGCTGAATTCCCCATTTATGGAGTTGAGCCTTCATAATATCTAACATTTGTTTTGAGGCGTCAGCACTCACGAGCTCTCCCTTATACATTTTCTCAAGAAGCATTAACATATCATTTGGTGAAGTAAGGTTATATTTACCAGGCAATTTACAAAACATTGTCGGATCTTTTAATACGGTATGCCGGAGACCTACTTTTCGCATATATTGGTTGATGTTTTTTGTGCCTAATCGGCAAATGAGCATATTAGTTGCTGTGTTATCGCTGTCAGTGATCATTAGATTAATCAATCTTTTGACAGTAAAAACCGACCCGTTAGGCAAATATTGTATGCTTCCGGAACCCTGGATCTTGTTTTGCTGGTGTAAAAAAAGTTTCTCATCCATGGATATTCTACCAAGCGCCATTTGGTGAAAAGCTTCTACCATAACAGGAACTTTTATAACACTTGCCGGATTAAACTGCACATCACCATTTATAGAAAAATATTCGCCGGTCGTAAGGTCCTTAATTGACACACCCACGATCCCTCCCGGCAGGGCGTATTTATCGATTTGTGTTGTAATAGAATCATGGATCTCCAAGAGCCAGGATTTGCTCTCGCTTGCTAAAAGATCATTTTCCGGAAATACCGAATTAAACTCAAGAAATATAGCAAATATAATTAAACATAAGCTGATCCAGATTATTGTAAGTATTCTTTTTTGAGGAAAAGCTTTTCTGCAGCTATCATTATTGACGATATAATTTTCCATATTCATTCCTTATAAAAAAATTATTTTTCTTACCTTTAAGATATGTTAAGTAACGATATAACGATGTGCATGAATAGCGCTCAAGAGAACCATGCACATATACAAAAGCCGATGAATACGTTATTAGAGATAAAAAAACTACTAATTCTCCAAGTGGCCTTGAGGAATGCAAAAACTTATAAAAATTAAGATGAACAGAATCATTGACTTCGATTAATTCTGGGAAAAAACCTCCAGAAGCAAAATATTAATAAGCTTATAAAGATCTTAGGTGTATGTGCCATGCCACATATGGAAGCAATCATAAGCCAGGCGTTACGCGGTTATGGACCAGAAAGTCAGGATGCTTATGCAGGGGGCTGCTCCATAACTTAAAAAATGCGCAATTATATAAATATTAATGTATTTTTGATCTAAACGAAAATGACACCATACCCTGTATACAAGTATGGCATCACACATGCATATTCGTCAATATTCCTTGCAATGAAAGAATCGGAGATGCTTGAAGATTGTTTTTTGTTTTGCTTCAATAGAATTGGTTAATCGAGCCACGTATTCTCGAGAATTTCTCCTTTCAAGCTCACAATGACCTGCTTAATCGGAATCTTTCTTGTGGATTGCAATGCTACCTGTTTCACTAATTCCCCTACATCAGGATACTGAGCTATAAGCTTTTTTATCGGTGAGTTAAAAAGGTCTTCTATGATTTCCATTATAGTTCCTCCGATTGATCAGCAGATTTGCTGTATTAGGTATTCTTATTCTAACAGGGAAAATCCTGGAAATAATTGACTTAAGTCAAGAATAGAAAGGTTTTGTTGAATTGCCTGACAATATTCTGTTATTTATTATAAGTGCAGAATTCTCGTAAGGAAATTGGCAATATTATGTTTATGAGGATAATCTATAACAACATAATTGAGAGTGTATCATGCGAGAAAAAGTTATAAACTGCCTACTTTCTGGTTTTCTCCTGAAGGTAATTTCTGATATAGAGCAGTGTGTCAATCAATACTAAGAAAGCATTGAAAATATAGAAATAAATAACTGGATTATAAGAAAAATAGATTTTGTGCAACATTCCCGAGATATACCCGATCAGAACAATGACCAGAAAAACGATGCTTTTCCCTCGGGTAGACCGGGATGTATATGATTTATATATTGAAAACGGCCAAGCTGCTCCGAAACATAGTAGCATTATAATTTCGAAGATACTCATTATTTGCACCTCTTTAATTTTAGTTTTTTGACTTACCTATAGTATAAAAAATTATACATTCTCGCTAGAGGTAATTTATTAAGCTATCGGAACAGCAAAAAAAACCAGGGAGAACCGTTGATTTCCCTGGTTTTTATAGCGTCATTAGAAACAAAGCTATCCTACTGTTTAATATCCAGCGTTCCTTTATTTCCGACTACAATTTTCATAAAATCATAGATAAATTTCATATAATAAATATAGCCTAACCTGTCAGGATATTTATATTGGTAGTACGCATGTATATCCTTAAACATGATTTTTTTGTCTTCTTCCGGAAGCAAACCATAAATCTGAATCAGGCCCAGTGAATGTTTTTTATCAATATCTTTTTCTAGCCAGGGTGTAGCGAATATTTCTTGTTCCGATATATCACTATAATTTTGTTTTTCCATTATTCTATCTCTCCCTTTCAAGCAAAAATTAATATTTTTGCTTTATTATTTATTTATATTTTATCATTTGCTTATGAAGTGAAGTTTTGGCAGCGTTGTAAACAAGAATTCAATCTTTTTACGTTTGGCTCAACTCTGAGCAGGAAACATTTTACAATTCTTTCCAGAGAGCTGATCAATTCCTTTTCCTGACAGTTAAATCCAGTCATAGCCTTGCCTAGACAAAAATTATTATAACATTTTTCAAACAGAAAGTGTACTAAAATTCTTTGTTTTAATTATAGGAAATACTGTATTTTAGGTTTATTTGAATGAGGAGAAATAATTTACAAAATATACAGGACATCCGGTGCAATAGGAACACACCGGATGTCGCAGGTAGATTATTCTACTTCGCCCACACCACGTGCCAAGTCTGCAGCACTTGTATATTGACGGTCTTGCATTCTATTTAAAACATCGAGGACTTCACTTGATGCGTTACGTTCTTTTGCAAACTGAAGCATTTTGCTTTTATCAGCTGGATAATCTATTCCAGCTAATGCCTTTTCAACCATTGCGGTACTTACCATAATAATTACCTCCCTTTCACAAGAAGTTTATAGCCAGTGATTAACACTCGACCTTTTTACTGTGTGCATTTTAAGCAAATGAACGAGATAGTCAACACGTTTATTTCCTTTTATTTACAATAAAATATCACACTTGACAGGAGTTGCGCTCATGACTAAATTTGCCTCAAACCATATATGCGGCTCACCATTTTCTAAAAAAGCCACCAGGAATTTGCATACAATTATGTACTGCTTACTTTCAGTTTGGCTCAGGTGAAGCTCTTTCTTCAAATCCCCCTGTAACGTACCAGGTGCTTTTAATTTTAATAAAATTGTTTACTTCTCGCAAAAGCTATATTATAATAACTTTGAATTCACGGCGCGGGAATAGCTCAGTTGGTAGAGCACGACCTTGCCAAGGTCGGGGTCGCCGGTTCGAGCCCGGTTTCCCGCTCCAATAAGAAATCCTTTAAAAGTCCTTATCACGGCTCTACTCCGAAGATGGGGGAATCCAGATATTAACGACATAGTATTTTAACCCACAATCTGTAATTTTCAAAGTTTCTAAAACCGTAAGCCCTTCTTGATAGCATTTCCATTTTAGTATGAAATC
>Ga0209000_1000146_pt1 | contig 92483 bp, 122 predicted proteins | sample RifGroD2_FD_183998 | JGI IMG/M metagenome (GOLD analysis project Ga0209000, IMG submission 183998) | Groundwater microbial communities from Rifle, Colorado, USA - Groundwater D2 (SPAdes) (version 2) | ecosystem: Environmental > Aquatic > Deep subsurface > Groundwater | place: Rifle, Colorado...
GATTTCATTTATTATCTCAATAAAGAAGTAGATTTAGAGGAAAATGCTTATGATTTTGATATGCCATTACCTGACAGTACAAAAGAATATTTTTTAATCTTTAATGATAAGATTTGGCTTTACATAATTATATCTGATGAATATATGGGAAGTGGAGAATCTTCAACTTATGCTCATATTAATAGTATTTTAGTTCCAGAAGGTACAGACATTGAAGAGGTCAGAGAAATTAAGGATTGGTTAATTAAGGGTGGATTTAAGTTATTGAAGTAGGAATTTCTTGAAAAATACAAAGTAAAATATAATATTGTGTTTTCTGAAAGTGTTGCTACAGTAGGCTTTTAGAAAACACAATATGGCATAAAACTAATCATTTAAAGGATGTGAGTATAAATTTGAATTTGCTAGAATTAAAAACAAATGTTGACTACATAATTAATAATTTACGAGATTATCAAGACCCAAAAGATATTGTTGTTGCAATTACTTTGTCGGAAAGTTCAATTGGTTCAAGAGCTTTTGCTAGAATTTATTCTGCAGGTATGGGGTTTGATTGGGAAAGTGGACAATTTAGAATTGAGCCACAAACTCCTATAGTTAGAAAAGGAAACACTTTTAATGATATTAAAAATGTTGAATGTAAACCATTCGAAGGTAGGAAGTATTACTTTTGCCCAAGATGTGAGAGTAAAATAAGCAAAGATGATAAATTTTGTAGATATTGTAGTCAGAAATTAAAGTAACGTACAATAGAATTAACCTTTGATTCGATTATTAGAAAGAAGGAGTAATACATATGAAGAAAGAAACTTTTTATTGTGATATTTGTAATAAAGAGATAAGTGAATTAGATTTAACTAAAAAATTTATTCCGGTTATTAATAAAATATATGCGACTGGTGGAAAAAGTAATATAAAACTTGCATATATGGGTGAGGCATTGGAATTTGAAGAAAAAGAATTATGTTCTAAATGTTTACAAATACATGATCAAGAATTTACAAAATATGCGACAATGTTTGCTCAAGGATGGAAAATACAAGTGGATTTTATTAAATCTCAAACCGTGTAAATATTAAATAAAAAATAGGAGGAATACATATGAGTGCAGACAATGGTATTTATATTTTAGAGTGCAAAGATCAATACAGAGTAATCCATGCTCAAGCAATTGATAATCTTTACTGGACTTTTCTTGATGGTATGATGTCTGTTGATAAACCTGTATCCACTAGAATAGTAGAAATGTATGGTGATTCTAGGTATACTAGAGATATTAATATGGCAAGAAATATTGCCTTCTCAATGGAGAAAAGGCATCCAATATTAGAATATGGAGTAAGTTCAATTCGAGTTAATAAAACGTGGTATGAAATTGTGCAAGAAGCAAAGAAGCTTGCTCCTTTGGAAATTGAAGCAATTAATAACACTAAAAAAGATGATAGATGGGATTGGAATATTAAACGATTAGAGAAAATTATTGCACGATAAAAAACTGATTTCAAGTGATTAGGAAGGAGTTTATTTAAGTGTTAAGAAAACTAAGCCATAGATTGACATAAATTGAAGTGCCAAGATCAATTAAATTATTATCTTACATAGTAATATTTTTATCAGCAATATTTGTTCCAACTTATCTTCTTTTCTTAGACCATTATATATTTGCACTTATAGCACTTGTGTTAGGTATTTATGGAATAATTGAAAGTTTAGAGTGGCAATGAAAAAAGAAATTCAAAGGATGGTGAATATATGAGAAGAGAATTAAAGAAACCATACATAATAGATAGAATAGTACCATTATTTTTATGGCATAAATGCGATTTGTGTGGAAGTGAATTTAAGTATGAATACGGATGGAAAATTCGCTATTCAACTACATCTAGAATTATATGTAATACCTGTGCTGAGTTTAGTTGGGTAGCAGAAAAACTAGCACTTACATGGGGAGAATCTGGATGTGACAAGCCAAGTGTAAGACTTAAATAATTATACTTCGAATCTCATATTTCGTAGGAGAGGAGGACTTCTAATGATTCCGTGGGAAGAACCAATTCCAGAATGTACTGAGTGTGAGAATCATAAACCACCATATACCTTTTGTCTGTGTTGCCATTTTGCATTTAGTGAAAACAAACTGCTTCAAAAAGGAAGTTGATTAATAATGATTAGAAAATTTCCATATTTATGTGAAATGTGCAAGAAACATTTCGATGAGCCGAACATTGTTAAAGAAAATCATTGTAAATATAATGTATGTCACATTGTAATAGTAAGTGGATTACACGACCATGTTTTATTAATTATCGATAATATCACTATTCTTAGAATAGAAAGGAGTAATATATGTCTCTATTTACTAAACAACCAATGTTTTGCTGTATTTGTGGAACTGAAATTATGTTTGATTTTAATTATCGTGGTATTCCAATTTGTGATGTACAATGTTGGGACGAATATCAAAGAAGAAAATCTTTATATATTTTAGGGAAAAAGTATTATGTAAAATCACAGCAAACAACTTTTGGTTTGATGAAAGGAGAATTATTATAATAAGATGTAAAAGAAGATTAATAAATTGTTATGAAGATTCGTGTAAAGAAGATATAATATCAAGTATTAAAGCATCTATATCATTTGAAGGTTTAGAACCTAGTGATTATGCTGTTAATTTAATTGACCAATATGCAGATGGTAAAATCACTGTTGAAAAATATATTGCTAAAATAAAAGAAAAATATAATATTGGAAGTTAAAAATGTTAGTTGAAGGAGGAATAAATATGTCTAATAAAACATTAAGCAAATATCTTGAAGACAATATTAAAAATAATGTAATTGATCATGCTATTAGAGCGCATAAAGATGATTATGGCAATATAGTTTTCTATATTCATCCTGCAAATGTAAGTGGAGACACCTTAGATTTTCTAGTGGATGAAAACGTATTATATCAGATGAATTATGAAGATTAATATCCTTCGAATCACAAATTTTATTTGAAATGAGATGATTATTAATGTGCAAATATAGAAACTCTGAATATTTTTGTGCAATCACAAAAGAAAAATGTAATCAAAAGTCTGACTATGAATGTATCATATATATTTCATACGAAGAAATGATTAGAGAATAACAAATTATAAAATAAATACTTGACTTAATACCTTGCCCATGTTATTATATAAATATACCAAATACATAAATAAATACTTCGAATTATTTCTTTTAATTGAAGACAGAAAGGAGGTTAATTGTGGATAAACTAAATTTACTTATACGAGAAATATTTAAAGAGATGAATACTAATTATGATGAACATCAAGCAGTTAAAATTGGCGAATTAATAACTGATTATTGCATTGATAAAGATTGGGATATTTATAAAGAATATAATTGAAAAGGGGACTAAAATACATAATGCAACAAAAAGTTAAAGCAAAATCAAAGGTACATTTTGGGGAACTGCTACAGTTATCATAGACCATGACGGAACAATTATTGAAGTAGAAGAAGTGGAAAACCTTGATGATTTCGATGATTGTGAAGTTAGAGAAATAATTTATAGGATTAGAGGATAAAAATGGAAACAATTACCCTACAAGATAATCATAAAAAAGCTATGAGCAGTAAAATTACCAAAGCAATTAATTCTATTCCAGATGAAACAATTCAAGAAATATTTTTAGATTATATTGCAAATGAGATTGACAATTTGTATTCTGAAAGTAATTTCCAAGACATTATAGAATCTCAATTAAGAGAAATTGTTAGAAATATGTTTATCGAAAAGGGATTACTAAAAGCAACAAAAATTGAGGAGAGTGTTTAATAAATGGAAAAGAAAATTACACTTAAATATCTAACGCCATTAGAATTTATTGCTACATACACAAGAGAAGAATTTTTTAGAGGAGAACATGATAGTGAAAGAAAATGGTTAGAAGAGGATGCAGGAATGCCTATATTGAATATTATTGCAAAAATTACAACTGGCAATTATGATCAACTTATTATGAAAACTTTTGATAAATTCGCTCCAAAAGTAGGATTTTTGTATTGTGGAGAACACGATATATTTCATGAGTATGTAAATTGTCCATTCTGTCAGTTAGACATACGAGTTGATTAAATAGTTGAATGGTATATTTTCTAGCAATTTAAGAAAGAAAGGAATTGATACATAATGGATAAAGAATTGTTTAAAGAGTTAGAAGAAGCATCAAAACCATTGCAGGACTTCTTAATGAAACATTTTGATCAAATGACTAAAATAGAGGTAGAAATTGGTCATATTAATGTGTTAAACGGAGTAATGGGAATGCCTACTGAAATTGATGATTCTGTAAAACAAATTGATAGATATATGAATGATAAAGAGAATTGTGATAATTGTAAATATAATTTTATTGATTTTAATTTGGGTTGTTATGATAGGTGGTATGAGATGAATAGGATTTATACTAGAAAAATTGGAGATAATAGTGAAATGATTAATTGTTGGGAGCAAGGATAAATCAATTGAATAGTCGATTTCCAATGAAAATAAATTAAAAAGGAGAGATTAATAAATGAATTATGATGATTATGACTATGAAACCCAATATGAACCAAGCGAAGTAGATCAATTAGTTGAAGAGTTTAGAGATAAAATTAGGGAACATTTATTACCTAATATTCAAGAAGAAATTGATCGCCTAAACAAAGAAAATATTGAACTTAGACAAAAATATAATGAATATAAGACTAAGGAATCCGAATTAAGTAATAAGGAAAGAGACTTAAAATATAAAGAAGATAATCTTAAAAGAGAAGTTGAAAGAGAATTTTATGCAAGTAACATAGGCGACACTTTGAAAGATTACATAGAAAATGCAGAAGTGTGGTTCGCGGATAGTAAGGGATTTCAACAAGATAAATGTCATTTATGTAATGATAAACGTAAATTAGTTGCTGAATTCCCTGGTGGTAAAACAACAGAAATAAATTGCGATTGTAGTAGAATAATATCTAAGTATGTTCCAGAAATATCTGAGTTATCTACTATTAGATTTAGCAAAAGAGATAGTCAATATCAATCAGAAAGAAAATTTTATTTATGGAAAACTTTTGTACCATCAGGAAAATCTAGTTATTATGATGATCACAGCTATAATGATTTTAAACTTTGTCAAATAGTAGACGAATTTAATGATAGTACTAAAGAACTTCATGAAGATAAGAAATGGGATACAAAAATTGGATTCAAAATTAAAGAAGAATGCCAAAAATATTGCGATTGGTTAAATAGAGACAAGACGGAAGAAATTGAAGAAGAAAACGATGAGGGAGATGAAGATTAAATCCGAGGAAAAATTAGATTCGAGGGATTTTAGAAATAATTAAAATGAAAGAAGGAAACAATATGGAAATATTTGATATTGAAAAACACTGGGATGATTTCAAAAACAATAAATTGGTGGTAAATTGTCCAACTCAAGAATTAGCAAATGAGTTTCATGATTATTGTAGCAAACAAAATATTACATGGTTTGGTCACTCAATAAAAAATAATTATTGGAGTGACGAAAGTACTTGTTATAGACACCAAACATCACTTACTTTTGCAGATATAGAACATTATGAAAATGAACATTATACAATAGTTGAATTCCAAGGACTTTCTAAAGACAAGATAAAAATTGAGATAAAAATTCCAACAGAAACATCCAAAGAAATCATTAAAGTAATCTATCACAATAAAGAAACAATTGTATTAATCAAGTCAGATGGCAGATATTATAAAGGCGTTGTCAGTTGTCATTATCAAGATACATATGATAAAGAAATTGGATTTCAAAGAGCGTATGAAATTGCAAGAGAAAAATATAATGAATTTAAGGGATGTGAAAATAAAGTAATCACCAAAACAAAAAATATTAATGATGATGACTTATATCCTATAAATTTGACTTATGGAGAATTGAATTGAATTTAATTTTTAATATAATTGGTAGTGTTAATGATAGAGGTAGTTATGAAAGATATTATGATGATCAAATTAAAAATGAAATTGATAGTATGTTGAATAAAATAGATATTGTTAGAGATGCAATTTGTAATAAAGATTAAAGAGTATAATCCTTCGAAAGTTTCAGTTTATCTGAATTTAAGAAAGGAATGATAAAATAATGCAAATCAGAATTATTAAAAATGATCCTCCTGTTAATGGAGCAAGTGATATTAGTAAATATGTTGGTCAAATTTTTAATGCACAAAAAGATGGAGACGGAGATGTTTCAATAGTCGAAGGGCTATTATATGCAATGACAATATTTAATGGAGAATATGAAATTGTAGAGGAGGAAAATAATTAATGAAATGCGAATTGTGTTTACTTCGTGGAGAAGATGAAAAAGAAGAATATTTAAATTTACATCTAATTGTAAAAGAAAATCACTATCAAAAATTCATTCTTAAAGATGATGGAACACTAGAATATGAGGATTCTGATGCAGATCAAACAATGTATTTAGAATGTCCTCTATGTGGAACTAAATTTGATTTAGATACAGATTATAAGAACTTTTCATTACAAATGGAAGAAAGACATGTCATTACGAGATTAGATTTTAACAATTATAAAAGTGAAAATCCTATTGTTAATTTGAATGATTATAAAATTATAGAGAGGATGGGCGATTAATGAAAATTGAATTCAACTTATTCAAATTAAAGAAAGACAGTAAAACTTATCAACAATGGTCAACAAAAGATTATATGAAGAAAGAATTAGACCTTGACATTATCATTGTTGGAAAAGAGAAATTAGGTGATAAATTATACCTTAGAGGTTCTACCATTGGTGATAAAGGATTAACTTTGATTGGTGGTTTAATGCTTGATGAAAGTGGTTATTTAATTCCAGAAGAAGATTTGCAATATACATCTTGTTCAATGGAATTCAATATCCATAAAAAGTATTTGAATGTTAGAATTATTGAGGATATTCAGAGAATCAATGATAGGTTAATTGGATAAATAAAATTAAAGGAAGTGAAAATAATTATCTTAGCAGAAAAGATTATTGCATACATAAAAAATGAAGCAGATAAAGAAGTTGCAAGAAAAGCTAAGGCAATGGATAAAGATATAAGAGGATGCATTAGTCAAAGCATCTATAGAAATCAGCGTATGCTTAAAAGATTTATTGGGTGTGGTCAGAGGTAATACATATATAAACTAAAGAAAAAGGAGTTTAGTATGAAGAAATTTTTCCACATCGTATTACCAATCATATTATCAATTGGTTTAACTGGCTGTGGTAGTAAAGGTACAACAGTAACTAGAATAAGTCAATATGATGGAGTTAAAGTTGTTTTTACGGGTAGCGTAGATAATCAATATGCTACATATGAATGGAAACTTAGAGATTATGATTTTACTGAAAAAGGAATGGAAGAAATCGTAAAACTAAATCCTAAAAACGGAGATAGAGTTAAAATAAATACTATAGGGTCTTTAATACTAAAATTGACCATATTGAATTAGTTCCTTAAAAACTAAAGAAGGAAACAATAAATGCTTACAAAACCAGAACATGGTTGGACTAACCTACAAATTAATGACTTCTCAGAAAGAGCGAGTTACATGACAAACATACCAAATGAATTTCTAGATGCTTTTATCAGTGCTTTACAAAATAGCACTCCTGCTGTAGTTTTCTTTGATGCTGAAGGTTGGGGCTTTCATTTGGTTGCATCATACTATTGTAGTTATATTATTGTAGATAAGGATGATGCAAAATTATTTACAGTTAGCAAGAATATTCATGCATTAGCAAAAGAATTATATGATGATATAAATAATAACCTTGATGATTGGACTAATTGGTATTTAGATGAAAGCGATACAGAGGAAGAAAGAAAAGAGTATAGGATGGTGTTGGAAGATAAATTAAATCAATTAAATATAGAGATTAACAAATAAAATGGAGAGTGATTAAATGTCAATGACCATAGGTGTAATTTCAGGTATGGTAGCATTAGGTGCTTTTGGTATAGGATATTATTTATACAACTCTAAAAACAAATCTATTCCTAATTCTAATTCTAAACCAGAAATCAAAGTAAAAGAAATCAAACAAAAGCAAAAAGTTGAATTATCACAGAAAACATATGCTCCATTAAATTATGTTCCTAAAAATACAAAACCAACTCCTAAGACAACTTATAATTCTAATTCTAATCAAAATCGTAAGAATAATAATCATGTTGAAGATGATTATTTGTTAAATACTTCAATAGGTTTTGGAATTATTAGTTCTGCATCAGATGATCATGATAGTCATAAACATTCATATCATAGTTCGCATAGTTATCATGACTCACATGATAGTGGTAGTAGTTCGCATAGCTCGTATGATTCTGGTGGCAGTTCTGACTCAAGTAGTTGTGATTGTGGAGGATGTGATTAAATGGAAATAAAGATTAATACAAAATTTGAGGATTCTGACAAAGCATTTATGATTCTTGAGAATAATACTTTTATGCCAGTCGAAGTGACAACAGTTATTGCAATCGATCATGAAGTAAATGCATATAATGTTGATATTTATAGAGTAAAATATGAGGTTAAATCTCTAAAGCCATTCAAGCATTATTCAGTATACGAAGATGAACTTTATACTGCTGAGGAAATGGTAGGCGTTTTAGGTAATTGGTAGTAAAAACTGTTTATAATGAAAGGATGTGATGTAAATTGTTTGTATTATTTATTCTATCTATAGTTGCAATACTACTATTCTTAGCAATACCACTATACGGTAAAATAGGCCAGAAGATTGAAAATGTAGAAAATAAAATTAAAGAGGAGATTAAAAAATAATGAGAAATAATATTAATATTGATATGAGTAATTTTAAAATAAATAAATTCACCAAAGGTTTGATTGCTACCGGAGTATCAGCAGTTGTTTTACTTGCAGGATTTGGAATGTCAACTACAAAGATTAATCCAGGACATGCAGGAATCATTTATAACATGCGTGGAGGTTTAGAGGAAAATACGCTATCACAAGGATGGCATATAGTCGCTCCTTGGAAATCAGTTAGAGAATATCCTGTATCAACTGAAACAGTATGGTTAACACAATCAAAAACAGAAGGTTCTCCAAATGATGATTCGTTCAATACCTCAACAATGGAAGGAAAACCAGTTTCAGTTGATGCATATTTTACATACCATGTTGATGTTGATAAATTACCTGCCATATTTACTCGCTTCAAAGGTGCTTCAATTGAAAGTATTTCTGGAGGATATTTAAAACAACAAATAAAAACAGCATCTCAATCAATTACTTCTGGATATAGTGTTATGGATTTATATGGAAATAAGCGTACAGAAATTCAATTAAAAGTACACGAATTATTAATCAAAGAACTTACTCCATTTGGTTTGGTAATTGAAACATTTAGTTTTGGTGAAATTCGTCCTGATGAAGAAACCAAAAAAGCAATTCAATTAAAGGTTGATGCACAGCAAAAATTACAACAGATGGAAACAGAATTGATGCAATCTAAAGTATTAGCTGATAAAGCAAGAGTTGATGCTCAAGGTGTTGCAGACGCAAGTCTTATCAAAGCAGAAGGTGAAGCAAAAGCAAATCAAGTATTACAAGCATCTTTGACGGATGCACTTGTAAGATATCAAACTGTTTTGAAATGGAATGGTGCATACCCTCAAGTTGTAGGTGGTAATCAAATTATTAGTTTGCCAATGGCAGATGCAGGGAAATAATAAGAATCTTAGTTAGTGAAACCCTTGCCAGAGTAAGGGTATAGGGTTTCACATTTGGTTAAAATTACGTTATTGTTGTTTAATATAAATAATTACATTTAAATTATAATTAAATTTTAATAAAGGAGAATGATAAATTATGAACACAATAATTATCAATGGAACTAAAATCCAAACAAGTGGTAATAATATTTCAGTTGTAAATGGAATTATATATTGTGATGGAAAGGTTGCTTTATCTGGTTTATCAGGTGACGTAAATATTAAATTTGAAGGCGATTTGGCATCTTTAAAATGTGATGGAAGTGCTGAGATAAGTGGTAGTATAAAAGGCAATGTAGATGTCGGAGGATCTTTAGAGTGTGGTGATGTCGGAGGAAATGTTGATGCAGGTGGAAGTATACGATGTGGCAAGGTGTCTGGAGATATTGATGCTGGAGGTAGCGTTAAGTGTAGTCGGTGATTCAATAAATTATTCATAAATACTAAAATAATTATTTGACATGTAGGAAGTAAAATGTTATAATGAATAAGTAGAGAAGTTACATAAGAATCGAGGAGGTGATAAATCTTAATTGAATTTTAACAGACCAAAGAATGAATCAGAAACACATTTTCTACTAAAAGAAATATCTAAATACATATTATTTGGTTGGGGATATAAAATGATTGGAACAGAAGTCCATGGCATGTGGGACTTAGACATTGGTAAAAAGAGAAAAGAAATTATAGATTGCGTAGGACTTAAAAAGATATCAGAAGGCAGAGGTAAATTTCATTATGATATCAAAGGAATTGAAGCAAAAGCAAGTTTGTCAGATTATAATAATGGATTTTGTTGCGCTCCTGCAATGAGTTATGTTATAAGTACAGTAAATACTATTCCAGTTAATATTTTGCCTCAATCTGTAGGATTAATTGAAGTAGATTTTGATATCTTTGAATTAAAGAAATATTCACAGAAAATCCCTGATATGCAAGGAGTTAAGTTAGTAAAAAGAGCAAAAAGAAAAATTGATAGTAGATTTAAAAGTGAAGAAAAGTATAGGAAGTTTTGTAGTGATTGTTTAGAGAAAGTGGCGTATAGAAGCAGTTCAGAGTTGTTGTTTTGGAGAAATTATATAGAGTTTGTCAATTAGATAAATAAATATATTGGAGGAATAATGTAATGGAAATCGGAGATAAAGTTTTAATCACAGATAATCTTAAAGAACTTAGAGAAAAATTTAATCAAGATATTACTTTTGAAATGCTAGAATATGCAGATAAAAAAGCAAAAATTACAGAAGTATTAAGTGATAGTTGGTATGAATTAAATATTGATGATGGAGTTTATTGGTGGTCAGAAAAATGGTTAAAACCAGTTAAGAATAATATTACCGATGAGTTTATAACATTTAATGAAGTAATTGGTAATATTCAAATGTTGTGGTCTAATATGAGTGAAGACGATAAAACAGAATGTATTCAATTATTCTTTGGATTAAAAAATAAATATGAGATGATTAATTTTATTGATAAGTATACACCTGTAAAACATTAGAATTTATACTTGGTTATTAATTTTAAGGAGGTGAACAATATGGAAACAACATCACGCAAAATGATTAATGAATATAAGAACAATCCTAAGAAAGCAATTGAACAATTAGAGTTTTGTGGATATGAAACTGAAGGTGGAATATTGATTAATAATGTTGCATTTATTGCATTGAAGGAATTGATTATGGAGGATGATAGATAATTGCATAAAATAATATTCTTGCAAGACTTCAACTCATTTAAAAAAGATACTTGTCGAGTAATTATGGAAGAAACTGAACTTCATTATAGGATTCAAATTAAATTGGATAGTAATGAGTTGTATTGGATGCATAAAAGTGATAATGGGATTGTTTATAGGGTTGTAGAGAGGGGTTAGATAATTAATATGAAATATAAAAATTGCAAAATAGGACAAAAAGTAGTTCCTCATTCCAAAAGTGTATTTGATTATGGTGATTTAGAAAATAGTCATCATTGGGGACAAGCGAAATCAATTAATCAACCTTATTTGTTTATTACTAAAATTAAAGAAGAGATAATTGTTTTAAGTGTTGACAAAAGTGATGGAGATTATTTCTTACCAGAAGATTTTGAACCATACATAGAAATTAATAATGAAAGTAGGAATATTAAAATGAAGAAATCTGATTTACATAGTTCAATGTTATTTAAAATGAGAGATAATAAATTATATGTATTGCTTCCTGATCATGAGGAAGACTTGGTTTTTTTATGATGTAGATGATATTAATGCAGGATATACTGAAGGAACTGTATTTCTTTATGATTTATATGAAAATTTAGGACATTGTGACAATGACGATTATGATATTGTTGCTATTAAACAATATGAAAGTTGTGTAGAAGTTTTATCAAAGGTATTGTGTAATAGAGAACCTAAAGAATGGGATTGGGTTGAAGAGGTTGAGAAGGAAGAACCAAAAGTAGAAGAACCACAAATTCCTGTTATTAATAATATTACAATTAATTTAACTTTAGATTCTGATAGTTTTAATCCTGAAAATTTCTTAAAACAACTTAATGATGCTTTTAATATACTTAAGAAAGAAGGAAGGTAATAATGGCAAAAGAAACAAAAACCCAAGAAAGTATAAGTAAAACTTGGATTATGACAGTTGGAGTTGTTTTCAATAGTGAAGAGACTAAGGAATCGGCTATGAGAGATTTTCAAGAATCATTGAACGATTATGTAGACAGTTGTAGGATGATTGAAGTTGTTAATGCAAAAGTAGGCAGTCTTAGTTTTAAGATTGTTGAAGATGAGTTATAGAATAAACGTGAGATTTCGAAGGGTTTTGGTTGAATTAGGTTGAGGTTGTGAAATGTTTTTATGAATTGTAAAATAAATATATATTTGACATGGGTTTGAGTAATATGGTATAATGATTAAGAGGTTAGAAAAATAATTGATTAAGAAGAAAGGATTGATTGGTTGAAGAATAAAGGTAAATGCAGAAGACCTATCAAATTTAATAAAAGTCCACCTCTTTCAATATATTTTTAAAACTACTTGTATAAATAATAAAATAAAATTATTGAAAGAAGGAATTAATACATATGGCATTTTATAACAAGTTTATTTTCATTGGTGATATTGGTATAGCGAAAGATAAAGAAAAATTTTATAATTCATTTTTAAATGATAAAGGAACATGGAGATCATCTAAGATCAATTTCATGATTAAAGAATCTGACCATAATGCAGTATTTGTAGAACTATTTGGTGGGTATATGGCTGATGGAAAAGGGAAAGTATTCTCAAAGGATTTAGAAAATAATAATATTGAAATTCCTTGGGCAGATCGTAATAATACAGAAACTTTAAAAATGGTAGCAGATATGAAAAAATTTAAAGTTAATTTTGGAGAACAAAAAGAATTTATTACAGAGTTCGATATGATTGAGTGTTTAAAAGATGAACTTCCCAAGATTACAAAACCAGTTGTAATTACAGGACAAATTAAACATAAAGAATATAAGGGAAAATATACGGATGTATTCATCATTAAAACTATAAGACTTGCTAAAGAAGATGAAAAGAATAAACTCTCTGCTAATATAGAAATTTATTACTCTAAAGATTCTTTAGACACAGATGATTTTAAAGAAGAAAAAATTATTAAACTTGCAGGATTTGTTCCTCAATACATAGATAAAGAGACTGGTATAAAATATATGCCACATCCATTTATATTGAGTGCTAAGAAATTAGATTTCACAAATGAAAAGCATGTAGAAAAATTTGAGTTCTTAAAGAAATATCTTACAGTAAAAACTAAAACTTATGTGCATATTCCTTGGCAAATGACAGTCTTTAGAGGTGCTGATGAAGTTGATTGGAATGAATCAATGCTTACTAAGGCACAAAAAGAACAGGTTGCGTTTGGTCTTTCTTCTGTAGATGATTTTAAACCTAAATCAAATATGCTTGGAGGCAACATATATGAGTATCGTTTAACTAAACCATTATTGGTAGGAGATTTTTCCGAAGGAGTAGTAGATTCTGAGATTAAAATTGAAGAATTCGAAAATAATAATGTATTCACTCCAGTAGAAAAAACTGAAAAATTTAAAAAACCTAAAGAAGAAAAACTCATTGAGCAGAAAGTGGAATCAAAGGTTGATGAAGTCATTAGTAAAGATGATGAAGATTTATTTTCTTAATATAACTATAGAGGGAAGAGTAATAGCTTCCCTCTCAATTGGTAAATAGAAAAATAAAAATAATAAAATAAATATAATGGAGGAATTTTATAATGGCATTTAAAAAGAATACGGTTAAGGTTGAACTGGCATCATATCCACCATACATCATCATGGGCCAAAGAAAAATTGGAAAGACATCTTTATTTTATAAATTGCTATTAACTCACTATAAAACATTTGATGCAGGACTTTTAATTTCTTTTGGAGATGAAGAAGGATATCATAGTTTAGATGGATTACAATATGAGCGTGTCGTAGAATGGGATGCTGATACAGACGAAGAAACTAATCTTCGTGGTTTTATTCAAGTAGTAGATGATTTGGTTGAAAATAGAAAAGAATATGGAATTAAAGCTATTTGTTTAGATACTCTTGATGAAATGATTTCTATTGGTACTACAGAAATGCTTAAACAACATAAAAGAGAAAAAGGTACTGTATGTAAATCTCTTAATGATGCGTTTGGTGGCTTTCAGAAAGGAAGAGATAGACTTCTAGAATCTGTAAATCTTCAAATTACTCGTCTAAGAAATGCAGGATATGCCGTATTTATCCTTTGTCATACCAAATTAAAGAATGTTAAAGATGTAATGACAGGAGAAGATTATGAGCAATTAACAAATAATCTTCGTGCTGATTTCTTTGGTAGTGTTGCAGATAAAGCACAAATGATAGTAAATATTACAATGGAACGTGAAATAGTTGAAGGAAAACAAGTTGGAGAAAAGAGAATGATGTATTTTAGAAACACTTCTATTGTTGATGCAGGAGGAAGATTTGTTGGATTGCCAGAAAAATTAGAACTATCTGCTGAAAACTTTATGTTAGCATTTGAAACAGGTGTTAAAAACTCAATGATTAACCCTGTATCTGATAAAGATATTGAAGATCAGAAAAAGGTAGAGGTAAAAGAAATTGATTCTGCTGCTGAAATTGCATGGAAAAAAGAGCATAAATTGATTCAGGCAGAAATGAGCAAAGATGATAATTTAGCATTTGTAACTACAATTCAATTAAAATATCCTAAAGCAACAGAAGATATTAAAGAAATTGTAAAAGGAATTATGTCTGAATACAAAATTGAAAACTTTAAATCTCCAGAAGAACTTTCAACTGAAGGATTAAAGAAAATAGTAACAACTTTAGGTTAGAATAATAATTAAGGGGATAGGTGAAAATACCCTATCCCTAATTAATATATAAGGAATTGATATGTATGGCAAGAAAATGTATATGTTCAGCAACTAAGGAAAGTGGAACAACTGATATATTTTATTGTATTAATGATAAGGGCAAAAATAAATACTATAAATCAGAAGAAGTGTATAATGAATACATGAAGGATCAGGAATACAAACGAAAAACTATTGAGTATTTTCTATCATTGTTAGGATATGAATATTCAAATTATCTCAAAAAGAGATTAGGAGAATTAAATGAACATTTTACATATGAAATAATATATCTCGCATTTATCAAGCAAACAGACAGAATTAAATACGTACTAAATGATAAATTAAGATATTCTACTGAGCAACAAAAAATAAGTTATATTATTAAAATAATTGAAAGTGTTATCAATGACATAAAACCATTTAAACAAGTAGAAGAAAATAGTGTTGAAGTAAATATAGAAGAATTAAATAATATTAAAATTAAATTGATTAAACGTGTTGATATTAGGCAATATCTAGATGAGGAGGATTTATGAAACTAGAAGAATACCCAGAATCACTTACAAAAAATCGTCAAATGGTTGAAGCATCATTTATTTTTTCTCTCTATAAAAATCCTTCACTATATGATGATTACCACAAAAATCTTAAAATTGATTTGGAAGATAGCGATATACGAACTGATGACGGAATTTTCTATTATAGCTTAGGATTGCAGATGTTTAAATTAGGATATCAAACTTTCGATAGTTTAAGTGCATATGCTTTCTTAGAAAGTAATCAAGTATTAAAGGATGGATTTGAATCAAGAGGTGGATATAAATCCGTTGAAGAAATGAAGAGTTTAATCAACTTAGAAAATCTAGATAAATACTATGATGAATTAGTTAAATACAATATGTTATTAAGATTATATGACAAAGGATTTAATGTTGAAAATAATATTGATAAATTTATAAAAATGACTAGCGATGAAGTATATGCTTTTTATGATTACCAATTAAATAATATTGCTTTAAATAAATCTGTGCAAGCTAATATTGCAGATTTAAACGAGAATTATGATGAATGGATTGATAAATGGGATCAAGGAAATTCAATGGGATATAAGATGGGATTTCCACTTATTAATTATCATATGGCTGGAGTACATAAAGGAAATTTAATTCTTCATGTTGGAGGAATTGGTCAAGGTAAAAGTACATCTGCAATTTTGTTTTATGTGCTTCCAACTATTGAATCAGGAGAAAGCATTGTAATTATTGGAAATGAACAAGATGAAGATGCTTGGAGACAAATGATTTTATCTTCTGTATTGTTTAATAAAATTAATTATAGAAAAATGAATAGACAAAAATTTATGTTTGGAGGATTTAGTGACGAAGATAAGGAGGGATTACAAAAAGCAACAGAATGGTTAAAAAAATCTAAAGGTAAAATATTTTTTGCTCATTTGCAAGATTATAATATTAATACAGTAAAGAAAATCATTAAGAAATATAGTAAGAGAGGCGTAGGAGTATACTTATTTGATACTATGAAACCAGAAGATGACTCCTCAGACAAGGCTTGGGCGCAGTTCAGTGAAGTAGCCAAGGAATTATTTTTGATAGCTCACAAAGAAGATATAGCTCTTATTGCTACTGCACAATTATCAGGAGAATCTAATAAACGTAAATATTTAGATTTATCATGTATTGGAAAATCAAAAGCAATTGCAGAGACAGCAGGGCAAGTATTAATGTTTAGGCCAGTAAGAAATGAAGAAAAAGAAAAAATGAAGGGTTATTCATATAAAAAAAATAACGAAGGTAAATATACTAATATAAAAACAGTAATTGACTTATCGCCAGATAAAGATTACATCATTATGTTTGTCTCTAAAAATAGATATGGTAAAGCAAATATTTGTATACTCTATGAAAGGAATATGGACTTTAATTCGATCCATGAATTGGGTTATGTCGATATCGAATTTGATGGATGGGGAAGGTAGTAATGATGTATGGATTTAATCTCAACAAAAGAATTCTTAAAGGATGATGCAGAAAAAATTATAGAATTACTTAATGATGTTGGATTTTGCCACATAAAACACAATTATAAACATAAAGAAATACGGTGTGCTGAACACGAACATGGAAATCCTACAGCAATTAAAATTAACACAGAAACTCTAGGATGTGTAAATTATAAAAGCAGTAAAAACGGAGATATAATTTCACTTATTCAGGAATTCAAACAAATAGGATATAGATCATCATTAGAATACATAATTGATTATTTTAATCTTGATTTAATACCACATAAAAAGATTCAATTACCATTTGGAGGATTTTATAAAAAAATAATTCCTCCAACGTCTTTGGATCAAATAGAGTTAAAAACTTATCCAGAAAGTATTTTAGATGAATACTGTAATAATCCTAATATTAGATTTTTTAATGATAGAATTGACTTAGATATTCAAAAACAATTCAATATTGGTTATGATATATCATCTTTAAGAATTACTATTCCTTGGAGGAGTGCAGAAGGAAAATTGATAGGAATCGTAGGAAGATTAAACGATGATGTAGTTAATGAAGATAATCCTAAATATTTAGCACTCCTTCCATTCTCAAAATCATATAGTTTATATGGATTTAGTGAAAACTATCAGAATCTAGTAGGCCAAACTATCTGGATCTGCGAAGCAGAAAAAAGTGTGATGATTGCTAAAGGTATGAACTTGAATAATGTAATATCCGTAGGAAGTCATAGTATTTCTGCAATCCAAGTACAACTAATTAAATCACTTATGCCAAAAAGAATAATAATTTCTTTTGATGAAGGAATTGAAAAAGAGAAGCTGATTATAGAGTGTAATAAATTTAAAAATAGTTTCCTGAAGTATAATATAGGGGTTTTTGATACCACTTGTTTACCTAAAGATTCAAAAATGTCTTTGTTTGACTTAGATGATAATAAAAAAATAATGCAATTAGCAAAGGAGAATATAATTTGGCTAGAGAATTAGAACCAATAGTAAAAAAATTAATAGAAGAAGGTAATATAGTTTATAGTTTTAGTAAATTAGGTTCATTTAATCAATGTGAATATGGATATTATAATACATATATACTTAAAAATAGAGGCATTGATAATATTTATAGTGTTTGCGGAAGCAATATTCATAATGATTTGGAGCAAATATATAATGGTAAAGAAGTAGATTTAACTAAATCATTAAATAATACACTTTCAGAATTAGACATGTTGGGAGTTAATTTTGCAAACGATAAAATTAGAAACGCTTGGGTGGCTGACATGGAACATTTCACTAAAAACTTTAAAGCAAAAGAAGGATCATATATTACTGAGGAAGGGTTTATATTTGAAATAATGCCTAGAGTTTATATACAAGGGTATATTGATATGGTGGAGCATCATGATGAAAATAATATTTCAATTATTGATTTCAAAACAAGCAGTAAATTTGATAAAAAGAAATTAATTGGAGCAGGAAGACAGTTGGTGTTATATGGAATAGCAAAACAAGATAAATATACGATTAATAAAATAGCATGGTATATGCTTAAATATCTTTATGTTTGTTCTAAATTGAAAAACGGCAATATTAATAAGAAAATGTGTAATAGAGGGAAATGGGTTAAGGAAATAGGGACTGATAAAAATATAAAAGATAAAAAAACTAATACATATAAATTAACCAAAAGTGCTTTAAAAAGAGAATTAGAATCTTTAAAATATAAAGATTTTGAGATCGAAATATTAATTAACGAAGCAATAAATAATAATAGTTTATTAAATATGCCAAAAGAAATTCAAGATAAGTATTGGTTAGAGGATTGTATTCTTGAATATGAGTTTAATGAAGAAACAAAGAGCGAATTTATGGAATTTGTGAAATCTACACATGAGAAAATTATTAAGAAAGATGTTGAGAATGAAAACGATTGGAAACCTTTAGATATTGAGAATGATAACTTTTTCTGTAGTAATCTTTGTGGGTTACGTCAATCATGTCGATATTTATTAGATTTTTATGAGAGATTAAAGTTAGGTGTTACTAAGAAAGACTCTGAGTGGGAAGATTTATTTGGATAAGAAGGAGGACTATAATGAACTGTAGTATTTGTAATATTGATGAAAAAGATTCACCAAAATTTTATTATAGTGGAATTTATGGGAATAATCTATGCAATAAGCATTATCTTCAAATGAGAAGGCATGGCAAAATTACTGATGATACTCCAAATATAAAATTAAATTTATGTGAAGTTTGTGGTCATACTGAAGGGTTAAAAAGATGTGGGTTAGACGGAGACTTCAAAGGTAAAACATTGTGTGGAAAACATTATTCTCAAATATTTGAAAAAGGAATAATATTTGATGAATTACCAACTCATAAAGATATATTAAGGGTTTGCGAAATTTGTGGGGAAGATAAATCTACTGACGTTATTTTTTGTGCTGAAACAAATCAAATGCTCTGTAGAAAACATTATAATCATATCCGTACATATGGCAATATATTGGAGAGAAGTATTCATGATAAAAATACATATGTTTTGAAAGAGGATGAATTTGGAGAATATGCAGAGATAATATTAAGGAATATAGAACACAATGAAATAGCAAGAACGACAATTGACATTGAAGAATTGGAAAGGGTATTACAAAGAGTGTGGGGTCATAGCACATGGGGATATGCGACCAGTAAAACTCAAGAAAGTTTTACGATGTTACAAAATTTTATTTTAAATCACGTAGGATTAATTGATCATATTGATAGAAATACATTAAATAATAGGAAATATAATTTAATGCCCTCGAATAAATCATTAAATGCATTAAATTGTGGATTAAGAAATAACAACATAAGTGGTGTTACTGGAGTTTCTTTTAGCAAAACTGCCAACTCATGGAGATCGTATATAAATTGGGAGGGCAAAAGATTAGAATTAGGAAACAGAAAAAGCAAAGATGATGCGATTATATTAAGACTATCTAAAGAAAATGAGTTATTAGGAATATTATCACCTCAAAAACAATTATTTGAAGAATATGGGATAGAGGTGAGAATTATATGATTAAATTTCAAAATTTTCACCGCCATTCCAGCGATAGTAACATCTTCACAGCCGATAGTGCAATGGTTGTAGAGGACTATGCTAAAAGAGCAGTTGAATTAGGTCATACTATTCTATCTTCTTGTGAGCATGGTTTTCAGGGCCGATATTATGAAGTTTATGAAATGGCAAAAAAATATAATCTCAAATTCATTTTTGGAACAGAAGCATATTGGGTTAAAGATAGATTTGAGAAAGACAGAACTAATGGGCATATTTGCATATTTGCTAAATCAGAGATTGGCAGAAAATCCATTAATAGAGTTCTATCAGAAGCAAACATTGATGGGTATTACTATAAACCAAGAGTGGACATTGAATTATTATTATCTCTTCCTCAATCGGAAGTATTTATTAGTACAGCATGTATGGCTTTTTGGAAATATGATGATATAGAAGATATTATATGGAAATTGCATAAACATTTTGGAGATAATTTTTTTCTTGAAGTACAATATCATCATACAGATATTCAACGTGAAATTAACAAAAGAATCCTTAATCTAGGTTTAAATATTGTAATGGGTTGTGATTCTCATTATATATATCCAGACCAAGCAAAAGGCAGAGATGATGTTTTAGAAGCAAGAGGGATAAGATATGAAGGAGAGGAGGGGTGGTTCTTAGACTACCCCGATGGGGATACTGCATATCAGAGATTTGTAGATCAAGGGATATTAAATCATGAACAAATAATGAGAGCAATCAATAATACTAATATTTTTCTTGAATTTGAAGATATAGAATTTGATAAAAATATTAAATTGCCATCACTTTACCCCAATTTATCTTTAGAAGAAAAGAATAAGATATATACAACATTATTAACTGAAAAGTGGAAAGAGTTCAGTAAAGATATTGATCCAAGTAAACATGAATTATATCTTCAAGAAATTCAAAAAGAAGTTAATATTGTTAGGAATACTGGCATGGTAGATTATTTCTTAATGGATTATGAGATTGTAAAACAAGCAATTGCAGATGGAGGAATTATTACTAACAGTGGCCGAGGTTCAGGCGTGTCCTTTATTACTAATACATTATTAGGATTTAGTAAAGTAGACAGAATTTCATCACCTGTTAAATTATATCCTGAGAGATTTATGAGTGAAACAAGAATATTACAAACTAAAAGTTTACCTGATTTGGATTTGAATTGTGGTACTCCTGAAATATTTGTTCAAGCACAAGATAAAATTCTTGGTGAAGGTCATGCATATCCTATGATTGCATATGGAAAATTTAAAATTAAATCAGCATTTAAGTTATATGCAAAATCGCAAAGTATGCCATTTGATACTGCAAATGAAATCACTAATCAAATTGAAAAATATGAGAGAGATTTAAAATATGCAGATGAAGATGATAAAGATTTAATTAATGTTTATGATTATGTAGAAGAAAAACATCATGAAATACTTAAAGGTTCAGAAAAATACATGGGCATTATTGCTTCTAAATCTGCTCATCCATGTGGATATCTTTTATATCAAGGCAATATTAAAGAAGATATAGGATTAATCAAATGTAAGAGTGAATCAACAAAAAAAGAAGTAGTTACCACTGTAATTGATGGTTATGTGGCAGAGAAATATAAGTTCTTAAAAAATGACTTACTTAAAGTTGATGTTGTATTATTGATTGATAAGGTTTATAAAAGAATTGGAATTAAACCTCATACAGTGAATGAATTATTAACTATTATTAAAAATGATTCAGAGACATGGGGTATATATGCTAAAGGATTGACTATTGGTGTTAATCAAGTAGAAAAACCATCTACGACACAAAAAGCAATGAGGTACAAAGCTAGTAATATTTCAGAATTGACCGCACTAATTGCTGCCATTCGTCCTGGGTTTAAATCAATGTATCATACATTTGAAACTAGAAAACCATTTAACTATAATACTCCAAGTTTTGATAAATTAATTCAAACTGAAGAAATGCCATTTTCTTTTGTATTATATCAGGAGCAAACAATGGCAACATTGCAATATGCAGGATTCCCTATGGATGAGAGTTACGGCATATTAAAAGCTATCAGTAAGAAAAAAGCAGAAATTATTATTCCTTTAAAGGAGAGATTTTTAGATGGATTTAGTAAAAAACTAGTATTAGATGAGAATATTACGTTAGAGTTAGCATTAGAGAAAAGTGAGGATATATGGCGAATTATAGCGGATTCTGTCAATTATTCGTTTAATGCGTCACATGCTTTAAGTTATGCCATTGATTCAGCTTATTGTGCATATTTAAAAGCACATTACCCTTATGAATTTTACGAAGTTATGTTACAGTCTTATTCAGATAAAGGCAATAAGGATAAAGTTGCATTATTTAAAAAAGAAATGATAGAGGGGTTTGGTATATCCGAAGGAGAATATACGTTTGGATTAGATAATACTAAATTCTTAGCAGATAAAGAAAATAAAACTATTTATCCAGAGATGCTATCAATTAAATTCTTAAATAAAGAAATGGCTCATACTTTATTGAAATTATCAAAGAAAAAATATGATAGTTTTTATGAATTATTACGAAACATTAAATCAACTAAGGTTAATTCAAGACAATTAAATATTTTAATTAAATTAGGTTATTTTAGAGATTATGCTGATATCAAAAAAATACAAATATTTAATGATTACTATGATTTATTAGGAGATTCTAAACAAATATCTAAAGAAAAAGCAATATTGTCTGAATTACCAATAGAATTAATTGAAAAATATTCAAGATCAACAGATAAAACTTATGTAGAATTAGATGTTGACAATATTTTATTGGGGTTATGGGATAATATACCTAATGAGTCATTAAATATTAGAGAACAAATACAAAATGAAATTGAATTATTAGGATATGCAAAATCAATAAATCCAAATATCTCTCCTGACTATGGAATTGTAGTTGAACTCAACACTAAATATTCTCCAATTCCTACAATTTATCGAATCAATGATGGAAGTATTGAAACTATTAAAACTGATACAAGAAAGTATAAAGCAAATCCATTTCAGCAATTTGATATGATTAAAACAATCACTAAGGAACCGAGAAACAAAAAGAAATATATGGGTAAGAATGAGAAAGGTAAAGGGATATATGAAACATTAGAAGAGAAAGAAGACATATTAACCCAGTGGACGATAGTGACATTTGATTAACAAATTATAAAATAAATATATTTGACTTATTATTCCCAATATGTTATTATTAATACATAGAGAGGAGGTAATACTCATGGAAGAGCAATATAGCAAAGTTAAAGAAATTAATGATATATGGTTAGAATTAACCAAGTTTTGCGACAGCATGAATTGTCATGATGGTATGGTTGACGCTAATGATTTACTTGACAATGCTGAATATGTTAAAAATTTATTAGAAAAATACTTGAAGTATAATAAATTACTTATATCCCATAAATATCCAACCCTACAACCCTACTCTCACAACACTTTCAAAATCATAAAATCTCATAATTTCCAATAAAATGTTCCATTTCTGGGATATTAATTTAAGGAGGTGAAAAATAAATGCAAACTCAAAAAATCATCAATCGAATCGATGGAATTTGGACAGAATGCTCTTCTCAAGAGTACAATTCCAATGACAAATCAAACTTCATGTTCATTTCCAGCACATTGACCAATACCACTACATACCTGAAAAAGATTTCCCAATAAATCATAAAATAAATGGCAAGGATTTAATCTCACAGATTATTCATTCAACTAATTAAATTCTTGCTACACAAAAAGGAGTAATAATACATATGAAAGATAATCCTAAAATTCTACATGGCAGAGATGGCGACTGGATTCAATGCACACAGGAAGAATATGAAAATAATTACACTGATAAAGTTAATTATGCATTTATTGTGGATCAAGATTCTAACAAAGGCTCTTACTATAAAAAATTAATACTTGAGTCCTTAGAAAATCAATTTGAAATTAAAAATGAAAGGATGGAAGATTAGTCAGTGTTCGATTTCTGTTTATGTGAATATTCAGATTGCCCACAATCAATGATATGTAGTAGATTTTTGTATAAAAATAGTTCTAATCCAGTTTATATTAAATTTAAGAATATTTGCAGTCTAGATGATGACTTTCAATGGTTTTATGGCGATAGGAGTAAGATGGTTAAGGTGGAATTGATTACTGAAATTGAAAACAAAGAAGGTGATACATAATAAGAGAAATTTATATAGTAGGACAAATTATTCTATTGCTTAATAATTATTATAAACTTAATTTGAAAGAATTAGATCAGTTGAGAATATTGTCTAATTTGCTAAGTTCGAGTCTTGGAGAATATCTTTATGATAAAAGAATTAATGGTTATTTGGAAGGAAGTAAAAATAATGAAAACAGTTGATGAATATAACCAAGAAAGACAAAGACAATTTCAAATAGAAAATCCACAATGGAGAAATTGTAATATTGCTTGCAGCAAATGTGGTAATGAGTTGTTAATGGATATGTGGATTATACTTTGTTCAGATCCGCCACAAAGAAACGTTAAATGTAATAAATGCAGTTATTATGGTAGTGTGTTGGCATAAATGAAGATTTTCATTGTATTTACAAATAGATAAAAATAAAATATATTGGAGGATACATAATTGACAGAGATAGATAATAATGTTCAGAAATTGTTGGAAAAGAGATATTTTTTAAGAGATAGTGAAAAAAATTTAATTGAAAATTCATGGTCTGATATAGCTATGAGGGTTGCAACAAATATTGCTCAAGCTGAAAATGAAAAGGATATTCCTTATTACATAGAAAAATTCTATACAATGATCAACAATATGGACTTTATTCCTTCAAGTCCTTGCATCTTTAATGCAGGAACTTCTTCACAGTCTTTAAGTTCTTGTTTTATTGTTGACATTGAAGACAATATTGAAGGAATATTTCAAACAGTAGCAGAATGTGCTAAGATTTTTCAAATGTCTGGTGGAGCAGGATTTTCAATGAGAAAGATTCGTCCTAATGGGGCAAGTTGTAAGTCTTCTGGATCTAATGCTTCGGGTGTAGTGTCATTTATGTTTATCTTCAATGAAGTAGTTAATAGAGTTAAGCAAGGAAATAAGAGAAATGGTGCAATTAAAATTGATCTACCATGTGATCATCCAGAAATTTTTTCATTTGTACACTCAAAAGATGATACTAAAGAACTAACCAATATGAATATTTCAGTCAGTATTACAAGAGAATTTATTGAGGCAGTAGAAAAAAATAGTGATTGGGAATTAAAATTTAATGGATTGATATATGAAACCGTCAAAGCAATCGACCTATGGAACGAAATTATGCAATGTGCTCATAAAACAGGAGAGCCAGGTCTAAGTTATCAGACAAATATGGACGAAGGAAATATGAATCCGCATGTTAATTTGGAAGTATATGGTAATCCTTGCCATGAGTTTGTTAATGTTCCATATTCTAGTTGTAATCTAGCTTCTGTACACCTTAGAAAAATAGTTAAAAATAGCATCATTGATTGGAACAAGTTAAAAGAAAACATTAAATTTACATTTAGGTTCTTAGATAATATGATCACAATGAATAAACTTCCTTTGAAAAAGATTGAAGAAATGACTAAAGCACTTAGACCTATTGGACTTGGAACAATGGGATTTGCCCAGTTGCTTTATGAGTTGAAAATTCCTTATGATTCTCAACAATGTTTGGATTTTGTAGACGAATTATATGGATTTATAGAACGTACATGTTTAGAATATAATATTGAACTAGCCAAAGAAAGAGGAGTTTATCCTGCTTGGAAAGGTAGCAAATGGGAAGAAAAAGATATTGAGGTACGTTGTTCGAGTATGACAAGCATTGCTCCAAATGGTTCTATTGCTTTTATTGCTAAAACAACTGGTGGAGTTGAACCACAATGGTCTTTAGGAACAATTCGCACAGATAACGATAATGATAAATATTATACTTTTGATTCTGTTTTTGAAAAATATTTAAAGGATAATAATTTATATACCGAAGAAATTTTAGACAGAATAACCAATAATAATGGTTCAATTCAAGGATTAGACGATATTTTTACAAAAGAAATCCAACGTATATTTGTTACTGCAAATGATATTTCTCCTGAATGGCATGTAAAAGTATTGGCACAAATTCAAAAGTATGTGAGTTTAAGTATTTCTAAGACTGTTAATATGCCTAGTAATGCTACACTAGAAGATGTTGGTAATGTATACATAATGGCAGCAAAAAGTGGAATTAAAGGAATTACCGTCTATCGAGATGGTTGTAGAGAAAATCAAATATTAAGTACAGGAAACAATAATACAACAGAAGAAATTATTGAAATCATAGATCGAGGACATGTAATAAAAGCCCCATCAGTAGCAGATAGCAGAACTTATAAATTTGTTAGTGGTTGTGGCAATGCTTATGTTACAGTTACATGGGATGAAAAAGGCAATATCAATCAAACATTTACCAACAAAGGAAGTAGCGGAACATGTAAAAGCAATCAAGAAGCAGTTTCAAGATTAATATCGCTATCATTGCGTGGCGGTATTCCAATCGAGAAAATTATTGATCAATTAGAAAGCGTAGATATTTGTTCTTCATATACAAACGCTAGAGTTAAAGGAAAACCAGTTAGCAAAGGTGCTAGTTGTCCTCATGCCATTGCTAATATTCTTAAGCAAGCAATAAAAGACGTTAAGAGTAAATTTGATAATATTGACATAAAACAAGAGCGCAAAACTGAGTTGGAAGGCACAGAAATTATTAATGATGCTAATTCTTGTCCTGAATGTAAAGAACCACTAATTAACGAGGGTTCATGTATATGCTGTAAATCATGCGGTTATAGCAAGTGCTCATAAAAATAAATGAAAAGAGGAAATTAAAATGAATAAAGAGCAACTTAAGGCTAAATATGGTGATGTAGAAGTATTTGTAGTAAGTAACGAATTAACAAAGGACTTTGATACATTTATGCAATTAGACAAAAATAATAAGTATAGTGAAATTTTTAATGAACTTGGTAAATTTATTCCTAGATATGACGCAGAATTAAATTTCGAACATAGACAAATAATTCCGTATTGTTTAGTTAGATGCGGAGGAAATTATTTTATCACTCGCAGACTTGAAGGTGACTCAAGACTAACAGGTAAATATTCTTTAGGAATAGGTGGTCATTTAGAAAGATTAGATAATTCTAATAATTACATTACATCAGGAATGTTGAGAGAATTAGATGAAGAAATTGATATACAATCAAGTATTAAATCTATTGACTTGATTGGTATGATTTGCTCCAACAATACAGAAGTGGACTCAGTTCATCTCGGTTTGGTATACGTAGTAGAAGTTGCAGGATTTTCAGTTAAAGTTAAAGAGACAGAAACACTGACTGGTGATTGGATCTCTACGGAAGCATTATTAGAATTTGATGGAGAACTGGAATCATGGTCAAAAATTGCTGTAGATGAATTTATTAAGTAAATATTATAAATAGACACTATATGTAGTATAAAATTAATATAAAACCACTACATATAGTGTCTAAAACCACACCAAATAAACATTTCCAAGGATTATTGAAAGGAGATACAAATATGCAATTTTTATTAGAAGTCTACATAGACGTTGACACTATAGAAGATGCAGAAGAAATAGCACATGATTTACATGAGATATTGGGCGATAATGGGATAACCAATAGTGTTAGTGTAATTGAAGAGGAGGAATAAGTTTTAAAATGAAAAGCGAATATAGAAAAAGATTAGAATACAATTCTGAAGATAATAAAGTAGAACTATCTGAAGCAAGAGATATAATGGATGATATTGAAATGCAAGTAAATGACATTAAAGATAGACTTGAAGAATTTGCAAATCTAACTGAGATAAGTAAAATACATGAAATTTTAGAAGATTTAAGTAATAAATTATATTGAAAGGAGAGAATAGCAATGAAAACATTAAATACACAAAAATCAGAAGAACTATGGAATGAAATTAAATCAATAGAATATCTTGTTTCTAAACTAGGTGGTTGTGTCCAAAATCCAGACTTTGTAAACGAAGAAAATGCAAGAGAAAATTATAATTATTTTATAAATGATTATTATAAAATTATGGATAAATTAGTTGAGTTAAAAAATAATATACTTATATTACATGATGAATTAATTAATTTTTAATAAAAATATCCAATATCCATAAATATCCACCTCTACAATCCTTATACCATAAGGATCTTAAAATCCTAAAACCCTATAAAAATTGAATTTGGTTGGATTTATTAAAAAGAAAGAAGGAACACAATTTATGATGGATATAAAATTAATCAAAGCATTAGAACCAATTGAGGAAGAATTCGAGGTAGATTTATTTACATTTGATGAAGCACTTGACTTTTATAAATCAGATATTGAAGAATATAAAACTTTTGTAAATCAAATAATTAAAACTACTCGACAAGGAAGAAAAGATGAGGAATTAAATACTGACGAATCATGTTATATTAGAGGGTTAAAGGATAGTTTAGAAGCAGTTGATTTAATTTTTGGAGGAAGAGTAGAAGAAGGTTTTTAATTGAAAGGATGTTGTGAAAAATGAAACAACAATGTGTTCACTTTGATGGCGGAGTTTGTTATTCAGATGGATGGGTAGACCCATATGGAGAAGGTTGCGAATTAAACCATAAGGATTCTTGTCCTCACTATAAGTCAAACAAATTAGTTAAAGTAAAATATAAAAATTGGCAAGGCGAAATATCAATCAGAACAATCATTCCTCAAAATATATATTATGGCAACACCGAATACCACAAAGAAGACCAATGGTTGTTAGAGGTATGGGATGTAGAAAAAGATGCTCCAAGAACTTATGCCATGCTTGATATTATTGAATTTATCAAAGAATAAACTAAAAATTAAAGTTTACAACAAACACAAAACTAAGTGATATTACATACAATATATAAATAAAATACGCAAAAATGTAATGTCGCTTCCTAGAATCACCATGAACTAACATAATAAAATAGACAGAAAGGAGGTGATAAGTTAAGAAAGGAGGATAAACACATAAAATGGAAGAATTAAAAAATTGGCTTATTTATCAAATAAATCAACCAACAGAAAAATATAATGAAAATACTTTATTATGGAGTAAAGGTTTTAGAAAAGCATGTATAATAATTTTAGAATTTATAAAAAATATTGAAAAACAAAATGAGGGGAAATAATGGAAAATAAACTGTTAGAGTTGAAAGAAGAATTTGTAAATATTATTGTCTTAACAAAGTAACTGGAATTGAAGATTATGATGGATATTTATTAGACAGACAATTTGTTTGTAAAATTTGTCAAATTAATGATTATATTAAATTTATCAGAGACGAAATGGGAGGGGAATAATAATTGAATAAACGTCAAAACAAAAAGAAGATAAAATATATTTTAAATAATATTCAAACAATAAATCTTAAAGAAAATGAGTTCTTATTATTTAGATTTGATACAAACAAATGGAAGCCGAAAGATTTGGCAGACTTTTCTCAACAGATTTCTGAAAATATAACTAGCAAGATAATTTTTATACCATCAGATCTTGAAATGAAAAAAGTAATTGAACAAACAAAATGATAGTTTCGTATGTTCAAAGAAAGAAGGTAATATTATAGAAAATCTATTGCAATTCCAAGAAGAATTATCTCTCAAATATAAATACAGAAAACTTAATAAAACTCTATCGGCAGAAGTTAGACAAAAATATCTGGATAATTTACCTCAACAATTAAATGTAGATGGTGATATTAATTTCAAAATACATAGTTTAGAAGGTACATTAATATCCAAAGGTTACAATCGAATCGTTATTGGTGACTATGGAGCGTTTATTGAATTTGATAAAAATCAAATTAAAGGAAAACTTAAAGTAAAAGTTGGTCAAGAATATAGAATTGATAATCCTAAGTATAGTGAGAATGTTAAATACTATTGGTTAACTCCTAAAGATAATAGCGATATGAAGATATATTATCAAAAAAGAACTGTAAGTTATGCAGATTATAAACCAGAGATGTATTATGTTTCACCTTATGAAGTTTTATTAGAAGGTGAATTATGAAAAATATAATCGTTTATGGTTCTACTAAAGAAAAAGCATTTAATAAATTACAAGAATTACTTGATAATATAAACCAAGAAGATATCCATAAAGTTATCAAAACATCTCCTAATACTGGTATATTTACTATTGAATTAAAAAATGGAGATTATTACAAGGCAATTAGTGCAAATGATAATGCAAGAGGTTATAGGTGGCAATATGCCTATATCGACAGAAATATAAGTAAAGTGTCACTTGACCATGTTGTTTTTTGTAAGTTTATACCTGAGTATGGTACTGAAGATTATTATAATCATGATAGAAATTTTAAAGATTACTATGAGTGGTATTAATTAATTATGAAAGGAAGTAAACAAAATGATAAAATCAAAAAATAGAGGAAACGATATTGAATTTATTAACGATGTATGGGTCTATTCTGATACACAAGAATCAGTTGCTAATAATCATACGCATAAACCTTGTGGAAATTGTGGAAGAACTTATACAACAGAAGGACACGATGGTTGTCTAGGAACATTGCAAGGGGTGATGAATGCATGTTGCGGTCATGGAGTGTCGAAAGAAGCATATGTCCAATTTTGGGATGGTTCATGTGTTAGAGGGCAAGATGCGAAAATAATACAAGATATATTAAAAAAATATCAATTAGATATTAATGGCGAAGATTATCAAAATCATATGAAGTTGATAAAAATATTTATGCAATCTAATAAAAGTTAATAAGTAGTTTTAAATAAGGAGTGAAAAATAAAATGCCAATAAGAACTGAACAAATTGACGTATCTTTTAACCTCAAACTTCAAAAAGACCTCCAAGAACATGAAGTAATTTGCTCCCACTGTGGAGGCACAGGACTCCAAATAGATAATAATCCATTTGGAATTAAAGAAGAAAATAGTAAAGTTCATTTTCCATATAAGCAACAAACAATTATAGGTTGTAGACATTGTTACAATGGAGTTCAAAGTAAATGTTTACATTGTAATAAAATATTAGATAGAGGAACATCTCAATGCAATTGTGAAAAATATATACAAGAACGTACTCAAGAGCGACATAGTAAAGATTTGGGAACATGGAATAAAGCAAAGAAAATATCATTTGAACAAGCAAGTGAAAAATATACAATGTTTTATATTTCTGAACATGATAAGTATATCAATGTTGAAGATTTTGAAGATTGGATACATGATAAAGGTTATGAGGAAGACGAGGTTGCATCATTAAGAGTTTATGGCACAAGTGTAATTGATTTATCGATTGATGCTTCTGATGTTATTGAAAACGCTTGTAGCGACTTACACGAAGATGCTAGAGATAATATTTTGGTGCAAGATGAAGAAAAACTTCAAGTGTTATTGGACAAATGGTGTGAAGAAAATAATGCAGGAACAACGACTTATTATGCTGATTTTAATGTCGGGATAAATATGTAAAAGAAAGGATGTAAATTAAATGACCACATATAAAATCACTACACAAGAAGAGCTAGATAAATTAAACACAGATTATCTCAAACATTGCCCTCAAGAATCAAATTTAAAATGGTCTGGATGTAATTATTATATAAATCAAGGTAGCAATAAGCATGAACCTCTAGGTACAGCACAATCTATGCATGACTGTGATAATTGTGAAAGACTAGACTATTGCGAAGCTAATTTTGATACTCCTACTTGGTTTTGGGATAATGAAATTGAGCAGAGATTAAAAAATATTATTAATTCTTATATAAGAAAAGATGTGAATTAAAATGAAATTATGGGAATATGTTCTTGCGAATGACAAAGAAGCAGATTTTATAAAATGGAAAAGTGGAAAAAATAAATCAGAAGATAAAATATTAATCTATGATTATTGTCCTATGTCTTTTGAATGTTTGACTGACACTGAGTATAATACAGCATATAAATTAAAAAATAAAAAGGGAGATTGTAAATATCAAGAAGTTAATCATGAAGATATTCGATTAGAATATTACGACAATAAAGATCAATTTGAAAAAGCTTTTCTTAAAGAGTATAAGATTTGTAGTGAATGTTGGAATAGGGAGATAAAGGATAAAACAGATGAAGAATATGAAATGTATTTAAAACTTAAAGAAAAATTTGATCCTAGCAAATAATGATTTTATGTTATATTCATTAGGTATTAATGCTTTCCTATCAAGCATTTAATATAATAAATTAATAAAGGATTGGTTAAATATGAAAGCTCTAGAAGACATACTTAATATGGTAAATCGAGAAAATAGACTATCAAATTCAATTACTAACAATATTATTAAAGATATTTATCAAAATTATCATGTAATGAAAGATTTTGAAGATAAAATTACAGAACCTGCACGAGGGATTAGACAAATGCTTGAATCTACTCAACAAATATTTGAAAAACAAAACCCTCATATAGATAGAGGACTCTCTTTATTCTTATCATCAATCAATAAACGATACCTATAATATAAGATTGTAACCTATTGAGATAGGCATTAGGTACAATTAAGTATAAACTATTAGAACCTTATTGAAAGGAGATATTAATATGCAAGATAAACAAGTAACATTTACAGAGGCGTTAACCGCAAAGAAACTAGGATTTGAAATTTATGGTGTTACAGATAAGGGGACACCTACGAATTGGAATCCAGACGGTCAGAATATGGTTTCTTGGTATGCAATAGAAAATGGCAAATGGTATATTAAAAATAAGAATGAACAATAAAGAACCTATTTGAAAGGATGGTAAAATAATGAATATTGAAACTGCTAAAATAGTTGAGAAATTATTATATGAATTAAAAATTGCAGAGCAACGATTAAAAGATTTACACGAAAACATAGAACATGATGATTTACATATATGTGGTAGAAATTCTATTTATTTTAATGGTAATATGGAAATAAAAAAGATTGGTAGTTTACTTGAAGATTATTATAAAGAAAAAATTGAACAAATAAATAATGAAATTTCGGCACTTTAAATACAATAGATGATAAATTCTATTGGAAAGGAAGTAAAAATATGTTTAGATGGTTGGTTATTTATGGAGATGGAAGTTCTGATGAAAAATTGGCAAGTAATTTAGAAGATGCTCTATTTCAATCTGTTAATAATTGGTTAATCCATTCTATTATTAAACTAGGAGAAGTGAAAAAATAATACTGTTAAAAATAAAGTTTTTAAATTATAAAGGAGCGATAATAATTTGAGCACAAACAACATTGACATTCTACTATACAATTCCAAAGACGAGGTAGTAACAGCATACACATCTAACAATCCTAATTATCAAAATGGCGAAGCAATTACCATCAAAGAAAGCAATAAAAATTATAAAGTAGTAGATATTAACAAATACAGAATCATGGGATTGAGTGAGCGTATTGCTTTAGAGTTAAAAGTAGTAAAATAATTATAAAGGAGTGAATAACCATGGATGAAAATACTCGCGTTACATGTACAGATTGTATCCATTGGGAACATCTTAAAAAGAATCAAGAAAAATACTTCGGTTGTCAAGTGCTTTGTAACAAATGTCCGTGTGGCGAGTGTAGTTGCTACGATCCAACCAGTACAAGGAAATTTTCTCACAGACCTAAGTTTGTAATAAAAGAAAAAGAAATGATTAATTTATGAATCAAAATTGTAATCTAATTAAATGTATTCATAATTTACATAATTCCATTTCGCTATGTCTAAATATTTCTGAGCTAGAATATGATTATTTAAATGTTTGTTGGTTGAATCAAGGAATAACACCTAATAATTTTAATTGTACAAAGTACAAAATAAAATAAAAGGAGCTTGGTAAATATGATTGAAAACAATACAAAATTATCCACAACTGAGGAATTAGAAACAAAACACTACAATCGCATGAAAAGATTTCTGACTGCTGATTTTGAAGGTAGGAACTTCGAGGAATGCGATATCATTCTTAGACAAATCATAAAAGTAGCATACGATTTACTCAATGAACCAGACCTAATGAATCAGAAATGATATGTAAGCGACAGAATGACACGTAGAATGGGTTAGAAATTTGTTGAGGTATGATTGTTCAAAAACAAATTTCTAAGGTCTTAGAATCAAAATTAAGAGTTGATTAAGAAAGGATTGATATTTATATGTTGGTAAAAATTGGAGATATTATATACGATTCTACCAAAACTCCTATTATGTTAATTCTTAATGATAAGGAAATTGAACATATGCAAGGGATTGAAAGCAATAATTATAAATATTGTTCGTATCCTGAAGATTCTAAAGAAGAGGATATTGTTGAGTTCATGAAAGTGGATGAAGTTGATAAGATAGGTTTTTTGCAATATTAATTTGCATGTAAGCAAAAAATAATGTATAATCAATTCAGTGGGGATAAATACATAAAGCAAAGAGGTGTTCATTCTGGAACAAAACAATCAAAATACATATAACCCAGATTCTCTTGATTCTCTAGATTCTTTAGGCATATTAGGGGGAGTCAGGGCAAAACCTGCAAGAAAGGATAAAATTATGACCAAAGGTAAAATAGTGAATATTGGAGATAAATTTATAAGTAATAAAGGATATGAATACGAGGTTATAAATAAATTAAAAGGAGGAAAATATGAAGTTAGATTTAAAGATACAGGATATATAGCTAAGTCTGACAAAAAAGAAGTTTTAAATGGATGCATACGAGATTGGGAGGCTCCTTATGTCGTTGGTATAGGGATAGTTGGAAAAGAAATAGATCATCCCCAAAAGCATTATTTATATGATAGATGGAGAGATATGTTAAGACGGTGTTATGATAATAGGTGTAATAGTTATTGTACATATGGAGCAGTAGGAGTAACAGTTGATGAAAAATGGTTTAGATTTATTAATTACGTAAATGATATCGAAACTAAGGAAAATTTTGAAAAATTAAAGATAAAAAATTGTGGTTGGGAAATAGATAAAGATTTAAAAGGGAATGGTACAAAAATATATTCTAATGCAACAACTTCAATAATAAGAGAAGAAGAAAATATTAAAGAAAGAAATATCAGGCAAGATAATCCAGCAATAAAGCTTAAAATAAAAGTCATGCAATTTACAACAGAAGGCAATTTTATTAAAACGCATGAGAGTATTACTGAAGCTATGAAGTTCATCGGTGTTATAAATGGTAGTGGCTCATGTATAATTGATTGTTGTAAAAGTAGAGCAAAGACAGCTTATGGGTTTGCATGGATGTATGAAAAAGATTTTATAGATTTTGAATCAGCTCGTATAAAAATAATACATAGATTAGAATATATTCCAGATAAGTATCGTAAAATAGTTTTGAAAATGGACAATGACTATAACATTATAGATGAATTTAAAGGGTTAAAAAGAGCATCTGAAAGTTTAGGTGCTACTGTTGGTGCAATAGCAAATGCCATAACAAGAGGGAACAAATGTAAAGGATTTATAGTGAGATACAAGGAGGAATAAAATATGAGCGACAAAATAACCGTACTATCATACAAACAAAAGGCCAGAGAAAGAATTAATGTCTTTCATGGTTCAGCAAATCATTTTTTGAACATGGTGAAAGAATTGATCGCAAATAGTTTCGACATATTTAGCAAAGACAAACTAAATACTATTAAAATTATATTACATAATGAAAATAAAATTGAATATATTGATTCTGGAATAGGCATTCCAATTGAGGGTATTGCTAGTGATGGTAGTCCTAGTTATCAAGCTATATTTGAAAGAGATTTTGCAGGAAGTAGATACGGCAATACAGAGCAAACAGCAGGTCAAAATGGCATATTTTTGTATACCCTAACAATGACATCAGAAGATATTGAATACTTTATAGCTAGACCAGATGGAAATTTATACAATATAAAATATCATAAAGGAGATATGGTATCAGATTTAAAAATTATAGGTAAGGAGGAAACTACTTATTCAAGAATGATATTTTCACTTGATGGAGAAGTATGGAATAATCCTAAATTTATATTTCAAGAAATATGTGATATAGCACAAACACAGTCTTCATTATGTAATGTAAAAATTACAATAGAAGACAAAGAGAATAACTTAACAAATGAATTTTACTATGAAAATGGGATATTAGATTACTTTAATGACACAACTCAAAACAAAGATATTGTTACAGATCAAATTAGGATTTCCCAAATTAAAAAACCAACAATAGAGAAGGTGATCAAAGGAATCCCTAAAAAAATTGAAGATATTGTTTCGATTGATTTTATATTTTCTTATTCAAATGATTCTAATGAAGACTTTAAAAAAGAGTTTTTAAATACTGCTGATTTATTGTTGCATGGAACAATTCAAGATGGTATATATGCTGGATTAAAAAATTGTATCAACAAATGGTTAAAAGATAATGGAAAATATGCTAAAAATGAAAAACAAATATCTATTGATGATATTTCCACAGGACTAAACTATATTTGTAACGTATTTAGTTATTATGTAGAATATGATAATCAAATTAAGCAGAAAACATCAGCAAAGCACTATAAAACTGTTTTACAAGAAACAATTGAAGAATTTATGGAAATATATTTTATTGAAAATAAAGAGGAAAGTGAGAAATTAGCCAATGCAATCCTCTTAAACAAAAGAATCCGTGAAAAATCTGAAATCAATAGGAAAAATATCAAGAAAGAATTAGAAGAGAAAATAACTAATCAAGTTAATAGACCTGCTAAATTTGTACCATGTAGAAGCAAAAATCCTTTAGAAATAAAATTCACATTGATTGAAGGTGATTCTTCCTTAAATAGTGTCAAATTAGCTCGTAATGCTTATGATACTTGTATTTTACCATTGAAAGGGAAACCGATAAATCCTTTTAAATGTAAAATAGATGCTTTATTAAATAATGAAGAAATAAAATCTATTTTTAAAATATTGGGTTGTGGTATGGAATATAAAGGTAAATCTATAAAAGGAGTTCCTAAATTTAATATTGACAACTTACAAGTTGATAGAGTACAGATTGCGACAGATTTTGACAATGATGGTTATCACATACAAGCATTATTGATTGGTATATTTTATACTTTATCACCTGAACTATTAAAACAGGGTAAAATTTATATTCTTTATACTCCTTTATACGTAATCAAAACAAAAAAGCAGACAGAATACAAAAATGAAATCACAGATACTTTATTAGCTTATAGTGAAATGGAAAGGAATGAAATTGTAAATAAACTTCATGATGAAGATATTTCATTCAAAGAAACAAGGTTTAAAGGATTAGGAGGGTTACCTGTTTCTATCATGTCAAAAGCATTAAGTGAAAACAGTATGATTATGAAACAAATAACTATGGATGACGTTGAAGAAAGTAAAAAATGGTTAGAATTATTCCTATCAGAAGAAAAATTAAAAGATAGAAAAGAATATATTGAAACTCATGGTAATAAATATTTCGACTATTCTTTGTTTGAATAAAGGAGGATTATATCAATTTGGCAAACATTACAAAAATAGAAGCAGGATTGCATACAAAAGAATCTTATATGCCTTATGCTATGAGTACAATATTAGATAGAGCATTACCTGATGTTAGGGATGGCATGAAACCAATCCATAGAAGAGTTCTTTATTCTATGTATAAAGCTGGAATTACATATGATAAAGATAGGGCAAAGACAACTGAACCTATTGCAGAAACAATGAAAATACATCATCATGGAGACGCTTCTATTTTGGAAGCTCTTGCTTTAATGACTGAGCAAAATGAATCATTGTTACATCCGTATATTGATGGAGAAGGTGCTTTTGGAAAAGTTTATTCAAAAGATAGTCCATCAGCCCCAAGATACACATATTGCAGATTAAATAAATTCTCTGAAGAATATTTTAAAGATGTTGATAATGGAGTTATTCAATTAATTGGTGAAGACAAAAAACACTTACAACCAATTGTTTTAAGTTCTAGTTTTCCTAATATTCTTATTAAAAATAATTCTGGAATCGCTTGTGCTGAGGCATGTAATTTCCCTAGTTTTAATTTGTCAGAAGTGTGTGATACAACAATTGAATATATCAAAGATGAGAATGTCTATTTGCTAAACACATTAAAAGCTGTAGATTTTTCTACTAGAGGAGAATTAATTTACAATGAAAATGACTTGAATAAAATATATGATACAGGTCAAGGATCAATTCTACTAAGATCAAAATACACTTATGACAAAACCAATAATTGTATAGATGTATATGAAATTCCATATAGTACAACTGTTGATACTATAATATCTAAAATTACTGATTTAATTAAAAAAGACAGTGGTTTTAAAGATATTTTAGATATTAGAGATGAGACTGGATTTAATACAAAAACAAGCAAAGAAGAAATGAAGATTACAATTGATGTAAAAAAGAATACAGATGTGGATTTGTTAATGAAAAAACTTTTTAAGAAGACTCCATTGCAATCATATTTTTCAGCAAATATGAATTGTTTGGTTGATTATAAACCAAAAGTATTAGGCATTAAACAAATACTTGATGAGTGGCTTAAATTCAGATATGAGTGTGTTAATAAAGGATTAGAATATAATATTAATACATTATCAGGTAAATTACATTTACTCAAAGGATTAGAGAAAGCATTATTGGATATTGATAGTGTTATTGCAATTGTTAGAAATTCTGAAAATGATAATAATGCCATACAAAAATTAATGAACAAATTTAATATTGATAATGAACAATCTGAACATATAGTTGATATAAAATTAAGAAACATAAACAAAAATTATATTGTCAATAAAATTAAAGATATTCAATTATTTGAACAAAATATCAACGACTTAAAATACAAGCATGATAATAAAGAAGAAATTGATAAAATTATTATTGATGATTTGGAAAGAATTAAGAAAGCATATGGCGTACCTCGTAAAACAGAAATAATTTACTCAGATTCAATGGAAGATGTATCAGAAGTGCAATTGATCGAAGATTATAATATCAGATATTATTTAACCAATGATGGTTATTTAAAGAAAATTCCTTTGACATCATTAAGAGGAAGTTCTGAGCATAAATTAAAGGAAAAAGATTATATTATGTCTGAAATTGATTCAACTAATAAATCTGATTTACTTTTATTCTCTAACAAAGGAATAGCATATAAATTAAAATCATATGAATTGCCTGATACAAAAATATCAAATCAAGGAGAATATTTGTCCAATATCATTGACTTAGACAAAGATGAAAAAATAATATATATGATTTCTACTACAGACTACTCAGGTTATTTATTACTTGCTTTTAAAAATGGTAAAATTGCTAAGATTAATTTATCCTCATATGCTACAAAAACAAACAGGAGTAAATTAATTAATGCTTATAGTACAGATAGTGAAATTGTAAATATGTTACATTTAGAAAAAGATGTTGATTTATTGTGCAAGAGTAGTATTAATAAGGTATTAATTATTAATACAAATCAAATTGCAGTTAAATCAAGTAAGATGAGCGTAGGGGTAAGTGTATTGAAGAGTAAGAATGAAAGTTGTATGGATTTATGTGTTTTGTTGGAGGTGGTTAGTGGATTAGATGATGAGGGAATTAAGTATTATAGTGGGAATGTTAATTCTGTTGGGAATTATTTGAAAAAGGGAGATGTTATTAATGTTGTAAGGTGATTATGTAAGTGATAAATAATTTTTATGTTGTGTTTAATTATTAGTTAAAAGTATATAGCATTGATTGATAAATATAATAAATGAAAGAAGGAATTAATAAATGAAAATTATTAAAGCAAGCGTAGAAGTATTAGACCAAATTAATGGAGATGAAATCCTTAAACATATTGAAATAGTCGGACGAACTTGTTACAAAAGTGAAGATAAAATAACTCCCGACTCGTCACGTAAATTCGTTGCAGACCTAATTAAAAGGAGTCATGAGGCTATGATTGAGCACTTCAATATCTCTGTTAAGTTTATTTGCGATAGAGGTGTTACACATGAAATTGTAAGACATAGAATAGCTTCTTATGCTCAAGAAAGTACAAGATATTGTAATTATAATCAAGAGAAATTTGGTAAAGAAATTACAGTAATTAAACCTTTATTTTGGGATGATGGTTCTAAATTATATCAATCTTGGAGAATAGGATGCCTACAAGCTGAGATTACATATTTTGAATTATTAGCGTTAGGAGCAAGTCCTCAAGAAGCACGATCAGTATTACCTAATTCCCTTAAAACCGAAATTGTTGTTACTATGAATCTTAGAGAATTGAGGCATTTCTTTAGATTAAGAACTGCTAAAACAGCTCATCCTCAAATGCGCGAAGTTGCTATTATGTTATTAGAAGAATTAAAAAATAAAATTCCTGTAATTTTTGATGACATTGAGGTGAAATAATTTGAATAAATTAAAAAATAAAATTGTTGTAGTTAGTGGTTTTAGTGCTTGTGTTGATGGGGATACAGAATATTTCAATGGTACGAGATGGATAAAAATAAAAGATTATTCTGAAGGGGATGAGGTTTTACAATATCATTCAGATGGGACTACAAATTTAACATATCCACAAAAATATATCAAAGAACCTTGTAAAGAAATGTGGTATTTTAGAACGAAACATGGATTAAATCAATGTTTAACAGATGAACATGAAGTTTATTACATTACATCAAAAAATAATTTATATCATAAGACGTTTAAGGAGATAAGAGAGCAACATAATTCTAATAAAAATGGTTTTAGTGGTAAATTCATAACTACTTTCAATTATGGAGGGAAAGGAATTGAATTAACTGACAATGAGATAAAATTAATGTGTGCTGTAATTTGTGATTCTTCTTTTCCAAACGGTACAAATAAATGTTTTTTTAATCTTAAAAAAGATAGAAAAAAAAATGCTTTAAGAAAATTACTTAAAGAAATGAATTACGAATGGGAGGAAAAAGAATATGACTCAATGAAGGGGTATACAAGATTTTTCTTAAATGCTCCAAGAAAAGAAAAGGAATTTTCCCCATACTGGTATAATTGTAATCAGCACCAACTCAAAATAATTTGTGACAACATTATTCAATGGGATGGTAGTACATCCAGTGATAGTATAAGATTTTTCTCTACTTCAAAAGATACTGCTGATTTTATTCAATTTGCTTTTTCGGCTTGTGGAATAAGAGCGAATTTATTAGAAAATGATAGGAGGGGAAGAATAAAGTATAATGAGACGACAAATAAAGAATATATTACTAAATCTATTGATTATGTGATAAATATTTGCAATAGTAAATTATTATCATTAATAAGAGATAAAAATAAAAAAATCGAATTTAGCAAATACATAACTAAAGATGGATTTAAATATTGCTTTACAGTACCTAGTGGAATTTTAGTTTTAAGAAGAGATGGTTGTATATTTATAACTGGCAATTGTGGTAAAGACTCAATTCAAAAATACATATCTGATAATTACAATTACCAAATGGTGATATCACATTCATCTCGTCCTATGCGTCCAAATGAAGATGAAGGTAATCCATATTATTTCATTACAAGAAAACAATTTGAAGATATGATTAAACAAAATGAATTTATTGAGTGTAGGAAATATAATACACTTGTAAATAATGTGAATGATGTTTGGTATTATGGAGTTAGTAAAAATTCTATTGACTTAACAAAAAATAATTACATAGTAGTTCTGGATATTTTGGGATTAATAGAGATTAAAAAATATTTCAAAGATAATGTAATTTCATTCTTTATTGATGTTGATGAACCAATTAGAAAACAACGTGCTATTAATCGACAAGGATTTGACCCCACAGAATGGGATAGGCGTTATCAAGATGATATTAAAAGCTTTTCTCAAGAAGTAATAAATAAAGAAGTTGATTATATTATTGAGAATTATGATTTTGATAAATGTGTAAGTGAAATTCTTAGTAAGATTGGAGAGATTTAATTGATAGATAAAACTAAGTTATTTTTGGACTGTGATAATTGTCTCACAGCAAGCACTAGAAGTTTTTGCGAATCTTACAACATTCTATACAAATATCATAAAGATTTTAAACCTGCAAATTGGGAACTAGTTAATGAGTGGAATATGCAAGATCAGTGTCCTATTCTTAAAACAGATTCAGATGTATTAGAAATATTTGAAACTCCAATATTCTTCAAATTACTCAAACTCATAAACGACAATACATACGAAATAGCCAGAGAATTAAATGAAAAATATCATATAATTATAGCGTCAATTGGAACTCCGATTAATTTATCTAGGAAAGCAATGTATTTGCAAGAAACTTTGCCATTTATTAAAGACTATATTCTAATGTATAATAATGGGATAAAAATGAATAAAGAGATTATCCAAATGAATTATCCTGAATCAATTTTTATAGATGACCATATATCAAATTTAATTTCAAGTAATGCAATAAATAAATATGTGTTTGGTAAGGATTATCCTTGGAGTAAAACAAATGATTATGATAGATTATGGAATTGGACAGATGTTGCCAATAAATTGTTGTAAAAGTTAAAAATAAAATATATGGAGGTAATAATAATATGTGTAAAGACGAAAATGATGACGAAAATAAAATTGAAGATTTTCTAGAATATGATGTTAGTAATATTGAGTGGTTAAGAGTTTGTAATTCTCAAATTCCCTATAGTGAATTATTGGATAAAAATGCATTAGGTGAGTATTTTAAAAATGAGAATAAGAAATATTGCGAACAAAATGGTTTATGTGAGATTTGCAGGAATCCTTTACAAGAACGTGTAGAATATGAAGATGGAATGATTAGTGAAAAATATTGGATTTGTAAATATGGATGCAATTAATAATTATCTAAAAGATGTAATAAAGAAATACGAAGATATACAAAAATGGAAGATAGAGAATAACTATTCTAATCTTTTGTTTGAAGATTATGGTACTCCTACTGATTATGAAGATTGGATTAATGAATTTACTAAATTTTGTATAGAAATTAATCATAGATAAGGTACACTTAATCCTAATTATAAAAAATAAATTAAGTAATAAATAAAATTAAAAAACGAAAGAAGGATTTATATAATGGCAAAATTTAAACAAATTGGTGGAAACCCTAAAGAAATCGCGTATGATGCAAAAGATATATTGATTTGGATGAAATGCTTAGAAAATAAATCTCATCCATCATATCTAATTACTCCTTATGCTGTAACGCATGTAAAATTAGGATGTCCATTGTGTGAAGGTAGAGAAGTTATTATTCCTTATCAAGTGAGATTTGGAATTAAACTATACAATGATGATAGCAGTAATGGATCAGTTTTTGGTAGTAATTGTTATTTTACTACAATTAATGAAGCAAAAAATGAAGTAATGAATACATTTAATACAGCAATTAAGGAAATGTTTTCTGATGCAGAATGTGGTGAATTAATTATGGTTAGTGATTTAAAGTGTGATTGTGGATGTGGTTTTGAATCTGCTAAGTATAAGGATGAGACAGAACTGGTTGGCAGAATGGAGGTAGAATTTGAGGGAGGGGAAGGGTATGTTGAGATTGTAAAGTGATAAGAATCTACTTCTTTTTAACAATTTCAGTAACTTTTAATTCAATAAAATACTCCTGATGATCTTCACTCAAAAACATAGACAATCTCTGTAGAAAGTTTTCTAATTCCAAGGTATTAAATTTCCTCTTAATATTAATCAAAGCATTATTCACTTCAATTTCTTCTACTTTTTTTATAGAAGGAGTTGAAGTAAAATTTTTATCATTAATTTCTTTAACATCTTTATCATTTACCTGAGAAACATTAATATGTCTATTATATGCACGTTTCTTATGATCATCTTGTTCATTAATTTTAGGAAATCCTTTAGCAATTCTTTCATTGTTCAAATAATCTATGGCAGATTGACCAATAAAAACATTATTACCTTTCTTACTTTTTGCAACTTGCATTGTTAGAAAGTAAGAATTAAGAGAAACTGATGAACATTTCCATTGTTTTACAATATCATGATTAGTATGAAGTCTTCTCAATTCTGCTAATGCTTTCTGACTATTTTCAAAATCCAGTGCTTCAAATTCTGATTTAGGTGGAATTTCACCTGATTTAATCTTTTCTAGAAGTTCATTCATTTTCATTTCTCCAATCGTTGTTGAGTGAATTACTCCAGCGTTCATGACAATTTTTCTTTCAATACCTGTTAAACTCTCAGAAGGGGTTCTTACTGATTCATGTTTTCTCAATCTTAATGCACGACCATGAATTCCATTTCCTGTTCTCTTTTGCTGTCGAATATCATCTTTTAACATTCTTTCAATTTCTGATTCTTGTTCATAGTCGAACATTCTGCACTAACTTTCTTTTTGCTACATAATTATTGATGATACCATATCATGATGCTTATCTACTATCGGATAATTTTACCTGTGGATAACTTTCTAATAAAATGGTAATAATAGTAAGATATATACACCTTGTATTAGTTTCTTTTGTGGGTCTAAAGTTTAGACTGGTCGGGTATAAAACTTAGACGGGTCTAGAATTTAGACAGGTGTTTTCTGTGGATAAGCATCATATAACCAGTATAGAATTTAGACAGGTTGACATTTTAACTATCTCTTTCTTCCATCATTTTTTCATATAATTTGTCTGCACTAATAACTCCTTCTTTAAAAGATTGTTCAATAATTTCTGTTTCTTCTGAGCATAGAAAAATCATCTTTTTGATGTTGCCATTTACACCAGCACTTGCAGTCCACACATAACCATTCTCTTCTAGCCAATTCAATCCATTTATACAAGATTGGCGAGATAAACCAGTAAGTTTAATTAATTGAGAAATGCTGATCCAATCACCTGTTTTAGCAAATCCCCATGTTTTTCTAATCATTAAGAGATAAACCTTTAAAGCTGAGAAATTACTAATTCTAGGTATCAATTCATCAAATACAATATTAGGAACCTCCATATAATTTTTCTGTGGTTTAGGTAATCTGAACATGTTTTCATCCTTCTTTCTAGCAATAAAAACAGGCAATGCTAGAAGAGTTGACGAATTTCTAAAAAATGATATAATGGGTATATAGAAATTTCATCTAGTCTTCTGGGTCTCCTAAAGCGATGTGTCGGCAAAACTCTACGCTTTAGGAGATTTTTCATTTGCTTATTTAATTTAAGTTAGTTACAACACAATAAAAAAGTTGATAGCATGTTCCATTACACACTACCAACTTTTGACATTCTTTTACTAAATTATTACCAAAATATAGACTTGATTTTTTTCTATATCTGACTATAATTAATATCAAGAGCGTCAAGTAAATGTTGTGTTGGAACATTACTTGATCAAAAGCCTGTCAAGTCCTTGCAAGACCTGATGGGCTTCGCTTATTTTATTGAGTTAATTTGTTAGAGTTATATATTCGACAGGTTGATACATTTCTCCTTTAAAGAATTTAAATTATCCACAGGTATTATTATACATGAAAGTTATCCCCATGTGTATAGAAATTTTGACAAAATATTTAATCGTTAGGCCGTACAACAAAATCGAAAAAATAAACACTATCCAAAATTAACTGGATAGTGCTTTTGTATTTCAATAAAATTCAATGAAATTAATTATTCAGACATGAGATTGTTCATAGTTTTAAGAAAAATACTATCTTTCTTTTTATCAGAGACTTCAGGAACCATCTCAACCAGCTCATCTCTATCCACAATAACTTCATTTTTCTTTCTCGTTTTCTTCGGAACTTTTACACTATTTACAGAAACCTTAATATTGCCTGACACAATGTTATCTGTAATTTTTTCATTAAATTTATCCAATTTAAGTTTTTTTGGATAATAATCCATGTAAAATTTTAAACAAGTTTTAACCAACTGTGAATTAGAAATTCCTTGTTCTTCAATTTGATTAACATAATCAATTAGAATTTTGTCATTTTTTGAACTAAGGTTTGTGCCAACATATTTTCTCAGGCTACCCATAATTACTCATCCATATCCCAATATTGTTTTCCTCCATCAAGATATGCTAAAGCATTAGTCAATTGAGGATGTTCACTTGATAACTTTGCTGTATTATCAAGTTTAATATTAAGATAAGGTAACAATACTTCGGCAGGGCCTCCCATGACACAAGTTTCTAATGCCTGTTGTAAATCAAATGTTTTTTCCAAAGAAGAAATTACATTATCGATATAATCTATAAGAATTTCATCTTTTGTCCTATCTAGATCATAACTTTGCTTTCGCAATGTAATCTCTGACCGTTTAAGATATTGCAATAATTCATGAGGTTTAAATCTAGTTCCATTCTTAGAATTAAAAGTTGTTGTAATTTGCTCTAGTATTTGATCAAAACCAAATTGTGTATAACTTACTTTAGAATCTAAAATTACTTCAGTATTTTCAGGATTAATATCGTCACCTTTACGCCATAATGAAGCATCTAAAGTTCCACCACCAAAATCTAAAACCAATAGGGGATATTCATATCTTCCTTTTTGAGAATCAGTTATTCCAGATTGAATGTAGCAAATAGAATCAGTTATTTCAATATTGATATTACCTCTATCATCACCGATATTAATAGTTTGTGCTTTCATAGTTTTTAATTTTTCAAGATATGCATTTGCATGTTGTTTGTAATAACCAGCCGGAGTACCAACTACTAATTTAACTTTAATATCTTTACATTCTGGAAAACTTAAAGCAATAGAAGTTAATGTACATAAATCAAAATGTGTTGTGGTGTATTTATCTGGATTGATATAAATTTTTCCTTCTGGATCTCCTACAAGATGACTTAAGCCATCTTTTTTAACTAAGTAAGTATTACTTTTTAGTAGACCATCGCCCTCAGTATTAAACTTAATTCTTGCTCTCAATACTATCCCTTTACTGGTTTTGTAGTACGAATTTCCTGCATCAAGACCTAAAATTTCTTCATCGTTCATCTCATTCATTTTAAATTCCTCCTAAATAATATTTCAATGTATGCGAATAGTGTATCATTAATTGTGTACTTTTACAAGTTTTCAATTGTAGGTAAATATATCTACAGTTGTAAGTATATATACTTGTCTACAAATGTAAGTATGTTAATATAGACAAACTTATCTATATTAACATATCTATTAATTAGAAAAGTCAGAAACTTCAGAGATGATTCTATCTTATATGATTATTTTTTAAAGATCAGGGCAAAGTAATGCTAGAGGACGAGGAAAGTTAACATATAGAAGGAGTAGTTTGATGATTAAGTCCTGAGAAATCAGAGCTTTTCTTTTTTTGTAAAGTATACTTGGGTATATTGGTAAACATTTAGTATACTCATATTTTATAATAATATTATTTATATATTAAACCATCATACGTACTCCTATAAACACCTAATTATCCATTTTTAAACCATTAATATAAGCTATTTTCAGGATGTAAAATTTAAGAAAAGATGAATTATCATCAATCTAAGCCTTTGAAAATAATGTTTGGTGTGATTGTGTTAGTATGATTAGTTAAGGTTGTTTTAGGTTAAAGATTTCCCATTTATTACTATACATAACGTACAAACAATACTCAATAAGATTAAACATATCAACACCACACAAAGGAGGTCACAAAGCATTGATAACTGACAAACTCAACAAATCAGAGATTAAAGTTCTTCAAGTTCTTCAGGAATCAAATATCACTAATGATATGAATGCTATGAAAATATCAACATTGTCAGAAAAAACTGGATTAAGTTATTTCATTGTTAGAAATATTATCAAAGCATTTTATATTGCTAATATTTGTAAGAAAGGGAGGAGAGAGGGGAATGGAGAGACATATTATTTGAGCAAAGGAATTGATGATATTGAAACAAAAACCTGAATGTAGACTTATTTGTAATCAAAATGACGATGACAATTTTAATTCTGTTTTTACTATTACTGATGAAGTTGCAAAATGTTTAATCAGAGCAAAAAGAGATTATTCTGCTAAAAGTTATATTGATCAAATTTGTGATATTGAATCTGTTGAAGAAGTTTTGAGATTGAGTTTAGGTTATGTTAATTTTATTTTTGTATATGAATTTTAAGGAGGAGGATGATTATGAAGAAACCTGAAATTGGATTAGTTAAGAAGAAATTTTTTGATTATTTTAAATATCCAGAAGCAAAAAAGGTTGTTATTCCCACTCGATGTCCTAATTTAAAGTGTAGGAGCAAGAATATTATCGGCAGAGGATTAGTTATTGGAATGGCTTATGTAAGTCTTAAAACTATGGATGTTGATGAATTAGGTGATGATTTTGAGATTTTGGATAAGGATGGGATAAAGTTTAGATGTTTTGATTGTGGTGAAGATTTTGAGTAAATTTTAATGAATTTAAAGGAGTGGTAAATATGGCAAAAGTAAAAGTAATTAAATCAAAAAATCTAATCAAAATCGAAGAGAAAACTGATGCAGAATTGTATGAAGACTTTACTAGAAGAATTAATGACTTATATACTGTAAGCAAATATTATGAGGAAAATAATCTTAAAATGCCTAAATGGATTGAGAATAAGATTATTAAGATGGGCGAGGTTATTGGGCAATTGGGATTGTGAGGAGTGGTCAATATGAATTACAGACTTCCAAACGAAAAGAAAATGAGAAATTATTTAGATCAATTTAGTTACAGGAAAGTTACTGAAAAAGAATGGGAAGATTGTATTGAGAATTTTGTTGGTTTCGCAGAGTATATTGAAGAAGAAATGGAAGGCAAACAATTAATTCAAGAAGGAGCATCTACTGAAGTAGATATTGGAAAAGATAGTTATGAAGTATGGATTATTTTCAATTGGGTTTATGAACATGGAGTTAAAATTGTGCTGATTGATTTTGATTATAGTTATTCATTAGGAATTGTGAATGGAGAGTATTAATTAAAAGGAGGATTATTGTGAAAACATACAACATTCTAAAACCTAAAAATGACTTTTATGAAAAGGTAAAAAATCGTCTTCATGGTAGAACTTGTACTTGTGATTTGTGTAAAACTAAAAGTCCTCTTTTAACCAATAAATCAATTGTCACAAAAGATACTGAATCCCAGTTCATTCATGTTTTAAATTATTGCCCTAATTGTCAGTAACGAATGCCAATTAGAATTGATTTTATTGAAAATACTCTTTCTTTTGCTTTTCCTTCTTGGGATGATAAAGATGGTATTTATCCTAAAAGAAGAGCAGATTAAATTAGTTTAAAAGGAGGAATTAATTATGCTAATCAGTGGGTTTTCTATTAACAAAGGCAAAGAAAAATGTTTTTCATATATGGTTAAACCATCTACAATTGTTTCATTATTATTAATAGGAAGTTTTAGTGTAAATTTATGGCATATTCTTACATCTTCTGGATTAGAGTTATCAGGTGGCAAAGACATTTATTCATTTTTAGATAGTGTGAAACTTGACGGACAGAATATTAATTATGAATATGTTTTTATGAAATTTAGGTAAATTGTGAAGGATGAGATTAAGGAGGGTTGATTAATTATGAAAATTCGCGTATCAATACTGATTAATCAAGGTCGTAAAATTCATGACATTATCAATCATTTGGAATTTGAGAATACTGATGATTTTGTTGATTATAAACATGATTTTTATGACAATCTTTTTGACAGAGGATGGAGAAGAAATGGTATGAGTGCTAATCAATGTTATAAGGGGAATTTGACTTTGACTCCTTATTTTATTAGGGAATGATTGATTATGAAAAAACCAAACAAAAAATTATTATTCTCTCTTGTATTATTAACATTATTATCAATACCACATCCTGTATCTGCCAAAGGAGAATTAACTACTAAACAAGCAAAAAGCATTTTAAACATCATTATTGATAAAACTTATACAATTCTCACATATTCGTCTTCTCCTTGGATTTATCCTGTAGATGGAATTGTCACAAGTCCTTATGGGCCAAGAGAATCTTCGATAGATGGATTTCATCATGGGTTAGACATCTCTGCAGTAGAAAACACTCAAGTTCATTGTTCTAAATCAGGGATCGTAGTTAAAGCAGAATTTAATGAAATGGTTGGAAATGTTGTGTGCATTAATCATTCAGATGGATTTCAAACTATGTATGCACACAACAATAAATTATTAGTCAAAGTTGGAGATAATGTAAATCAAAATGATGTTATTGCATTGTCCGGTAATACTGGATTATTGTCAAGAGGAGCGCATGTACATTTTGAGATTCGTACCAATAATGGAACAAATTCATTAAATCCAATGAATTATTTACCTGCTAAACAAAAATAAACCCCTCAAAATGAGGGGATGAAGTAGGATCATATTGATATTCATTATTGAATTAATCTTCCTAATTGTTGTGCAATATCAACTAATTGATATGATCCATACCCTATTAATCCTACTCCAATTGCTGTTCCAAATATTAAAAACATAAATTTTCACTCCTTTAAATCATATTTCATTAACTGTATTATTACCAAACTATATGTCGAATATACATGAATTGATGTAAATTTTAAGACAAGAACCCTATATTAGCCACCTATACCAAGGATAATACACCCTAAATCCTACAGTCCTTTAATATCAATGGTCTTAGACTTGAAAATGTGGGGTCTTCTTATATAAGGAGGCAGATTTGCCGACTGTTTTAATTTTCAAAGGAGGTTGTTTACATTGAATGAATTTTTAAGTTGGTCAACAAAGATTTGTTTGGCTATGACTGCTCTTGGTGGAGGATTGGCTATGCTCATGATCGTCTGGTCTGGGGTCATGGACATCATCGGAAATGGGCAATGGAAAGCTCAAGCAAAAGAACTGAAAGAAAGTGTAATTCGTGGATGTATCACTATAGTCGTTGGGCCTTGGATCATAAAAATCTTGTGGAGTATATTAAAAGGAATCTTTCCAACACTTCCTACATTTTAATTATTACAATTATAAAGGGGATGATCATAAATGCTTACAGTTGGAGAAGTAGGAGATGCAATTATTAACTTTTTTATTAAACCACCATCTCCTGAAAATGTTGATATAATACATGGGGCATTATTCAATGCTCCTTCTCCAGAAACAGTAGAGAGTGTCAATAATGCTCTATTTAATGCACCTACACAACAAGATATTACAACAGTCAATGGAAGATTAGAGCATTTTATTACTGACTCATTAGTACAAAACTTTGCACAATTATTTCTTCATACACCAAATGTATTGGCAGAAAACCCAACCATATTATCTTTATATACTTTCTTTTTAAAAATAATTATTTCATTTTCATTTGCAGGAATAGTATATTTTGGAATTATGCAAATCATGAATAAGGGTAGTAAACACAATACAACGGAATACATTGTTAAGATAGCTCAATCAATGGTAATTATAAATATAGCAATTATAGCATTGCCATTGCTAATTGAAGCAACAAACAAATTTACTATAGCAATTCTTTCTCTTGGTGGATCTGAAGCACAAATGGTAAAAGCATTAAGTCCTCAATATGGATTAGGATTAATCATATTCACATTAATTTTTGCATTAATTCTAATTAATCTAATATGGTTCTATTTCATGAGAATGATTTCTATTATGTTTCTAATTGCAACTGCTCCTATATTCTTCTTTTTATGGTTATTCCCTAAATATCAAAATATGAGACAGGTTTGGATTGATGAATTATTAGATAATCTAATTGCACCAATTATACATGCAATAATTATGGTTATTTGGTTAGGGTTTGAATCATCAGTATCAAAATCAAATCATGGAGCACTTTATCATGTAATGCTTTCCATAGCTGCTGGTTCATTTATGTTAAAAGCACCTTCTTATGTCCAACAATGGATTTCTCATGGTCATCAATCACCAAATCCTATACAAATGTTTAAAGAGATAAAGTATGGGTTAAGTCCTAGAAAACTTATCGGTTATGGAGGATTTGGAAGAATGGGAGGAAGTATGTTTAGAGGAAGAGGGACTACAAAAAGGAGGTAATTCAATGTTTAATAATGAGATGTTTGAAACTAATCAAATCATTGAAATGAAAGACGAAATATTTTATGGACTTACAGGAAAACAAACTATTTATTTATTAGGTGGAATAGTGCTTAGTTTATCTGTATTTAATACTGCATTACCTATTATTGCAAAACTATTCATTCTACCAAATATAGGTATTCCTACTGCAATTTTAACTAAAACTGATGTAGATCAAGGGATAGTTTCTTTCTTTAAATTCAAATGGAGAGGAGTGACAAAACAAAATGTTACAATACAATCTTTACCCAAAAGCAAATTATCTTTTAGTAACAAAAGAAGAGCAGACGCTACTTCGATCAAAGTTTAAGTATTTATTAAATTCTCTAAATGAACCATTTAAGATTATTTGTAAAACTGACTTAAATCAATTAAACAAAGAAATACAAGTTAATGAGTCAAGTTATTCTCTTACTACTAATGCAAATATTTACGAAAATTTGCGTAATTCTGGAATAGACTATACTCAAAATCAATTACTAATTGCAAGTAATATTCAAATAAAGGAGTATAGAAAGTACATTGGTGTTACTGAAAACAATGTAAAATATTTTGCTAAATCAATCAAGGTTATCCAATTTCCACAAATGCTTTCTACTGGATTCATAAACAACTTAATGATTTCTGACACTGAAATTGCTCTTACAATCTTTCCATTGCCACAAGAAGAGGCTGTAAAGGCAGTAAAAAAGAGAATTGATACTACTGAAGCAAATGCTAATTGGAAGGCCGTAAAGAACCCTAATCAAGAGTTTTATGTAGAAGATGAAATTGTATCAAAACTTCAAAAGACTATGGTTGATCTTATGGGTAATGAGGAAAAACTTTGTATGGTTGGATTATATATTTTAATTAAAGGACAAACACTTGAACAATTAGAAACAAAATCAAAACAAATATCAATGCTTTTAGATGGAATGCAAATCAGATTCAAATTCGCTAATTGTGAACATTTTAATTGTTTCAAGAATTTTAGATCATATAAAGAAATTGACTATGTAAAGGAGTTAAAAGTGTTTTTAACAAGTGTGATTAGTAATTTTTATCCATTTGTTAGATATGTATCAGGTGATGGAATTATAATTGGATATGATTATCAAAATTATCAATTAATTAAGATTAATTTTGCAGAGCAATTCAATCTGTCATGGTTCATTTTTGGAATTTCAGGAAGTGGAAAATCATTTGCTGTGAAATCAATTGTCAAGAAAATATCTAGTCATAAGAAGATTTATATTCTTGATATTACTGGTGAATACGCCAAATTAAAATCAAAGAATATTATCATTATATCTAAGGATTTTGAGAAATTCCTACTGTACACCGATTTTAAAGATTGCATGATTGTAATTGATGAAGCATGGGATATTTTAAAAACTGATGCAGTTATTAAAAGAGTGGTAGCAATTGCCAAAGGATACAGAAAACGAGGAGTAGGTGTTTTAGTCTGCACACAAAACATTGCTGATACAAGTAAAGAGGATATTGAATTAATTATTAAAAACTGTGCTAATACTTTAATTCTTCACTTAACCTCCTTAGAACTTCAACATATTAGTGAATACATGAATATACCATCTCATATTGTCGATTATCTTTCTAGGATTGAAAAAGGACAAGGATGGATGACCATAGGAACAAAGAAATATGCTTTTAGCCCCATATTTAGTAATGAAGAATATTTATTATTTAATACCAATTATGAGGAAATGAAAGGGGTTGGTTATAATGGGTGAAAAGATAAGCAAGATTAAAGATATGGCAATTAAATCAGGTAAATATTCTGCTTTGTATACTGGACAATTTATTTTAGGTGGATTAGGCTATGCTGTTCAAATTGCTTCAAATGGAATATTAGGAATGAGCATTCCAGATTATAAACTGCCTAATTTGAAGTTTGGAGATGATAAAACTTCATTAGGAGATAGGGTAGTGTTAACTCCTAGTAAATTTCTTCTTAAAGGAAATGGCATAGTAATTGGCAAAGACTATAATACAAAAAATGTACTTACTTATCCTGTAGATCATTTTGACGATCTTATGAAAAATTTTATTTATGTTGGGTCTCCTGGAAGTGGAAAATCAAATTTAGCAGAAAATATAGCAGTTCAAATATCTAAAATTAATAATTTACCTAATTTTAATACAGCAGGATTTTGTGTGATAGATGTAGCTGATGGAGCATTGATTGATAATATTTTAATGTCTATTCCTGAAAACAGATTGGAAGATGTAGTTTTATTAGATTTCTCTAATAAAGATTTTCTGCCAGGAATTAACCTTCTAGAATTCGATGAAAAAGTAGAGAAACAATTCCCACACTTTATTCATGCTGAAATAATCTCATTCTTTAAAAAACGATTTGGTGAACAAATTGGTTATGCTAGTGAGGATCTTTTATCAAACTCGTTGAACGCAATTCTGAAACAAACTGACTATCCTAAAACACTATTAGGAATTATCAAAATGCTAACTGAAGTAGAATATCGTGAACAAATAGTTGCATCTTTGAGAAAAAATAAAAGGAATGCTTCAGTAGTCAGATATTGGGATAGATTTGAAGCTCAATCTCCTTCTGTTAAAAGAGATATGGTTAAGCCTTTATTAAATAAAGTTGGAAATTTAACCAATAATGATTATTTAAAATCTATTATATGTCAAAACAAATCTACCATAGATTTTAGAAAAATTATGGATAGTGGCAAAATTCTTCTTATAAAAGCACCAAAGGTTGCTGTCGGAAAAGTTAATATAGAAATATTGATACCATTGATTCTTTCAAAGTTTTGGATCGCTGCTTTATCAAGATTTGATATTACTAATACTAATTTACGCCGTCCATTCTTTGCCTTTCTTGATGAACCTCAAATGTATCTATCAAATGAAGCAGGAATAGAAGAAATGTTGACGGAAATGAGAAAGTATAGATTTGGACTTCATTTTTTCTTTCAATCCCCTGAACAAACGCAACTTCAATCAGTTATCAAAATGATGTTAGAAGTCAATCCTCAAATTATATCATTTGCTATGGGTAGAGGTGGAGCACAAACATTATTTAGAGAATTTGAAACTGGTGATGAAGAAAAAGACATGTCAAATAGATATGCAATTCTTAATCTCCCAAAACATCACGCACTTTGTAGATTTTTATATAAAAGCGAAAAGAGTGTATCTATTATTAAATGCGATCCTCCAATTAAACCTTTGCGTAAAAAAGTACCTGATATTATTACTGAAAACAGTCAAATGTATTTACGTTCTGTTGATGAAATTATGGAAGAAATTCTTGAATCGGATTATATCCCTGAACCAGATTTTAGTTTAGGGGAGGTGAGCAATAATGAACAGCAAAGATTTAATGTTGAAAAAATTGATTGTGGGCCAAAAATACGCCCATTTAACGGCGAGAGATTTAGAGATAATAAGAAGTATTAGGGATTTTAAAATATTCTCCAGAACTCAAATTCAAATAATGTTCTTTCAATCCAAACAAAGTTTAACTATTTGCAATCGAAGGCTGGCTGAAATTGAAAGATTAGAATTTATAAAAAGGACACCAATAGCATTAAATGGGGAATCATTAGTCACTGCGGGAAAATTGCTTTGTCAAATTGGTGGGGTATATATATCAAAATTACCATCCGACTATACGCATCAACTATTAATAAATGAAATTTATGCTTTATTGTTCAGAGAGCAGAATTTAAATAGAATTACTATCAAGCAATATAAACCAGAATTTGTTTACAGATACAAAGATAGAGAAAATGGCAAACAATATATTTTTAGGTCTGATATATTAGTTGTATTAACTAAGAATAATCAAGATACCACTTTGCTATTCGAAATTGATGCCGGAACAGAAAGCAAGAAACAATTAAGAGAAAAGATTGCTGTTTATGAAAAAGTGTCTCAAAAAGTGAAAGGGTTTCCTCGATTATTCTGGTTGACTAATACATTGGGATATCGAAAATTAACAAATTTAGATAAACAAATTAATATTGCTCAAGTAGAAGAATTGAGAAACGACTTTTATATTTTTACTCGTTACCCAGATATGAAGAAGATTAAATTAATTCCTGATATTGTGGTCTGGAAAATATAACTGGAACGGAGATGTTTAATTATGGGATTTATAAGTAATTTAATTAGTGGTTTTGATAAGCCAGAAATTGATATTGATGAATTAGTAAATTTTATAATTGAAGAAACACATGTTAGTAGAGATATTATAGAATTGATTTTAGATACCGAGGAAATTTATTTAAGGATGAGAGGAATTATTATTGATTAAGATTTTAAGGATGATTTAATTATCATCCTTTTTTAATATATTTTATAAAAAAATGATTGACAAGGTATTATTTGCCTTGTTTTTGTGTATATTTAATGTATAATGAACGGAAAGGACTGATTTGAGATGAAAATTCTATTTTCTGATAAAGTTAAGGATATTAAATTGGAAGGAGATATACATGATATGAGTAGGAAAAGTAAGGAGAGATTTACACAGATGGATATTGGTTTGGTTAATGCAGTAAAGGAAGAGGTGATGAACGGAATGAGTGATAATCACTCAGAAGAAGATCAAGAAATGATTCAGGAGATGGAAAGCATCACTCGTGAAGAAACTGCCGTTGGTTATGAGAGTGCAAATAGTTTTGAAGAGAATAGTAAAAGTGGAGATGTTATTAATTTGGGTGAGAAATCTATGCCAGCATTTGGTAGTTTAAGTGAAAAGACTAAAATAGAAGAGTCAAATGGGGATGATAAAGAGCAAATGTCAACTGAAGAATTTAATGAAACTAGAAATGAAGTTTTAGATAGTAAGAGTGAGTTCGAAAAGAAAAAGGAATTAAGAGAAGCAAATAAATTGAAACGAGATATGAGAAGTAAATTAAAGCAATTAGACAGTGAAAATGATGATAAATCATGGGAACTAAACAATGTCCAAATCGTCTTGCGTGATGGTAAGCCTTATAAATATTTGGTATCACTATCTTGTATGCAGTTGGCTGAGTGGTATATCTCTAAAAAGCTGATTTACGATTTTGGCGTACAAAGAGGCAGTAAAACCAATAAAAAAGGCGAGGAAGTACCTATACTTTTTCTAAAACATTGCAATGATATCAAAACTGCAATTTTAGATGGGTCAATTCACGGGGGAACATTGAGTCTAAATTTGCCTACTGACAATAATACACAACTTTTTTATGACGAAGACAATATGACTTTAAGTTCTGACGTTCCCTTAACCATAAATGATGGTTTTCACCGCATATATGCAAGTTATTTGTGGTATAAGGAATTTGTTAAACCAAATAGTACATGTAAAAGTCCTGAAACGTTCTATTTTCCAGCCAATATTGAGCATATTAGTAGACAAGCGAGTTGTGATTTATTCAAAGAATATGCGGTTATGGGGAAATCTATTAGTAAGAACAGGATTAGTGTCCATAATGTATTTGATAAAAATTATGAAATCACACAGAGGGTTGCAAAATCATCTCAACTTCGTGGACGTATAGAAATGATTTCTAATTCAATTAAAAGAAGTAGTCCTTGCATTTTTACTTATGGTACAATATTAAATGGAGTATCTGAATTTAAGGTTATTACTCAGGGGAAAGAAGAAGAAGTTGGTAATTTCATCATTGAGTTCTTAAATGAATTAATCGAATTATTTCCTAATCTAATGGGTCATGTTGATTCAGAAACAAGAGCGATAGAAAAACAAAAGAGTTTTGTACTCGAAAAAATGTTTCAAAATTCTTATTTTGTGTTAGCTAGTCAATTACAAGGTAAAGATGATTGGAAGAGTAGATTGGCTAAATTGACACAAAACAATTTCCTATCAAGAAGTAATCCAATGTGGGGCTTTTGCCTTAGAGAAGGCGAAAAAATAGTGAATTCTTCAAAGGTGCAAAAAACAATTACTGAGAAAATTATTGACTATGTGATGGCAAACTAAAAATGGTAAAAATAAGAGTAATAATCACAAATTAAAGTGATTATTACTCTATTATATTATTTACTACTTATAAATTCCCCAAACCAATTTTTCACCAGTTTCAGGATGTTTACCAGCCGATTTTTGATTGCCACTGCAACATCTAGATATGCCATTCGCAGACATATTATATTTTATTGAAGCATCCAACATACTCTCAAAAATTTCATTTGTTGTTATACAAATTACCTTTTTCTTACAAGAATCATAATTTTCTGCTTTAGCATTTTTTAAACTATATTCTATTTCATCTTCTGTTTTCAAAAGATATTTTTCATAATACATCCAAACCAATGGCTCACCAGTTATCGACTTACCTGCTGATTTATGCTTACCTTTACAACATGCAGATATATTTGGTCTTATTGATTCTCTGCCATTGAATGAAGCTTCATATATAGAATCAAATATTTCTCCAGTTGTAATGCAAATCACTTTCTCGCATATTTCTTCTTTTGGGTTATAAGAACACCATCCTAATTCTGTTCCTTTTTTAAGATAACTCCTTATCGCACTACTACTCAAATTTAAATTTTCCCCTATTTTAACTGTGCTTTTAATTCCTTCATTCCATAAACTACATGCTGTTTTAACTAAATTTCTACACCCTGCTTCTTGCACTCTTAACCAATCTATATCTTCTTCAGTAAAATTTAATAACTCTGGCAATTTACTATTCATAATACTGTCCCTTATCCACCCTATTTCAGACGTTCTGCAATCAATTATTAAATAATTTTTAATTTTATTACTCCTAGCCAACCATTCCTTATCAAAATCATTGATTTGTATATCATCTAATGAATCCCACTTACTTTTCGTTTCTTCGTAGTGTTGAATTCCTTGACACTCTATCACACCATTTATTTTATTTATGTATATGTCATATCTATAATTTTCACACCATTTAAAAGTAGTTTTTGATAATTGAATGATAAATGTTTCGTGTAATTGTTCTAAAACATTTATCATAACCTTTTCGGGGATGCTCACACCATCTCCACATCTGTTGCAACCGAAACCGTGATTTACTAAGTTAGAAATTTTAATCATTTTTTCATAACCACAATCAGGACATTTAGTTAATACATATTCACCTGACCCAAAAGAATATTTATGTGCATCATTTATATTCACAAAGAAATGTGTTAAATGAGGATGTGTGACAAAAATAGTATTGCACATATCACAATCTAGACTACCCTTTTGTCCTCCTGTAAAAGAACTTATATGTTTTTGTTCAGGTTTGTGTTCTGGATTATCTAAACAATTAAACCAATATCCTTTTTTATCTATGCCTTGTGAAGCAAAACTTACATCTTTGGGAGATAATTTATTACCATCTTTATCAACATTCAGTTCGCAATTCCAACGATTAATTATTATATCTGCTTCATTTTTATTTTTATTATCATAGCACCATTTGTAAAAAGATGTCCATTGTTTATCTCCTGCGTTTGCACATCTTAAACAATAATATTTTCCATCTTCTCTAACTTGTGAAGTATAGTCAGACCACCTTATATTTTCTAATAATTTTCCACATCCATCACATTCAATATTTACAAATACTCTGGCCTTATCTTGTAGATCCTCTACTTTAACTTTTATTATTGCACCTCGTATATATTTTTCTTCGCCATTCTTATTTATGTATTTTGGTATCTCATATCCTTTTGCTTCATACCATTTAATATTTTTACTACCTAACCCAACCTCAGCCTCTTTTGTTATCAATCCCATAAATCTATCCCCTTCCTTAATAGGTTTAAAAATGGGAATAAGACACTCAAACTCTAAGGAAAGTTCAAGTGTCTCGTTTTACGCCTAAAACTCTGGCCTGAATTTTAGACAACCATATTTATTCCAACCTAATCCAATCCCAAACCATCACAAAACAAAAAGAGGAATTTATCTTCATAAATTCCTCTTCAAACAAATTCCTTATTCCCAACCAAAACCCTATTTCTCCCTAGTCCCTAAATACAAAATAAAACATAAATATCCTACAATACATAAAACAAATAAATACTTCATATCTTTAATATATTCCCACCTTAATTAAATCAATCTCTAAATAATTTAAATCCTCTCTAAAAACACCACTCTGTAACCCAATCATACCAACACTTTCAGACCCACAATAATTCCATTCGCACAAAAACAACCCTAGAATCAATCAGAATTATCTTCTAGTATAATTGTTCCACTCGATAAATCAAGACGCTTAAATGGTGGTTTAATTTGTGATATTTTAAACTTATTTTGTTTCCTCTTTTACTTCTTTGGTATCTTCTACTACAACTCCATCAATTTTAAATTTACCACTAATAAAACTGGATAATTTAACCAAAACTTCCTTACCATAATAAAGGTAGCCAGACATCATAAGTAAATAAGTTGCATTTGATAAATTTATTTCTTTTCCATCTACACTTACAAGAAGTATATTGGGATTTAACTGTCCTATGAAGCAAACACAAATAAAAGAGATCGAAACTACAATCCCTTTGAAAACTCCTTGCCATAACTTCGTCTTGTCAAATTGCTTTAAAAAAAATGAATTTACTGAACCCAAGACGATATTCAAAACTATTAAACCTAAAAGACTGCCACCAAGTAATAGGGTATTTTGATCAATCATTTAAATACATCTCCTTAAATTTTAATTCCATATTTCCCTGCGACAAACGCCGATATTAATAGACTTATTACAGCCAACGCCTTCAAAACCATCTTCGTATTATTATTTAGTCTAATTTTAGTAATTTCATTTCCTCCTTTTGCTTCAACTTTTGCAAGTTCATTGTTGCTTTTAGAATTAGATTGTGCAATACTAGAAATTGTGGAAACAAGCAAATTTGTGGATTGATAATTATTGTTTTCTATTCTTGTCAAACAACTTTTAACTTCTGAAAATTGCAAATCTATTGAATTGAATCTCTCATCATTTGTGGCTCCTCTAATTTGAAGCGCAGTAATTTCATCATCATGGTGATTTATTTTTTGATCGTGTTTTTCTATCTTTTCAGAATTATAAGATATCCTTTTTTCATGATCCTCAAGTTTAACAATAATTTCATTTTCATCCACTTCCAACACCTCTTCCATAATTATATTTTTATTTTGCATTTGACTTTTACCCCTTTCTGTGTTAAACTAACGTCAATGGATGCAATATTTAGAGTATTGCAAACAGGAGACAGTCCAGATCGGGCAATAATCTGGCTGTCATACATACTACAACTGAATAAATAAATAAAATTAATTAGATTTACTAAATGTAAAAATAATATTAAATAATTTAGTAGATTAAAAGAGATGTAAAACAAATTACACCTCTAATTTGGCATTAAATAAAAAAAATATTAAGCAAGTTCTAATTTTTTGCAAGCATATCCCATTTTAATGATTTGCTTAATTACTTCTTCAGATTTAGATTCAAGAACACGAACAGATAGATAAATATCTTTATCTGTTTTTATTGTTGTGTCTGTTTTTACATCTGCCACTTTAAATACAACTCCTTCCTTATAAACTATTCCAAAATAAATACAAACACTTTTAGCAATATTCACAGCAATTTGTTGTCTAATATTTGCATCTGCTAATTTAGCATTATCATTTTTATTATCTAAAAACGCAGTTTCTAATAATACTGCTGGCATATTTGTGTCCCTAATTACTGCAAAATTTGATACTTTAATTCCTCTATTATAGAATAATTGTCCCATCATAGGATTTAAAATTTTAGCAAATCTTTCTGCATTTCCATTCAATCCAAATACATGACAAGTTGTGCCAAATGCCTGAGAATTAAAGGCATCACAATGGACAGAAAGAAATAAATCTGTTTTATTTGAATTTGCTATTTGACATCTTGTATTTAATGAAGCATTAACTGAAGATCCATTTCCATTTACAGTCCCTCCATCACGAGTCATAATAACTTTAACTCCATTTAACTCAATTAATATTTTTGCACGTTTGCAAATATCTAAAACTATATCTTCTTCATGAAGACCAAAGCCTGAACATCCTGTATCAGCATTTGTAATTGACTGATGTCCTGCGTCTAATGTTATTGAATAACTCATTTTTACCTTCATCTCCTAAATTTTATTTATTAATTTACCATTTTCCTATTCATACCTAAACATCTTCCCTAACAAATACAATCTTACTACCTTTATATCCCAATTCATTCTTTATAATTTTATACAAATCATAAATCTCTCCTTTATTAGCAAAATCACCTATCATTACCTTATAATAATTTCCCCTTTCAAAAACATAAATATTATAATCTAATCCTCTACTAATTAATTCATCCACTAAATTATCAGCATCACTTTCTATCTTTGTAGATAAAACTTGAACAGAATAATATTTATCGGTATCTACAATTGTTATGTATTTAGTATCTGTTTTATTTAGGTATTTTGCTGTGATTTTAACTTTTCCTGTTTTATTTGAATTTGCAATTAAAAGACCATTGTTGTCTATTGTTGCAATAGATGGATTTGAAGTTGACCATTCTGCTTTGTCGGTAAAATTATATTTGCCATCAACTATTGCTGATAATTGTAAATTAGAATCAACAAACACTTTAGGATAATCTACTTCTATGTCTAATCTTTTGATTTTTGGCATTGGATTAGGAGGTGTTATTTCTTTTTCATTAGAATCAACTATTGCCCAATATTCATTTATAGGATAACCTTCTGCTGGCATGTAACAATAACCAGAAAACTCTCCCCAGTCTTTACCCCATGAGTTTAAAATTTTAAAATATAATTTATTATGTATCATCTTCCATCCAATAATTGAGGTCGCATGATTTCCGTTATAATTTTCTAGTGTTTTGTCAGGAACAGGAAGTATCCCTCCACGATAAAATGAACTATACACCCTAAAACTAATATATACTGGCCCAATATTAACAAGAGATTTTTTAATTTCAGATATATTGTGTAATCTGATATAATCTTTTATCCTATGATTCTTTGCTTCATCAATCATAGACTGTGTTATTTTTGCCTTTAGCTCAGGGTAATTACCTTGATCTGAAAAGGATGAGTTTAAACATGTTCCATTTAATTTTAACGCAGAAATTGCGTCAATGCTATACATCCCTTCGCCTTCATATCCACCAATACGATGGGCATAAATAAATCCTGCTGAATGATCTTCATTAGGATTTTCATTATTCAGACCTAATATATCCTTTATTCCGCGAAGAGCATAACTTACGCAACTTGAATATGGCCCTTGATCTAGGACTTCAGGCAATAAATTTGGAATTGTATACTCTCCTACATCTAAATTTATAGATTTTATTACATTATTGTTTTCTATAAAATCATTTAGTTCTATTGTGCCAGTTTCATTTTCAGATGCAGGAATCACACCAAGTTTATATTGAGTGTAATCTTTTGGTGTATTTGCTGAATATATTGAATTTGAACAGAATAATGAAGTTAGCGATAATACTAATATTAGTATTAATTTATTTATTTTCATTTATTTGAAACCTCCTAGAATAAAAGTATTATTTAAAAACTTAAAATATCACAAACTCCCAATCATACACAATTTTCCTTCAGAAATCTCACTAGGTGTTGGATATTTTATATTGGGTGTAAGATCAATATTAATACTACGGAATGAGTCCGAAATTAACTCGCTACAGATAATTGAATTTGTATTAAAATAAGGCAATATTATATTTAGCTTTAGTCGAATATATTCCCACAGAATCAACTTATAATCATATTTCTCACCAATTTGCTTAACCAAATAATTTATAATTCTTTCTCTCTGAAATCCATTCAGCTCCAAACACCTATAAACATCTATCCTCCCTTTATATTCTTCTAAATTATTGTATCTAACATCATACCATCCTGCCTCAATAATCGTTCCATTTTTAGCATCAGTGAGAATCGCCGAATGTGAGTAGATTGAATTTTCAACTTCACAAATTGTTTCTGAAATAATTCCATTTCCTTTGCCTTTTATTAATAAAATATCACAAGGCATTAATTCCATTTATTTTTCACCTCCTTATTGTTTGATTTGTGTAATAAAATTAAAATAATAAAAGAGAGAAGATTTTGTGTTTCTTCTCTCAGGAAAACAAATTATTTAATTAAATAATTCCTCAATATCATTTTTCTCCAAATATATAAAATCTGCCTGAGTGATAGGAAGATTAGATAAAACTGTCACTGTACAATCGTTCCGCAATAATCTTGCACGTCCCACAGCTTGGATCAATTCTGATTCTATAAGATATAATTGTATTTCTCTTAACATATTGTCGTCTGAAAATGTCTGAAAGAAAAATTCAAAGTTATTTCTTTTAATTTGCTTATACTCCATTTGAAAATCATTTAATCTAGGAGTTAATCCTAAAGCAGATGCAAATAGTGTATAAACAATAGGAGCAATGTGCGGAGTTCCTACAATAGCGATGTCTTGACCTCCATAAGCATCCAACCCAACAGAAGCTCCAAAAGTGGCAATTGTATTAAATTTGTCTGATAGATTTTTATATGTAATAGTTGGTTTATCTTGAACTAATTCCTGTGCCAATTTTAGTATTTTAGGACTTTCTTTAATCTGCCATCTGCTAAAACTTCGTTGTGGATACTGTTCAATTTTTCCTTTGTTTTCTACATCCCCTAAATCTATAAAATGTAATTTGTCGCCAAATATATGTTTATATATTTTTTCATTGGCTGTAGCACTGAGAATAATAGTATGTTTGTCTGCTAAACTATTTCTTACGACAAAGTAAATTTTATCTTGAGAATTAGGATTAAATTCATTACTACTTTTAATAAAATGCGAACAATTTAAGAAACCTAATATATTAGTTGTTGCCCCACTTTCAATAACTACTTGCTCTATATTTTTAGCATTTTTAAATACATAAGTAGGCATAGTTTGCACTTCATTAGTTGGTGCTTTCTTTATTAATTCTAATATTGTATTTATTATATCTTGATCTTCTTTTGATTTAAAATTATGCATTATTAATTTAGTAAAATCCGAAACTTTAATATGATTTTGTTGTATTAGAATATTTACAATATCTTCATCAATTATTAATCTTTCATTTTTATCATCTCTTAAAAACATTAATTTTTGATGAGTTGTAATCAGTGTCCCAACATGATTTTTACAAACATCCATTTGTTTTAAATAATCCAATAATTCTGGAATATTTTCTAATTTAGCTATAGATTTTATATACGCAGACGCAGAATTAATTGCTCCTATAGAATATAATCTATTTATTTTACTCTTATGCTCTGGTTTTAAATTTTCGGGCAAACTAGGAGTGGCTACTACATTAGTATTTCCAGCACTAATCATACGTTCTAAAACCTCAGTTTTCAATTTATGATTAGGAACAGCTATTGTGGTGTTCTGAACATCTAAATATAGTTCTGTTTTACCTATACCTGTTGGTGCTTTTATTACATGTATTTTATCATCTTTAATAACTTTTAACATTTCCATTATTTCTTTAAATTCTGCTTCTGCTACTTCTAATGATTTTAAAACTGGTTGTTGTAATATATTAATCTTTCCACGAGGGATTTTGCCTTGGAATATCATATTAATCCCATGTTCACATTCATTAGCGAATGGACAAAAATAATTGCAGCTTTGTGGTTTATAATTCATTTTATTAATATAATTAAAATAATAATTCCATTTATCTTCGTCATAAATATTATTTTGAGATATTATTTTTTCTAATTCTGTTCTACCACCTTCAACCAATAATAAATTTGTTGCCATACCAAAAATTTCAAGATGATATGCCCAATATTCATTTTGACACATTTCTTTAAATAATTTACAATATGTAGATAGTTTATCAAAGTCATATCTTCTAATTAATTTATCTCTTTTAACCTTTTCATTATCTACATTATATTTAATCTTCTTAGGTTTATCTTCCTTATTATTCATAATAATATCATCATCTTTCCTATTCTCTTTACTAAAATAAATAGTATAGTCAAAAAGTACAGAACTTGAACACGTCCTATTAGTATATAATAGGAGTGGAGGTGTGGATGTACTTTCTTCAACTTTTTCTTTAATGATTTTAGGATATCCATTAATCATATCAACACCTACATCAGAACAAAATGTTTTAATCTTTTTTAAATAATTATTTTCCATTGTTAGAGTAAAATAATGCACTAATCCTTCAATTAAATTTGGTATATTTATAATTTTATCATAATCACTATATATTAACTCCTTACCACCAAAGAAAATTCTGGCACCATCTTTACAAGCCTTATCTGTCTCTGGAAACAAATTCATCAATGCTAATTGCACCAAATTCCTTACTCTTACGTCTTCCACATCATGTTCTAATACAAATACAACTCTGAATTTATTATTGTCCACACTAGAGAAAGTAGTATAAACAAAAGCTGGTATTATGTTATATTTCTTACATCTTTCAATCATATCTTCAAAGGAAATTCCATCATCGAAATCTAATCCAAAGAGTCTTTGCGATTGAAAGTTTTCATTTAGTCTTCTTCCATTTTTAAAGGTAGCAGGACACCAACTCTTACCATAAGGTTGAACTAAATTGTTTGCTATCTCTTCAATTTCCATATCAACTATATTTTCTGGTATACGTTTACTTATGATTCCTATTTCACCCTTTTGTGGTTTACAACTGTAACATACATTGTCTAAAGATAATTTCATTTTCAACATCTCGCTTTCTTTTTTAATTTAGTTTATTGTTTTATTCCCTCGCCCAAAAATAGAAAACTAGCAGGATAAGATGCGAGTTATCTATTAATAATGAATGGCCTATCCATTACTCCTGCTAGTTGTGTGTAATATTTCAACACAAATAAATCTCATCCAATTAAGAATGAGATTACTTCTATTGAAATATTTTTACTGTTTTTGATAAATCGTGGCACATCCTATTAGAGAAAATTAATCCCCTAATAGGATATGTTGAACAAATTTATTTTTTGCTACTTTACTCTTCAATCTCTATAATCCTTAAATCTGTAAGAATTTCCTTGCAAACAAATAAATTATTATCATTACTATTATTATTTTTAGGTTTGTAATGGATAAGCAAATCAATTAGGAAATCTATTCGTTCTTCATCTAATTTTAATGTTTTGTTCATATCTGTTTTTATTTCTCCTTTTTATTAAATTTAGACATAATAAAAGAGAGGATATTTCACCTCTCTTAGATATTTTTATAAACCTGTAACCCACCTATAGCTTGATTATACTTTCTAAAATACCATCAAAACCGTATTTCGCGGGATTATTAGAAATTTATTAAAGATGCATCTTCAATGCTTTCACAAGCATCAATATCTGACCAACATTCATGTAATCTTTCCTGATTAACCCATTCCCAAATATTAATATCAATAAGCAATTGTTTTATTTGTGCTTCATCTAATCTTAAAATAGTATCATCTTTTGCAGAAATGGTAACAGGATATTGAACAATTCCATTACTGACACTAATAAATAGTTTCATCCACTTCATTTGATCAAAATCAGAATATCCATACAATAATTCTTCTCCTGATGTTGAGGATTTGAATCCAGATTTAACAGTTGAATAATATGAATCATTAATCTGATTCTTTTTCCAAACTTTATAATATTCTAAATCTGTAGGAATATGAAGTTGGCTGACTTCTGTATATATTCCATTATCTAATATTTGCATAAATTATTTATTCTCCTTTTCTTTATAATAATCAATTGTTAAAGAGCAAAGTTTTTCAGCTAAATCATGCCAAGTAACTTCTCCCTTACCATCTTTAATATATTGTTCATAAGCAATTTTAGTTGCTTCGAGAAAATCTTTACCATTAAATGTAACAGGCTTAAAAACATGTCCATCCTTTAACAAAATACCCATAGTATCATCTGATAAACTATGGTCAAAGCTTAATAAGTTACCTAATATATTTTTTAATTCACCTAGAGACATTATTTTAATCTCTTTCATAGAAAATACTCCTTTTCTTAACATCAACCAATGTCTACATATCTTCCAAAACAATTTGTTTCCAATAATAAATCATATGCTTTTCTAAAATTTCCTTCACATATGATAAGTGCTTTCTTAATATCCATAATACCATGTCCAGTAAGTCCACGAAATTCTTTTACCATACTTGTGGTTATATTCGTTGTTTTATAATCTATTGAATTCAACTTTTTTCTATATTTAGGAGCGTGTAATTCTTCTATATAGCATCCTGTATAGTATCCACAATCACATTTAAGAGTTAAACCGCAATCTGTACCATAAATACCTTTGATATTATCATAGAAATCTTGTGTTGCTCCTATGATTGGAACCATACCAAGAGTAATTATTTCATCACTCTTGGTTTCATAATGTTTATTGCAAATTGGACAATCTGCCGTTAATAACATTATTATTTGTCACTTCTTTCTTAAATTAACCTAACGCTCCTAGTAATTTAGTCACATACTTTGTAGTTACACCAATATTTGCCCTAGTCATCACAATTCTCTGTGCTATTTGACTACCAACTGGAGCAGATATTATATATTGATCTTCTTTTGTGTCAACATCAATTACTGTAGTCTTTTTAGTAGGAGTTAGATATGTCTCATTTCCTGAATTTATGATTGAGAATTTAGAGTCAATTGTGAAATCAGAAGAATTACTATAAGTTAGCCAAGACGCAATTTGTCCTGAACTTGTAGCAGGAGTGATATTATAAACTACTGATTCTTCTAACAACCCTATGGTAGAGCTATCTGTCCAAACACCTCTAAATTTCACTGCTCCTGTCTGATAATCAGTATAAATACATAGTGGATCAGTGAAATTTTGATAATTAGAACACATTGACACATTCGGAGTAGAGCCGTTGCTAAAACTTGTTAAGGCCATAGGAGATCCCCATGAACTTGTATAGATAATTCTGTATATATTTACATAGGATGACGCATTATACATATTATACATTACATAAATTACATTATTGGTGTCTACAGATATAGATGGGTTAACAGATCCAGTAGTAGTATTTCCAGTCGTTATTTTGATCATTCCAGACCAAGTAACCCCACCATCAGTTGACTTAGAGTACCTAATGTTATGTTGGGAGCTATCTGTTACATCATACCCATCCCATACTACATGAATAACTCCTACGTTATCTACTACTGCACAAGGATTGGATTGGCTATAGGAAGTTCCAAGATAAACATCCTTATTAGCTTGAACTACATTGTTATTAATTGATGTTGAATGAATTGATTTTGTTGTTCCACCTCTTTGCCATACTATTGTTACATTTCCGTCTTGCTTAACTACAATACAAGGGTTTGTGCATAGTATACCAGAATCGTTATAGGTTGTAATCTGTGTCACAGCACTCCAAGTAACCCCACCATCTGCACTCTTTAAATATCTGATATTGAAACTACTAGAATAGGCAGGAACTTTAGAAGAATTGGCAAAATACAAATATCCCAATGAATCAATTGTTAATGTTAATCCTTCACTAAAACTAGTTACTGTATCTATTGCAACTTTACTACTATTCTTATCAACATTTGCAACTGTTGTAGTATCTATAGCAACCGAATAAGCAATTGTTGCTGTATTAAAAACTACATATATAATATTATTAAAACTCACCATGCTTGGTTTACATCCAGACGTTGCACCTGATATGAAACATAACGCTCTAAATATTTGAGTTGATGTTTCCCACAGTTGCAATCGAATTGTTCCGTTATTATTTTCTATTGCTACTATATTACCATTTGATAATCTACAAGGTCTACCGTTAGCAGACGTTGTATAGGATGAATTTACTGCAGTTAATGGAGTAGAGAAATCATAAGTTGTTATTCCCTCAAATCCTTCCGAAAACCCTAATCTACCATTTACAGTATCAACATTTCCTAAACTACGATAGATTAAAACATTCGTTTTATATGAGTGTTGTAGAGGTGTTACTTCTAGGTGAGGAGTGAGGGTTGTTTGGGTGAAGATGCCACGGAATTTTACTGAAGATGTTTGATTGTCTTGGTAAATACAGATTGGGTCGGTAAAATTATGATAATTAGAACAAGTTGAGGGATATTGATTACTACTAGTAGTATTGGTAGTTAATTTAACTACAATTCCCCAACTACTTCCTGAATATATAATTCTTCTCACATTATAGTTTCCATTTGTTGCATCTGATCCAACCCACAAAATATAGATACTACCACTATCATCATAGGTGATTGAAGGCCAAAATTGTTGATACGTATTTCCGCTTGTCAATTTATCATGTCCTGTTGTACCATCTGCTTTTGTCCACGTATTTCCGCCATCAGTGGATTTAGCACAACGAATATTTCCAGCAACTCCATCAACCGCATCTTTTCCATACCAAGTAACCCATAAAATCCCACTTTGATCGGTTATGATGTCTGGTGAGGATTGGGCATATGGGCCTCCATTATAAACTACTTTATTACCCCAATTAGCATCTCCAGTTGATAAATCATGATAAGTAACATTATTATAAAAAGTTGTTGCTACACCAATAAAATAACCACTATTATTTGCATTATATATAAATAATATATAAGGAACATCGTCTCTTAATCTTATTGAAGGACTTGTAATAGTATGACCAGTTGTATTCAAAGTTGTAACTTGAACAACACTACCCCACGTTACACTACCATCTACAGCAGATATAGTGCCTTTTACATACCTGATATTGAAGGAATTGGGGTATGAGCTATTTTTTGAAGAAAAGGTAGCATGTAGTTCTGTGCCTGTTGGGTTTATTGCTAGGGAGCAACCTGTGCCGAAGGATGATTGACCTGTATCTGGGACGTTAGATGCAGGGACGGTACTAGCAACTGTAGTAGCATCGAATAACCAGAAATAAGTTGCAGTACCCCCAGACATTGTACCTAATGAATATAGCATCGTTCCATGACTAACTATACTAAGATACTGATAGTTTCCTCCACTTGTGACTGCCAATTCACTCCATGTTTGACCGTTATCTTTAGAAACTTTCCAATGTGCTTTTGCATCAGAAGTATTAATAACAAAAACTATCAACCATCCATTACTTAAAATTTGCGGTCTAGCAGATGCCATTGTTGTATCTGCGGTTGCAACAACAGTAGTAGGCGTACTCCTATCATGAGTCACGCTACTCTCACTAACTCCACCATTTGTAACAGTAACATATTCTTTACTTACATCATCCTGAATACTAATTTCCTGCCCTGTTTGAAACCACTTAGTTAATGCAGTTGATACATCAACTTTAGATATTATATTTGTATCACCTGCCGTTAATGGGGATGTTGCTATGGTTTTAGTTGTGTCTAGGATTCCTGCTGAATAAGTTGTGATTCCATTAAAGAGGTCGAAGTACCCTGCCGTCATGCCTGATGTTCGACTAGAGATTGCAGCAAGGGCAGCACCGTTTGCAGCGAGTTTTGTCATGTCTAAATATTTCTGTTTACTTATTCCACTTAAATATCCACCTATTTGTAAAGCATTTTCTAGATTACTCATTTAACTAATCACCTCACTAGATGAAACAACATAACTTCCATCTGTACTCCATACTAAAGTTGCTGTATTTGTTGTTTCTAATACAGATGTTGAGGAGTATAATTTTGTTACAATTGTTTGTGGTTTATCATTTGAGTTAAAGTTTGAATAATCAATTGTTTTATATGTTGATGAATCTGAGCGAGTATAAGTTATATTTGTTGTTCGAGATGATGCGTCTTGAGTTGAGGTCATTGATATAGCAGAACCACCCAATAAATCCACAATTTGATTGGAATTATTTGTTATATTTGTTTGCATTGTATTTATATCTGACGCAGTAAAAGTATATGTTCCATCTGTAATTGCACTTGCAGTTAATGGAATCCATGTTGATGTTCCACTATTCCAATAAGAAATTATTTTTGTTGTAGAGTTTACCCATAATTGATTTGCAGATGGCCCAAGAGGTGCTGATGCAGAAATAGGAATTGCACTACTACTAAGGAATAAAGCCCAATAACCAAGATCAGTTGGATCTATTCCACCAATTGTAGGATTAATGCAGTAATATATTGAATTGTTAAATGAAACTGCGTCTGCTACTGAATATGAAGTTCCTGAATTATATGCTTGTTGATATAATAAATTTAAGCCGTTTTCGCCAGTCGCTCCTGTTGTTCCTGTTGCTCCAATTCTTGACAATATTCCCCAATACGCAGTATCGATAGGGGGATATGCTTGTGATGGTTGTTGATTTGTATGGCTTTGAATACAATAAAAAGTACTTCCGTTACTATACACAACGTCTATGTAGTCTATGTTATTTACATAAGATGTAACATTCGACCATAAGCCAAGTGGTCTAAAACTAGCACCTTTCTTTGCAATAAGCGAAAACCAATCATCTCCCACTCCACCTACAGGAATATGATTTAAATTTATATTTTTTTTTGACATGTATGTTTGATTGTTATATTGAACAGTATTAAACATATCATACGATGTCGCACCCGACCATAATTCTTTGTCTTGGAAGTTAACCACATTTTTTATTAACTGTTCCATATTCATTAAAGCTTGGCTGAATGCATTAAATTGGTCTGGAGATACATTGTAATCTTGCAATGCTATAGTTAGAGAATTAATTTGAGCGATTTGATCTGAAGTAGGATTAGTTAATGCTTTTAATTGATTTAATAATATTGCATTGGCATATTGAGTAGCTGGCAAATTAAAAACATAGCGAAATTGGTCTATAACCCAATTCTGGTCTTCCGTGAATGTACTATAATTAGGCAATTATATTTCCTCCGTTCTTTAAAAAAACTTATTTTTATATATTAATAAAATAATCTAACTGCATTTATTGTCTGTTCACCATTAGTTGTCATTGGCAAACTAGAACTGGTAATTCTATAATATCCATCTATATTTGGTTCTTGTAAAGAACTAACATAAATTTTCTGATTTGCTGATAGATAGTAAATTGGAGCGCAACTAAAACTTATTTTCTCTGCAAAATTTGACTGAAGCCACAATTCATATTCGCATCTCAATTGTGCTTGGTCATTAGTAAAAATTGTATCACTTGAATAAACATGAATCTTTTCTCCAATTGCTTCGATATTGAATTTTGGTACAACATTAAAATTTAATAATACCCAAGAACTTCCATTCCACATATATGATTTTAATAAATCAGAAATAAAACATATGTCTCCTTTTACCATTCCGACAATTAAATTCATATTTGTTAAATTATTTCTTGAATATTTATTTCTATATGTCCATGAAGCAATTGTACCATTTGATAATTGTTTACCCCATACTGTCACGCTATTTCGCACATTTCCAAAATCTAAAGATACTGAATTCCTTGTAATAATTTTTATAGGAGTCTGAGAAAAGTCAAAAATCACTGGATCATTAATTAAATCTTTTATCTTTTGAACAATAAAATATCCATTCTCATCAAAATAAAATTCGTAACTCATATAAAGGTTTGTGAGAGTATTTACTAAATCATATATAGTGCTATTGGGAGGTTGAATAATATCAAATGGAATCAGAGCATTACTTCCGGAAACTTGGATATTGCTAATGTTGATTTTTGGTAAATTAGAAACAGTGGCAATAATTGCTGTGGTAACATCCGTACTTTGAGCAATTATTCTTATTTCGTTTGGCAATCTTCCATTTAGAGTCCCATCCAGTAAACTCATAGGATCGAGCAGATTAAAAGACGCTGTTTTTTGACTTTTATCATAGTCAAAAGTAGCATCCTTCACAGCAAAAATCCCAAGATTAAACCATTGTATATTTGGTTCAAATCCAATTCCTACTTGTAAGCGTATAACTTTATCAAACCAAATATTAGAACTCTCAGAAGGCCATAAATTTGATGTGCTTGTAATTGCCATTTTAATGTTGGCAGTTCTTCTATAATTACTTTTTGAATCAAACGATATTGAACCATCAAGTGTAATTCCTTGAAGCTGATTTAATACTGCATATGTAGTAGAATTTAAAATCTCTACTAATAAATTTAGATTTCTAGTTGATTTTACTAAAGCATTATACATTTCTTGGGATACATACACTTATATAACCACCGTTCCATTAATATTATTTATATATTCAATCTTATCATTTATCAACTTTTTATATGTATTATCTTTATCATCTGTCCAATAAGGTATTTCTAAATAAAAATATCCTTGCATTTTAGCAAAGATACGTTTATATCTGTCTTTTAATTTTTGATAGTGTAATTCATATTCTGGCGTAGTATTATTTTTCCTTGCTTGTAAATAATGAAACCATGATAATTCTGTATGTTGTTTTCCCTGTGTCTCTATCAAAAGTTTTAACTCTTGCAACTCATTATCATAGGGCATTCTTCCTCTTTTATTTTTTATCTTAGGGGTTTTTGCAATTATTGAACATTTAAATTCGTGTAATATAGTAAAATTTAAAGATTCTAAATAAGAGCCAACTTTTTGTTGAAGGAAACTAGAATTCATTTCATTAGTACACTCTGGACATCTAAAACCATATTTAACTGACCCACTTATACTTCTAAAATAATCTTCATGTTTTCCTTCGGGACATTTCCACCAAACTTTTTTATTACTTTTAGGCATATAATCATATGAAGATTTTTCATTTTTATCTAACCATATTTCCAATACTTTAGGATATAATGCTCCTAAACTATCTAATGAATGAACTTTTTTACCATTACAATAAGGACATCTGCTTCCATTAACAAAGTTGTTACATTTTATATCATAACTCCCATGATAATCTTTTTCTTGGCATTTGATCCAAATTCTAGTATCGCTTCCATAGGTAATATTCCAGGGGTTAATACCTAATTTGTTATTCTTACTCCAATCAAAATAATTATCTAAAAAATCTCTCTCTATATTATTTATACCCCATTCAGCAAACGATTTACTATTTATTAATTTGATTTGATTATCTTTTTCTCTACCAAATAATTTATTGGCACATTTTTTGCAATAATATTTACCATCTTTTTTTGCACGTTTTAAATAATCAGCCCATCTTACTTCTTTTAATAATTCTCTACAACAATCACATTCTACATCTACTTTAGCATGAGAACCATCTTGTAAATCTTCTACTTTAACTTCAAATTCATCTTTCCATTTGGTAAACGTATAACCTTTAGATTCATACCATGTTTTTGTTTTATATTCCCATTTCATCCTAACTTCTTTTGTTATTAATCCCATAATTATCAATCTCCTTAAAATCTATTTTTTGTTTTACATTTGAGACACCATTTTCTAAGCAATCCATAATATTCCTCATCAATTACGAACTTCATAAAAGCATCGCCTTTATTACCAGTACCAAAATCAACAGGTATAAGTCCTTGTTGGATATACCAAATTCCTTGATCTGAATTGTAAATATAAGCAAATTTCATTTTCAATTTCTCCTTTTAATATAAAAATAGATAATGAAAAAAGACACCTGTATTGACAGATGTTTTATAAATAGTAGTTATCTATTTATAGAACCATATTCTTTTTACAACAATATAAAATTTAAACCACCAGCCCATTTAAAGCCAAAGTTGACACATCAGAATTTCCTATTTCCACAAACGAGAAGCTAATCTGAGCTATTCCGATATTACCATCTAAAAATGTTATTTGTGGCTTGTCAGTTACCATTATGAGCAAATTATCGGAAAACATCGTCCTTAATAATTTTGGTTGTCTATTATTAATAAAACTTGCTATTCTTTGTCTTAACTGATATTCTTGATTTATAGATACTCCTGTATTACTAGTCAAAGTAGTATCTGATATTAATGTAACAGTCAATCTACTTCCTCTATAATTCATAGAATTTGTTACCACAATAGGGAATTGAGCATCCAAAGGTTCTAAAATTGCAGAATTTGTATTATATGAAAAAGCATCAAATTTGCTATCATAAAGCAATTTATAATTATAATTAGAATCTGTTAAATAATTTCCTTCAAATACAGAAACAACATTGGGATTTGGAGAAGTAATCTGATTTCCTAATATGCCATTACTTACTGGTATCATTGCATATTGATAAGTTATATCATTTTGAACAAAATTGTCAGTTAAACTAAACAATAAACTTGTTCCACTGTCATAAGTTATAGTTTTTAATGTTTCCCATAATAAATCAGATGCTAATCTTCTTTGAATTAAAAGAGAATCAATTATAGAATTACCAAATGCTACTGAACCTCCCTCTAAGTTATTTTCAAATTTTGAATCTAAAGCGTCATAGTAACCCCATTGAGTAGGTTTTGCTATCGAAGTAGTTGTTGTTAAGTCTTTTGTTACATAAACCTCATCTACAATTGCATTAGATAATTCTACTTTATTAAAAGAAGGCAAAGATATTGATGTACTGAATATCAACCCATCTCCCAATCCAAACATATCATATCCAATTAACATATTTTACCTCCTTTCTATACTAAACTCAAAAATATATCTAATAAATTATATTGATATTTAACATGAATCATAAATGCAACATCTGTTCCAATTACTACTTCATTAGATACAAAATGTGGTAATCCATTTGTCAATCCATCCAAATAAATATAAGCATGGCATCTATCGTCATCTGACATGAAAAATTCTATTCTTCCATTAGGAGAATAGAATTTTAAAAATACAGTATCTAATGGAACATTTTTACACCATATTTTTGCAATAAAATTTTTTTGATCAATAGCAAATCCATCACTAAAACTTACTATTCCACCTTGAGTTAAATCAATCCAAGTATCATCTTGATAAATTGCTGTGCCAACATCCATAACTCCTATTAATTGAAGAATTATTGCCTCTACTTTAATTGATCCAGTTGATGTATCAGGAGTGGTGGTTAAAGTAGAAAAAAGTGAAGGAGAAACGTAAAATGGTGTAAATTGAATTAATCCAGACGAACTTAATTGACCATTTACTGAAACAGTTTTAACTTCAATATAATATAAAGTATTATTTGCCAAACTCTGTACTAATTGAGTTAATGGAGAACTCCCATCAGCAAAAGTATTTGAATAAGATTGTGATAAGCTTTGATATTGGTCGTATAAATTGTAAATGTAGGACTGTAAAACTTCTCCATCAGATTGGGAATATGTTGCTGAAAACGTTACATTCTGATTAAAAACTTGACCATCAACAATGTTTGTTATTGTAATAGTCGGATTTTCTAAAACATAAAATACTATTGGATCGGACGGAGTTGATAGGTTATTACTTATATCTTTTGTCTGGATTGTTGCTTTATACACTATTCCATTTACTAACGAGTTTGCACTTATTGTATTATTTAATAAAAACGATGTAACTTCACTTGTATATATTAATTCATTTGTAGCATTATTATAAACCATTAATATATTCGCAACAACTTGAGAACCACCAGAAGAAATAAAAGATATTGTTTTTACAGTATTAGATGGAAATGGAAGTATGGGGGATTGAATTATTGGAGTCACGAGTGCCATTTTATATACTCACCACCTTTTAATTAGGGACTTTGCAATCCAAGAATAATAACGAAAATTGATTATTAGGTATCATACAGTAACAAATATCATTTACAGATAATGTTAAACCTGCACGAACTTTTACATTAGGAATTGTTTGATTGTTGTATAAAACATCATAGGTGTTATTTTCATTATCCACTGTGACTTTTACTTGAATATATCTATTGAATTTTAATTCTTTAAGTCTTTCTTGAACTATTATGTCTATTGCTTCTAAAATATCTTCGTCTTTTTTACTCAATTCTTTTTTCACCTCAATTTAAAAAGAGGACAATGATTAAATCACTGTCCATATTGTACTTTTGCTTTTTGTGCTGCCAACAATGGAAGACTTTTAAAGGCATCCTCGATCCCACTTGCATCTAAAACATTTGGGAATGATATATTGTCAATATTAAAATTCTGTTGAACTGTTTGGCTACTCTGTTTCAAAACTCCACTAATATTTTTCATAATATCCATAGGTCTAAAAACATCAGACATATTCCTTACTGCTAATACTGAATTATTCATTATCTTAGTAATATCTAATCCTTCAGGCAAACCCTTTACTAATTCATATAATTTCTTAGCTTGACCTGAATTAAAATATACTTCAGAAGATGATGGACTTCCGTGAACAATCGAATTTCCAGAATAATCTACAACTCCACCATCTTTATATGAACCAGTCTTACTAGCTTTAAACTCCTGTACAGTTCCTCCAGCAACAATAGTGTAAGTCTGACCTTCTTGATATGAATTGACTGGTGTTACTGCAAAATTACTTCCATTTGTTTGCGTAACTGTTACAGGAACAACATTGCCTTGACTATCAGTAACTTTAACATCAGGAGTTCCACTTTGAGCACTTGAGTATCCTACATTCCAAACTTTATTTACATTTACTGTTGGAACACTACCATTAGCATTATTCGCATTCATTTCTGCTGTTTGTGATTCATAAGATGAATTAGCTCTATTTTCTTGTGCAGATTGCGCTGATGCTTGACTAGCAGCCTGAGCATTGGCAGCTTCTTCTTTTGCTTTTGCCTCGGCAGTTTGTGCAATAAGAATCTCCTGTAATGCTTGCTGTGCTCTAACTGCCAACGCTTCCATATTGGTAACATAAATAGAATATGCAGATTCAATATTATCTAAATTACTCTGTGTGGAAGCAAAAATATTATTCCACTCAGTAGAATTTATTAGATTCATATCGCCCATATATTCTCTATTTAAGTTGGTCATATCTCTTTGAAAATCTTCGAAACTAGCATATTCACCGTTTAGTGCTCTATCCATTATAGTCTTAACTCTTGCTAAATACTTAGACTTTTCATCAAGTTTTTCTTGATCTGCTTTGTTAATTTCGTCTTGTTCCCAATTAATCAAATCAACTTGACTATTCGCTAATTCTTCTTGCGCTGATGCAATTGCTTCTTGATCTGCAACATAGGTAAAATCCCATGTACCATCTGCATTCTGTGTCATTTGTTGGATGGTTTTTTGATCCATTAGATTTTTTACTTTTAATTGCAATTGTTGAATATCAAGTTGTTTTTGCAATCGCTCGATAGAAGATTTTTCAATGTCTCCCTGGGAATTCAATAATGCATTTTGTTCAGCAGTTAAAGTTAATCCTTCAGATTGAATTTGTGCTCTAATTTTACTTACTTCTAAATCTTTTTCTGCACCTGAAAGATATTTTTCTTGTAAAGCAATTCTCTGATTTAAAGCATCTCGTGCTTCTTGTTCTGTGCTACCATTAAATAGAGTTTTTTCAATCGCTTCATATTGATCTTCAAAAGTTTTAGCAAGTTGTTTATTTTGAAACTCTTTTTCAGAATTAATTAAACCCTTCATTGCAAGTTCTGCTTCATTTAACTGAGTTGTTAAATCTGAGACTTTTGTTGCTTTTTCTCCTGCAGTTAAACTTGTGTCTGCAAGAGTTTCAGCAATTTGCTGTTTAATAGATGCAATTATTGATGCTTCTTGTGCCATTTGTGCTTCAATATTTGCAATACTTCCAGCAAAATCAGTTTCATCAAGTAATTGTAATAAAACTTGTAAATCAGATATTGCATCTTTAAATGGTTTTACTAAATTATCAAACTTAATATTAGCAATTTCATTTGCAGTTTGCTTAATTGCAATATTTGCATCAATAAGGTCTGAATTGACATCACTTAATTTATCAGATGCTTGATTAAACTCCTGAGAATTTGCTAATGCATTTGCTAAATCAGTTTCAGTGTAATTAGGATCAACTTTTGCTAAATCTGCTTTCACACTTGCTTCGGCTTCAGCTAAATCTGCTTCTAATTGTGTTTTTTCAGCTTGAAGAGAATCTACTTTGGTTTGATTTTCTTCTTGAATCGCTTGCTCAGTTGCTAATTGCTCTTCAATGCTCGCTCCAATTAATTTTTGATATTCTAATGTTTTTTGCAAATATGAAACTTGAGCTTCAGCTTTTGCTTGTGCTTTGTCAAACCCTTCATATTCAGCCTCAAATCTCTCCTTAACCAATTGCTTTATTGAGAGCTGCGCAGATTTTTGAGCTTCAAAATTAGATTTGATTTTCCCTAAAACTTCTCTAGTCTGTTCGTTGTCATCATATGTTATATTACCTTCAGAATCTTCATTTTTATACTTTTTAATAGAATCATATAACTCATCAATATTTGCAGATGCTACAGTTATTGCTTCTTGATAAAGATTTATTTTCTGTTCAATATATTGTGCAGAATTTAAATTAGCCAATGCTTTTTGAGTTGCTATAAGTTTCTGAGTAAAATCTGTTTTTGAAGCTTTCTGACCATCAAGAATAGCTTGGTCTGACTCTGCTTTTGTTACTAATTGCTCATTTTTAGTTGTTTCTTTCTCAATATTTTTTTGTGTTCTATCAACAGCTCTTTCAGCACTTCTTGAACCAACATATTTATCCTTATAAGTGCCATCTTCATTCAAATATTTTGATAGAGTTTTTTCATATCCAGCAATTTTTTTATCTGATTTTTCTACAGCAGTATTATCTTTTGCAACAATTTTTGTTGTTTTAGCAATTTCTTTAGAAACATCAGAAATTGATTGAGCAAATTCATCTAAACTATCATTGAGGAAATCTATATCGGTGATATGAGAACCAGTACCATCAGCATATGCAGGAATTTTACCATTGTTAGATTTGAGTATTCTTTCAGTTTCATCATTGGGAATTACTTGTGTTCCTTTAGGAAGATTAACTAATTTTGGCCCAGAATTATCACCTAACATAATACTTCCATTAGGGAGAACTATTAATTCTCTTTTACCATTTGCCTCATCATCGACAATTGCTAGTCCTCCAGGATGATTTTTTGTTCCTTTGGCATAACCCTCTGGTTTTTCTCCCTCTACAGTTTGAACATAAATTGTATGAATTGATGATGTTGGTTGCTGTAACATTAATATGGATTGTGTTGCAGCAATATCATCAGCATTTATTGTAATAATGGTTTCATACTGTTTACTAATTAATGCTAATAATTTATCATCTGCAAGTTTTGTATCAGCATCTACAACAATATCTTTCATTTGATCTTGAAGAGTTTGAATACCTTGAGTTGCTTCTGCTGTGATTTCTATCTTTGGAATTGCTAATACTTCAATTGAAGCTGTTTGAATTGCTTGCATCTTATTATTAAAATCATCTTGGGATATTTCACCAGTATCTAATTTTAATTTAAGAGAATCTTGAGCATTTTTAGCAACATTAGATAATGTTTGAACTTGATTTTGGATTTGTTGATAATAAGATAATATTTGATCTTTATTTTCAGGAGTGACTTCACCTAATGCTGTTATTTTGGATTTTAAGTCAGAGATTGTTGTGTTAGCTAGGGATACTGCATTTGTGAATTCATTGTGAATGAAATCTACAAAAGTTGTAGGTGGTTTGAAATCATATATATCTTCATTAGGTTTTGGAATTTCTGCGATTGCTTCTTCAACGCTTTTATAGTCAATACGAGGGACAATTTCCATATCAATTTTAGGAACAGCAGAAGATATTCCACCTTTTGATAATTGTTGTTGTTGATCTACGGCATCGATTTTTGACATGATTTCTTGGAGATTTTGGTCAGTGGATTCGAATAGTTTTTCTTGTCTCATTTTATCTACAGATTTAGCATACTCATCTTCTGCTTTCTTGGCATCAGCAGCTAATTTTGCAGATTGAATCATTAACTCATTAAACTTTTTCTGACCTTCTAATGTTGTAGGATTACCAAGTTTAGACAATTCTTCTTGAAGCTCTGATATTGTTTCTGCCCATGTTTTTGTTGCAGAGACGTTTTTCTTTATCCATGATTCGATATCTAGGTTTTGGAAGGAGGATTCTAAGGTGGCTGTTTCTTTCGAAGATAGGAGAGCAGATTGTTCTTCTAGGGATTTGATTAAGTCTTCTTTGGATTGTTGTGTAAGGGCATTTTGGGCTTCTATAGTAGTATTAATAGCAGTAGTATTATCCGTCCACGCCTTTTGTAGCTTAGATAATTTATCAAAAGTTGCAGACATTTGTTTTTGTGTTTTAACTGAACTAGCATTCCATTGTTCTTGATAATAAAGGGTTGCTTCGCCATTGGGATCTATCCATTGAGAAGTATTTTGAAAACCAGACTGAGTTGAAACCTTTGCAAATTCTTTTTCAACTTTATCTTTTGCTTCTCCTAATTGTATAATTTGAAGTTTTTGGTTTTCAATAAGATCATTTGTAATGGAAAGTATTGCATTGTAATCTTTAGCAGATTTTGCAGTTGCTAATTGTTTCTCTAGTAATTTTCCTTGTTCTATTGTTTGCTTTACTTGAGTTTGGAATGAACGAATTAATGATTCTTCAATATCGACTTGTTCTGCTAGGGAAGAGGTTGGTTCTTTTTTGTCTTTTTCTTTTGAACCCATACCAATGCTTGAGAAATCAATACCTGAAGTACCTTTTAACGCTATATTATCCATAGATTTAGCGATTTTACTCATTTGATCTGAATACTCTTTTAATTTAGAATACTGAGCCTTCATTTCAGGAGTAATAGATTGTTCATTGCCGTTTGCATCTACAACAGTTCTTCCACCATCTAAAGGTTGTGCTACTAATGCTCCTGCCTTATAATAATTAGCCCAAAGTGATGCTAAATTTTTTATTAATTCTTCGTCTACTTTAGCTTTAGCTTCTGCAAGTGATTTATATTGAGATAAATCACCATTATATAATTTAGATAAGGCATCCATTACTTGAGCATTACCTAAAACTTTTGCAGTATAGAATTCTTCACTATCCATTAACATTTGAGCGTAGGCTTTTCTAGAAACTTCTTGTTCTTCTTGTATTATATTGGTAAGTTCTTCATGTAATCCCTTTTCATCACCAAGCATTGAAAGAAGTTGTTTATGTTTTTCTGACAACTTTACGATTGTATCAATATTGAATTTTCCATTATCGTCATATTCTTTCAATGCAGATTGCACTTCTGAAATTGTTGATGCTGATTTAGACATTGTTTCTTGAAGAGTTTTTAAAGATGATGAAAAATCAGATACTTTTTCTTCTGCTTTTTTTACCTCTGGAAGAGTAAAATCATTATTAAGTTGTTTTATCAATTCAGTAACGATTGGAATTGGGACACCTAATTTAGTTAATTGTTCTCCAACACCACCTAAAGAATTTTTAAGATAATCCTGAATTTCAACTGTTGATTTTCCTTCTTCTGACATCGCATTCATGTGAGCAGTAATATCTGAAATAGTTTTTGTTATATTTATGCTTTTTAACGCAATAGTGGTAGATGTAAAATCACTCATAGAACCCTTGGCTTTAATTACACTTGAAGTTAAATCATTTTGCATACTTTTACTTAATTTATTTGTAGAATCACTTAATTGATCTACTGCGATTGCACCAGTTACAAAAGTTGCTGTTTCTGATTGAATAGTTGCTTCTAATATTGCTTTTTGTTTTGCTACTCCATCAATCAAATCTTTATAGTCTTGTATCCCTTTTTCTCTATTTAAGCTAGGGGTTTCTCCAGAACTCATCTTATCCATATTTATTTTATATGATTCTAGTTTCTTATTCAGTGAATCCATTTCTTTTTGGTTGTCTTGTAATTTTTTTAAACTATCTGTTCCGGATACATCAAATGTTGTAGCTAAAGACTTTTGTTGAGTTTCTAAAAGTCTTTCTTTTTGCTCTGTCAATTGCTTTATATAAGCAATATCTAGTTCGGCGGCTTGCCCCTCTGCCGTGAATCCAGTAACAGACCCTTCAAAAAGAGAACTTAACTTTGCGGTTGCAGTGGATAATTTGTCCTTTTGTTCAGCAGTTTTCAAAGTAACTTTTGATAATTCCTCATAAGTAGATATTAGATTTGGAATTTCCTTTGTTTCTGCTTTTAATTTATTTATACTTTGAGTTAAATCATCAACAACTTGTTTTTGTTTTTGGGATGCTGAGTCTATTCTAGAACTAAAAATGTCAAACAAACCAATTGCTGTAGTTAGAACTACGGCAATAATACCAATCGGGTTCGACAAAAATGCAACCTTTAAACCATTTAGGGCCAACTTTAAACCATTAGTTGCTATTGCAGCATTTACTTGTGCTGTAGTCCATCCTAATGCTTCTCCTTTAGCAATTATCATATATCTAATATTATCTGCTAATGCAATATTTAGAGTCTTAGTAGATGTAACCCATGCCATAATAGTAGATGTAATTGCAGTTCCTTTCCATAAGGCAAGAACCGTCACTACAGACATTATTATTGTGGACAGATTTCCAAAAGCATCAATTAAAGTTGCTGTTGCATCTATTAGCCCCTTAATCACTCCAGAATCTAAAGATGACTGCCAAAAACTTTCCCACGATGCTTTGAGTCTATCTAGTCTGGCAGATGTAGATTCTTGGTATATAGCAAATTTTTGTTCAGATGTGCCGGATGCATTAAGGGCATTTTCATAATTTTTTAATGAATCTGCATAATTGTTTAATAATGTTAATCCTCTATTTCTTTGAAATGTCCCGAACATCGTAGTTGTAATATATGCCTTTTCATTCTTGGATAATGTGTCAAATCTAGCCCCTACCATATCCATCACATTTGCAAAATCTAATAACTGGCCTTGTGAATCAGTTGCTTTTATGCCAATATCTGATAAAGACTCTACAACATCATTTAATTTTGTAGAGTCTTCAGAATTAAATCCTGTACTTTTTATGGATTCATAACGGCTAATCGCGGAGTTTAAACTTCGTCCAATAGTTGACGCTGACTCTCTGGTTATACTGGAAATTGTTGCCAGCCACGATGCACTTTTTTCGAGAGAAATATTGCTACTCTCACTGGCTGATGCCACCCTCTGAAGGGCTTCTCCGATCTCATCTGCCCCTGAAGCCGTGGTATCTCCTAATAGTGCGAAAATATCAATAATTTTATTAACACTTTCTCCAGTAGCATTTGCAGTCGCTGTGATAATCGTATTGCTTTCTTTTAATGAAATTGAACTGATTTTTGCATATTGAATTATAGACTTCATTCTATCTTCAACATCAGAATCAGATAAGCCCTGCCTATATAAATCAGCAGATGTTGATGCTATTTCTCTTGTAGAAACAGACATTTCTTTACCAAGTTTATTATATGTTTGTGCCAATTTTTCTACTTCAACCTGAGTTTTCCCTGTTACTATACGAACTTGATTAAGGGCATTGTCAAGTTCTGAAATATATGAAATTCCATTTTTTAGCTGATTTAGACTTCCGTAGACAAGATTCGTACTTATTCCCCAAATTGCGATCTTTTTAGCGGCTAAAGTGAGCATTTGACTAAAAGCATATCCATCTCTATTCGAGTTTCTAAATTCACCAGAAACCTGTGCAACCCTAGTTCTGAGAGTATCTAACTGCAAACCATATTGTCTAGCAGAAATTTCTCCTCTTCTAAATGCATTTTCCATGTCTCTTAATCTTGCTACTTCTGAACTAACTCTTGTATCTGAAAAAACTTTATCTTTATTTATTTTTAATCGATCAAGAGAATTATTAATTCTTTTTACCTGATTTTCAATATCTTGTGCATTTAATATATTAGAACCGCTATTTCTATTAGCATTTGTAAGTCTACTCATATTTGTTTGGATTGTTCTTTGTGCATTAGAAATACTAGCGTTATCAACCGTTACTTTTAAATTTATTTTTACAGACTTTGATAGTTTTTCAATATCTTGTTTAAACTTAGCAATCGATTGTTGAGATAAGTCTAATGTAGATTTCAAATTTATTCTAAGATTTTTTAGTTGTTGGTCTATTTTTGCTTGAGATAAATCTGAAATATCTAATTTTCCTTTAATTAATATTGATAATTTATTATCCATATTATTTCCTCCTATTTTAATTTAATAAAAAGAGGAAACAATATTTCCTCTGAATTTTCTATAATATTTTAGTAATTCAATTGATATATTTGGCACAGTCACATATAATAGTAATAAAAAGAAGGTGTTAGGTATATGATAGGAAACATATTTATTGGTCTGGTTGCTATAGTGGTTGTTGGAATAATAATTATTATAATATTTGGGAGAGAAGATCCTATAGAATTTCAAAAGAGAGTAAAATATTATGAAGATTTAGAAAAGAATGATGGTACTATATCATCAATATTTCTTATTCATCTAAGTGGACATCCGTATTTACAAACAAACGATGTAATAACGCTTCAAATACGAAGCAAAGATAATACAATTTATTTCGAGAATAAAAATATTAATCAAAAAACTCATATAAAAACAAATTTCACAGGAAACGAAGTTTTAATATCGCAATTGACTAGATATGAAGTTAAAACCGAAACAGAAATAAGCAAAGATGTTACTCTTACAAGATTAGTCGCGCTTGGAATTTTTGCATTTGCAGTTAAGAAAAAGACTGAAACAAATACTCAATATTTAATCATAGCTTATATAGATAATGACGTAGAAGTAACTTGTGTGTTTAAACAAGCTCAAATCGGAAAGGAACTAGGAAATATTGTTGGTGATATAAACCGAATTAAGATTGAATCAAATGCAATATAGTAAAAAGTGTGTTAGTTAATTACTAACACACTTTTCCATTATACTTATTGTGTTTTAAATCCACGTTTTTCTAATGAATTTTTAAGAAATAATTTACCCCATCCATTTCTCAAATCAAGGAATGTGTTTTCAATAAATGGCCTTTTGCCGATAATTTCATCTAAATTCCTTATGTATCCCCATTTATAATGACCTCCGTTTTCAATTATATTTGGAACATCTTCTTCTTCATCGCCCTTTCTAATATTGGTTAATTTAAGAGTGTCACTTGATACCATAGAACTTTTGCAACTATTAATTAATTCCCAAGTCCTCTCGTAATCTGAAGGTCTGTATTGATCGTAAACATCATCTTGAACATGTTCTCTCATTAAATCTCTGCCATCTGAAGCAACATCTGTTTTTAAACTTTCTGATATCTGTTTAAGCAAATATTTTTCTAATTCCGATACTGTTTTAAATTCCATCTTAAAATAACCACTCCTAATGAATTATTTTTTATTATTTGTCTGCTCCTTTATCCCACGCCATAACTTCTTTAACCATTTTCAACTTACTAGGATCAAGTTTATCAAATTGTTTAGAAATATTGTTGATAAACTTTGTCATTCCTTTATTATCTGGAATTTTTGCAAGTAACTTATTTAGTCCTTGAGATACAACTCCTTGAATAGAATTATCTACTTTATACATTTCCTCAATTTCTTCATTTACACAATCTACAATAAATGCAATTTCGCCAGGAACGGCATTATTTAAAACATATGTAATAATGCCAGATTCTTTAAGTGAGTCGTATGTCGCTAGGGAATCTTCATCTGACATATCTATGTTACTTATTTGGTTACAAATAGAGAACTCAATAGCCATTCTTTTCATAGCAGAATCTACTCTCTTGAAACCATCTTCTTCAATTGAAATACAAGTTAATAAAACATTATTAATTATATTTTGTTTTACTAAAAAAGGTATATATTTATTGATGATTATATTTGAATTGTCGCTTGCAATTTCTGATATTTTAATTAATAATTGTTCTTCCATTTTTATTTCCTTCTTTCAGTTATTAGTTATTAAAATTAAATATTTATCTTTAATTCAATACCATGTTCTCTAAACTTGTTTAATAACCCTTTTAATCCTTTTGTCATATCTTTTGGATAAAGCTCCAATAATAATAAACCATTGTCTGAACATATTATTTGTTTTTCTTGCATTCTCTTTTTATAAAATTCTCTCCTTTCCATTCCAAAATACTCTACAATTATATCGTTTGATAAAAACCAATCGCATCTTTTATATCCACATCTAATATCATTTGTAAAGGTTGAATAATAAACTTCTTTTTCATATGGCAATTTATTGTCTATAAACAAGTTTGTAATTATTAATTCTGGTTGAGAAAGACACAAATCATTATTTTTTGATCTATATGTCTTAGAAGAATACATATTGCCATCATAATTAGGCTCTAACCCTGCTAATTGACACGCATTAATATATCCATCAAAACAACGTCTATATGTATGATAATGTGCCATATCTTTGTTTTCGTTTATTTCATGTGAAAGAGGCGTTCTTCCTAAAACTTGTGCAAATTCTTTTAAATCGTCTATTAATTTTTGGTTATCGTATCTAATGTATAAATGTTCCTCAGCATCTTTATTCAAACCTAAATTCTGTCCTTGTGCCATAATCGAACCGGAAGTTCTATTGAATATCTTGCTTAATTCTTCATTTGTTTTTAATGCATATAAACTTTTAAGCTTTATTGAATCTTCATCACTCCATTTTTCACGACTAACCAACCCTATTCGATTAGCCTTAGTTACAACAGAAGACTCTGTCCTTCCTGGTAAGTATTTAATAAGTTCTTTTGTCGGTATTAATTCATAATATTTACACAACATATATATTTCATATTCCGTATATTCATTAAAAACTAACCGCTCTATTTTTAAATTACAAGCATAATGAGAAATTGTATCTTTTGGGAAAGGTGATAATTTTTCCAATAAAATATCCCAAGATGCAGTTGGATAATATTTATATAATAATTCTGTATGTTTATCTGTCCACTTGTTTTTCTTTTTAGGAATATTATTTTTCCTCAATATGTAATATATATAATTTACATCATTTAATTGATACTTTTCAGCTATTTCCTTTAACGGAATATCATTTATATAATCCCTTATTACTCCGTCATAATCTTTCTTTTTACTTGCCATTTACATTCCTCCAACTTTCTATTTTTTATTTATTACTAATGATACATCCACGAATCCTCCAACAAATACAAAAAAAGAGAGTAGTTTCCCACCCTCCCCAAAACAAAAAAGTGACGTTGGAGGCAATCACTTCCCATATAAAATAGCAAACTAAGCGTCCAAAGTCTGCTAAAATTATCAATATTAAATTAACCAACTAATACAAAAAGAACCTGCATTTCTACAGATTTAAATAATGACATATTATATTTATTACTTATACAAAACTTAACACAACATAAAAAGACCCCTGTAACACAGAGGTCTAATTGTAATCCAAATCAAAAATACAATACTCTCAATAAATTCTAACGAATCTTCCCATAAATAACTCTATCATATCCAATCCATGCCATTCCTATCAGAGAACTACCTTTTCTAAAATAAAAAATAGAATAACCTTGATAATCAACATCAGTTTTATAATATGACCATCCATAAGGTTTCACTGATTCTGAAAAACTAGTATAGCTAAAAGCATTCATATCATAATAATAGAATACAGTAGTTCCAGTTATTGAAAACTTCTTATAATCATACCCTATTGGCATTGGCACATCAGATAATAATGGGAAAAACTTTACAGAATTAATTGCTTTTATAGTCAATGTTAATTTTACTTGTTTGTCATATCCATCAACATTCCCATAGAATGTAAATACTCCAGATTTGCTTGTATCAATTGCAAGAGTTGATGATAATTGTGTTCTAGTTTCATTTACATCTAAATCCAATGAATTTTTAAAATCTAATTTCTCTTCTTTAATTTTGTTTTCCATTTTTTCTTTTTCTTCAACATTAAATACAGAATTTGATTTAGTTAATAATTTTAAAGATTCTAATGATTCCTTGTTAAAATCATTTGTTAAATCAGTATCATTAATTACTGAAGTGGATGACAAAGAACTTACATTTGGAATATTCCAAGTAATTTCTACTTGTTTCTTAGTATTATCACTCATTAAAGCCTCTACAGTTGATGGAGGAGAATATGAATCATTTTGATTAATACTTTGAGTAATATCTGCAATTGAACTGATAGTTAATGGTATTTCAACATTCTCTACAGTAACTTTACAAATATCTGTCTTATTTCCATCTATAGATGTTACAGTTACATCCGATGTTCCATAACTTACTGCTACTATCCTGCCACTTTGATCTACTGTCAATACTGATTCATTACTAGAATCCCAAATTAGATTTTTATTAGTAGCATCATTAGGATTTACTATTGCAGTTAATGTTTCATTCTCTCCAACTTTCATAGATATGATTTTCCTATCTAAACTAACACTTTCAACATTTACAATTGGAATATCATCTTCTACTGCAACTACAGTAATTTCACAAGTTGCTTTCTTATTCCCATCTTTTGTCGTTGCCGTAATAGTAGCATCTCCAGAACTTATGCCTTCTATTTCACCTTCCGAATTTACTGTTACAATTGATTCATCACTAGAACTCCAAGTAATATTTTGATTAGTAGCATTGTCTGGAGTAATTGTAGCAGTCAAAATATCACTATCACCAACATTCATGGATATATTTTCTTCATTTAAATTAATACCTGTGACATTTATGATTGAAGCAGTTTTTACAGTGACTACACATTTAGCAGTTTTTTTGTTGTCAACCGTTGTTACAGTAATAATTGTTTTACCGTTTTTGATTCCTGTGATTACACCATCTAAATCTACTGTAGCAATTTTAGTATTATTAGATTTCCAAGTAACTGACTGATTTGTTGCATTAGAGGGGGATATAGTGGGAGTTAGTGTTATAGTTGATCCTGTATTTAACTGTAACTTTTTTGAATCTAGTGTTACTTTTGTTGGTTTTATTGACGCGAGAGATTTTTGGAATAAAGATGATTTATTTTGGTTTGAATTTACCTCTGATGCTAATATAGGAGATGTTAGGATTGGGGTAAGTAGTAGGGATAGAGATAATGCGATTGTGGAAATTTTGGTTAATAGTTTTTTGGGAAATTGTTTCATAAATTTTTCCTCCTCTTACTTTTTATGTTTTGTTAGTATTATTGTATACGAAAAAGGAGTAAAATTCAAATAATTTATTATGATTTGTTTCGACAAATAATTATTTATTGGTTTTAATGTATTTATATGGAATTAGATAATAAGAAAATTTAAGCAAATAATCAATTTTAAACATTGAGCGAATAGCGAAATGTTTAACAAGGGAAGAATGACCGCCGTTTTCTTCGTTCCTTTGACATGTCATGATATTTATTATACTAATAATTTTATAATTTTTATATATTTATTATTTTTGCTAGGGCGATTTCCATCGAGGATCATTTCAGCAATTTTGGAGTCCCAAAATTACTTTCATGAATAATGATTTGTAATAATAGATTTTTTGATTTTTATCGCCATTTTTACTAAATCATATTATAAGTATGATTTAGTAATTTTGGCGATAATTTTATAATTTAGAAATAACCCAAAATCTTTTATCTTTTAATTCTCCTACTGTTTCTTTTTTACTATTCATTATAAAATTTAATTTATTTTCATCAAATAAGGAATTAATAGTTTTTAATCCTATAGATCCATGATTAGCCTTTGGTGAGTTTAATAACTCCTTTAATAGCATTTGTTTAAATTCTTTTTGTTCATCCTTAAACATTTTAACACCAACTAATCTGTCTAATATATGCTCCAATTTTAAAGCATCTAACTCCTGCTCTAGATAAGTATAAGCCATATCTATACCCATCCTTTCAAATAATTTTAATTTAAATCCATCTTCTTTATCTAATAATATTTCATTATAAACTTCTAAATTTCTATTGTATGTATAATACATTAACT